>Ga0187803_10000163_pt1 | contig 27674 bp, 21 predicted proteins | sample NC_wetland_sal_i_2_FD_132425 | JGI IMG/M metagenome (GOLD analysis project Ga0187803, IMG submission 132425) | Wetland sediment microbial communities from Neuse River Estuary, North Carolina, USA - Control_3 | ecosystem: Environmental > Aquatic > Freshwater > Wetlands > Sediment | place: USA...
ACGGTCAGACTGATGCCTTCGATCGAGATCGAGCCTTTGAACACCGTGTACTTTTCCACGTCGGACGGAATCTCGATGTGCAGCCACCAGTTCTCCGAATCGGCGATGCGCTCGAACTCGATCAGCTTGCCGACACCATCAACATGCCCTTGAACAATGTGTCCGCCGAAGCGGCCATCGGCCTTCATCGGCAGCTCAAGATTGACCAGCGCCCCCTCATGAATGCGCGACAACGATGTCCGCGCCCAAGTTTCCGGCGCCAGATCGGCGCAGAAGGAATTCGGTTGAATGTCGAGCGCCGTCAGGCAAACACCGCTGACCGAAACACTCTGCCCAGTGCCCAACTCCTTCGGAGTGTTCTTTGCCGTAACCGTAATGCGCCGATTCTCGCCGCGCTGCTCGATGCGCGTAATCTTTCCTACTTCCTCAACAATTCCAGTAAACATGAAGCCTCCAATCACAGTTAGTGCCCTAGCATAAGGTGTCACCCTGAGCGCAGATTGGCGTTCCCGGAGGGAACGACAATCGGAGTCGAAGGGCCCCCACTTTACCCGCACTCTCAGTTCCGCGAACCGCCTCGGCCCACAGATACTGGCGGAAATAGGGACGTTCAATTTCTCAGACCGCAGCCGAACCGTTCCCCTGCACTCAGCATGGCGGAACTGAGACACCACCCCACGGACGGTCTCATAGCGTCACTTTACTAGTCTTGATAAGGATCTCGCAGATAGCCCTCGACTGCAAAGTCCTCCCCAAACTGGTGCAACCGTAGCTGGCGCGCAGCGAGCACAACGTGAGTGTGTCCGCTCCCACCGCTGGCGACAAACGGCACCGCTCCTTCACCCAGGATCTTCGGCGCATAGAACAGAAACAGTTTGTCCACCACGCCCGACGACAGCGCCGTCCAGTTCACGGTCGCGCCGCCCTCGATCAGCACACTCGTGATGTCGTATTTGGCAAGATGGCGCATGACCTCCGCAAGATCCGGTCGTCCCTCAGATCCCTCGCCAGCAACCTGTTCGACTCGCAACCCAAGCTTCTCCAGTTCCCGCTTCCGCTTGTCATCGGCTTGCGAATAGATCACGAGCACGTCTCCCTGAGCCGATTTGACCAGGCGCGAAGCCTCGGGCAGGCGCAGCCAGGAATCCAGAATCACGCGCAGCAGAGGCCTGCGCCGCCGACGCCCGCTGCGATCGGTGAGCATAGGATCGTCGGCAATCACCGTGCCCACGCCTGCCATGATCGCGTCATGTTCGTGCCGCAGTTCGTGCACGTATTTGCGGGCAATCTCTCCCGTGATCCAGCCTCCGGTCGAGCCTCCCGCCGCAACTTCCTTCGGAACCGGCGATCCCGCCGGCGGGGGAGCAATCTTGCCATCGAGCGTCATAGCCGCTTTCAACGTGACCAGCGGAATCCGATGCCGAATGAACTTTGCAAATCCCTCGTTCAGTCGCTTTGCTTCCGCGTCGAGCAGCCCGAGGTCCAAGCGGATTCCCGCCGCGCGCAGTCTGGCAAATCCCTGCCCGGCCACTTGTGGATTCGGGTCCTGCATGGAGCAAACCACGCGCTGAATTCCGGCTGCAATCACCGCATCCACGCACGGTCCAGTCCGCGCCTGATGCGAACACGGCTCCAGGTTGAGATACAAAGTTCCGCCGCGAGCCCGCGGGCCAGCCTGCTCCAGCGCGAGCACCTCGGCGTGCTTGACGCCGTCGTAAGTGTGTGTCCCCGAGCCAACTTCATTTCCTGCGGATTCCACCACCACCGCGCCCACTGCAGGATTCGGCGACACCAGCCCAACACCAGCCCGCGCCAGCTCCAGCGCGCGCCGCATGAATTGTTCGTCGGTTGTCATGGAACCTAAAGACTATCTCACTAGGAAGAGGCAAATCCACTGCGAAGGCGAGGAAGTCAGAAGTTAGAAGGCAGAAGGGAAAATGAAAATGAACCCGACCTTTGCTGACCGTGACTTCATTCCTCATCGAGTTCTGCCACCGCCGCTCCGCTCCGCCCGTGCGGTGGGCGTTTCACGGGCGCCATGCGGTAGGCGTAAGGATCCTCAGGCTCCGGCTTGCGGCGAAAGAGCCGGTTCAGCCGTTCCAGAAACCGCCGAATAAACGAAGCTGAATCAACGCGCTTTTTCACCGTTCTCTTTTTCATCATCGATACTCCTATGGTTGCGCGATCCCTGCCATACAAACTGACAACTGGCAACCAGCGACTGGCAACTGGTTTTACGCAAACAGCGAATCCACAAACTCATGCGCATCAAACGGCAACAGGTCAGTCGCCTTTTCGCCCACGCCCACGTATCGCACCGGCAAGCCCAGTTCGCGCGAGATTGCCACGACTACCCCACCCTTGGCCGTGCCGTCGAGCTTGGTCAGCACAATGCCCGTCACTCCCGCCGATTGCGTGAACTGTCGCGCCTGCTGCAACCCGTTCTGGCCGGTGGTCGCATCCATCACCAGCAAGGTCTCATGCGGCGCGCCCGGGACAATGCGGTGCGCCGTGCGCCGCATCTTATCGAGCTCCAGCATCAGATTCTGCTTGGTGTGCAGACGTCCAGCCGTGTCCACGATCACATAATCAGTCTTGCGTTTGGTAGCCGTCTGCAAGGTGTCAAATAACACCGCCGAAGGGTCGCCTCCAGCCTTGGTCTTGATCACTTCCGTCCCCGTGCGCTGTCCCCAGATTTCCAGTTGCTCGATCGCCGCCGCGCGAAACGTATCGGCCGCGCACATCAGGACCGTCTTCCCCTGTCCGCGAAACACCTGCGCAAGTTTCCCGATGGTCGTCGTCTTGCCCGTGCCGTTTACGCCCACCACCAGGATCACCTCCGGCGTGCCGTCCACGCGTGTGACCGGCCGTTCCGCCGTCGAGGTCAAAATTGCCAGCAACTCTTCCTTCAGCAGCCGCTTCAGTTCGTTCACATCCTTGATCTGCTTGCGGTCGGCTTTGTCGCGCAGCTTTTCCAGCACTTCGTGCGTGGTGGTCGTGCCCAGATCGGCGCCGATCAGAGTCGCTTCCAAATCGTCAAGCGTGGAGCGGTCAATCTCTTTGCCGATGGAAACCACATCTTCGATGCGTTCGGCCAGATTCTCGCGGGTGCGCGAGACGGCCTCCTTCATGCGTTCAAGAAAACTAGGCTTCTGGGGTTCGTCCAGGCTGCCGAAAAGGGTTTGAATCATGGCGGGTCCGCAACCCGATTATATAGTCGAGCGGGGAAGGTCAGAGGTCAGAGGTCAGAGGTCAGAGGTGAAAAGCTGCGAGCCACGAGCTTAGACTAGAGCTACGAGCAAACAGATTGGTTAGGTTTGCTCAGAGCTTGCGGCTCGAAGCTCGGAGCTACCTCTGCAATCTGACCTCTAACCTCTGACCTGCTCTCCAGCCGCGCGTGGTCTCGATTGTCAGCGCATCGGCCTGTGCTGCAAGCGTTGGAGTGACAGGCGCAGATTCAATCGTGATCGTTTCCGTGGCTCGCCTCTGGAGCCGAATCTCGCCCCGCTGAAATACCACCAGGAGCGCGGCCACAGCCTTGGGATCGAGGCGCTGCCCCGATAGGTCTTTAATAATTCGGAGCGCCTCGACGGCATCGCGCGCCTGCTGATAGGGCCGATTCGTGGTCAGGGCGTCGAAGGTGTCGGCGACCGCAATCACGCGCGCCAGCAGCGGAATGTCGTCGCCTTTCAGGCCATAAGGATACCCGCGGCCGTTGAGCGCTTCGTGGTGCAGTTCGATGCCCGGCAGCATTTCGCGCAGCTGAGGCACAGGACGCAGGATGTTCGCGCCCTTGCTAGTGTGCGCCTTCATGATCTCGAATTCTTCCGGCGTCAGCGCGCCCGGTTTTTTCAGGATGCGGTCTTCGATGCCGATCTTGCCCACGTCATGCAACTGCGCCGAAACGCGCAGGATTTCCAAAAACCCGGGATCCATACCCATCTCTTTGGCGATGAGCAGCGAATAGCGGGTTACGCGATCGGAGTGGCCGCGCGTGTACGGATCCTTTTCGTCAACCGCGCCGGCCAGCATCTGGATCGAGCCCATGAACAGCGCTTTGTTCTCCTCGGCGGCGCGCTTCAGGTCCTCGACGAACTGCTCCAGTTCTTCCGACATCGTGTTAAAGGTGGCGGCCAGTTCGCCGATTTCGGTGCGCGTTTTCAAGTGCACGCGCTGAGAAAAATCGCCGCGCGCAATCGCCTGGCTCGACTCCGTCAACACTTGCAGGGGGTTGGTGATTCGCCGCGCCGAGAAAATACTCAAACCCACGCTTACGAACACTGCCAGCCACGCCAGCAGCCGCCCGGTACGCTGCATCTCGTAAATCCCACGGTAGGCTTCCGCCCGCGGTTTCTGCACCACCACGGCCCAATCGAGCGAGGTCACCGGACTGTACGTCCCCAGCATTTCAGTCGTTTGCTCACCGCGGATCGTAAATTCCCGCGTGGCCGCGAGTTGCGCCTTCGACCCTTCGTCCACAAAATTGCGGACGATGTCGAAGTGCGTCATGTCCTGGCCAGTCGCATATTGCGCAGTTCCTGCCGCCACCAGCCGTCCCTGGCTGTCCACCACATAGGGCATCAGTCCGGTCAGACTGACTTGTTGCAGTCGTCGAATCAGGTAGTCCAGGTCCACGACCGACCCGATCATTCCTAAGAATCGCCCGCCATACATAATGGGCGAACTGACCAGCATCACCGTGCGCGCCGATTTTCCGCCGCCCACCATCAGCGGCTGGCCGCTGTAGACGCGCCCTTCGCGCGCGGCCTGATAGGCGCGCTCCAGCTCCCGCTGCAGGAACGCATCGGGCTCCATTCGGCCAGCCGAAACCCCCTTGGCATCGGCATTCAACAGGGTGGCATAGGCGATGTCATTCGACGACGAGACGAAGTTCTCAAGCAGCGCCCGCAGTTCCGGAGTCTGAATATTCTGGTCGCCGATGTCATTCCCGCTCTCGACCTGCACCGACGACGACAAATTAGCCAGCATCATGCGCAGCGTTTCCTGATGCTGCGAAATATCGTCGGCCAGCGAGCGCGTCACCGTGTTCTGCAGCAACATTTCGTTGGTTTTCAGGCGCTCCCGGTTCATGGTTTCGATCTGCGACGAGTAGAAATACATCGGCAGAACGCTGATCGCCAGCAACACGCCAAGGATGACGTAGAGGAGTGGGATGCGCGCGGGAATCGGCAGTTTTAGCGGCAAAAGAGCAGTCCTGTCGGCCCCAGCGCGGGGGTAAGCTGGTCCGTCTACGCTCCATTTTAGGTGGGGTCGAGGTGATAACCTCAGGTGCTTAAAGTACAGCTCACCCTTACCGAAGTACCTGCGCCGCCGGTTACCGCGAGCAGAGAAAGTGCTCCATTGGCCGGGCTCAATCCCATGGTTTCGCTGGTCCCTTTGGTGATTTTCTACCCACCGCTCAGTGCGCTCCGTCACCATAAATCCGCCCCGGTCGTGATAAAAACCTTCCATGGCCCGGAAGCCCGCCAAGCCGGCAGGACCAACCATCACCGCGCAAGCTCCCTGCCGCGCCGACCTCGCCGGCGGCACGATTGACCTCTGGCCCCTCTACCTGTTTCATCCCGGCGCGCTCACCCTAAATTTCGCCCTCGAAATCCTGACCACCTGCCGCATCACTCCGCTTCCGGGAACTCGCATCGAATTGCGCTCGCTCGACACAGGACACCAGGAGAGCTTCGCCGATCTCGCGGAACTGGGCGCCAACCGCAAACATGGACATCTGCTGGCCGCTTGCGCGGTGCGCTTTTTCGCACCCGAACAGGGCTTGCGCGTGGAAACCGATTCCCAATCTCCGGCCGGCGCTGGCATCTCCGGTTCCTCGGCGCTGATGATCTCGACCTGCGCCGCTCTCGCCCGCTTCACCGGCCGCGATCTCGACTTGGAGAAACTGCGCGCTCTGGCCCAGAATATCGAGGCCCAGATCATCCGCGTGCCCACCGGCTGTCAGGACTACTATCCCGCGCTCTACGGCGGCGTCAGCGCCATTCATCTCGATCCCGACGGCATTCGCCGCGCCCCCGTGCCGGTTGCGGCCGAAGAAATCGAAATGCGTTTTCTGCTGGCCTATACGGGCGCCCCGCGCCAGTCGGGCATCAACAACTGGGAGGTCTTGAAGGCGCATATCAACGGCGACCGCCACGTCTTCCGCAACTTCGAGAACATCGTCGCCGTCGCCCGCGACATGCATCAGGCCTTCCTGCGCCACGACTGGGAAGATGTAGCCCGCCTGCTGCGCGAGGAGTGGAAGCTGCGCCGCACCAACGCTCCCGGAATCACCACCCCGCTGATTGACAAGCTGATCGCGGTAGCCGCGAAGAACGGCGGCCGCGCTGCCAAAGTCTGTGGCGCCGGCGGCGGCGGCTGCGTCCTCTTCATGGTTGAAGAAGGAGCCAAGGATGTCGTCGCCCATGCCGTAGCCAAAGCCGGAGGCCGCATGCTCCCGCTCAAAGTGGCCTGCGAAGGCCTCCGCATCTCCTCTCAGCCGTAGCGCCATTACCGCAAACCGGATCGTAGCGCCGGCACCCTGCCGGCGGTTCCGAGGGCGGCTCGCCCTCGGGCCCTCGATCGCCGTCAGGCCACGCCCCAGCCATCACGTCGTTCTATAATGATCATGTCGGCCTGGGGTGTTTTCATGCGGTCCTTCCTTTCGCGCGGCAAGTCCAACTTCCGTTTCTGGCCGTTGCTCGCGATCCTCGTGATTTCCTCACAGCTGGCATTCCCCGAAAATCCTCCCCAGCCCAAAATGTCCAAGCAAACCCGCGAGCAAATTCTCCACGCCTTCAACGCGGAACTGGTCTACATCCGAACAAACTTTCCCATGGGGAAGACCGGCCTGAAGCTCAAGAATGGAGCCATCACCCCCCATGGCGCGGAACTCGACCACTTGATGGCCCTCTGGGGGCCGGCAGCCAAGCCAGGAGACCGCGCGCGCATCAGCGACGTCGTCATCAAGGATGACCACATCCGCTTCGAAATCAACGGCGGTCCGGTCAAGAAGCAGAAGTGGTATCGGCACATTCAAATTCAGGGCTCGGCCACAGTCACTCCAGGCAGCCCCGATTCCGGCGCCAACGCGCGCGGTTCCTTTGTGGACCTCTACTTCGACAAGTATGTCCCCGAGCTGACTGGGCCTGAGCTGAAGCAGTTGCTGCGTCCAGTGTTTGACTTCGATGCCAAATCGGCGGTTGAGGCTTATCTCGAATCCGTTCCGCCCAAGGTCAAAGACGCCATCACTCACCACCAGGTGCTGGTGGGCATGAATCGAGACATGGTGATGTATGCCAAAGGACGTCCGCCCAAGAAAATTCGCGAGCACGAGGGCGAGAACGAATACGAGGAATGGATCTACGGCACTCCCCCTGAAGACGTGGATTTTGTGCGCTTCGTCGGCGATGAGGTCGTGCGCGTAGAGACTATGAAAGTTGACGGCCAGAAAATCGTGCGCGTGGAGAAAGAAGTCGACCTCGGCGCGTCGACGGTCGCCAAGAAACAAGAGGAACGCCCAGCTAACGCGCCGACCTTGCGCCGTCCCGGCGAAGAGATGCCGGATTCCCACCCATCCCTGCCCTCAAGCGTGCCACCCATGGCCCCACCACCGACCTCCGCACCCCCCGGCAGTGACCCAGGCCCAAACTATCGGGCCATCGGGTGATCGGGTGATCGGGGCATCGGAGAACCAAGGCCGTCGCATGATCGGTCCGTGGAGAAGGGTATTGAAGACCGGGTTTCCGATGACCCGATGGCCCGATCACCCGATGACCCGATCACGATTTACACTAGAGCTGTGAAGATTGCCCTGGGCCAGATCAACCCCACGGTTGGTGACTTCTCTGGCAACGCAGCCAAGATCGTTCAGTTTGCCGGACGTGCCCGCACCGCCGGCGCCGGCCTGATCCTTTTCCCCGAGCTTTCCGTTTGCGGCTACCCGCCGCGCGATCTGGTCGAACGCCCTTCCTTCGTGGCCCGCAATCGCTCGACCGCCGAGCAGATCGCCGCTGAAACCCGGGGCATCGCGGTGATCTGCGGCATGGTAACTCCCGCCGACGCCGACTCGGGCAAAACCGTCAGGAATTCCGCCGCGCTGCTGCGCGATGGCCGCATTGAGTTCATTCAGTCGAAGATGCTCTTGCCCACCTACGACGTCTTCGACGAGATGCGCAACTTCGCTCCCGCCAAGAGCCAGCAGTTATTCAACCTTTGTGGCAAGCAGATGGCGCTGACCATCTGCGAGGACGCCTGGAACGACAAGCTCTTCTGGAGTAAACGCCTGTACAGCGTCGACCCGGTGGAAGATCTCATCCGCGCCGGCGGCAATTTCGTGCTCAATATTTCCGCCTCGCCCTTCTGGCTAGGCAAACGCGAACTGCGCCGCAACATGCTCGCCGCTATCGCCGCCAACAAAAAAGTCGCGGTCGTAATGGTTAACCAGGTCGGAGGAAACGACAGCCTGGTCTTTGACGGTTCGAGCCTGGTGATCGGCCCCGGCGGAGAGGTGATTGCGCAAGCCAAGTCATTCGAAGAAGACCTGATCTTCTTCGACTCGGCGACCCTCACCGGCGACATGCACCCGCAGATCGAAGGCGAAGAAGCCAGCGCCTACGAAGCCCTCGTCCTCGGCACGCGCGACTACGTCCACAAATGCGGCTTCCAGCGCGCCATCATCGGCCTCAGCGGAGGCATTGATTCCGCGCTCACCGCCTCGATCGCCGTGGATGCGCTGGGCGCCGCAAACGTGATCGGCGTCGGCATGCCCGGCCCCTACTCGTCTCCCGGTTCAATCAGCGATGCCCGCGAACTGGCCACGAACCTTGGCATCCGCTTCGAACTGCTCTCCATCGGCGAAATCTACGAGGCCACGCGCCAGACTCTAGCGCCCGTTTTCGCCGGCATGCTGCAGGACGTGACCGAAGAAAACATCCAGTCCCGCGCGCGCGGTCTTTTGCTGATGTCGCTGTCGAACAAGCTGTCCGCGTTAGTGCTCTCCACCGGCAACAAAAGTGAACTCGCCGCTGGCTACTGCACCCTCTATGGAGACATGGTCGGTGGCCTAGCCGTAATCTCCGATGTGCCCAAGACCCTGGTCTACCGCCTGGCCGCCTACGTAAACTCGCGGACGGGCCAGGATGTGGGGACGGGCGCCCTCGCCCGTCCAAGCCGAGCGCAGCTCGGCAGCGGTGTCACGTGTGGGGACGGGCGCCCTCGCAAGCCTGCCCTGAGCGAAGTCGAAGGGTCCAAGCCGAGCGAAGCTCGGCAGCAGCCAGTCATTCCACAGGCCACCATAGACAAGCCGCCCTCCGCCGAATTGCGCCCCAATCAGAAAGACTCCGATTCACTCCCGCCCTATGACGTTCTCGACACCATAGTCGAAGACTTCGTCGAGGAGGCGCGCTCCGCCGACGAGATCGTCCAAGCCCACAACTTCGACCCCGACCTCGTCAAGCGCGTAATCGCAATGATCGCCCGCAGCGAGTACAAGCGCCAGCAAGCCGCGCCCGGAATCAAGATCACTCCCAAGGCCTTCGGCTACGGCCGACGCTTCCCGATTGCGGCAAAAACGGAGTGACTGTCTGGCTCTCAGCTGTCAGCTCTCAGTGAAACCCGAAAAGCGCGAGAAGTGGGGCACGCGCGCTAGTCGTCCCAACCGCCTTCCCCGTCACGGAACTACTACGCTGACATTGTCGACGTAAGTCTCCCCCGTCCAGCCACCCTCGAACATCAGGAGGAGGGTAGCGCATGAGAAGCCTGTGGTCGAGGCCTGCTGCACGCCATCCCGCGACCAACTGGCGTTCCCAGAGGCATCAACCTGAAAAGTGTAGGTGTGGAACTTTGTGTCCGCATCCAAGGGGTTCACCACTGTCACTTCCGGATTAACTCCAGTAGCCAGATGGTAAGTGACCGTGCCTGCAGTCTGGTCAAGAAACACATAGGCCTGCGGACCCCCTCCCAGACCTGGATATTGGTCGTACACCCAAAACTGACTCCAAACCGGCAGTCCCGTCGGGAACCCCATGTCGGCGGAAATGGTGATTCCCAGCGTTGTGCTGAACGCCGGAACCTTGCTCTGAATCCAGCTGTAGCCGGTGGCATCGAGCGCAGGGAACATCAGCGAAGGCGGACCATTCCCAATATCCGGGTCGATCGCCGGCGAGCCGGCCCCGACGGTCCAGTTCGTACCAGGGAATCCTCCCGAAAAATCGTCGAAGAACACGGTCTGCGGTCCCGGCGACTGCTTGGACAAAGTGTTCCGCCCGCAACTCGCCGCCAAGGCAGCAAGCGCTAAGACGCACAAAATTACGACCAAAGTATGAGAACGCACCGCCCACACCTCCAGTATGAGGACGCGCACTCCAAGACTTCCTGCCTGCTCGTCCAAGAATCCATTTCCGAACTCAACATCTTGTAGCGCCGCAAAGAGAAACTGCATGTTAAACCACCGCTCTCGCCAGGTGGCACGAATGAGAAAAATTAACAGTGGCGTAACATTTGATTGTGGAAAAGCCAGATTTAGGAGTTGATCGCTACCTCATTCGGACGCGGGCCGCCCGGGCTACACCACTAGCTAAGTCATCGCTGGAGAGACCTTAAGATTGGGTCTTCGTTCCATGCATACGGACAGTTAGCACAGGCACCTTGCTGTGCCTCACGACGTACTCAGCAACACTGCCCAGAAGCAGATGCGCCAGTCCCGCGCGGCCGTGGGTTCCCAGTACGATCAACTGGCAGTTCAGTTCCAGCGCGACCTCCACAATCACCGTGCGTGGGGAAGCTTCACGAACGAAAGTCTCAGCATCCGGTATCAGCGCCTTAAGCCCGCCCATGTGCTTGTGAGCTTGCTCGCGGAGGATTTCAAGCAGGTCCTCGCTACCACCCGTGACGCAGGTCATTTCTGCCAAACTAAAAATGTCGATCACATGCAGCAGAACCAGCTTTGCCCCGAATACGGCTGCGAGAGACCGCGCCCATTCCAAGGCATGACTGGCCTGATCCGAAAAATCTGTGGCCACGAGGATTCGCGAAATCCGTGGCACGTCATCAGTGCGTTGATTCGCAGTATTCATCTTTGAGCCTTTCAAAGCGGTCGTCCGTGAGCATTATCCGTTTTGGTGATCTCGATCGCAACCTGAATTACGCCGTCCTCGCCTGCGGCGACGCAATAGGCATCTTGCACAAGATGCGGCGCAAGAATCGGCCAGCGCGGGCAGCTCGGCGGAAAAGAACGCGGCACACTCTTCCCATTCCTCATGAACTTCTGACACTGAGATCCGAGTTTTCAAATCTTCAACTTGATTGAGGAGTTACAATTGCTCCACCGAAAAGTTCGCGTGGAAGGAAGCTATGAACATTTTGCTTGCTACCGATGGTTCGAACTGTTCCAACGCCGCTGCACAGCACATCGCTAAGCTGTTTCGCCTACTGGAGAACGAGGTTCGGGTATTGACCGTGGTTGAGCCCATCACCACTGCGGTGATGCCACAAATGGCGCCAGGGTACTATCCGGAACTCGAAGACCAGAAGCGCGAGGCGAAGGCGCTGGTTGAACGCACGGCGAAAATAATCGCCGAAGCGGGATTCAAGGTTTCGACGTTAGTCCTGACGGGCGACGCGAAAACGGTCATTCTTGATGAAGCTGCGGACTGGCGCGCCGACCTGATCGTACTCGGTTCTCACGGACGTAAAGGCATAGGACGCTTCCTCCTCGGAAGTGTGTCGGAGGCGGTTGCTCGCCACACCGCTTGCTCCGTCGAAATCGTTCGGACGACATCGCACTAAGACAATGCCATTATTTGTCACTATATTCTGCGGGACGCAATAAAGGCTTCGCGCCCAGAACGTTCTTCGGAATGACAATTCCCGCTGGTTTTGTAACAATCGAATTCCCACTATGAATCGCATTTCTCGCACCCTGCTTGCAGCTCTTCTGTTGTCTGGCACTGTGTTTGCACAGACTCAGATTCTCTTGGCACAGACTCTGACGACTCGTCCGGCAAAACCCGCGGCCCAGCCCGCTTCTGCAGCCAAGCCTTCTTCCGCGGCCAAGGATTCTAAATCCGCCGACAGTTCACCCGCGGCGGCAGCGACCGTTCTGCCCGCTGAAGACACCGTGAACTCGTGGCTCCTGTACATGTTTGGCTACGATCCCTCCATCACCTGGAAGGTCGTTGACATCCGTCCCTCGGTGGTTCCCGGTTTGGCCGAGGTGAATGTGATCCTCACCAACTCGCAGGGCTCGAATGAGAACCGGCTGCTCGTCAGCTCCGACGGCAAGCATGCCATCGCCGGAGACGTTCTGCCGTTTGGCGCCAAGCCGTTTGAGGACGCGCGCCTTAAGCTGGAAAAAGGCGTCGATGGCCACTCTAGGGGACCGGCCAAAGCCGCCGTAACCATCGTCGAGTTCACCGACATGCAATGCCCCCACTGCGCCAAGGCCGCTCCGACCGTGGATCAACTTGTGGCGCTGGAGCCGGAAGCACACTTCGTCTTCCAGAACTTTCCTCTTCCCGCCCACAACTGGGCCGAGAAGGCTGCAAGCTACGTGGATTGCGTCGGCCGCGCCTCAAACGAAGTGGTCTGGAAGTTCATCGACAAAACCTTTGCCGACCAGGCCAATATCACCGAAGCCAACGCCGACGAGAAGCTGAAAGCGATTGCCACCGCCTCCGGAGTCAAGGCCGATGAGATCGCTGCCTGTGCCGTCAAGCCGGAAACGAAAGCGCGTATCGAGGCCTCCATTGCTCTTGGCAAGTCGGTCGGTGTCACTGGCACACCCGCTATCTTCATCAACGGGCGGATGGTGACCGGTGGAGCTCCAGTGGAAACCTTGAAGAAGATCGTTGATTTCGCCGCCAGCCTGGAGAAGGGCGACAAGTAAACGCGCATAATTTTGAGTTTGGTTGCGCGACAGAGTACAGGCATCCTTCGCTTCACTCAGGATGACTCGACAAGAGACGGAGATCCACTTTGTTTCGCTGCGTTTAAATCCCCATCCTAACGTCGCAAGAAGCGCGACGTTAGGATGGGGCACCCACGGTTTTCATCGTCGCCGGTGGGCTGGAGGCCGGCCCATGAACACTCAGGATGACTCGTCACGAATGAGTTTGGCGAAGCGCTGGCGCTATGGTTCGCGGCGCGGCTGTGACGCTTACTTGCTGAGCCAGATTTCCGGAGCTTCGGTTCGTTCTGCGCTGCGCACCACGTGTGGGGTCATCAGGATGAGGAGTTCATCGTCTTCTGTCTGATGCGAATTCTGCGAAGCCAGGACGCCGAACCCTGGGATGCGGGCGAAGGTGGGCAGGCCGTTCAGGCTGCGTTGGTCGGACTCGGTGATCATGCCCGCGATGGCTGCCGGTTCGCCGTCTTTCAGGAGGATTCCGCCGTCGTACTCGCGATTGGAAATGATCGGGACGCCGTTCACGTTTGTGGTTCCCAGGGCGCGGAACTCCAGTTTCACTTCGAGCGCCACATCGGAATTATTGTGAATCAGCGGCTTGGCTTTGAGAGTGAGGCCGATATCCTCATAACTGACGGAAGGAAATGGCGCGGCGTAGGACTGGTTCCCGAGCACACCGGCGATCGCAGAACTGTTGGAGATCGGCGCAAACGAGGCGTTGAGGACGGGATAGCGCGAGCCCAGCTTGAACGTTGCCTCCTTTTGCTGCGAGGCGCGCAGGGTCACGTGCTGCAGGGATTTCACCGAACTTTCGTTCAGCGAAAGAACCGCCGAAAGCTGGTCCATGCTCAGGCCCATGAAGGTGAGGCCTCCGCCAAACGTCGCCAGCGGCTGGCTGAAGACAGAATTCTGCTGTCCCTGTAACTGCGCCAGCAGCGCTGCAATCGTTTGATTGCCCGCCTGGTTGATGCCGCCGGAGGCGATGAGCTGGTTGATCAAATTCTGGACGTTCTGCCCGCCCAGAGCCGCCAGCGCCGACGCGGGAATGTTGAAGAGATTGAACTGATCTGGCACGTGCAGCCCGATGTTGCGCGCGTAGGTGTGATTCACCTGCAGGACCTGCATCTCCAGGAGCACTTCCGGCTGCGCTCCATTGAGCTGCCCAAGGAATTGCGTTGCCGCCTCGATCGCGCCCAATGGTCCGCGCAAGGTGATGGTGCTGGCGGTCGCATCCAGGCTGGCAAAGCGGAACTCGAACAGCGTGCGCAGGCTGTTCATGAGCTCGTTCAGTTCGGCGGCCGAACTGGCGCCGGGAATGTAGAACGTGCGCATGCCCATGCGATCGTACTGGCGGTGGTTCTCCTGGTTGTCGAGAGCCGCCAGCAGCACCGTCTCTTCGAGGGCTACGCAGAAGCTTTTAGTGACCGCCGAGGCGGCCCGCATCGCGGTGGCAAAGTCGGCCTGGTCCAAGTCGAAGCGGACGCGGCGGCTGAGGAAGGAATCGTCAAAAACCACGGTCAGTCCATAGCTGGCTGCGACCGCTGTAATCAGGCCGCGCGAATCGCCGCGGTAGTGAAAGTCGTGCAGGCCCTCGAGGGGCTTGGCCGCCAGGCTGTCGGCGCTGGCCACAACCTGCGCCGGACCCGCCGTGTGCAGGGGCGCCGGACCCATCGCATCGAGAACGCGCTGTTGCGCAAATTCGTTCTGCGGATCAAGGTTCAGAGCGGTCCGGAACTCGGCTACCGCCTCGGCTTGCCGTCCCTTGGCAAGATCGCTGTTTCCGCGCTCCAGATGGACGCCGGCCAGATGCTGCCTGGTCATCTCTTGCGCGGCCAGGTATTCGGGGTTCAATGGAGCCAGCCGCGCGGCCTCCTCAAATTCGTAAAAGGCTTCGTCCAGATTCTGCGACTGCTCCAGTTTCAGTCCGTGTTCGAAGGCTTTTTGTGCCGCCTTGCGCTCTTTGGCGGATGTTTTGGCGGAGGTTTGACAAGCGGACGGACCGGAAGGGGAACAGGCAGGAGTTGAAGGAGTGTCTGCAGCCAGACACACACCAACCCACAGCAGAAAGATTCCCGCCCGTAACCAACGCATAGTCTTACTATAGAATGCCTGCCTGCTAGTGTCTTGCAAGGGAAATACTCGGAAGGGAACTACGGTCGTAACTGCGGGGATGTCCGCCTGGAGACGGGGAACCTTGAAACCTTGCCCTCACTTCAGCATCAGCCGCTCAATGCGCCGCGCGCGGCCGGTTTGCTCGTCGCACTCGACTACGACCGCGCACAGCCGCACATCGCCTGCGGCCGGTTCGAAGCGAGCCGGCATCCCGCTCAGGAAGCGCTCGATCACCAGTTCTTTTTTCACGCCAATCACGCTGTCGTAGGGCCCGGTCATGCCGACATCGGTGATGTAAGCTGTTCCCTTGGTGAGGATGGTTTCGTCCGCCGTAGGAATGTGGGTGTGAGTGCCGACCACCGCCGTCACCCGCCCGTCTACATACCAACCGAAGGCAGATTTTTCCGAGGTAGCTTCAGCGTGAAAATCCACAAGAACTACCTTGGCCTTGATTCTCTCCAGCAACTGGTCGGCAGAGCGATAGGGATCGTCGTTCGAGCCCATGAAGACGCGCCCCTGAAGATTGACAACGGCGTACGGGACTCCGTTCTTGTTGCCTTCATACACGCCCCAGCCCGGCAGATGGGCTGGGAAATTTGCGGGCCGCAGCAGGCGTCGCGCCGGGCTGTGCGGATTGCCATCGGCCATCTGGAAATATTCAATGATTTCGCGCTTATCCCAGATGTGGTTGCCGGTCGTCATGACATCAATGCCTAGGTCAAAGAGCTCTTCTGCGAGCGCAGGGGTGATTCCGAAACCGGCCGCTGCGTTTTCGCAGTTGGCAATGACCAAGTCGGTGGAATGCTGGCGGACGAGCTCCGGCAGCCGCTCCTTGACGATCGTCCGCCCCGGACGGCCAAAAATGTCGCCGATGAAAAGAATGTTCAAATCAGTTGCCAGTTGCCGGTTGCCAGTTGCCAGTGGGCAACCGGAATTGCCCCGTGGGCGTGTGCTTTAATTCGTCCAAGTTGTGATGGTATCACGCGGAATCTTGAGAACTGGCAACCGGCAACTGGCTACTGGCCGCTGATCTCCGCCATCCTCAGAAAGTCGTAATTTCCCGACGGATTCAGCTGGAGGTTGCGCACTCGCTTGGTGTGCACGAGCACGTTGTCGAGAAACCACAGGTTAATGTAGGGCAGGTCGGTGGCAAGGATGGTCTGGATCTCGGCGTACACGGCCTTGCGCTGGCCGAGGTCGGTTTCCGAGCGCGCCTGGTTGATGAGCGCGTCGAGCTTCGGGTTAACGTAGAAGCTGCGGTTGGCGCCGTGGGGCGGAAATTTGTCGGAGTGGAAGGCATATTCGAAAATGTCGGGATCTTCGTTGCCGCCGATCCAGCGCAGCGAATACATCTGGTAAGCGCCGCTGGTGACATCGGCAAAGAACGTCGCAAACTCAAAGGTGCGGATGTCGAGCACGATCCCAACAGCGCGCAATTGTTGCTGGAGGACGGCAACCATCAGCCGCGTGCTCTCTTCGGTCGAAGTCTTCATGGTGATATGGAAACGCACGCCGTTGACGGCCGTATAACCGGCGGCATCGAGGATTTGGCGCGCTTTTTCGGGATGGTACGGATATTTGGGTAAGCCAGCGTCGTAGGCCCAACTCTGCGGCGGCAGGATGCTGTTGGCGGGCTGGGCAAAATCGCGCCACAGGTATTCAATCATCGGCCGCCGGTCAATCGCGAAGGCGAGAGCCTGGCGCACGCGCACATCGCGCAGAATCGGATCGCGCAGGTTGAACGCCAGGTAGCTGAGAACTGTTCCCGGCGCGTGCTGGACTACGAGGTTCGGCTCTTTTTCGAGCGCGAGCACCATGTCGGAAGTAAGCGCGTTGCTGGCGATGTCGGCGCTGCCCTTGCGGAGTTCGAGGGCGCGGGTCGTGGTGTCGGGCACGACCGCGAAGCGCACGCGGCGTACATGCGGCTTATCGCCCCAGTAGCCGTCGTTGCGCTCGATCACGACTTCCTTGTCCGGTTCGGCGCTGACAAAGCGAAATGGTCCTGAGCCGATGGGATGCGCGGTCATCTCGCCGAGGCTCCCATAAGGAACGATGCCCATGGCGCCGTCGGACAGGTTCCATAGCAACGTGGAGAACGGCTCTTTCATGCGGAATACGACGGTGGAATCGTCGGGCGCTTCGATGTGGTCAACATAGCGGTAGGCTGCCGCGCGCGTAGTGCGAATCTTGCCTTCGAGCAACGAGTCGAACGTCCACTTCACATCGCGCGAAGTGAGGGGGTGGCCATCGTGGAATTTCACGCCTTGGCGGAGGTGGAAGATGTAGGTCAGCGGGTCAGGAATTTCCCAGCGTTCGGCAAGCGCCGGCGTGACGTTGAGATGCTCGTCGCGGTCAAGCAGATCGTCGAAGATGAGCGCGTCAATCCGCTCGGACTGAGCGTCTATGCCGACGCGGGGATCGAGATTCGTGGGGCTGCTCTCGATGATCATGACCAGCGTGCTGGGATCGGGCGCCTGTGAACAGGAGAGGAGAGAGAACGTTGCGGTGACGAGAATGCCTGTGGCCAGCGCCCTTCCCAGAATTGTCATCCTGAGCGGAGCGAAGGATCTGCTTTTGGCGCTCTCTCGAGCTCCCACCTCACGCATACGAGATCTTTCCCAGGATCGCGGCGCGCTGGGCGCCGGTTGCCGACGGGACATTTGACGGGCGGTGATGCCACGTCTCATACGCAAGCACGGCGAAGGCCACCGCTTCCTTGGCCTCGGCCGGAATGCCAAATTCATCCGAAAAGCGAAGCTCGATCCCCAGCGGGGACAGTTCGTTCCTCAACATTGCCATCAGGGTTGGATTCTTTGTGCCCCCGCCTGAGACGATCATTTCTTCGTAGAGCCCGCGCTTGGTGGCGACGAAACGGCGAACCGCTTCGCCAATCGATCGCGCTGTCAAGGCCGTTGCAGTGGCCACAATGTCCGCCTTCGCAACGCCACGGCATAGCCGCAAAAAACGGCTCACGTATTCCCGCCCGAATTCCTCGCGTCCCGCCGTCCGCGGAGGCCGTTGCCGGAAGAAGGGCGAGCGCATCAACTGCTCGATCACTCGTTCTTCTACCTGTCCCGACGCTGCTACTTCGCCATTGCGGTCGTAACTGCGCCGAAAGAGTGCGTGCGTGACGGCATCAATCACCATGTTGCCCGGCCCGGTGTCGAACGCGACAACCTGGCACAAGGTCGCGCTCGCCGGAATCGCCGTCAGATTGGCGATGCCGCCGATATTCTGCGCGATCCGTCCCATGCCCGCATCGCGATACAGAAAGTAGTCAAGAAACGGAACCAGCGGCGCGCCTTTGCCTCCGGCGGCCATGTCGGCCGGGCGAAAGTCGGAGACTACGGGAACGCCGAGTTTGGCTGCCAGGATCGCGGCCTCCCCTGTCTGCCAGGTTACGGCAAGCTTGCGGCCGAGGAAGAGTGACGGAGTCCCTTGGTGGTAGAGCGTTTGGCCGTGACAGCCGGCGAGGTCGAGCTTGACCCGATGCTTGCGCGTAGTTTTGGCCACTGCCTCGGCGTAGAGTTCGCCGAGAAGGAAATTGAGCCTTGCCAGGTGGGCGACGCGGGCGGAGTCGGCGTTCATGGCATCGAGAATCGCGCGGCGCACACGGGCTGGAAAGGGATGCTCGCTGTGCGCAAGCAGCTCGAAGTTTGAGTGTGGGCGTTTGTGCGGGGACAGTTTGAGTGGGGATGGCTTGTGTGGGGACGGGCCTCTGGCCCGTCCATTCCGCTCGGAGGCAAAGCGCACCAGCGCAACATTGATGCCATCGGCGGAGGTGCCGCTCATCACTCCGGCTACGATCATGCGCTTCGCTCCTTGCGGTCGAGCCTATCTAGGCGGACTTCTTCGCCGAACTCCCAGAGGCGGCGGGTGAGTTTCTCAACTCGCGCCGCAGAGGGAACCGAAGTGCGCGAGCGCGGCAGATGCTTCTTCTTGAAGGCCAGCACGCGCCTTGCCGATTCTTGTGCTCGGCGGGCGAAGGTGCGGTCGCGTTCGACCTCGCGGGCCAAAGCCTCATGGGCGCCGAGAATGAAGTCTTCCTGATGGCAGATCAAAACCAGATCGCCGCCGGCGCGAATGTGGCCGATTGCAGCCTGCTCGATCGGTGCGGCGGCCAGCACGCCGCCCATTTCAAGATCGTCGGAGCAGACGAGGCCGCGATAGCCAATTTTTTTGCGCAGGATGCCGGCAATCCACTTTTTTGAAAGCGAGGCTGGCGTCTTTTTTCTTGTGACCATAGGGAACGCGGCGTGCGAGACCATCACCAGCGGCAATTCGCGGCGCATCATTCGATATGGCGCCAGGTCTTCGTCCCACAACTTTCTTAGCGGCTTCTCGACACTCGGCAATTCTTGATGCGTATCGAGATTGGCTTCGCCGAGGCCGGGGAAATGCTTGCCGCAGCCGAGGACCCCGGCCTCGCTTAGGCCGCGAAGAAATTCGCGGGCATAGGTTACGACTTCTTTCGGCTTCGCCGACACGGAACGGGAGCCCATCACGTTGCGGGAAGCTTCGAATGCCAGGTCAAGCACGGGCGCGAAATCCACGTTGAAGCCGAGCGCACGGCAGTTCTCGCCGATGATGCGGCCGTGTTTACGGAAAAGCTTGCGATCGCCGGTGGCGAAAACATCTGCTGCGGAAGGCGCTGGGCCGAGCACTTTGCGGAAGCGGTCTACCTGGCCGCCTTCGAGATCCACGCAGGTGAAAAGCGGCATCGTTACGCACTTTTGGCATTCGCGCAGGAGGCGGTGCGTCTGCTCGGCTCCGGTGATGTTGCGAGCAAACAGGATCACGCCGGCGGGTTGAATTGTCTTAAGCAGGTAAGCGAGGCGCGGAGACATTTCGGTGCCCTCGAAGCCGATGATAAGGAGTTGGCCGATGTCCCCTAGCATGTCAGATTGTGTCCTTTACATCGGTCTTTGCTTCCTCTGGGCGGAGTCCTAGAGTGTCCACCATGATGTCTCCCAATTTTCCCCAAGCCTGTGTCAAGATTCTAGGCTTGAGCCTTCGCTTATCGCCGAGTAGCTCATTGCCTTCGGCCACAAAAAGCGGCTCGGAAAGGTAGTGGCCTTTGCGTCGGCAAGCCCGATAGTGGGCGTTCAAGATGTCGGTCATGGGAGTCTCAGCGAGATAATTGGTAAGCCTCTCTATATCGCTTGATGATAGACAGAATAGCGGCGTAATGGTCTTGAGCATTCCTTTGCGGAGCTTTCGGTCGAAGAGCTCCTGAAATCGAATATTCAGAAAGGCGTTAATGCCAACGGTGCTTCCAATTTCGTCTCTGGTGACAATGACAGGGAAAACCGTCGTCACTCCTCTCAGATCCAACTCCCGGATAGGTTCAGGGTCAGTGCGGCTGCAGGTGGCCTGAATCGAGCGGACAAGCTGCGCGACGCCGCTTGGGCTAACAAGCTTCCGTTCCAAGTCCGATCTCAGTAAGGCGTGATCGTTGCCATATTTGGCGCGGGCCGTAAATGTGGCACCCTTAAACTCGATGAAGGCCGCGGATTCCCCACAAATGAGGATAGCGTCGCAGACCTCCTCGTTCGGCCTGCTGTCGAAGACCGGCTTGCGGTAGAGGATGTTAGAACGTCCATCAACAGCCATTTCCAGAAGGTCGTCCCCATAACATTCGAAGACGCGCCCCCAAAATGAGTGGAAGTTCTCCCGCTCGTCATTGCCCAAGGATGAGTGGACGGTCCAAAATGGCGCATTCTCAATCTTTTCAGCGAGGAAGGAGAAGTCCACTAGGAATAGCCTGTCCCCGTCGCGGAACAAAGGTTTGTCTCGGAAGACGGTGTAATCGTTGGGGCCCGAGTTTTGAGTGCGTAGTGCCGCGGTGAGGTCATCCGGAGTAGCAGAGACGAACCTTAGAAATGCTTCTACTTGTGCTGGCGGTACCCGTGTCGAAGAAAACCATTCCCGCTGAAGGCTGTAGTTTTGAGGGTTTTGCACAAATCGTTCTACATCGAACTTCAAGAACTTCGTAAGAGCACCAAAGACTAATGAGTGGTAGGTTACGAGGGACATGCCGGTTATGTTTTCGAACATAGCGGGAAGGTCGTATTGCGGTTTGCCCTCCACTTTTGGCAAAGCGTCGAAGAGCATCAGGTGCGAACGAATTATGCTCAGATCGAAATTCTGGAATGCTGAGGCTTCTTGCACAGGAAGCATATTGGCAGCGAGCCAAACGAATTTGTCTTCAGTGGCATCAGGTTTTGTCGTTTGAAGTGGTAGGTGATCGGAAGCCATCAGGAATAGGTCGCCAAAGGCATCTTCTGGCACCGCGGGAATCCGCCCCTCGTCGCGGCAAATGGCAACAGCTTCCTTCATCAGGAAGAGCAGTTGCTGGCGATGAAACACGAACCTCACGTTTTCATCTCGCTTTAGTAGGCGGTCTGCAGTTTGTTGCGAGAAAACCTCGCGAACGAGTCTGTCATGGGCAGTTTGGCTGCGGGGGTCCTGGTCCTCCCTTAGTGCCGCATTCATAGCGCTGCAGATGTGTAACACCTTGATTCGCGAGTACGCAGACAGGTGGGATCGGAAGGTTTCTAGCGTAGATGGAACGTTGTCATGCAGATCAGCATATGGGATGTACAAGGCGACCTTCGCCATTGTGTTTACTCAACCTGCCTCTTCAGCTCCGCCAGCAAGTTTAGCGCCTCTAGCGGCGTCAGACGGTTCAAATCTACTTCGCGTAGCTTTTCCAGCACCGGCTCCGACAACGGCGTGAAGATCGTCAACTGCGCTGGGCGCTCAGGTTGCGCGCCTGGGGTCAGGTGCTCGGTCATGCGATGCTCGGCGGACTCGTGTTCGGACAGGACTTCGCGGGCACGCACGACAACCTCATGCGGCAGGCCGGCTAGCTTGGCTACTTCGATGCCGTAGCTCCGGTCGGCGGCGCCGGGTTCGACTTTGCGCAGGAAGACTACGCCGCCGCCCGCTTCTTTTACGGATACGTGGTAGTTCTTCACCCCGCTCAGTTGGTCAGCTAGTTCGGTCAACTCGAAGTAGTGGGTTGCGAACAGAGTCTTGGCGTGCACGTGCGTGTGCAGATATTCGATGGCCGCCCAGGCAATGGCCAGACCGTCGTAGGTCGAGGTGCCGCGGCCGACCTCATCGAGCAGAATGAGCGACCGCGGCGTCGCCGTGTGCAGAATCGCTGCGGTTTCTGTCATCTCGACCATGAACGTGGAACGGCCGCGAGCGAGGTTGTCGCTGGCTCCGATGCGGGTGAAGACACGATCTACAATCCCTAAGCGCGCAGACCGCGCCGGAACGAAAGAGCCCATCTGCGCCATGATCACGATCAGCGCTGCTTGCCGCAGATACGTGCTTTTGCCGCCCATATTTGGGCCGGTTAGCACGACGATGTTGTGGGTCGAGGAATTCAGGAACAGGTTGTTGGGGACGAAGCGCTCGCTCGCACCCGACAGTTCTTGCAACTCGATGACGGGATGGCGGCCGTCGACAATTTCCAAGTCGAGGGGCCGGGCGGGGACGCCCGGCGCTCCATCAGCGACTTCCTCGGCCTTTTCAGCTTCGTCGAAATGTGGCCGGCAATAATTGCGCAGCGCAGCGATGTGGGCGAAGCAGGCCAGCACATCCACTTCAGCCAACGCCAGTGCCGTTTGGCGGATGCGCTTGGCCTCCGCGGCAATTGCCGACCGCAGGTCAGCGAACAGGCGCCGTTCAATCTCGACGATCTTCTCCTGCGCGTCGAGAATCTTCGACTCATATTCTTTCAGCTCGGGCGTGGTGAAGCGCTCGGCATTGACCAGCGTTTGCTTGCGCTCGTAGTCGGCCGGCGCGTGGTGCAGGTTCGCCTTCGAAATCTCGATGTAGTAACCGAAAATCGAGTTGAACTTCACCTTGAGAGATGCGATGCCGGTGCGCTCGCGCTCGCGCTGCTCGACTTGCGCAAGGTACTGCTTCGAATTGCGGCTCAGGTCACGCAGTTCGTCGAGGTCCTTCTCCACGCCCGACGCGATCACGCCGCCATCGCTCAGAGTGAGCGGCGGCTCGGGAACGATCGTCTGCTCGATTTTTTGACGGAGATCGGCAAGTTCGTCCAGCGATCCGTGCAACGTGCCCCAGCGAGCTGCAGACAATTCCCGCAGAGCTGCGCGCACTTTTGGAATTCGGCCGAGTGAGGCGTCGAGCGCGACCACGTCCCGGGGGTTCGCCGTTTCCAGTGTGACTCGGCTGAGCAGGCGCTCCAGATCGAGGATACCGTCCAGAGTGCGGCGCAATTCTTCGCGCCGGACGACGTCTTTCACCAGCGCCTCGACCGATTCGAGTCGACCCTCGATTTCAACCGCATCCACCGACGGCCGCAGCATCCAGGCGCGCAGCAGGCGTTTGCCCATGGGCGTCACCGTCGCATCGAGGCAGCGGAACAGGGTCACGCCCGCGTCGGTTCCGGCGAACAGGGGCTCGATCAATTCCAGGTTGCGGACGGTGACCGCGTCGAGCACCAGGCAATGCTGGCGCTCGTAGAAGCCGATGCGGTCAATGTGATCGAGCGAGCCGCGCTGGGTGGAGCGGATGTAATACAAGATGGCGCCGGCTGCCGATGCGGCCGCCACTTTGCCCGCCAGCCCGAAGCCCTCGAGTGACAGCACGCCGAAATGATTCTCGAGTAGCGGGATGGCGTGATCGGGGGCGAAGATCCAGTCGTCGAGTGGCGTTTCCGTCCAGCCCGACTCGTGACGCAAGGGGGTGACGCCATCCCCGGTCTGCCGCGCAGACGAGGGGAGGAGAGGCTTCCTCGCAACTTCGAACAAAGGCGCGGAAGATCCATAGAGCAGCTCTCTTGGCCGCAATTGTTCAAGTTCTTCTTGAATACGGCGTCGGGCCGCTTCGCCGGCAAACTCGGTGGCGCGAAATTCGCCGGTTGAAAGATCGAGAGCGGCGAAACCCACGCGTTCGCCTGCCGTCGCCACGGCTGCCAGGAAATTGTTTTCTTCGGCGTTCAGCGACGAGTCCGCGGCTGTGCCCGGCGTGACTACGCGCGTCACCTCGCGCCGCACCAGTTTCTTGGCAAAGCGCGGGTCTTCGACCTGATCGCAGACCGCGACCTTGAACCCGCGCCGGATGAGTTTGGCAATGTAGCCTTCCGCCGCGTGATAGGGCACGCCACACATCGGAATTTCAACGCCCTTCTCTTTGTTGCGCGAAGTCAGCGTGATTTGCAGTTCGCGCGCGGCCAACACGGCGTCTTCGAAAAATAATTCGTAGAAATCGCCCAGCCGGAAAAACAACAGAGCATTGGGGTGCTCTTTCTTGACGGCGGCGTACTGGCGCATCAGGGGCGTGGAAAGGTCAGACATGGAGCAATGGGTAATTTGTAATTTGTAATTGGGTAATTTGCAATTGGATCATTGAGACATTGAAACATTGAGTGATTGAGTCAATGAATCAATGAGTCCAGGGGCCACTGATTCAATGATTCAATGCCTTAATCCATTTGACTCCACTCGCGCATTTTGTTCTTCTTTACTCCATGGAACTCCGCAAAGATCCCATCACCCGCTCTTGGGTGATTATCGGCGATGAAGTTGTCGAGCCCACTCCGCGCGCGCAGGCTTGCGCGTTCTGCAGCCCCGCTTCGGAGTCGGCGCAGGTCATCGCCACGCTGCCGGGCCTGAATGGCGGCCCCTGGTCGGCGCGCTCGGTTGTCCACCCGCATGCGCTTTACCACATTGAAGGCGAAACCGGGCGCCGCGGCGAGGGTTTATACGACCGCATGCGGGCGGTCGGCGCCCACGAGGTTCTGGTCGAGAATCCGCGCCACGACGGTCACATTTGGACCGCCGCCGATGCTGAGGTCGAATCGTTTCTGCGCCTGGTTGCCCTGCGCATTCAGGACCTCAAGCGCGACGCCCGTCTCAAGTACGTCAGCATCTTCAAGAACCACGGCGAACGCGCTGGGCAGGAATTCGAACACCCTACCTCCCAGCTCACCGCTACCACGTTCGTGCCGCGGCGCGTTCTCTACGAGCTGCGCGCTGGACGCGACTATTTTCAGAGCAAGGAGCGGTGTGTCTTCTGCGACATCATCGCCCAGGAGGAGCGCCAGAATCTGCGCGTCCTCGAAATGCGCGGCGACTACATTGCGATCGGGCCCTATGCCCCGCGGGTGCCGTACGAAACCTGGATTCTGCCCCGCAGCCACGAGGCCTCGTTCGAGCGCAGCGGCCTCTCCCGGGTCGGCAACTTGACCGACCTGGCGGCGCTCCTGCGGCACACGCTGCAACGCATCCTGACGGTTGCCGAGTCCTTCCATCTGGTGCTGCACACTTCGCCTAACAGCCAGCATCCTTCGGAAGCGCTGGGCTATTGGAAGACGCTCGACGACGATTACCACTGGCACATCGAAATACTGCCGATTCTCGAAGCTAAAGCCCGCTCTTATTCATTCAAGGAGACGTATTATTCTCCCGTGACCTCCGAGACCGCCGTCAAGCGGCTACGCGAGGTGAAGCTCTGATCCGTGCCCAAAAAGGCTATGCGCAAGAGAAGAACTGCTCCGTTCCTCATCGCCACCTGCGTGGTTTTAGTCGTTCTTTGCAGGGCCCTCCCTGCGGATGCTCAAACTGCGGCGCCGCCTCCCTCCGAGAAGCAGCAAGTCCTGTGGATGAAACTAGAAAAATCCATTCTGGACATTGACCGTAATCTCGACGGCGTGCTGGGGGTTGCGATCGCGGACCTCACCGATGGCCATCACTACCTGCTGCACGCCAATGACGTGTTTCCGCAGGCCAGCTCGATCAAGATCTGCGTGCTCGTTGAACTCTATCGCCAGGCGCAGCAGGGCAAGCTCAAGCTCACGGACCTCTACACGGTCAACGCCGCCGATCTTGTCGAGGACAGCGACATCATGGGTGGACTCACGCCCGGCGTGACCCGGGTCACGCTCCGCGACCTCGCTACCGTGATGGTGGCCGTCAGCGATAACTCCGCCACCAACGTGCTGATTGACCGCGTCGGCATGGACAACGTGAACGCTTTTCTCAGCGCTCAGGGACTTACCCAGACCCGGCTTCGCCGCAAGATGATGGATGTCAAAGCGGCCGCCGAGGGACGCGAGAACGTTTCTACTCCCAGCGAGATGATGAAGCTGCTCGAATCCATCTATCGCGGAGAAGTTCTCAACAGGGAGATGACCGATGATCTCTTCAAAGTCCTCTCCACCCATAAAGCCAGCTTTATTCCGCGCGATCTTCCTGATGGCCTGAAGATCGCCAACAAGCCGGGCGAGCTCGAAGGAGTGCGAAACGATTCCGGCGTGATCTTCGTTGACAAGCGCCCCTATGTCCTTTGCGTCATGACCACGTACCTGCGCAGGGAGCGCGATGGGGAAGAGGCGATCAGCACTATCTCGCTCGCTGCCTGGCGCATGTTTGACCGTCTGGCGCGCGCCAGCGAATACGGCCGCGTCGTTTCGACGGCGAATACCAGTCGGTAGTCGTCAGTCGTCGGTCGTCAGTCGTCGGTCGTCGGCAGCTGGCGTCGGCGATTCTTGGTCAACCTGAGGATGAAGAAGCGAAGCGAATCTGATGGTGTACTCTCACGGGAAAGCACGCTTCGTTGACGCCTGAGCATAGCGAACGACCGACGACTGACGACCGACGACTACTCATGACCGTCCGCCGCCTCAAAACGTACGCGGGTTCTCAGGGATACGTGTACCAGTATTGTTTTGTCGGGAAGCGGCCGGCCGGCCCCGCCCCGGCCGAAGCGGTTGAGTACATCTTTGAAGTCACCTCCGACCGCAAGCAGACGTATCCGGTCAGCGTCGTGCTGCCGCGCCAAGCTGTCGTCGCCTGGGCTGAATCCCACCTCCGGCCCCTCGCCGACTCAGAGCAGTACGCCGCCGTCAAGCTGCGCCTGTTCCGCGCCTTTGACGAGCTTGACGACATGCAGTCGAAGGGCCGCCAGTTGTACATTGACAGCGGCTTCCTCGAAGAGTCGCTGGCTTCGCTGGGAGTGGAATGACTACCCAGCCGGACAAAATCCATCCGGCTGGGGATCCCCCAAGAGCGCGGTGTGACGTAGATCACACGCCATTGTGATAGCGCCCGTTTCCCCCGTCCGCTTGCGCCGTGCAAACTATAATTGCTCAGGCGGGGTGAGGACGAGGGTCTCCGTTCGAGCACGTACCTGAAAGTTATGAGTCTGATCTGGCTACGCGTTGCGCTGGTCTTTTATGGCGTGGGATTGCTCTACGCCCTGGTCGCGTTGACGCGCACATCGGAAATTCTGAGTAAAGTCGCGCTCCATGCCGCCTATCTCGGCATGGTTTTTCATCTGGTCTCGCTCACGGAAGCCGTCGTGCAAAGCGGCCAACTGGCTTCGGCCTCCATTCACAATTCGGAGTCCCTCCTCGCCTTCCTGATCATGGTCGTGTTCATGCTCGCTTATATGGTTTATAAGACCACGACCCCGGGCATTGTGGTTTTTCCGCTGGTTTTTCTGCTTACGTTTGTAGCTGCCACCGGTCAGCAGCCCCTTGTTTTTGCGTCCACGGCAGTCCGGCGCGGATGGCTGGCGCTGCATATCCTGATGATCTTCACCGGCTACGCCGCCTTATTTCTGAGTTTTGGTGCCAGCATTCTCTACCTGCTGCAAGAGAGGGCCCTGAAAT
>Ga0187803_10000164_pt1 | contig 27645 bp, 22 predicted proteins | sample NC_wetland_sal_i_2_FD_132425 | JGI IMG/M metagenome (GOLD analysis project Ga0187803, IMG submission 132425) | Wetland sediment microbial communities from Neuse River Estuary, North Carolina, USA - Control_3 | ecosystem: Environmental > Aquatic > Freshwater > Wetlands > Sediment | place: USA...
TCCATCATTTCCGCGTAAGAGGCCGTGGGAAGGTCGGCGCGGCCAAGCGGAGCGTGAGAAGTGATGTATTCGCTGGGCGTGACCGTTTTCAGCCAGGCTGCATTTTCCTCGAGTGCTTTGAAAAATTCTTCCAGCCATCCGTTTGCATAGCAATGCTCAAACGTGCCCGGCCAGACTCCGAATTTTTCCATATCGTCGCCGAACGCCGCTGCTCCCCCGGGGCGAAGTTGCGCGGCATTTTTGAAGAAGGCGATGGATTCTTCAACCTGCCGAAACGGGATGAGGTAGCGCAGTTCTTTGAGTCCCGCAAATAGCAAAACAGACTTGCCGCAATCCTCCGCGATATAAGGGCCATAAAGCTCTTGCGGTTCGAACCCGGCGGCGAGGAACGGAAGATCGTCGACGAGAGTGTAGCTCACGTTGGCAGCGGCAAGCGATGAAGGGAGCTGAGGTTCCCAGACACGTTCGGCGAGCCACGCGCCCACCGGCCGCTGCCCCAAGTGCCGCTCAAGGTAATCCGCAAGGCGGGTTATTTGATCGATCCGGTCCGTTTCCGGGATGGAAATCAGAATGGGCTCGTAGAAACCACCGCCGATCAGCTCCACCTGACCGGAGGCCACCAGCTTGCGGAGCCGCTCAAAATAGTCCGGATGATGTTTTTCGATCCAAAGAAGCAGCGGACCGGAGTAGTGAAGGCCCAGGCGAATCCTAGGATGCTTCGCTACCAGAGAAAGAAAGGCGTCGTAGCAGTGCTGATAACACTCTTCGAAAACATGTTCGAAATTACCGGATGGCTGGTGGGCGTGAACGATGAAGACGAGGTGAAACGGCTGGCTAGTCGGCGTCATGAGGCTCACATGACATGATACCGCGAGATGTGGGAAGGAGTGCAGCCGTGCTCATCGTTCAGCAGTCCTACAGATTTATTTGGCTTGTGCATGAGAGAGCAGCCAGTCCGCGAGAATCTTCAGAGCTTCGGGAGAAAACGTCTCTTCGATAGCGGGATACTCGAGGGGAGAACCGGTGTAGGCGTGCTGGAAAAGATGGTTGAGCTCGGGGAGCTGGCGAACGACGGCCTGGTTGTTGCCTGCCACGAGAAAGGCTTTCTGGAGCAGCGGCAAGTTGATTTTTGGAGGAACCTGAAGATCCTTTTCGCCGTACAGGGCAAGCGTGGGACACATGATTTCTTGCAGATCCGGCAGCGGGTCGTAATCGAGGAAGAAGCGGAACCATGACGAGGTCATTATCCGCAGTTGCGGTTCGATCGCCGCGGGAGGCAGCGTGGTGTCCAAGCCGCTTTGCTTCACCAGACCCTTGAGTTTCTCAAGCAGAACAGCTGTGTCCTTCTCTTTGCGGACCAGGTCGTAAGCCTGTTTGTCGAAGTTCAGACTGCTGACGACCTGCTCGTCCGTAAGGCCGCCGGCGCGGGCAATCATCTCGGATTGATTCAGCAGAGTTTCGTCCCCCTTTGTCGCTGGAGCAGCAAGAAGAATAAGCCAGGGGAAATCCTGGGAGCGCGCTGCAATGAAAGGAGCAATCATGGCACCTTCGCTATGTCCAATGAGTCCGATTTTCCCCGGGGTGATCTCCTTGCGGGACTTCAGGTAAGCGAGCGCGGATTCGGCGTCGCTGGCCAAATCCAGTGTGGTGGCTTTATCGGCGGACCCGGTGGATTTTCCAATCCCGCGCTTGTCGTAGCGCAAAACCGCAATTCCCTGCCGCGTCAGATAGTCCGACAGAACGAGAAAGGGTTTGTGATTCGCCAGGGATTCATCTCGATCCTGCGGGCCGGAGCCGGCAATCAACAGGGCAGCTGCAAAAGGACCCGGACCATTCGGGAGGGTGAGCGTACCGGCGAGAGTCACGCCCGCAGCCGTGTTGGAAAAGGAGACTTCTTCTTCGCGATAAGGATACGGCTTGGCAGGATTCTGCGGACGGCGCAGCTCCAGCGGCTGGTCGGAGCGCTTGAACTCCAGCTTCTCCTTGATTTCACTCTGGGACCATTCACCCGCGATGACATTTTTGGCGGCGTTCAGCGTGCCCTCGAATGAACCGGCGACGGCGGGAATTTCAAAATGAAAGGCGGATTCTTTCTGGGTAACCTTGGTGGCCGGAAGACCGCTGACCAACTGGTCAAGGCTGTCGAGCGCGGCAATCAACTCGCCTTGCGTGTCGTGGGAAACGTGCAATTGCAACCGCAACCGCATGCTGTGGGTTTCCAACGCGCCTTGCCACAAGCCCTCGACGGGAAATTTCGCGTCGTCCGGTTTGTGCGCGGCGGGTTCGCGATGGAAAACCAGCGGCAGCGAAGCGCTCCCTTGAGACCACTCCCCATCGATGCTTTTGTGGTCGGGAGAAACTTTGCCATCATAGCGGGCGCCCACGGAGGCCACTTCGAACTTGAGTGTTCCGGAATTCAAAGTGATGGAGCTTGCCTCGATCGCAAAGACACCTTGATCCAAACTATCCAGCGAGGCGTGCAGCGCGCCAACCGAGTTTTTGGAGAGATGGAGGACGAGGTGTAGCTGGGCTTCGCCGGCTTGAAGCGTGCCCGTATAAGTGCCCTCCAAGACTGGGACCTGAGCCAGGAGGGAAAATGCGGCGGGGAAAAGGGACAGGCCCAAAATGGCCAGGCAGCGAAGTTTGAGAAAGCGCAAAGGCAGCTCCAGGGACGACAATCGCAACCGCAACTCTTTGGATGAGCCCTAATGCGAAAAGGCAGCTTGGAAAAGAAGGGGCGCCACGAGCAGGTCGCGGCGCCAAAGGAAGTTACGCGCGGCAGATGGCGCGCGGTCCAAAGCTACTTTTTGTTGTACCACTCCGCGTTGATGGCAGTGAATTTCTGCCACTTTTCCGGCAGATCTTCAAGAGCGAAGATGGCAGTCACGGGGCAGACCGGGACGCAAGCGCCGCAGTCGATGCATTCCACGGGACTGATGTAAAGCATCGTTTCAGACTCGTAAGCCGCTTCATCCTTGCGCGGATGGATACAATCCACAGGGCACACATCAACACACGCGGTGTCCTTGGTGTTGATGCAGGGTTCGGCAATCACGTAAGCCATTCAGCATCTCCTTTGATGAGGCAGCGAACCGGGATCGAAAAGCTACAGCCAACCGGCAAGGTTAGAAGATACCACGGCACTGCCAGGTCGCAAGTACCTGTTTTTCATTCTACGTGGGAGCCAAAAGATTCTCAACCCGGGCAGAGGCGTTAGAATGAGGGGGAGAGGATGGGACATGAAACGGAAGATCGTCTTTGCAGGAATGGTGCTTGTGGCGGGGATGGCACTGGCAGCCGGGCAAACAAAACCGATCAAGGACCCGCCGCTGATCGACCTTCCGGGATACCAGAAGATTTTGGAGCAGCACAAGGGCCAGCCCCTGCTGGTGAACTTTTGGGCGACGTGGTGCGAACCCTGCCGCGACGAGTACCCCATGCTGAACGAGCTAGCAAAGCAATATGCCCCACAGGGATTGAAGGTCGTGGGGATCAGCTTGGACCAGGACGGTGACATCATCCTGATGCGGCGATTCCTTGCGCGGTATAAGCCGGTGTTCCCGAACTACCGGAAGACCAAGGGAGAGGAAGACGCATTTACCAATGCGGTGATGCCGGGCTGGAATGGAGCCCTGCCAGCCACTTTTTTCTACGCGAGAGACGGCCGACAGGCCGGAAATTTCGTGGGAGCGCGGGACCACGACACGTATGACGCGGCGATTCGCATGATCCTTGCGAAGTGAAGCGGGGGCTCGATTCCTGCGCAGACAGTAAATCCATCGAGAGCGAGAAATTGAGGAGGCGCATGATGCTGAATTTGAAGGGCAACAAGATTACATTTTATGGGCACAGCACCTTTGGACTGACCACACCCAGCGGGCAGGTGGCGCTGATCGATCCATGGGTGATGACCAATCCTCGATGTCCGGAAGCCTTGAAAAAGGTGAACCGGCTGGATGCCATCTTCCTGACCCACGCGCACTCCGATCATCTGGGCGACCTGTTGGAGCTCGCCAGACAACACAAGCCAAAGGTCGTCTCCAACTTTGAGATCTATCTCTGGCTCGAATCCAAGGGTACGGGGGCGCAAGGGATGCCGGGAAACAAAGGCGGAACGCAGAAGGTCGGCGATTTTGAAATCACCATGACGCATGCTTTTCATTCCAGTTCCATTGACGAAAACGGCCAGAGAATTTACGGTGGTGAAGCAGGCGGGTATATTGTGAAGCTTCCCGGCGGAGTCACCATTTATCACGCGGGCGACACGGCCGTGTTCGGCGACATGAAATTGATCGGCCAGATGTACAAGCCGAACGTGGCATGCCTTCCCATAGGAGATATTTTCACCATGGGGCCGCGGGAAGCCGCCATGGCCATCCGGCTCCTCGGTGTCAAGCACGTCATTCCCATGCACTATGCGACTTTCCCCATGCTGACAGGGACGCCGGAAGCATTGCGGGCCGAAACAAAAAACATTCGCGGACTGAAGATTCACGCCTTAAAGCCCGGAGAAAGCCTGCCGGCAAAAGCAGAGGCAGCTTCGTAGAAAAGAAAAAGCAGATTCCTCAGGTCTAAAGGCCTGAGCTACAGCTCGGAATGACAACCCGAGTTATTTTCCCAGCATGATGCTAGGAGCGGAAGAAATTGCGGACGAAGAAGCCGAGGTTCGCGGGGCGCTCGGCCAGGCGGCGCATGAAATAGGGAAACCATTCCTGTCCGAACGGGACGTAAATCCGCACCCGGTACCCATCTCGCACCAAGCGCCGCTGCAGGTCCGTGCGCACCCCATAGAGCATCTGAAACTCAAAATCGTCCTTGGAGATTCTTTTTTCCACGGCACAACGGATTGTCTCCGCAATCATGCGCGGGTCATGGGTGGCAATCGCGTGGTAGAAGCCGCTGGGAAGCAACATGCGCATCAGCTTCACGTAATTGGCGTCGACATCTGCCTTGCGGGGAAACGCTACTTCCGCCGGCTCCTTGTAGGCGCCTTTGCAAAGCCGGATGCGGCAGCCATACGTGAGCAGGTCCTGAACGTCGCTTTCGCTGCGATACAGGTAAGACTGGATGACCGTGCCCACGCAAGGTGTCTGCGCGCGTACGCGCTTGACCAGATCCACGGTGCGCTGGGCATAAATGGAACTTTCCATGTCGACTCGCAGGAAGCTCTCGTTGGCAGCGGCGCGTTCCGCCAACGACATCACGAGTCCTTCACAGAACTCAATGGAGAGGTCCAGTCCCAGCTGGGTGAGCTTGCAGGAGACGTTGGCGTACAGTTTTTCCTGCGCGATACGGTCATACATGCCGAGGTAGGTGTCGCGGGCCTTTTGCGCTTCTGCCGGGGTAGTGACATTCTCCCCCAGACAGTCCAAAGTCACCGCCATTCCCGCGTCATTGCATGCCCGCGCGGCTTCAATGGCTTCATCCAGCGTCTCGCCGGCCACAAAACGGTGGGACATCCGGCGCGTTGTCGCGTTGGAAGTTACCCAGTGGGCCAAGCTTTTGCTGTCGGAAAGCTTCAGAAGAGTCGAACGCAGCATGGACAAATCAATTATGCCCGGAGTCACTGGAAGAGGCTAGTGGCGGATTAGTGCTTGTGCGCTTCGAGGAACTTTTCGGCGTCGATTGCCGCCATGCATCCGGAACCCGCGGCGGTGACCGCCTGGCGATAGCGGTGGTCCTGCACATCTCCGGCAATGAACACGCCCGGGATGCTGGTGAGGCTGCCGTGGCGGGAGATCAAGTAGCCATTCTCGTCCATTTCCAGCTTGCCGCGAAAGACCGTGGTGTTGGGATCATGGCCGATGGCGACGAAAACTCCATCCAAGGCGAGTTCGCGCTTTGCATTGGTCTTGGTGTTGTGCAGGCGCACGCCGGTGACCAAGCCCTCCGGCGCCAGAATTTCCTCAACGACGTAGGGCACGACCAATTCCACCTTCTGATTTGCCTTCACGCGATCAATCATGATTTTTGACGCTCGAAACTCTTCGCGCCGGTGGATCAAGTAAACCTTGCTGGCGTACCGGGAAAGGAAGTTGGCTTCCTCCATCGCGGAATCGCCTCCACCTACAACCGCAATGGGTTTGCCGCGAAAGAAATAGCCATCGCAGGTCGCACATGTGGAAACTCCGTGCCCGATTAATTCCCTTTCACCCTTCAAACCGAGGAGCCTTGCCGAAGCGCCCGCAGCGACAATCAAGGCTTGCGTTTCGTAGAGATCCTTCCCCACTTTGATTTTGAAGGGGCGCTGAGTCAGATCTACTTCCGTGACGGTGCCCGCCTTGAATTCCGCGCCGAATTTCTGCGCTTGTTTGTGCATGTTTTCGATGAGCTCCGGGCCCAAGATGCCATCCGGGAATCCCGGAAAATTCTCAACATGGGTGGTCAGGGAAAGCTGTCCGCCAGGCTCATGACCTTCTAAAACCAACGGTTTCAGGTTGGCGCGAGCCGCGTAGATTGCGGCGGTCAGGCCGGCACAGCCACTCCCGATGATCGTGACATTTTGCATTCTGCTGGGCTCCACGAATTAGATTCACTGGCCGGACTTGGCGGTACAGAGCGAACGATTATTGTAGCATCCCTCCAAAAACACAAATGCGCGCCACCAAGCGAGGTAACCCGGCTAAAAGCCAATTTGGAAAACCGCCTGGACATGTAGCGGTAGACGCAATTCCGACATCCATTTATCCTGAATCCCTATCGAACGCTTCTTCAGGAGATTTCCATGGATCCACGTTATCCCATCGGAAAATTTGAGATGCCGGGAGAGGTTACGCCTGCGCGTCGAGCCGAAGCCATTTTAGAAATAGCTTCCGCGCCCGTAAGGGTACGCGCGGCGGTGCAGGGTTTGAATGACGCGCAGTTGAACACCCCGTACCGCGATGGCGGCTGGACCGTGAGGCAGGTAGTGCACCACCTCGCCGATAGTCACCTGAATGCTTACGTGCGTTTGCGCCTGGCTCTCACGGAGAGGGAGCCCACGATCAAGCCCTACGAAGAAAGCGCCTGGGCCAAGCTGGAGGACGCCGCGCACGCTCCCGTGGAAGTGTCGCTGCGGATTCTGGAACCGCTGCACGAGCGTTGGACAAGGCTGCTGCACTCCGTGAAACAAGATGAATATGCCCGGACGTTGCGGCATCCCGATTCTGGCGTGAAGACAGTGGATTGGCTGCTTTTTCTGTACGCCTGGCACGGAAAACATCACACCGCGCACATCACGGAATTGCGCAAGCAAAAGGGTTGGTAAGTGCACTTGGCGCGTTGTTAGCAGGTCTCAGTTTCTGGTACCGGGGTTAATAAGGCTGTTTGGGAGACAAATCAGCGGAACAACCACGGCCCATATGGGCGTCTCTTTACGAGTTCTCGGGCTTCTGCCTCTATGCGCGCATTCTCGGCAGCCATGGACGCCTCTCCGTCAAATGCAGCATGGACGTGCTTGAAAGACAGGTAGGGATACTTTTTGTAATTCCAGTAAGCGGCCAAGTAGATTCCGACGGCAGAGCCAATCGTTAACGCTAGTCCTATGAGGCTCGGGTGAAAGGGAAAAGTGAGTCCCGCGTTCACCAAAACCCATGAAAGACCGCTGACGATAAGAATGAGTTTGCGTCTTCGGAAGAAGACGAAAGCCAGCGCAGCAGCTACAACCAGCAACAATGTGCCTTCACGATACTTACGAGCGTAGAGGCCAGTGCAACTCATGATGACCATAAGGGTTATAGCCCATCCGGTGATCATGAGAAGGATTTCGCGCACTTTGAGATTTTCGGCCGCCATTAGCATTGAGGATAACACCACGCAAAAGTTTTTCAATAGCGGCAGGCCGAGAACACAGAAAAGTAGATTAGTCGCTCGATAACTTCTGATAAGAGAAATCGGCAACTAAGCCACTTTCAGCGCGGTTGCCAAGTAGCCGAACCATCGGCCGTCGTGTAGGATGAGAAAAGCACAAAAGGAGACTCCATGGCACGACCGGCAGGAACATACGCAATTTTCGAGACCTCTCTCGGCAATATCGTCGTCAAACTACTTGAGAAAGAAGCACCCAAAACCGTGACGAATTTTATAGGCCTTGCGGAAGGAACTAAGGAATTTCAGAACCCTCTGACGGGCAAAAAAGAAAAGCGCAATTTCTATGACGGCCTGATATTTCACCGCGTGATTCCGCAATTCATGATTCAGGGCGGATGCCCGCGCGGGGATGGCCGCGGGGGGCCAGGATACTCCTTCGCGGATGAATTCCACCCTTCCCTGAAACACACGAAGGCGGGGAAGCTTTCCATGGCCAACGCCGGGCCGAATACCAACGGCAGCCAGTTTTTCATCACGGTTGCGCCAACGCCCCATCTGGACAATCGCCACACGATTTTTGGCGAGGTGGTGGAAGGCCAGGACGTGGCGCACAAGATTTCCAACACGCCTCGCGACGGCGCGGACAAGCCCCGCACCCCGGTGACGATGAACGTGCGCATCGAACGCGTCTCGTAGGTTTTGGAACAACCATGCTCTCGCCTGCCCGGCTGACTGAACTTACTGTCGAGCTCATCTTCGTGCTTCTCGGTGCCCTGGTGATTTGGCTGGGAATGCACGGGCGCATTAATTTTAGTAATTTTGACCCTCTCAGTATTCGTTGGCTAGCGATCAGCGTGGGCGTAATCGCCTGGGGAGTGCTGGCGGTGGCAAAACCAGGACTGTGGTCGGCGCGATGGCAGAAATGGAACCGGGGAGGCTCGATGATCCTGCTCGGGCTTATGATGTTGATCATCGGCCGCGTGCCGTTTGTTTGGGTAGGCAAATTCCTCGCCTTCTGCGGCCTCGTGTTGATCTTTCGCGGAGTTGCTGGTTCGATCCTGATTTTGAAGCAGCAGTAAGCGCCCCTCTTCCGAACGCTGTCATTCTGAGACGATCCCACGATGACCGTCGAAGAATCTCGACACTGAAATTTGCAGATTGTTTTGGTTGAGATCCTTCGGCCCGCCTGCCTGCGGTACGCAGGCAAAAGGCGCGGCCCTCAGGATGACAAGGTGTTGCTGTGTTTGACTAGCCGAGGTAATTGTATTTATTGAGAAATGCAGGTTAATCTCAGGCGTTGTTGCGGCCGGGCCGCCCGCCCAAGGCCGGCCGTAGAAAACAGTCACACCAAGCAAGGAGAAGACTCGTGCTCAAAGAATTCAAAGCGTTCGCAATGCGGGGCAGCGTGTTGGACCTCGCCGTTGGCGTAATCATTGGCGCCGCCTTCGGCAAGGTGGTGTCGTCGCTGGTCGACGACGTCCTTATGCCGCCCTTGGGACGGCTGATTGGCAAAGTGGATTTTTCAAACCTGTACCTCAATTTGAGCGAGACACATTACGAGACGTTGGCGGAGGCGAAGGCCCACGGAGCCGCCCTGAGCTACGGAATTTTCCTCAATACCATCCTCAATTTTCTGATTGTGGCCTTTGCGGTGTTCTTGCTGGTGCGCTCGGTCAATAAGTGGTTGCCGAAACCGCCCGCTCCCGTGACCACCAAGGATTGCCCGCAGTGCGCGATGGCCATTCCGGTTAGCGCAAAGAAGTGCGGGCATTGCACCAGCATGGTGTAGTGGTTCCCTGATCGGTTGAGGTGGGGTTTGGTTGGCGGACCGCCACAGTCGGCGGTCCCTACAAAGAGAAAGGCAAGAGCGGATCGAGGACTCGCCGCGGCACGATGTATCGTGCCACTACGGGAGGACCTAAGCGTAAAGCCGCTACACGAGCGGTACGAACTCCCAAGTGTTAGGGCTTTTCCGGCTTCTTCTTCAAGTTAGACTCCACGTGCGCGCGGAGGCGGGCTAAGACCGCCTCGTCCTGCCCTTCATCAATTTCCTTCTGCACTTCCTCCAGAGCGAAGTGGACGACGTCATGGTGATGCAATTCCAACGGGGCAACACCCTCATTAAATCGTAGCCATAGGCGGTGGATCAGGTTCACTTCGTTGGCGGTCAGGTTCGGCGCATGCGGCCCGAGCACCTTATAAACCTTGTCGCCACTCTGCAGATGAATTTCCAGGTTGAATTGAGGCTTGGGATCGTCCAGCTTTTCCCACGCGTCCCCAATGTGGCGCGCCTGTTCTTCCGTGGACTCCTTCGGCGAATGGCCGAGCACGATGGTGCTGGATTGCAGGCTGGTTCCGGCGCGCAGGATGCCGTCCCACAAATTGCTGGCCGCGACGATGGCCAGCCGGATGCTCTTCCCGCGTTTCTCCGCCATCGCCAGCGCTTGAGTGAACAATTGCTGTTCGATGCTGCCGAATAGCTGTTCCGCTTCCAGTTCGTATTCACCCGAAGCCGAGCGCCGCAACAGCCGCACATGGAGGACAATCACGTCCCGCCGCCCCGGCTTCACGCGATCCAAGACACTGCCCAGATGATAGAGTGCGTGGATGTTGCTGACCGGCACGAGAATGTTTCCCGGCCGCGCGCCCACGGCCTCGGCGGTGAGTTCGCCCTCCATCGCCAGGTGGAATTGGTCCATCTCCACATGTTGGGCGGTGCCCCGCCCGCGGTGCGTAATTTTTTCTGAGATGGTGAAGACAATGAACAGGAATATCGAGAATATTCCGCCTGCGATGGTGGCGTCTTTCTTGGTGAAGAGGTTGATCACCGCGATGCCGAAGAGCGTCAGGGTAATCAAGCCCAGACCAACCGGAACTTCCACCCCGAAAATGTGGAAGTTCAACGGGACGCGATACTCGCGATCGCCCGGATGCGTATAGCGCAGCACAAGCACGGCCATGCCCTTCATGGCGAAGCTCCAAATCACGCCGAAGGCATACAGGTTTGCCAGGAAGGTGACGTCGCCGCGGCTAATGAAGATGGTCAGAATTTGCAGCGCGGCGATGATGTTGATGATCCGGTAGGAGGTGCCGAAGCGCCGGTGCGGCTGGCGGAACCAACTGGAGAGCACACCGTCTTCGGAAACCCGATTGAGCACTCCGTTGGAACCGACGATGGCCGTGTTGACGGCGCCGGCCAGGATCATCGTGCCAACCACAACCACGAAGCCATGGAAAATCAGGCGCAAGAGAAACGGGCCTTCCAAATTCATGGCCAGCCCGCCGATCAAGTTCTCCAGGAAGTTCTGCCGCTGCTGGTCGGGAATAATCATGACCGCGAAGAAGGAGACCAGCGAGGTGAACACCAGGCTATAGATGAAGATGACCAGCCCGGTTTTTTTCAGGTTGGGCAGCTTGGGGTGCTCGATTTCGCGATACACCTGCGCCAGCGACTCTTCCCCGCTCATGGCCAGCACGGAGTGGCCCAGGCCGACGAAGATGGCGATGAGGCCGGCGAAATGCGCAAAGTGAACACCGTAGAGCCAGCCCATGGCGTTGGGCTCGAGCTTGAGGTTGCGCGGGTGCGGAATGGGAGGCAGCGCGGGGTGGCGCAAGAGAACGGTGTAGACACACCAGCCAATGAGGATGACGACCATGACAGTCGTAACCTGCATGATGCGCATGGCTTTCTGGCTGGATTCGTGGACGCCTTTGACGTTGTACCACCAGAAGTAGACGGTGCAGAGGACAGCGAAGCACGCGGCGCCAAGATTAGGCGCGATATGCAGGCCCAGATGGATGTAGTCCGAGGTTTCATTGAACAGGCCGGTGATGTATTGGCCGGCGGACACGCCGCTGATTGGACCTGTGAGAATGTAGTCAAACATCAGGGCAGACACACTGAATTTTGCCAGCGTGCTGCCCATGGCTTCCTTGACTACACGATACACGCCGCCGCGCACGAACATGCTGCAGCTTTCCACGTAAATCGCGCGGACCGCGTAGGAAAACAGCATGATGCCCAGGATGAACCAGGGCGCGGCTTTGCCGATGTAGCCTTCGGCTTCGCCACCGGCGTAGTAGGCGGAGGAGGCCAGGTCGTTGAGAACGATGGCGGCGGCGCGCCAGAAGGAGATGAAGCTCAAGAGAGCGGTAGTCGCGACCAGAACGCGCGGAATTCCGTTCCCTTGGCTGCCCGGGACAGCCGGGTTTTGGGGAGTGCTGCTCATTTACGGGTAGTCAGACCTGCGGGAATCAATGCTCGCATTTTTCTTATGGCAAGTCCAGTTGCCGCGCGAAGCTAAGCGGTTTTTTTTCGAAATTGGGCCGTGGGAACAGCACGATTCACAAGGCTAGATTTCTTGGGAGGCGTGGGTCATTATTTGAGTAGAGGATCTTCCTGGTCACGGAGAGATATGAAGAATCGCTTCAGCCGAATTGTGGGGATGGGCAGCCTGTTTTTGTTTCTCGGGTACGCTCCAGCACTGGCGCAACCCGCAAAAGAGCCGGGGATCGCGAAACAGGCCGATGAGATCGTCGCCAACTACCGGAAAATCATAGTCTTAATGGATGGCGCGGGGACGCTGGACCCGGGAGTGCGCGACCGTGTTTCCACCGTTGGAAAAATCCTTTTTCAGCAAAACCAGGAACGGTTATCCGCGTTGGAAGAACAGCTTTTGACGCCGATTTCAAACGGAAATTCAGCACTGGCGGAAGAATTTTTGGGCTGGTTGGAGACCCATCCGGAATATCGCGACGCTGACAAGCTCGCCTTTCGCGACCTTCTGGAGGGGCTCGCGGCGGGGGCGGGCACCAGCAACGACAAACTCGCGGCCAGACTCCGCGAGGATCAGGCGGCGCTCGCGCAGATTCAGGCGCTCTATCAGGGGGAAATCGGCGAAATCCTCGGCAATTTACAAACCCGGGGAATGGTGGTTCACCGCGAGGCTTGGGAACACTACGTCGGTTTCCTGAAGCAAAAGTACATCCGTGAACGGATCCTGAAGGAAAACGAGGGACAGCTTCCGCCCGCGGAAAGCCGCGGGGCCGGCAAAAAGAAACCGTCCAATGGCGAAGTGTTTGGAAATGACCTGCCGCCGAAAACCCTGGTGCTTACCTTTGATGACGGCCCACATCCCCGGTACACCGATCAAATTCTGGAGATTTTGAAAAAGTACGGCTTGAAAGCGGTGTTCTTTGAAGTGGGGCGCAACCTCGGCCCGGAAACCACGGACCCGGCACCAAAGCTCGCAGCCACTGCTGCCGTGAGCCAGCGAATCCTGGCGCAAGGCTCCACGCTGGGCAATCACAGTTACAGCCACCCGGTGCTTTCCAAAATGACGGAGACCGGCTATACGAAGGAAATCGAGACAACCAACGCGTTGTTGACCTCCATTGTGAAGCAGCCGCCGGTCTTGTTCCGCCCGCCCTACGGAGCGACCAACAACGCCATCATTGCAAAAGTGCAAGCCGACAAGATGCAATCCATCTTGTGGAACGTGGATTCGGAGGATTGGGCCGACCCGGTGCCGAATTCCATTGCGCAGCGCGTGGTGCAAGAAGTGGAGAAACAGGGCCGGGGAATCATCCTGTTCCATGACATCCACAAAGTGATTTTGGAAGTTCTTCCCACGGTAATCGAGACGCTGGAAAAAGATGGATTCCGGTTCACCTCGTGGAATGGCACGGCGTTCGGTCCGGATGCCACGCGCGGGCTGGATAACGCGCAGGCCCCGCCTCCCGCCGTGTCCGTTTACCGGGATAGCTGGGCGGCGATTATCGGGATTGATGATTACCAGACCTGGCCGAAACTCAGCTACGCGTCGAACGACGCGCAAGCCGTGCGCGATCTATTAATCAAGAAATATAATTTCAACCCGGACCATGTTTTTCTGCTGCTGGACAAACAGGCCACGCGCCAGAATATCCTTTCGTTGTTGGGCGACAAACTTGCCAATCCCGACTTGATCAAGCGCGAAGACCGCGTGTTCGTCTTTTATGCGGGGCATGGCGCCACCCGTCATCTGGCTTCCGGCAGAGACCTCGGCTACATCATTCCGGTGGACGCGGACCTGAGCAACTACGAAGGTCAAGCTATCTCCATGTCGAATTTTCAAGACATCGCCGAAGCCATCCCCGCGAAGCACCTCTTCTTCGTCATGGATTCCTGCTACAGCGGGCTGGCATTGACGCGTGGCGGTGGACCGGCGGCAATCGGGAATTATCTGCTGGAGATTTCCCGACGCACAGCTCGCCAGATGTTTACTGCCGGCGGTGCGGACCAGCAGGTGGCCGACAACGGCCCGAACGGACATTCCGTTTTCACGTGGACACTGTTGCAAGCGCTCGATGGACGCGCGGACCTGAATGGCGATGGCGTCATCACCGCAACAGAGTTGGCAGCCTACGTGACGCCGGCGGTTTCCGCGCTTTCGCACCAGACTCCTGCTTTTGGGAACCTGCCCGGGAGCGAAGGCGGGGATTTCATTTTTGAGTTGAATCACGAAACGGAGTTTCTCAACGAGAATTCCGCGCAGCTCGGCGAGGACGCCATCAGGGTCAACTCCGAACTCGAGAAGCTTCGCGACGAAATCCAGAAGCAAGCGGCGCAAAACGAGGAGTTGAAGAAACAACTGGCCGCTGCCGAAGCCCAGTTGCAGCAGGAAAAACAGGCCGGGCAAACCGGAGCTTCAAAAACTTCCACAGCCACACCCTCTGCCGATGCAGTGGCTAAAAACCTTCCCGCCGCGACGAATGATGAAGGAATGCGCTTCTATAAGGAAAAGAAATACAGCGAAGCGGCGGAAAAGTTCAAGGAAGCCTCGCGATTGCAGCCTGACAAAGCCCTGTTTGCAAACAACGCGGGATTTGCCTCCTTCAAGCTGGGACAGTATGAAGAAGCTGTCGTATGGTTTCAGAAAACCATCGCGCTGGACCCGAACCGCGCCATCGCGTATCTGAATCTTGGCGATGCCTATTTGGAATTGGGGAAAAAGCCGGAGGCCAAGCAGGCTTACGAAAAGTTCCTGCAGCTACAGCCCAATTCGAAGGCGGCGCCGGGAGTCCTGGAAAAATTGAAGAACTTGCAAGCGCCCGTTAACTAGCCGGGCTTTCTCACAAACTGCCCTTTGCGAAGTGCGAAGCCGTCGTACAACTTGCCACGGATGACCTGTCATTCCCGTAGAATCGGAAGGAAGACCGTTGATGGTTCCCACGACTAGGCTTCGTAACGCGGATAGTTAGACTTCTCTGACCTGCGATACGCGCCACAATTGCGCGAACCAATCTGGAGGCCCGAAGCCCGGCAAAGAAACAAGAATGACTACGCTGGTGTCTAAGAGGAACAATGTCTTTTCCTATTCTCAACGCCCTTAAATCAACCTTTCTACTCGTGTTATTACCCTGCAGCACGGTCTGGGGGCAAGCTGCGCAGAGTCAGCTTGCGTTGACTCACGTGACCGTTATTAATCCGCCGGAAATATCTCCGAGCCTAGATACAACGGTCCTGATCGCAAAAGATAGAATCGTCGAAGTTGGTGCCAGCAAAAACGTGAAGATTCCACGTGGGGCGCTAGTCGTGGACGCATCGGGAAAATTTCTGATTCCCGCCCTATGGGATATGCACGTTCACACCGAGAATGCCGAGCGCGATTTCCGGATGTTTGTCGCGAATGGAGTCTTAAGTGTCCGCAATATGGCGGGGGTCGCCAAAGATGTATTTCTATGGAGGGAAGAAACAGCTTCAGGCAAGATCGTCGGACCACAGATCGTAGCTGCAGGCCCGCTGATCGACGGTCCCGAGCCCGCTCATCCGGAGCACGCGATTCCCGTTCGCAACCCGGGTGAGGGGCGACGAGCAGTGCAGTCGTTGAAGGCGATGGGGGCCGATTTTGTAAAAGTCTATGACGGAGTACCAAGGGACGCGTACTTTGCGATTGCTGAGGAATCGAAGAAGGTTGGGCTGCCTTTTGTGGGCCATGTTCCCGGATGCATCCGTGTGGTCGAGGCTTCTGATGCCGGCCAGCGCAGTCTTGAGCACGGCGCCTACTTGTCGGGAGGTTCAACTTACGAGGAAGAGGCAATCAAACAGGAAACCCATGGCCCAGACGAGATGGAGGAAGCTAAGCGGACTGGCAACTTTTCACTGATCCCAGAGGACATTGCGATGAAGGGCAACGAGCTGCTGGACCACCTCAGTTCCGAGCGGTTAGTGCAGCTGTACAAAACTTTCGCGAAAAACGGGACATATCTCACGCCTACATTGGTTGTTCAACACGCTCGCGTGTATGTCGATGAAATCAGCAAGAAAGCTGATCCGCGGAACAAATACATCACGAAAACCGAACTGGAGGCATGGAAACCAGAGAATGACATGTTTTCAAAATACAGAACACCCAGCTATATCGCATATCAGAAGCGTGAATACGAAGAGACAATGAAGGGGATAAGGCTGGCCCAACAACTGGGAGTTCAGTTGCTTGCCGGAACCGATGTAGTCGCGCCGTGGACGTACCCAGGATTCAGTTTGCACGACGAGTTGGGACTGCTTGTTGAGGCAGGCTTGACGCCTCTTGAAGCATTGCGGGCGGCGACAACAAACCCCGCGCAATTCTTCGGCATGAAGGACGTGGGCAAAATCGCGGCGGGGATGAGGGCCAATCTCGTTCTGTTGGACGCCAATCCCCTGGAAAACATTGCGAACACCAAGAAGATTTCGTCAGTAATCATGCGCGGAAAACTGTACACGCGTGTTCAGTTGGATGATCTCCTGAGTGCGAGCGCAAAAATCGCTTCCAGTGAGAAATAAACTTCAGGACATACTGCCCGATTTGCGAAAACCAATCTACTGAGCAGTGGACGGTGCGGCAGTGTCGCGGAAGGCCCTGGCACATTCTTCGCAGGGGCAGAGCGTGCGCAGGTAGTCGTAGCTAAAGATGCCGGTGGAATGGCCATCGTTGAAGCTGATCTGGATGGCGTAGTTCCCTACCTGCGTGGCGGCTTGCGCGCGCGGCTTCGGCTTGTACATGGGCAAGAGCGGCGAGGTGGGAAGATTCATGGCGGCGAGGGATTCCTTCTTGGCGCGTTCATCGTTGCAGGTCGCGCAGGGACAATGGTCGCGGAGAAAAGGAAAATCGAAGTGGCTGGAATGGCCGTCCGCCCAGGTGATGTCGACACCCGCGCCCGTTTTCACGTGCACTTTTACGGAAGTTGGCTTCTTGCGTTGATCGATGGGTGTGGGCATGAGGGAATTGAAGTCTACAGTCTACAGTTAACAGTTTACTGCAGGGACGGTTAATCCAGAAATTCGAAGTCGAAGAGGGATTCATCAATCGAAGAGAGATTCATCCCGCAAAATGCGCGGGATGGAGAAGAGTTCCTCGCTCCGCAGACTACGCTTCCTTCGACTCCGCTCAGGGCAGGCGGAATGACGGGTAAGTGCGAAAGGCAAAAGTCTGGCCAGTCTAAAGACTGGCCACTACACAAGCAGGATCACTGATCGTTTTCCTTCTGCTGGTGGTTGCAGCAATCGCCCGGGGGAATCGGGTTGCCATGCGGACATGTGGTCGGGTGGCCCAGAAAGCTGCAGATTCGTTCGTCGAGTTCAGGGCTAATGATGTGTTCGAATTTGCAGGCTTGCGTGTGCGCCTCGTGGGCGTCGATCTGGAAGGTGTCTTTGAAGAGCCGTTCCGCGAGGCGGTGACGCCGAACCACATCACGCGCGCGGTTTTTCCCACGTTCGGTCAGCAACAGCGCGTGATCTTCCCGCACTTTCACAAGCCGCAGATCTTCCATGCGGGCGAGCGTGCGCACGGGATCGACGCCACCTGGCGTGCGAATGTGCTCGACATCAGCAGGCTTTCCCTCTTCGCCGCAAACCCAGATCTGTTCCAGCAGGTGGTCGAAATGAATGCCATCGTCCATCGAAACGCGCTGATCAATCGCCAGGTGACCATGGGCCAACTCGATCTTGCGATCTACCTGCTGCGCGATGTCCGGGTCGTGCGTGACCATCAGAATGGTGTGCCCGGAGCTATGCAACTCACGGAAAAGTCCGATCACGATTTCTTCATTCGCCTCGTCCAGATTGCCCGTCGGCTCATCAGCCAGAATGATTTTGGGCTGATTGATCAGCGCCCTCGCAATCGCCACCCGCTGTTGTTCCCCTCCGGAAAGCTGCGAGGGCAGATGCGTGAGCCGATGGCCCAATCCGACCCGCTTCAGCGCTTCCGCCGCCTGCGCCTCGTCCGTGACGCTGTGAAAATACTGCGCCAACATCACGTTTTCGAGCGCATTCAGGTACGGCACCAGGTGAAACTGCTGGAACACGAATCCAACTTTTTCCGCGCGGTAGCGCACCAGATCGTTTTCACTCAGATTCGCAAGGTCAACCCCATCGACTATCACGTGCCCCGATGTCAGCGTGTCCAACCCACCCAGAATATTGATCAGCGTGGTCTTCCCGGAGCCCGAAGGCCCCATCAGCGCCGCCCATTCCCCGGCATGAATACTCACGGTCACGCCATTCAAAGCGCGCAGCGTGCCGTAATCCTTCACCAGCGAATCAATTTGGACCTGGGCGCTCACTCTTCACCTCGAAACACGGACGCCGGCCGGATGCTCGCCAGCCGCCGCAACGGAAACGCGCTGGCGATGGAAACAATGACTGTTAAGGTTACAGAAACAGGATACACAATCCAGCGCGGCTGGGCAGCAACGCCAAACACCGCCTTTCCCAACCAGATCGAGACAACAATCCCGATGGCCGAGCCGACCAGCCCTCCGGCAAATCCCAGGAGAATGGCCTCGGTCAAAAACAGGTGCACGACACGCTGGATCGACCCGCCGATAGCCTTCATCAAGCCTACATCGTTCTTTCGTTCGGCGGCCACATTGCTCATGCCTGCCATCACACAGAGGGAGGTAAGAAAAAGCACGAGCAACACCGTGGCGGAAAGGAGTCCGCTGATGCGGTCATAGATGCGCCCTTCGGCTTCCGTGAGTTGCTTGATGCCAGACACGTCTGCGCCAGGCAGGCGCTGGCTGAGCGAGGAAATGAATGACTTCACGGAATCGGGCGTGCCAGTCACACTGAGCTGAATCAGGCTGATGCGCCCAGCTAAATCGGCAAGGGTCTGCGCCGTTTTCAGATTGGTGAAGACCTGCGTGTCTTCCGCACCGCCGGTGGCAACCACGGCGAAGACCTTGCAGGATAGCGCCCTGCCTTGGTTCCGCAGTTGTAATGAATCACCTGCGTGCACTTTAAATTGCGCAGCGGCCTTGGCGCCGATTTCACACGCCTCTGGAACAGTCTCCAGATTGACCAAATATTCTGTGCGGCGCCCGGGACGAATTTCAGTCAGGCCGCGCCCTTCGTTGCCAGCGAGCACCGCAGGTTGGAAGTGGACCTCGCCTGCCTCGGCGACTTCTCCAATCACGTAGAGAAAACCAACGGCGGGCACCGGCTTGCCTTCATATTCAGCGGGGAGTTGCGCTAGAAGTCCTTCATCGAGCGTGGAAGATCCGGCGCCCGCGTTATTTGTGCCGCGTGGCGCGACGATTACATTTGCTCCCAAGGCGCGAAATTCCGTGGTCAGGCGCTTCTTCGCATCAATCTGCAGATTCAGCAGCGAACTGGTGACAGCCGCGCCTGCGCCCAGGGCCAGAAGAATCACAAACAGACGCCCGTAATTCGCGGTGAGCAGCCTTCGGATAATGCGCCAGAACATGGGGGAAGTGGCCATCACTCGCCTCGCAGGATGGGCGCGGGATCGTAGCGCGAAGCCTGGCGCAACGGGTAGGCGCTGCCGAGCAGGGTGATCAATGCCGCAAGGACAAGAATGATGAAAAGGACAAACAACTTCGGTTCGGGCGTGAACCCGAAAATTCTTTCGCCCAACACTCGCGCCAGGATTATACCGACGGCATAGCCGATACCACCGCCAACGAATGCAAGGAGCAACTGTTCCGCAGCCAGAAGCACGCCAACTAGCCCGGAGTTCGCCCCGAGCGCTTTCATCAAGCCGATTTCGGTTCGCCGCTCAATCACCGAGGCGGCTGCGGACGCACCGACGGCCAGCGCCGCGGCCAACAAGGCGGCAAACGTAACCAGCCAGAGCAGCGTGCGCACGCGGGTGAGAATATTACCTTCGCCTTCCGCAACGCGGCGAATCACGCGTACATCCGTGCCCTTCAACTCCTCGCTGATTTGCAGGGCAATCGAAGAGATATACGGCGTGCAATACCACTTGTCAAATTCCGCCGGGGTCATGGTCTTGGGATCTTTGCGCGCGAAGGCGTCTTCCGGCTTGGTAAGCGCGCTTACGTACAGGCGGCGGTACATGCCCGGCTTGCCAGCGAAATCCTGCGCATCTTTCAGAGGAGCCAGTACGTTACCATCTTCGTTCCCGCCCGATGTCAAGATTCCGACCACCGTTACGGGCCACGGCGTGTCAAATCCGGGCTTGTCAGAACTTAATATGATCTGGCTTCCAAGCCCCAGATTTAACCGCTTTGCCAAGTTCGTTCCGATCACGATTTCATTCGCATTTTCAGCAAACCACCGGCCGTCTACATGCCACCACGGATTGGTCTTTTCCACGCCTGTGGTGTAGACAGTTCCGTCAGGAATTTTCACGTCGTGGTTGACCCACGTCCCAATCAACTCTACTTTCACTATGCGGGGGTCATTCCCGGCCTTTGAAACGATGACGGGCACCTCGAGGATTGGCGCGAAGGCAATGATGTTGAAGCGCCAGAAAATGGTCTTCAGCTTGCCGAGGTCTTGTTCCGGCAGGTACGCGCCGGCGTTCGCGGGGCGGTAATCGACGCCGCCAATTTCCAACGGCAGCGAATCCGCCTGCGGCGTCACCAACAAGTTCGCGCCCAAGCTACGAAATTCCTGCGCCAGCCGGTCTCCAACGTCCAGGGAAACGCTGAGCGCCGCCGTGGCGACGGACATCCCCATGGCCAGGGCGGCCATGCTGAGTAATTTGCGCCGGGGGCGGCGGGTGAAGGAATCGGTTACGAGACGCAGGAACATTTTGCGAGCTGTGAAGCGAGAAACTCTCCTATCGCGGAATTTCCTCCGCAGCTTTTGTCACTGTGGACACGTCGATCACGATATCATTCCCTTCGACCTTCGAGGGGAAACCGATCGGGTTGCAACCGCCTTTCTGTCCGATCGACGGAATATAAATCGCCGAAGCGCAGTGCCGGCAAATCACGTTCTGCCTATCCTGCCGGTAACCTTCCGCGCCGCAGATCAGGCAAGCATCCAGCGCCGTGCCGTATCCGTTGGGCTTCTTGATGACCATGAAACGGATGGACTGGCCAGCCGCGTTCAGCGTGAACAGGTGAAGATTTCCGTCCTGCACTTCCACTACCGGGATGCGCACGTGGTCGTTCACCACCTGCACCGGCCGCGCTTGCGGCGGCGCAGCGTTCACCTTGGCATAGATAAAATCCGCGGTGAGCGCCAGTATCACCGCCATGCTTATGGTCGCCGCCGCGATCATCCAGGCGCGCTGCCGGCGGCTTTGCGCCACCAACAGGCGGCGTTCCGCATCATTCATTGCCACCGTGACGGCCTTGGACTGGGCAATGTTCTGCCATTCGCGAAAAATCATCACCACCACCGCGCCGAAAACAAAAATGAAGAAGAAAAGTTCGTTGCGGACAATGGGGCCGAGAATGGCCATCTCCGTTTTGCTGGAAGGAATCCAGCGTGCCTCGCTCAATTCATGCATGCCGGTAACCGCCAGTTGAATGGACACTAGGATCAGGATCGTGCTCGTCACCGTGAAGAAGCGATGCAGCGGCACCTTTAATGTCCCCTTGAAGAAAAACAGCCCGACGGCGACTGCCGCGGCTATTCCAACCACTGTTCCGATCCAGGTCTGCAGGCCTTCCGTGGACATTTCCACGGCACGCAAAATCAGCGCCAATTCCGCGCCTTCGCGCAGCACCATCAGGAAAACAAACAAGCCAATTCCCCAACCCGCGGCGGACCCGGCCCGTTCCGCATACTTTTCCACCTTCTGCTCAATTTCCCTCTTCAGGTGTTTGGCAACGCGGTTCATCCAAACAATCATGGTCACCACAAAGATTGCGGCCACCAGGTATAGCAATCCTTCAAAGCCGTCCTCGCTGATATTGAATCGTTCGAGCGCAATGGCTACGGCAAGACTCAGCGCAACCGCGGCCGCCACCCCACCCCAGACGTAACGTGACAAATGCGTGCGCCCAGTGCGGGCGAGATAGACTAGGACGATGCCGACGACGAGGGCAGCTTCAACGCCCTCGCGAAGGGCGATCAGGAAAGCGGAGAGCACGGGGTCTCCAGTTGAAAGTGATTTGCAACAACAATTCCAGTGTAACCCCCCTTCCCCGCCCCGTCAAGCTCGCACATCTTTCACCCACCCCACTGTAGAATGGGAACTTGCGTCTAATGCCCTATATGCGTCATCGCCTCCACCAACCGCTTCTCGCTCTGCTGCTTTCCGGGTTCTTGGCGTGTCCGTCGCTCCCTGCCCAGAACACCCAGAATAGGACCAGCGCTGGAGATTCCCACGCCCTAGTAAAACCGGACCCCAAGCGCGCCAAGAAACTGGTGGAATTAGGGGCAAAGGAAGAGGCTGCCGGGGCCTACGAAGAAGCCCTGTCTGCCTACGAAGAGGCGGCCCGCTATGCTCCGTTCGACGTTACTATCGTGAGCAAGGGAGCGGCTCTTCGCTCAAAAATGGTCCGGGGATATGTGGAGAATGCGGAGAGTCTCGCGCTGGAAGGCAACTTTCAAGGGGCCGTACAAAAACTCGCTGCGGCTCTGCACATCGATCCTTCCAACGCCATATTGCTCGAGCGCCTGCAGCAAGTGGAAGCGATGCATGCCAATGCAAAAGACTTGCCGGCGGAAGAAGCTCCGCAGGGATTGCCGGAGGTGGCTCCCGACAAATCAAAAAAGAATTTCCGTTTCCAGACCGATTTGCGGAGCGCTTATGAACAAGTCGCCGCTGCCTACGGCATCAAGGCTTCGTTCGATCCCGACCTCCCCATTCGAAACGTGAAGCTGCGACTCGAGGACGTGGACTTCGACACAGCGATGAACATTCTGACGATGGAAACCGGAACGTTCTGGAGGGCGCTCAATCCAAAGTTGATTTTCGTGGCCGCGGACACCGCCGAAAAACGCAGAGCCTTCGAACCGGAGATGGAGCAGACCTTCGTGCTCCCCGACTCCATCAGTTCGGTCGAAATGACGGATATTGCACGGGCTGTACGGGAGTTAACCGGCGCGCAGCGGATTCAGCAGTCCCTCGCTTCCCACAGCTTGACCATTCGTGACACCGTGCCGCGTGTGCGGCTGGCGGGCGCAGTCATCAAGGATCTGGAGACGGCGAACGGCGAAGTGCTCCTTGATATCAATCTTCTGGAAGTGGACCGCAACAATGCCGCGAAAATGGGAATCACGCCACCTTCCAGTTTGAGCATGTATGCCATCCCTCCCAACCTGGTGAGCTCTTTGCGCACGGCTCCCAGCTACAGCGCGTTATTGACACTCCTGACTTCCGTATTCGGCACTGCAGCTTCGGGCGGACTAACCAGCCTGGCTACCGCGATTCCTCCGATCGTGGCGATTGGAGGCGGCAAAAGTACTTTTCTGCTTACTCTGCCAAGCGCTTCGGGAGACTTTTCCAAATCGCTCTCCCTGGTCCACAGCGGCCGGCAAATCCTGATGAGGGCACAAGACGGCAAGCCCGCCACGTTTTTTGTCGGGACGCGCTATCCCGTCACCCTTTCCCTACTTTCCGGGAGCTTGGGGACTTCGACACTCACCCCCAGCGTCGGTGGCACAACCACCACGATTCAGAACGAGCAGTTCACTGTGGGACAAGGTCCCGTATCCCTGGCTGCGGCGGATTTTCGCGGTAATGGGACACAGGATCTTGCGGTCTTAAATCAGGTCGACAACTCGATCACCATCCTTTTGAACCAAGGCGCAGGCGCCACCACGCAATTCGCTCAGGCCCCAGGTTCCCCAATTTCTTTGGGTGCAGGCTCGGCACAAGCAGCCGTCGTTAGTCCCGCGGCTACACTTACCGTCTCCAACGCAACGCTGCAATCCATTGCTGTAACGCCCGCGAGCGTTTCCCTTGGTGTGGGAGGCACACAGCAATTCACTGCCACTGGAACGTTCAGCGACGGCAGCACGCAGGACATCTCAAATGACGTAGGGTGGACCTCGAGTAATACAGCCGTGGCCAAGTTCAACTCACAGTCGGGTCTTGCCGTCTGCGAGGGTACGGGCACCGCTCAGGTCACTGCTACGCTTAATTCAAAAACCGGTCTGGCCGTAACCGTAACGTGCACCACGGCCACCCTCCAGTCGATCGCGATAACGCCTGCAACCGCATCCATCGCCAGAAACGGGACGCAGCAGTTCATCGCAACGGGAACGTTCAGCGACAGCACGACGCAAAACATTACAACCAGCGCGACGTGGAGTTCGTCCAACAGCAACGTGGCTACGATTGGCAGTGGGTCGGGACTGGCGCGCGGCATCAGCGCGGGCTCGGCGCAAATTCAGGCTACTCTGGGAAGTATTAGCAGTCCGGCGGTGGCGCTGACGGTTACTTCAGCCACTCTGCAATCGATTGCGGTGACTCCAGCAAGCCCCACGGTTGCGCTCGGCACATCACAGCGCTTCACCGCCACCGGTACCTACAGCGACACGAGCAAGCAGGACATTAGTTCCGCTGTCGTGTGGGCTTCGTCGAAAACGGCGGTGGCCACGATTGGCGCAAGTTCCGGGCTGGCGACCGGCGCTTCCCCGGCGCGACTTCGATCACCGCTTCGCAAGGCGGCGTCGGCACACCCGTGGCACTCGCGGCGGGAAGCTTGAACTCGAACACGGATTCACTTCCCGATTTGATCGTTGCGTCGCAAGTCACCAATACGGTCACCATTCTGCTCGGTAATGGCGACGGCACATTTACGAACCCCGCGACGGCGGTGAGCTACGTGGTGGGAAATCAACCGAGCGCCATCGCGTTGGGCACTTTCAATTCCAACAACAATTCCAATCTGGGATATGTGGTCACAAATTTTGCGGACAACAGCTACTCTGTGTTCACGGGAAATGGGGACGGCACCTTCACGCAGGTGAAAGGCTCGCCTTTCGCCTTGCCCAAGACCGCGACCGGCCCAGTTGCCATTACCGTTGCCGATTTCAATGGAGACGGCAAGCAGGATCTGGCCATCGTCAACCGGGCTACCAACAACGTCACGGTTCTGGCGGGTAATGGAGACGGGACGTTTACGGAGTTTTCCAAATCTCCCCTCGCCACCGGGAGTTTTCCGGTTGCGATTGCTTCCGGCAACTTGTCGGGGAGCACCGGACCGGCCCTGGCCATCGCCAACCAGAACGACAATACCGTGACTGTCTATTTGGGGAACGGCGACGGCACGTTCACTGCTTCCTCACAATCGCCACTCGCGACCAGTGCCGCTCCAAGCGGCGTCGCTATCGCCGACCTCGTCGGGCAGTCTCTCGGTGGAATTGCCGTATCCAATAAGGATTCCGGCACAGTCACGATATTCGTTGACCTGGGCAGCGGGCTTTTCACCAATGCGCTGGAACCCTCCGCGGGTACCAGTCCCGGCGCCATTCTTGCCGGGAACTTCACCGGGAGCACGTTTCCGGACGTTGTCGTGGCCAACGACATTTCTGGTTCCGCTGGCACCGTGACGCTTCTCACCAGCCCGGCGAGCCTTGTCTCGGGTGCCACCCCAATTGGCGAGGTGCCCTACCCGGGCTCCGAGTACATCGATATCGGCCTGAAGGTCAAGGCCACACCCTACGTGCACGAAGACAAGGAAGTCACTTTGCAATTGGAGTACGAGATCAAGGCCCTTGCAGGATCCAACTTGAATGGGATACCGATTATTTCCAATCGCTCGGTGACACAAACCATCCGATTGAAAGAAGACGAAACTTCAATCGTGACGGGGCTTCTGGACCGTCAGGAAACAAAAACCCTAGCGGGGGTTCCGGGATTCGCGGAACTCCCTGGCGCAGGTTATTTGTTTGGCTCGCGCAACAATTCCTTTACCGACGATGAGTTGCTGATCCTGATTACCCCCAGAAGGATGCGCATCCCGACTCGCGATTCGCGACCTATCTACGCCGGCCGCGGCGATACGGGTGGACGTGGTTCCGTCGGCGCCAATGTTCCTCTTGCGCCTCCACCCGCTGTGGCGCCGGAACTACCTCCGGCTGAAAACCCGCCAGCGGCACCGCCCCAGCCACCACCGGTTGCACCGTCACCGGCTCGACCGGAACAATAATCGATCGCGGTTCGACGCAACTTCCGCACAAAAAACCACGGAATAGTTTCGATGGATGGCAAGATCTCGAAAATAGTCCCTTAGCGGGGCTGAGATTGATTTGTTGCGAGGATTTATGGCAAAGGGTCAAAAACTACGATGGGCTGATACGTGCGCGGAACCACAGCTTCCGCGATGGCAATCAATTTGTTTTCCTGGCTGAAAACTCTCAGTCGCGGCGCGTGCATCTCGCCGCCATCCAGTTGCGTGGTTGCCCCGGGTGGTAATTCCGATCGTCCAGGCTGCACCTGAGAAAGCAGAACATTGAACTTCCCCCCATGCCGGACTTTTTTTTCCAGCACGGGCAGGACATTGGTCCGCGGAAAATCCGGCAAAAGATTTTCCAGGGCAATCACCCAACTCTTGAATTTTCCTTGGCGCGCGGCTTGCGCCAGTTCCTCCATCTCGATCGCCTGGTCCAGCGAAAATTCCCCCACGGCCGTCCGGGTAATTCCCGATAAGTGAGCGCCGCAGCCAAGCTTTTGCCCCATGTCGTGCGCCAGGGAACGAATGTAGGTGCCCGAGGAGCACTCAATCGAGAATCGCGCCACCGCGCCTTCCAGTTCCGTAAGGCGATACTCAAACAGTTCCACGCTCGCCGGCTTAAGCTCAACCACATGGTTTTTGCGCGCCAGCTCATAGGCGGGCCGGCCATGCACTTTCTTCGCGGAAAAGGCCGGAGGTATCTGCTCAAAGCGCCCGAGAGATTCCGCGGCCAAGCGCTCGATTGTGTCGCGATCCAGGGCAGGGGCGATATCCGGCCCCGCCGCAACGCCTTCCGAATCGTAGGTATTGGTCGCGAAGCCGAAGCGAAATGCGGCGGTGTAGCGCTTGCGGCGGCCGGCATAGAATCGCACCAGCCGCGTCGCTTTGCCCAGAAGCAGCACGAGGACGCCCGTCGCCAAGGGGTCGAGCGTGCCGAGATGCCCTATCTGGCGAAATCCCGCCAGGTGGCGCACCGCATCGACGATATCGTGCGACGTTTTGCCCTGCGGCTTATTGATGACCAGGGCGCCGTCGAACGGTGCGGGTTGGGGTTGGCGAGCCATGGCAGGGTTTTCGGTTACACATGCCCCCAGCAGATTGCAAAAAACATAAAACCGTCATTCCGAACGGAGTCCGCGAAGTGAGGAATCCCTCTTGTCGTCCTCAATCGAAGAGGGATTTCATCCCGAAGAATGCGCGGGATGGAAAGGAGATCCTCGTTTCGCTCGGAATGACGTATCTGGAATCCTCGAGCTTAAGAATTCGGTTCCGGCGAGGATGGCTTCTCAGTCTTCATCTGTTTCAGGAGCTGCTCGATGCGCTCTACATGCTCCTGAGAAAGGTCGAGCGTGAAGTGCAGATCGGGCAACCGGCGTATCTGCAGCCGTTTGAGCAGCTCGTGGCGAATATAACCGGAAGCATGTTCCAGGGCCTTTATGGCGTCGGCCTGTTCCTTGGAGTTCTCCGTCCGCACGCTGACGAAGACTCGCA
>Ga0187803_10000165_pt1 | contig 27615 bp, 30 predicted proteins | sample NC_wetland_sal_i_2_FD_132425 | JGI IMG/M metagenome (GOLD analysis project Ga0187803, IMG submission 132425) | Wetland sediment microbial communities from Neuse River Estuary, North Carolina, USA - Control_3 | ecosystem: Environmental > Aquatic > Freshwater > Wetlands > Sediment | place: USA...
GAGAGAGATTCGATAAGAGAGGGGTTCGAGGGATACGGCGACTACCTGAAGACACGCATCTCCGTCGAGTTCAAGACTTAGGCTGTTGGTCGAACTCTCCTAGCCGCTTCAGGACCGTCAGGGCTCTGAGGGTTATCATCTTGCTCGGACGACCGACCTGCTCAAGTGAGAAAGGATGGAATCTCCTCCTGTACTGCTTCCACCAACGGGGCCACTTCCCGGCGCTGTTGTAGTCCGGGTGCACAGCGTCAAGATTCCACCGCCCGTCCTTCCTTCTCAACTTCCTGAGGTGGGACAGGGCCAGACCCATCCGCCTGTCGTCGGCGTAACCTAGGGCGGTCATGAAGTCGAGGCCAACCAAGACGTCATAGTAATAGTGGTATGGGAAGTGGAAGCGGAACCAGGGATCATAGCGGGCTCCCTGCCTGCACAGCCTGCGGGCAAGGTAGAACTCGCAGCCGCGCTCGACGGCTTCCTTCATGCTCCTCGTCCACTTCTGCCTGGGATAGACGGCGAAGGCGCTCAGCCCCTCCCAGGCGTCGATGACGCCGTTCTTTCCCCAGCAGTGCCATCCCCTGTTGCTCTTCTGGGTCTTCACGATCAGGTCGAGGGCGCTTCTTACCCTCGGTTCGTCTGCGTACCCGAACTTGATCAGCGCCCTTGCCGTGTTGCCCGTCAGGCAGTGCTCGCTCTTCTCGGCCCCTTCGGTGTCGAAGCCGCCGTCGGACCTCGAGAATCGGTCCATCCACATGGAGCAAGCGCTGGCTATCCGAGGGTCCTCCCTCGTGATTCCAAGGTCAGAAAGAGTGAGGAGCATCCAGTTCGTGGAGATGTACTTCGGCCTGTAGAGGTCTTTGCCGTCGACCCAATAGCCGTCGGGTTTCTGGGCAGAGAAGATGTCGGCAACCCACCCCCTCGCAGCGATGGCGCGCCTCGCCTTCTCCAGGTCTCCGCTGCTGGTCCCATCCGCGAGGTCCCTCATTGCAAGGTAGCGGACGGCGGGTTGGGAGGGCTCGAGCAGCCACTCGATCACGCTCTGCATGCCGAGGAGGTCCGGAGAGCACATTAATAGAAAGCTCGCCCAGACGTTGGCAGAGTCGTGATCGACGTAGCCACGCCACAATTCCCGGGTTCGAGGTGTGCGGTCGCCGGGACTTTGCCAGCAAATGGGTTCAAATAACAACTCTGAATGATTGAATCCCACGAGCACCAAGTTCGCCCTTGTCACAGGCGCCAGTTCGGGCCTTGGACGAGCCACTGCAGCAAGGTTCGCAGGGGCAGGGGCACATGTTGTCATTGTATGCCGTGACCGGGCTCGGGGAGAGGCTACGAGGGACGAAATCAAGTCCCGAACAAAGAACGAATCTGTCGATTTGATGATTGCGGACCTGTCCTCTCTGGCTTCCGTTCGCGGCTTGGCTGCTGATTTTGGAGCAAGATGCTCGAAGTTGGACGCTCTAATCAACAATGCGGCGGTATTCCTTAGCAGCCGGAAGGTGACGCCCGAGGGCTTTGAGCAGATGTTCGCCACCAATTACCTCGGGCCGTTCCTTCTCACCCGCCTGCTGATCCCCTACCTGGAGGCGGCGAAGCCTTCCAGGATAATCAACGTGACCGCTCCCTCGACGACAAGACCGAACCTGGACGACCTGCAGGGAGAACGGAAATTCAGTCCCCTGGGCGCCTTCGGAGCCTCAAAGGCCGCTGACCTCCTCTTCACGTATGCGCTTGCGAGGCGACTCGAAGGACGGGGAATTACTGTCAACGCTTACCATCCGGGAATCATGAGAACTGGTCTTAACAGCTCGGCACCCACGCTCGTTCGGCTGGTCGCCGGTGTGCTCAACCTGTTCGCCGGCGCATCTCCCGAGAAGGCCTCAGAGGAACTGGTTCAATGGACTATGTCCGACCGATTCGCGGCGACGAACGGACAGTTGGTGCACGGCGGGAAGACGATAACAGCGCCTTTCATCGAAGACAAAGACCTACAGGACCGATTTTGGAACGCCAGTTGCAGTCTCGCAGCAGTCAAGGAAACAGTCTGACCTGCTCTATTGAATCGGACGATTCAGAAGGGGTTCAGTGAAAGTACAGCGCGGTCGTCGGGACTTCCGACCATGTTCCCTGGTTCTCGAGCGAGTCCTTGGATGCTAACAGGCCCTAGCCCATTAGAAAAGAAAGTTCACGAGATTTCGATGCATTCTCGGTGCCCGCCATGCGTGGGCAATCTTGGGCGAGACTTTGAAGACCACCTGGCTCCTCTCACCAGACCAGTCGGGCTTGTAGTCGTACTTGCGGGCGTAGTCTTTCATCAGGGAACCTAGTTCTGCCTTGTCTCTAAGTCTAGCGGTGGTCCCTTCGATGATCACGGTGTCTAGCCCATCCTGGATGTGGACGACGGTGCGGGAGTTCTCCTTCAGGTTCCTTCCTTTCACGGATTCGGGGTCGGTTTCAAAGCAGAACGAGCCTCCCTTCCAGATTCCCCAGACGGGAGCTGCGTGAGCCTTGCCTTCGGGGCTGGATGTGGAAACCCAGTAGACATCCTCATTCCTCAGCTTCTTGCTGGCGTGGGCCCAGGTTATCCATAATTTTGGGTCGTTGGGGACTTTCCACTCCTCGGGGAACTTGGGCCTAAATCGTCGAGGCATGGCATAATCTTTGGAGTGAAGGGCTAATAGGACTTCACCAAATCAACGACAGACGAATCGCGGGCTCGTGCGGAGGAAGGACCCGTACGGCTAAAGCTGCCTTCACCAGCTCAGCCGCCTCAGCCATCGTGCGGAGTGCCTGAAGTGAACCCTTGTTGTCCCCGGTAGGTCGTTCCGTTGGAACACGGTTGGATATTTAGCCTTTCCAGGAAGGCATGGGCTCTGTCAAGTTGACGGTTGATGGGTCGTAGTCGAAGGATACCCTTTCAACTCTGAGTAGACGAACGGAGAAGCTTCAAAAGGGAAGACGTCTTCGGACACGCTAGGGTCAGAGGCACGCAGAATCGGCTTCCTTCGGCCGTTAGTTACTACACTCGTCAGAGCCCGTTCACCGACCCTGGAAGGCACCGTCGGCTTTTTGATTACCTGCCGAAAGAGATCCCCGAGCTCTGTCGGGTCGTCCAAGGACTCGTGGTTCACTATCGCAGCCCGGAAGTTCGGCGAGCGCGATTGCCGCGCCGCAGACTGAGCGAGGTCGATACGCGACTCGTCTCGAGGATGCTGTCACGGCTGGCCGCAATGGACAAGCGTCCTTTGACGGAACCCCGACCAGTCGAATGGCGGATTGTGGGGTGCTGCCGCGACTTCGCCGTGCTCTTCAGCTCCATGGCACGCCATCAAGGGATTCCCTGCCGGGTCCGCGTGGGATTCGCGACCTACTTCCGCGACTTTCCGGCCGGCTTCCATGTCGACCACACGATTGCAGAATTCTGGGACCAGAAAGCTGGCAAGTGGCGTCTCGTGGACCCCGAGCAAAGCGAAGGGTTGGTTCGGTACAACCGACTGACCTTTGACCCGACAGATGTTCCCCGTGACCGCTTCCTCGTTGGGGGCCTTGCATGGCAGCTGTGCCGGAAATCCGAGGCGGACCCTCTCTCGTTTGGCGTCGAAAGGAGAGGTCCGTTACGAGGGCTATGGTTCGTGCGCAGTCGCCTGATCCTAGACTTCTCCGCACTCAACCTCAGGGAGCTACTCTTGTGGGACGGGTGGGCCGCCATGGACCCCAAGGCACGACCGACCCAGGCAGAACTCGCCCAGTACGACCAAATCGCGGAACTCACCCAGCAGGGTAACGAGGTTCTTGGGCGGGTCCATCGAATCTTCAACAGGTCAACCACGCTGAGGCCTCCGCGAACAGTTTGGACATTCAGCCCTGTGGCGAAGCCTCGACGAAGCCGGCTCCCAGAGTGACAGGGCTCGAAGCTTCCGTTCTCGTAAAGCAGTAGGGAGACCCCACAAGACTAGTGCTGCATCCGATGGTGAATCCAGTCTTTCGGCGAGTCAAGAGCTTCCGGTATTCGGTTCGTTGTGCTTTTCTTGATGAGCGAAAGGAGACCGATTTGAATGGCACGCGCTCGGCGGATTCTGATTCAGGTCGCGTCCTTTATGGTCAATCTGAACGTCCCTGAACTGCCCTGATTGCTCCTGTTTCCGCCGTATGTTGCCTGCCCCGTGACCCTGCCGGCCGTCTTCCCCGTCATCGTGACTGAACAAGTTCCTTGCGTAGGGCCTACGCTGGCGAGTGTGCATGCAGTCGAGTTGAAGGACACTGAGCCCGAGCCGCTCTGTGACCAGGAGACCGTTCCTCGCGGCGAGTTGCCCGTCACCCTTGCCGTGCAGGTGATGGTTTCCGACGAGCCGGCGACTGCGGATGTAGGTTTGCAGGAGACCGTCGTCCTTGTGACCTTCAGCGTCACGGTCAGACTGTACGCCCCGGCAGATGGGGCGTTCTTGGGGTCCCCGCCATAGCTCGCTGTGATGGTCAACGGAGAGCCTGCGACGGTCGGCGTGAACTTCGCCGAGCATGTGCTGAAGGACTTCTGAGGCGAAAGTTTGCATGGCGCGCTTGAGAAGCTACCCGAGCCGCCGCCTGACCAGGTGACAGTGCCTGTCGCCGCAGAGCCGGTGCCCTGGACCGTTGCCTTGCAGCTGGTTGTCGTTCCCACGAGAACGGAAGCATGACTGCACGACACGCTCGTGGTGCTCAAGCCAGGCAGGCCATCAGCCGCCAGCACGCTGCTCAAGACCGACAGGTCGTAGAGCCCGGAGAGGTTCGTCGGATTCTGGGTCAGATCTCCCAGCGCCCAGGCGTGCTCGGCCTGCACCGCCACGGAGGTCTCGAGCGGGTCGTAGGTGAAGGCGAGCCTGGCCAGCGCCGCGCCCAGGATGCTCTGGCTGTACCCCTGACCCGTCAGCGAGACAAGCGATGAATTCAGATCGGCCTCCGCCAGCGAAGGATTCTTGTTGATCCAGTTCGTCTCGGCGACGTCTGCGGAGACAATTTCCTGAACCACGTCCGCATGCTGCTGGAGGAACTGGGTCCTGACGACCAGTTCTGCCGTGGAGAAGCTGCCGCCCGGCCACAGGCTCCTTTCGTCAAGGAACAGCTTCCCGCCTAGCTGCTGCATGAGGACCTCGCCGTATGGTTCTGGGACCCATGCGCCGTCGACCTTGCCCTCGGCGAACAGTGTGACTATGTTTGCGTTCGTGGCGTCAAGAACGGTGACGTTGCCTCCGTTGGTCGTCGTCTTGTAGCCGTTCTCCATCAGATAGTATCTGAGGGCGATGTCCTGGGTGTTGCCGATCCCAGGTGCCGCGAACGTCTTGCCGCCCAGGTCCTTGGCAGAGGTTATCTTAGAACTGTTCTGTACAACGAAGACAGCCCCGCCGCTGGCGACGCCGCCCAGGATCACGAGCCCGGTCCCGTTGGATTGGATGTACGCGTTGACGGCAGGGCTGGGGCCGACGTAAGCGATGTCCAGCTTGCCTGCAAGAAGAGCGACCATTTCGGGCCCGCCTGATGGGAAGAGGAAAGTGTGGATGGTCGTCGAAGGACCCAGCGCCTTCTGGAAGTCTCCGTTGGCAATGCCGATCACAGCTGGAGCATGGTTGATGTTGGCGAAGTAGCCGATGTTCACGCTGCCGATTGAGTTGGTCGAAGGCGTGGTCGTGGTTGACGCACTGGAGGTTGGGTTGACGGCAGGCAAGAAAGCAAACGCAGAACCCAGAACGGTGAGGATAAGCATGAAAGCGAGCGGAACTCTCGGGATTCCCCTGTCCATCAAAGCGTTTCTCTCGGGCGGACCTTGGTAATTACAGGTAATTAAGTGTTAATTACATATAATTAGGTTGGAAGCAGGTTATTAGACACCGAATTAGCCCAGCGAGCGATTGCCCAAAGTCGGCATCGACGCGATGTACGTCTACGTCCCTCAGCTCCACGTGGATAACTCTGAGCTGGCGGTCGCGAGGAACGAAGACCCGAAGCACTTCACGGAAGGCGTCGGCATCAAGACGTTTTCGATTCCAGGACCGGACGAAGACCAGGCCAGCATGGCTGCGACCGCCGCATACCGCCTGATGGAAGCGAACAGGATCGCGCCGAAGGACGTCTTCAGGATAGACACGCCCACGGAAAGCGGCCTGGACGCGTCGAGACCCCTCGTCTCGGACGTGATAGGCATGCTCGAGCAGGTCTACGGGGAAGGAAGTCTCTCCCATGTGCTGGGCTACGAGCAGAAGTTCGCCTGTGTGAGCGGCATGGAGCGGCTCCTCGACACGGCGGCGTGGTTCGCGGCCGGCTGGAATCAGGGAAAATACGGGCTCGTCCTTGCGACCGACGTTGCGAAGTACAATCTCAGGAGCAGAGAGGAACCGACTCAGGGCGCAGCGGCTGCTGCCCTGCTGATCGGGTCGGAGCCGAGGCTCTTGGAGATAATCCCCGGCGCCCTCGGTTCAGCCATCAGGCACGAGAAGGGAGATTTCAAGAAGCCTGGAGGAAGGACGATCGCACTCGTGGACGGCCAGAAATCCTACGCCTCCTATCTTTCGGAGATGAAGGAGGCCTGGCTGAACTTCGATTCGTCGATTAGGAAGCTCTCGTTCATGCGGCCCAAGCCTGACGAATCCGTCCTGGACAGCGTGAGTCGGGCTGTCTATCATAACCCCCACAAGAAGATGGTGATAGGGGCTTACGCATCCCTGCTCGTACACGAGTGGAGGACCCTGCCCCGATGGAAAGACGTGGTGGATGAGATTGGAGACGAACCGTCGCGGAGCGGGATGAGCGATGTGCGTTACTACATGAGCGCCCCCTACCAGGAATACAGGAAGAAGTTCATGAAATCGCACCGCTTCCTCGACAGTTTCGAAGAGAAGATAGGGAGCTCGACAAAGGCACCAGAACTCGTCGGAAACTCGTATTCGGCCTCGGTATTCGTAGGACTTGACAGCATCTTGGAGAATGACAAGGCAGACCTTGCGGGCAAGAATGTGATACTTTGCGGCTACGGGAGCGGAAGCCACGCGATCATTCAGGCAAACATCTTCAGCGAAGGATACTGGCACGAAAGCAAGGGGCTGGACCTCATGGGCAGACTCCGGACGAGCAAGAAGCTTTCGATCGAAGAGTACGAAAGGATACACCAAGGCGAGATTTCGCCCGATGATTGGCCCACTGATTCGACGAAGATGTTCAAACTGAGGAGCATCGGAGCAGGAGGCACATCGGCTGAGGGCGACCGGGAATACGTCTTCGCGGAATAGAAGGATGTATCCACGGGTGGAATTCCATTCCGCAGCTTCACCCTGGGAACGCACATGATCGCTCGGAGGGGGCCCGGGAAGTCGGATTCCCTGACACGTATGCGGGCTGGAATCCTGGAATGTTGGCAGACCCCTGACCTATTGGAATGCAGAGTCGATTACCAGCTCGTAGATCATGGAAGGGCTCGTCTTTGTGAACTTGAAGTGCGGGTAGTCCCCGTACAGGTTCTTGACTGCGCGGGGGGACTTGCTCAACTTGCTGGGCGGAAACGCTTTAATCCTGTACTCGGACCAAACTTATCGGAGGGGGCAAGGATGAGATTTGCGAGGCCTTGTCGTCAGGAAAGCTGTGCCCCTAGATGCTCCCAAAGTGGTCACTCTTCTCTCAGAATGGTTTGACTGGAAACCAAAATCAGGCCGTTTGACATCTGTGCACAGAGCAATTGGAAAAGGGGAGGTGTTGGTAGCACAGAAGAACTCCGAAGTAATCGGATTCATCCACTACGTCATTCATGAGGACATCATTGATGGCGGGCCCAACACATTCATCTCAGCGTTTTATGTCTCGCCAAACTACAGAAACAAGAGAGTAGGGTCGCGCCTCTTAGACGAAACAGTTTCCGACTCTCTTTCTCGTGGCGCAGTTGGCATTGAGACATCTACAATACATTCCCGCGCCAAGAGGTTCTACGAAAGGCATCACTTCAGACAGACCTTTGGGGACATGGGCGAAGTTTTCCTCGAATTGGATATCAACGAATACTCGCAGGTCAGATCTGGGACTGGTAGGGAATCTTCACGGCCATAGGGGCGCGGGTGATGGGACTCCAGTCCAGCATGTTAGGCGGGATTCCCAACCGAAGACCAATCTGCGAGTGATGCGATGAAATCACGATTTATCTACTCAATAAGAGAATCTGTCACTTTGTTTGAAGTCCAAGACCGAGGCTGAATGGTCTTCTCAGATCTACATCGAGCATGCGGACGTTTACGAGCCCGTGCTCGAGAAGGGCCTCGAGAGTGCGCCTGCGGAGGCCAAGGGCATTTCCGAAATCTTCCAGAGATACGGGGCAAGTGAGAAGAAAAGACTCCTCGACGTCTCATGCGGCATAGGAAGGCACTCCATCAACCTTGGCAAGCTCGGCTATCGTGTCACGGGATATGACCCTTCACCCTACTTCCTTGCACGGGCGAGACAGCTCGCCCTTCAGGAGGGTGTATCAAAACGCGTGAAGTTCGTCCTTGGAGACTTCTCGAACCTCGCACGAGTCCTTGCAAAGCTCGATCGCAGCTTCAACGCCATGATCATCATGGACAACTCGATTGGCGTGACAGGGAAGGACGAAGATGACCTTCAGCTCCTCGTGGATCTGTGCGAGAAGGCGTCGGCGGGCGCGTTTCTCATGATTGAGATTTTTGATAGGGATGCGGTCGCGAAACATTATCAGCGATACATGATTGAGAGGTTCCCCCACGAACTTGTACGAATCTGGAAATCGCTCTCACCACCCGGTAGCAAAATCCATGAGGCAGAGTGGACCTTCTACAGGGAGGAGTCTTCGAAGAACCTGAAGCATCTTCTCACTCTGCGGGTGAGGGCGAGACACTACTCGAAGGGAGAGCTGCGGAAGCTAGTCCAAGCAGCGGGTTGGCGTTACATCGACTGCTTTGGAAGCTTGGTTGATCTTCACAGATTCAGAACCGGTGACAACCGTGCCTTTCTTGTGTTCAAGAAACAGTAGATTGGCGTCGGGGTAGGTGCGAGTCAGGTCGGTCGAGAGGTCATTGGTGCTGAGAAAGGGAGATAGGGAGACCGTCAGGGTCAAGACAGACTGCGAGCTTGATTCCTTCCCCTTTGCGCTCCGTGGGGGGCATGGAGAAGGCCACTCCCTTCGACTTAAGATCTCGCAAGACTCCATCAAGATCGCCGACTACGAAACCGAGGGAGCAAGTCCCCGCGGAGTCCGAGGTCTTCGTGGAACCCTTTGCAGCTTCACGCTTGACTCCACCGCCGTGCAGGGCGATGGTTGCGTCTCCAGTCTCAAACTCGGTCCATTCGGGAGACTCGGACCTGAGCTTCAGGCCGAGAAGTTCCTTGTAGAATCTGATCGAGCGTTTCATGTCTGACACCATTACCATGACGTAAGGTTGCTTGTTCATTCCTTCCCAAACCTATCGTGCGAGATTTAAGCTGATGCCGTACCCTCGAAGAAGTATTCCAAACAACATGGTGGTTCGAATTCGGCTAAACCACCTGATTTTCTGAATTTGAGCCCGAATAATTAAGAATATTAAGCAAAGACGCCTCTCTGGCACTGCCATGAAAGGAAGGCAGGTCGTGGTCATCGCCCTGGCGGTCGGTCTTGTGGTTGCCGTTTCTGTTTACTTCCTTTACCCAACGTCAAGCTTTGGGGAAGTCTGCGTAGGTGGACCATACAATGCGAAGGTGAGATCAGGGGGCAGCGAACTCAACCTCCCGGCGGGGCCGATGAATTATACACAGGACGGCGTCACGTACGTGGGATACTACGGCTCCTTCATGGACGGCGCTCTCTCCTGGATGAAGAGCAGCACACCTAGCAACGCGACCTTTCTGTCCTGGTGGGATTACGGGAACATGATTACAGGCTGCGCCGTGAGGAGCGCGGTAGTCAGGGATCCCTCGCAGCAGGCAATAGCCCTTGGACTGGCGAATCCAAGTCCGCAGCTCGCCCCCAACGCCACCCTGGCAGACGTGGCTACTGCGCTTGCCACCACCAATTCGAGCCTGACGTTGTCGATCATGCACAAGTACGGCGCAGGCTATCTGCTTCTTGTCACGGACGATGGAGGCCAGAAGGCGCCCTACATCTTCAAACTGGTTGGATTGGATACGAGTTTGTATGTCAGTCCGAGCGGAACGACCTTCAACCAGTCGGACTGGACGGCTCTCGGAAAACAGACCACCATCTACAGACTCCTCGCGGGTCAAAGCGTCCCCGGCCTTGCGAAAGTGTATTCTGACTCGGACGTCTGGATATTCGGCCTTTCGTAGGAGCTTGACAAATGGCTTGGGCAGGCAGGTTGCTCGGCCATAATCGGTTCATCCCACTCCTCACGCTGGTCCTGCTCTCGTTTCCCGTCGGCTACCTGACCGTCCTCTGCCACGAATTGGGGCATGGTTTGGTGGGTCTCGCCCAAGGATCTCCGTTTACTGGAATCTTCCTCGGCGTGAACCTAGCCTACGCGCTGGTCAACAATTCTCCTTTGGTGTCTGTCGGAGGTTGGATTGGCCAGTACGCTCTTGCAGCCGGGGTCGGATTGGCATCTTGGAAGGCGAAGCCGAGAAGCTTCACTGCCAGATCTCTTGTCTTCATCGTCGTGCTTGAGAATCTCGTTGGGCCGCCATTTGCAATCGCGAGCCTGAAAGGCGATTCAGGCAACCTGCAGCTCATGACCTCTCCCCCGCTGAGTGGAGGATTGGTGGTAGCGGCCTTGGAAGGAACGGCTGCCGCTCTATTCATCATCGGATCCTATTTCGCAATCGGAGTTGCGCAAAATTACTTCAGACATGTCTTCCCCTGGATCACAGAGAGAAGGGCTTGGTATCTAGCACTGTTCGCCATCGCGTTCGTTGCAGTAGAAGGGACCATTGGCTATCAACTATCTGGGACGGGGCCACTTCTCCTGAGCATCTGCTTCGTCCTGGTATTCACGCTCATTCCGGCCCGCCCTGACCTGGACTCCATCTCGACGACGCTTCCGTCCCGCACCACCTTCGCCATCACACTGTTGGTTTTCGTGTTGGTAGAGGCGATCACCTACTTGGTGCTGCCAATCACAATACCCCTTTGATTTGATGAATTATCATGCGGACGCAATCTCGAGGTCCAACCCGACATGCGCACGGTTTAGTGCGGGGGGGTGGACTACGATCTATTGTGTTCAAATCGACTCGGAGGCGCCCGACAGGTGAGATCCTCAGATGAGGTCGCTGCGATGTGAGCGGAGCTGCGGTCGAAGACTTTTAGCGTTCTCTGGCCCCGCGGCTCAGGGGGACCGCCACGAGCAAGGAATCTTCCGGCATAACAGGGCGACTGGCCTCCGGCCAGAAGGTGGTGCTTACTTCGCTCGTGTCTTATCAGCAGGGGTCAGTGGTCAGCCGCACAATCATCAGTGACAGGGTTGGCACCGTGACGCTCTTCGCCTTCGACGTGGGTGAGGGACTGAGCGAGCATACAGCCCCCTATGACGCGCTACTTCACCTCTTGGAAGGCGAAGCCGAGGTCACCATTTCGGGGAAGACGAGCCTCCTGGAGCAGGGAGAGGCGATTATCCTTCTGGCCGGCAAGTCTCATGCGGTGAAGGCGCCCAAGAGGTTCAAGATGCTGCTCACCTTGATAAGGTCAAAGCGAAGTTGAGAATCTGGCCGAATGTCAACTCGCGGAATCAGTCCTCTCATTCTAGGAATGAATCCACTCATGTCCCTGGCTGGTTTTGTGTTCGACGTGATTGAGGTGAGCAAGGCTTGAGTTCTGTAACGCCTAGAAAGATGGACCTCGAAGGACTGATCATAGTTCTGACAGCCGAACATCAAGAGATGAAGGAGAAGTTGGCGAACATAAGCCAGTGTGTGTCGAGAGGGGACTTCACCTCCGCTGCAGCGGTCCTGCTGCAATTGGATGGCCTCTTCCGACAGCACATAGCCGACGAGGAGGCACAGGTCCTCCGAGTGCTGATAGGCGCCTATGGCGTGATTGGTGCCGAAGAAGCAATTACAGTCTTCCGCCAGCATCGTCCGATCTACCAGCTAATGCAAGAAGTGAAGCAGCTGGCATCGTTGTCTCCAGAGGAATTGGCGTCAGACGAGACTAAGTTGAGAAGCATGCTCGAAGAACATACCGCAGCCGAGGAAAGCCACGTCTTTCCAAGAGCAACGTCCACGCACAGGGAAAGCGGTGGCGAAGTGAAGTGAACGCCTGAGACGAGCTCCTCCTTCCCCATTTCACGTGGTTTCGGTGCGGTTGGATTCATCCATTATCCGCATGCTCTCTTTAGGGGGAAGAGAAACGAAGAAGTCATGGGATTTGGAAGCCTCTATGTAATCATTCAGAGCGTACCCTCCTGGGTTAACACGCCCTCTGATTAACCAGTAATGGTACGTACAGTATTCCAAGGCCAGCCCCTTGTACCGTTCGACGGGGGTCTTCACCTTGTGTTCGAGACAGGAAGGACAGAGGGGAATTCCATGTGCGTGTTGATCTTTGGAATTGGCAGTGCCATGCTGGCTCAACTCGAGTCCCTTCCCTTCAGCCTCCACCAATCGTGTCGCAACCACACCAACCGATTTCATCAATACGGGTCCTGCAAAACTGACACACGATGTCGGAATACTTCAGTTCAGAGGCATTCTTACCGAAGATGCGCAAATGATCATCATTTCTGTCGATTTCATCCAAAGCCTCACGGGACCTAGTAAGGACATCGGCAGTGTCACGGCCCCTAAGACACATTGACTACGACTTTTCCTCGGGTGTGCTTCTCTCCAATGTACTGGAGGGCCTGCCCGACCTCGCTTAGCCCGTACCGCTTCTCTTCTATCACAGGTTTGACCTTGCCTGCAGCTAGGAGTTCTGCCATGAAGCCCAAGTCCTCCTGGTTCATCTTTGCAATGCCCATGAACTTGACCGTCTTGTTCCCCCTTATCGATCCAAGCTTCCCGAGAATTGTGAGCTTGATCAATCCGAGCAGGGGGTTCCCTGCGATGCCGACGATCAAGCAGGTTCCCCCGGGCTTCAGGGAGCGCTTGTAATCGGAGACCGACCGATTCCCCGCGATGTCGGCGATCAGATCGTAGCTTCGCCCGTTTCTCGTGAAATCCTCTTTGGTGTAATCGACGACTTGGTCTGCACCGATCGAGCGGGCCTGGTCGAGATTCCTGGTGCTGCACACGCCGGTGACCTGAGCCCCGAAGGATTTCGCGATCTGCACGGCAAACGTGCCCACGCCCCCGGACGCTCCATTGATACAGACCTCCTGACCTGCCTGCACTCGACCCTTGTCGCGAAGGCACTGCAGTGCCGTGAGCCCGGCCACGGGGACCGCGGCAGCTTCCTCGAATGAGGCATTGATAGGTTTCAGGGCCAATCTGGTTTCACGGGCCAGTGCGTATTCAGCAAAGGCGCCCGGCGATACTCCAAACACCTCATCCCCCGGCCGAAACCTCGTAACGTTGGCTCCGACTGCCTCCACCTGCCCCGCGACGTCACCCCCTACCCTAGGGTCCTTCGGCCTAAGTATTCCTCCACCGAACAGTCGGGAAAGGCCAGTGAGTCCGTAGTAGTCCGAGATGTTCACCGACGCCGCGCGGACCTTCAGCAGTACCTGCCCTTCCGCGGGAACGGGCTTCTCTACCTCTCTGAGCTGAATAACTCTTTCGGGCTTCCCATAGCTTTCGCCAATAATCGCTTTCATTCGTCAATCACTGGGGGAGACCTTCTCACGTACGCGTCCCCCAATTCCTCGGTTAAAAGTGAGGCTCCGTCCTCAGACCACGGCTAAGAGTCGAATCCCGCTACCTACCTATTCTTCTGTGTCCACAGTATCCACCTGCAGTGGCACAGAGCTGCGGGCGCTCCATCATCGTGAATCTTGCAAAGTAGCAGACTGCTTAAGAGACAGACTACTTTGCGTGTTCCATAGCCTTCCAATGAAGTGTAGCATCGTAATGACGTTTCTGTCTCAGATAGACCATCGGGAGGAGTTCGAGCGCTTTATTCCTATTTCAACGGCTGATTTGGATTACCTATCAGTCAACGGTTTCGTCTTGAGGACGACCAAGGTGGACCATGACGAGAAGGTCGGCTCCGTCAACAGGTTGTCTCAGCTAACTTCTCAAATGAATGCTGAGAGGATCGAGGAGGAGCAAGCAGCGGCGACCCTGCAGAAGGACGAACAAAAGGAGCATTCTTTCCTTTTCCACCTCGAAGGGAAAGAGAAGAAGGAGGAGCTGGGCGAAAAGATTCAAAGTGAGAAGGCAGTTGTTTCCAAGGAAGAAGCCGAGCTGAATACAATCGAGGCCAACGTGAACGAGCTCATCCAGACGAAGTCCATGGTTGACCGAATGGTGCCATACGGCGCGGAGTACCTGTCTCTTACCGACCTCGGGGTCGTCATACTGCGCGACCTGAGCGTCAGGAACTACAGAGTCGCGGACCAGGAGTTCCCTGACTTCATGGCGGAAATCAAGGCAACCTACGCCGAGCTGCGGTCCATAGCGGACAGATCCACTTCCTACGTGACCTTGCTCAAACCCAGAGTCCCAGACCTGGATGACGAAAACCGCCCGGTCACCGATGAAAGTCAAGGTTCTTACGGGATCGAGGCTCCATCGCTACTGTGGAGCGTGTCGGTAGGGCTAGCCAAGCTCCAGGGTGATACGAATCAGATAGGAGGGAGGTTCATTCAGGCCCTCAGCGTCCTGCAGCATCTCAAATCCACAACCCCCAACAAGCTGATGGCCGCAGAGATCATGACTGCGTCCGGCAATCAGGATATTCCAAGCCTAGAATCAATTCTGAACGACCTGGACCGGCAATTGAGAGGTCAGCACGTTCCCGAGGAGCTCTCAGCTGGTGTTGCTGCGACTATCATGGCGGGAAAGCGATACGATGGAACATATCCGATGGACAGGTTTGTCCAATTCAAGGGGCTGACTCAGTCGTACGAGGCCGCCGCAATATTGTCGGTGATAAACATCTCCTATGAAGATTTGAGCGCCAAGTTCCGGTTGCTCAAATCCAAGTTTATGGCCTGGGGATACATGGAATCGGAGGACACCGAGATCGCTTCAGCCTTCCTTGCGATCGGAGAACTGAGCGCAGACGAAGTGGACGGGAAGTTGCAGTACATCATAGATCAGCTGAAGAACTACCTAGAGTATCCGCTAGTAGCGGCGGCGATACTTGCCTCCATACCTGTTTTCGAGTCCCACGAAGTCCTGGACCTGATGGAGAAAGCTGTCACCCTGCTCCTTGCATATGCCAGGGGGCTCGAACGGTCAGAACTTGTCGCTCTGGCGGTAAGAATGATCCATGGAGTGCGGAACGAGATAGTGAAGGAGATTGATTCCACAGCCAAGATCGCGGCGACTCCTGTACAATTCATGTACGCATCCCACCCAGGCTTCTTTGTCTGGTACTTCCCGGTGATCGTAGCTCATTCGTCATATCACGCAACATTCAGCGGGATGGGAGGCTTCCATCCAGCTCACAGTCATGGGATTGGTGGATTCGCAGGTTGAAAGTTGAGAGATTCTCCAAAGTCCTTGCCGTCATTTTGATTCCATGCGTGCTTGCGATTGCAGTCACAGCCAGTTCCCATCCAGCCTCGGCATATGCGCCGCAGAAGGGCGACTACTTCGACTACTTCGAGACGATCGCCGTAAACAACGGCACGGGGTCTTACTCAGGGTACACGGACCAGACCCTGGTGAACGGAATGGAGCAGATGAACTCTGCAAACGCAAGCATCGCGTCAGCATCCTACAGTCTTTCCTATCGGTACAGCAACAGCCAAGGGAACTCCACATCTTATTCCACTTCGGGCAAATACACATGGTCGCCAAGCAGCTTCACGTACGTCAACGGAACGGACAACCAGGTAGGCTACTACCAGCCGATCAACGTCTGGTTTGCAATGAATCCCACCCTTCCGGTCGGAGGGACCTTCCGTGTTCTGAACACTCAATTCATGGTGCTGTCCAAGAACTACAGCTTGCAACTGCCTACGGAAGGGAACGAGTTTGTTCAAACGATTCAAGCCGAAGGAACGGGTCAGTATCAACGAAGCGACTCGTACGGTGTCTTCGCAGCGTCGTATACCTGGGATGAATACTTCGATCCAACCACCGGGTATGTAGTCGGCTACAACTACGTAGAGCATGACAGCGGCCAATACCAGGGCCAAGCCGGGAGTTTCACATACACAGACGACCTCTACGTGACTTCGACCAGCTACAATTTGGCGCTGGCAAGCTCCTCCGCTAGCACGACAACGACCGCAGGCCCCGAAGGGGCCAGTCAGAATCTTGGCTATGCCGCAGTGCTGCTGGTGGCCGCAGCCGCTATTGCAGTGGTCGTATATGCTGCTGTTCGAAGGAGAGGCAAGGACAAATCTCTTCCAAAGCACCCCCAGTACACGCCTCCGCCTTCAACGTCGTGGGAATCCAAGGTTGATTTGGGCTCGAGGCCCTCCGAACAGGTCGTGATAAGGGAGGTCGCCAAGGTGAATTGCAAGTACTGCGGAACCCTGATTCCATCCACGGCTGATTTGTGCCCGTACTGTGGAGGGCCCAGGCAATGATACTCGAACCATGGCGAAAGAAGCCTTGACAGTGGAGATCGCTAGGCCGATTCCCATCAAGCTCAGGGGGGTCCCCATCACTCTCAATGGGTACGATGGAGCGGGGACGATGACTAACAAGTACTTCAGGGGTTTCCAGATGTCAGAGCTAGGCAGGGTATACCTGCCTGACAGCGTGAAGCCCTTCACAGACACGGACCCAGTAGCAAGCAAGGAGCTCCTGATCGATGACAACAGGAGCGCTGTCAGCAGAGATCCATACATGACCATTGATGGCACTGACTTCTACTTCTCCGTCAAAGGAATTGGATCAACAACCAGCCCGTTCAGCCGTCAGCTTCTCAAGAAGGAGGAGATCAGCAGCCTCCTCAAGAGCGGCACCATGAGGGAGAAGATAATGAACGCCAAAGAGAGGGAAATGAAGTTTCCGAGGTATCTCACCGGGGAGCTGTGGTCAAGGGGATGTCCCTACGGGTCCCAGGGGCTCGAATTTGCAACTATCGCAATGAAAGCCGCAGAAATGTCGGATGCCAGCACCACATCAATTCATGGGTTCAGGATTGCCCCATTGGTGAACATCATCAAGTTGCCCAAATCCCTCCAAGAGAAGGTTACCCAGGTGTACTGGTACAGGAGGTTCAAACAAGAGATGGTTCAGGAGGCGAGGCTGATCCCGTCGAATGTCAGAATCTACTTCCACTCGGACTGGACCATAGGAGACGACACCGGGGAGCTCTTCGACTTCTTCCGCATCGACGACAATGACAAGGCTATGAACTTCCTGAGAAACTTCGTCAAGAGCGGGATTGCAATCCTCACCCTGTTCGTAAGGTCCATGAACGACAATGGCAACGGCACGTACAGTGGGCTGGACTTCTACGACGTCTGGCTCGACAAGGACGCAGTGTTGGCCCCTGATGGCACCATCTTCTGGGCGGATCTAGAGGGACTCCAAAGCATAACGATTGGAGGGAAGGACCGGGCGGACCTCGAGTTCAACGTCGAGGAGAACATGGAGCACCAGATCTACAGATCCCTATACGAATTCATGTACGCATATGAACAGATAGAAAGGGAGCGAACCAAGCGGTTCGGTCACACGACCGACCGCAAGATCCAGTTCGAATACCTCCTCGTGGATGCCTTGAAAGACGACGAGGTTGTCGGCCTCCATCGCGGCCCCGATAGCCTCGAATTGGTGATTGGCAACATCCTTGGAGAAGAGAAACTGACCAAAAATTTCACGATCCTGGACTTTTAATTATGTTGCACACTCTACGCCTTGAACACGTGCATGAACCGAGACGGGAGCAGGTCGAAAGAATCACATGATCAACATTGTCCAGGTATCTGACACAAAGACAATCGACAAGCAACTCGGCGGTCTACCAGACGGGCTGTCGTTCTTTGACCCTATTCTCCACCACGAGGCCAAAGAAGCTCTTGAAGTAGGTGGCGAAGTCCTCATCTCCCAGAGCTCAGAGGGAAAGAAGAACGGCCTATTCATCTATGACAAATACGAGGCAACAGGAACCATCTTCACAAAATCCAGGGAGGCATTCGACCGCTTCTATGAGCTGAAGCCCTCCAGTTACATCTTCTCAGAGCTTGAAGTAGCAGAGCATCCCAGAGAAGTTTGGAACCTCTGGCAGCTGGACGTTGACAAGGCCACTTCCGACCACAGATTCAAGCATCATGTTAGCATGGACGACAACGCCAAGGAGATAGAACGCTTCATGGCCATTGCCCAACCCGAGACAAACAGGCAATGGGTCAGCGTTGCCCTCAAGAACGGAGACAGATGCTTCGTCGTCAAGATATCTGACAGAATCGTGGGCATAGCTTGGATGACCATTGCCGGAGGGATGGCAAGGTCACACGGCCTCTACGTCGAACCGAAGTTCAGAAGAATGGGGATAACGAGAGACATCTTCCAGGCCAGGCTCATCTATCTGAAGTCAAGGCACGTCCACACACTAATCAACGAGATAGCCGAGTCCAATGTAGCATCCTCTAGCCATGCCCGAAAGATAGGGGAGAAGATCGTTGGTAAGATATTCCTCTATACCAGCCCTGATTCAAACGCGACATCGTAATGGCCGAGACTGGGCTGATCTCCGTGTGCACCTTGGCCGGAGAATGGATCGGGTATGCGGTCGCCGCAAGCTGAACCATAGGTTCAGATTGCATTCTTGTAATCTGTCTCATAAGAAAGCCGGCAGAAAGCTGACGACTCCAACGAAGAATTGAAGCAGTATCGCCCTTCTTATGGGAAGACCTGCTCGCTTTACCATCAGGAGTGCCAGAATGTTCGCGAAAGACGCTACGGGGTCTATGTTACCTGCTAATCCAGCCTCAACCGCAATCTTCGGCGCGACGTGCGAAGAAACTGAGGTGAGACCCAATACCAGTTGCGTTGCAGGAACGTTGCTGATGACGCTGGACGCGCCCACCATGAACAAAGCCGAGTAAGGTTGGGCGCCCTCTGCAACCGGCGCGGCATAGTTGGCGAGAGCAGGACCAACAATGATGGCGACAACCGTAATCGACCCTACGAAGACGTACAGAATCAGGAGGCTCCTGAAATCGAAGCCGCGAACGACCTCTCGAAGCGAATGAGATGTGAACAGCAGCCCCAGAATGAAACTCACTCCAAGCGCGACGTAGACTGCCAAGCCTGACACGTCAGAAACGATGATCACAGCGATTACCAGGGCGAGGTAGGTCCCTGGAGTGATTGGTCCTGAGGCGGTAGGGAACTCTCTGCCTCCCCCAACACGTCTTCTCAGAGGCAGGAGTGCTGCTGCCGCAATGCAGGCTGAGATCAAAACGGGAATCCATGTGCCCGAGACAAACTGGAGGAATGTGGCCTTCGAAGCGCTCCAGAGAAGTATGTTCTGTGGATTCCCTAGAGGTGTCAGTGAGCTCGCAATGTTGGTGAATGTGATTTCGGCTACGAGCAGTGGGGCGATGTCGATTTGGAAATGTTTCGCATACCTTATCACAACGGGGGTGAGTATCAGAATGACAACGTCGTTGAGTATGAGGGGAGAGAAAAGTGATGCGACAGCCACAACCGCAAATAGCATCCCGACCCTTCTCTCAAAAGTCGCGGTAATCCTTCGAAGAAAGGACTCTCCTTCCATCGCCTTGAACTGTGCGGCGATGCCGAAGAGGAACGCGAGCGAAAGATAGACTGGTAGGTCGAGCTGCTGTAGCCCTGCGAAACTCAAAACGACGGGAGAGGAGGAATTGTCCTCGTGTCCTTAAGTTCGCCCTAGGATTGAAAAGGAACATACTGTCGTCTTATCATTGCGGAGGGCTGAGCCTCCACGCAACACTCACGTTCTTACCGAGGGTCAACAGGGAGCTTCACCTCTTCTATTTCTGACTCGTTTGATGCGAAAAGGATGCAGTCGCCGCGCTTCGCACCTTAGGCATGGGAAAGATCCGCTGACCTAATCTTGCCGATATCCCATATGGCCAACCTGATCGTCCTGTTGTATTTGTAGACCTTTCCACCCATCTCAGATCTTAGCCGGCTGACGACTCCGTGGTGGACCTCGTCTGGAACATCCCAGGTAACAGCCGATAGTCTGTCTCTGAAGTAGTTGATGTCATCATCCGCTCCTGTTTCCACGGAGTAGCTGATGATGTCTTTCAACTCAGTTGGTGGGACAAGTTTGGTGAGTTTCTGCTCGCTTATTCCGCTCCATTGGTAGCCCATTTCCGACCTGAGACGGATGTAATTCTCCCTGACACTTTCCTTGTCGTTCTCCTCCGCCAACGAAATCACTTCAGACTTGCAGACTCTGACGATTTCAGAAAGCAGTCCTGCAGGATTCTCGACCAGATGCAGAACGTGAATCATCAAGCAGGAGTCGAATGCTTCGTTCGCGAAGGGCATGATTGTCAACTCGCCTCTTACCAAGTTTGTAATTGACTTCCTCTTCGCCTCTGACAGCATAGCCTCCGACACGTCCAACCCCACGACGTCAAACCCCTTTTCATTGAGAGGTCCCGCAAATCTTCCTGTTCCAACGCCAGCATCGAGAATAGTCCGGGAATCTCGGAGTTCAACTGCCAAGGAGTCGACGACGGCCGCCATCACTGAATCAGGAAGCCCCCTGGTCGAGTCATAGATCCTTGCGACGCGGTCGAAGTTGCGCATTAGACGCCTGAAACACGGTCTTTGAACATAATTAACGTCTCTATGATTCACAAATGGTGATGAGATCGCACCTAACTATGGGTTCGAATTCCATCAGTCAGAACAAACGACGCCAATGAATCGGGCGACTACGGACCCTTGAACAGGCTCTTCGGACAGACCAAGTTGTACTCGCATGCTCTGCACTTGCCCACACTCGTGCTTGAGGTGGGCTCCCTCTCTCCGAGCCAGTATCCCCGCTTCTCCATCACGCTCGCCTCGGCCGCCGACCTGTCGTGTGAGAGGATGTGCACCTTCATCGTGTTCTTGTACTTCCTCTCGAGCTCCCCCACTTTGTCCGACTGCAGGTGGTCTGACACCCTCTCGATCCAGAGCTTCCTCTCCTCTTCGGAGAGCCCTTCGGTCCTCAGCCTGACAAGGGCAAGCCCTAGGCGGGAGCAGTCGAACCCCATCTGGTCCAGCAACAGGGCGTAGATCCTGATCTGGGTCATCTGGTCTGGCCAGAGGGAGCTCGGGTCGCCCTTGGTTGTCTTGAGCTCGACGAGCCAGAGAGGCCACCCTTCGGACCACACTATGTGGTCTGGTAAGCCTATGATGCGCAGGCCGCCCACTTCGCCCCAGACCCTCAGGACGGCGAAGCTCGGCTTCTTCCTCTCGACAAGCTCTACGAACTGCTCCTTTGTGATCGCAACCTGCGGGATGAGCTCGTCGTGGAACTCGGTGCCTGTGTCCTTGGCCTCCGTGGGTATCTCTCCGAAGGCGAACTCGTTCTCCACCTTGTACTCGCAGAAGAACTGCCCCGCGATTGCTGACACTGCGACAAAGGTTGTGTCGTGGCGGAACTCGGGCTTGCCTGAGAGTCGGAACTCCTCTTCCCGCTTCCAGAGGTCCTCCCAGAACGATCCCCCGCTTGGACTCTGATGACTACTCGTCGCCGATCTTCACCTGCGGCTTCGACTCTCGCTCCTTCACCCATTTGTTCAGGAATCTGTGCGCTGGATTTGTCTTCAAGGGCTGGACGACCACAGAACCTTCATCGAGCTCCCTCCACAGGTCCAGGAAGACTTGACTGTTCTTGCCCGAGGACCTCGCCTTGCCTTTCCAGTTGGCCTTCTGGACGACAGATTCGTGGTCGCAAATGACTGTGAAGCTTCTCAGCCTGCGCCTCAGCGTCTTGATTGCGAACAGTATTGCGGAGGCCTCGGCTTCGTCTGTCTCCGAAGCCGCAACAGCGGCTGCGTCATGGAGAGAGTCGTCTTCCGAGATGAAGCCGACGTACGCCGTCCTCTCCATCGACTCGGAGTGCATGCCTGTTATCTTGGCGTCGACGTAGATGTTCTTCTTACGAAATGGGCCGGAGATGCGCATGTCGGCTCTCGAGCGTCCGCGGAGTCAGTATCCGTACTTGAAGACTTGCACCGGATGGGTTCCCACGGGAGTTGCGTTGAAATCAATTCCCGTGATCTCTTTCATCTCGTCCGTTCTTGACATCGTCGCCCCGTTCCCGACCATTAGCGCCCCGACGATAAGCATCGCATACCCATAGAATGGAGTGCCAGTCGTCATCGTAATCAGGCCCCCTGCCATCGAACCTCCGACGAAGAGCATCACCAGGCCGTAGACGACCATCACTCCTGATAGAAACTTCAAGTGCCTACTCCCGACAGACGTCACCGACACCAGGGCACTCGCAATCACAATTGCGCCCAGAGCGTAAAGCCCGAGCCCCACCGCCTCGTTCTGAGGAGCGATGGTGGCGCTCTCCATTGCTGTCTGCTGCATGCTGTTTTGCAGCATGCCTGTCCCGGAAGCGAGGTCGAGCACGCCTCCAGCAAGTCCAACGATGAATCCGATAGGAGAACTCAAGCGAGTCAAGCTTCAAGAATCACGAGCTGGAATTCATCGTGCTGAGGTCTGTCCCCTGGCGTCATGACCGTGGGTCCCAACGGGTCTCTTCCTTTCGCCTTTTCACATCGGAGAATCCTCAAGCAATCACCTCGATTGTCTTGTCTCTTGTCTTCGCCCCTCTTACGATGAAGACTTTTGATTTCGGAACCCCAAGGTGTTTGGCCATGATCTCCAGAAGTCTCTTGTTGGCTCGGCCCCGTGTCGCACTTGCATCGACCCTCACTTTGAAGAATGATTCGTCGGTCTTGGTTACGCTAGCCTCTGCTGCGTTTGGAGTCGCGTGAACCCTGATGAGCATGCGCGTTTGATCGTAGGCGCCGCGTTCTGTAAACATTGCGGCGCTTGCGCTCTGAAGGTCCTGAACATGTCGGAATCCTCACCACGTTTGAGGAGCAGGTGCAATTGAGAGATTCGCTAGTGAGGCAAGCCATGGCTGGCCTCGGTCCACTTTTCCGCCAGTTCGTCGCGCCTGGGCGTGTACACTTCACCGAAGAACCCGTCGGTGGAGAGCAGGATCTCCTTGTCGAATCCCTTTACGTAAGTCACAGCTTCCATCCACGCGGTCGAGAAGGCACCACCGAACCTCGACTTGACCTGCCTCTCAAAATCCTCCTTCGTCTGGACCTTTCCCCCGATAGTGAAGCGGAGGACGCCTCCTTTCTCGTCTTTGAAAGCCGCGTCGTCGCCCAAGTAGTAGACCTCAGCTTCCTTCGATGTCCCGGCCCTGGCTCCCTTTCCTCCTCCTTTGTCACCCGAACCGCCCTTGAAGCCCCTTTTCGCCGCCGCAATGAAGATGGCCCTGTTCAGGCCCCAGGAGTACGCAGACTCGAGCGGGAGTCCCAAGACATGGGCGCGAGCGGCCTGCAACAATGCCATCACTTGGAAGCGACCCACGGCCAACGATTTTTCGACCCTGTTGGCCCATCGGCGATTCTAATTAAGTCGGACCCTGTTCGAAGTCGAAAGCTACGTATCTCCGCAATCGTCATCACTGCAGGATATCACAACTCAATTGTTTGTGGAACCTTGACGGTCATTTGGTCGAGATTCTCAAAGTAGCGAACCTCAGTGTTTTGAGTCGAAGGTCACGTAACGGATACACGACTTCTTATGACCTTCGACGGTCGTCTCTTGGACGATGAGTCTGCAGGACATAGTCGTTCTCATCCACAACGGGGAGTACGGAAGAGCAATCTCTTCGCTGGAGCGAGAGGCTTCCGACGAATCTAAGTCTCCGCTGGAGAGAGTAGAGTGCCTCAAGTGGCTAGCTGAATGCAACACCAGGCTTGAGGACCGCCAGGAGGCGGGCAATCGGTATCTCGAAGCGATCAGAATCATCCTCTCTCAACAGATGGACGGGAAGTCAAAGGCGAAGTTCGCCCTTCCGCTGTGCGCGAAGGCGTTAGAGTGCTATAAGCAGGGCGGAGACTCCGCCGACGTTCTCGTGGCAGCCAGGCTCAAGCAGTACCTCCTTGGACTTTCGAAGTAGCATTTGGTGACAGGCAGACAGTCAGACGACTCCTGCCCGAACTTGAGGCCCACCTTCAGGAGGCTGCGGCTAGCGCCTATTGGATTGCCACCTAACACTTCTACCTCGGTGAGAACGACAAGGGGTTCGAGTGGTTGGAACGGGCCTACTCCAGGAAGGAGGACACCCTCTTGAGCATGAAGGGTGATTGGGACCTGGACGGTGTGCGCAACGACCCGAGGTATCTCGACTTCCTGAAGAGGCTCGGACCGGACTAAGCACTACCCGAAATCGCTTCTGCCCATGTTTACGCTGTCCCGTATGCCGTCCTTTTGACAGCCTTCCCCCTGTTCTCTTTGAAGCGCTCCTCATCCCAGATGTTAGCTCTCTCGTGATAGCCGTACTCCTCCCAGTAGCCGTCGCGATAGGCGGGGATCAATTCAATCCTGTTCAGCCACTTGGCGCTCTTCCATCCGTAAAGGTGCGGCATGAAAGGCCTAACGGAGAATCCCTGCTCCGCGCTGAGCGGCTTGCCGTTGATCTTGAAGGCGAGCAGGGCATCTTCCCGCAATGCGTCTTCGAGGGGCACGGGGGCCATGTATCCGTCGGCGCAGTGGAACATCACCCACTTGGCTTCAGGCCTGGCGTCGGCGGGCTCGACCAGATCGCGAATCGGGACGCCCTCCCACACCGCATCCTTGATGCTCCAGCGGGTGACGCAGTGGAAAGATTTGACGTAGGTCGTCTGGGGTGACGAGACGAGCTGATCATAGCCGTATTCAAGCTGCCTGCTGACCAGGCCGTCCACCTTCAGCCTCCATGCCTGCACATCGACCTTCGGGATGCCAAGGGTCGCGTAAATTACGAACTTCTTCCCCCACACCTGACCGGGAGGCATGGTGTTCTCCTCCGTCAATTCTCGACCTCCTGTCTTGTGGATCCCATCGTCGAATCTGCCCGAAAGTGAACGCGAAAAACCTAAGCCCTGGACCGCAGAGAACCGAAGGCCATCGAGGAATGACCAGGTTTCCAACGCAAACGCTTTAGGCGAGCTCATAAACATCGGCGTCTAGAATGACGCGGTTTCTCTGACGATAGCTGTAATGGCGAACCGACCCGGGCAAGGCAATCGATGCTATTCCTGCGAGGGAGATTTGAACCACTTTCGCCATCGGGTAGTTGCCTTTCCAGCCTTTCAATAGGTCTACTAGACTGGTAACTATCTTCAGCCTGTCCCGAATCTGGTCAGAAAAGATGTTCATGGACATATTGTTCCAGGCAAGCTGGAATCGCACCATCTTCTCAATCGGTGCCCCGACGCAGTGTCGCAGGACTCTCGAATATTCGTCGTAAGAATTTTTGCTGTGCTCGAACCGTCCTTTCACGAAAGTTGCAAAGCTCAGACTCGGAGATGTCAGGGACATATTCGTGGGGTGGATCCGGTAATACGTCAACACGTCCGGGCAGACCATCATTGGCTTCCGCGACAGGATGGCTGCATACAGGAGCAAGACATCCACAGCTGCCTTGCAAGGGCGGAGAAGGTCGGAATAGCTCGCGACAATCTCTCGCTTCATCGAGATTGAGCTACAGTTGACGTTAAGCTGAATCAGGTTGTACATGTCACGGGGTTCCAGAGAGGTTGACGACAAGAGCTCTGCTTTGGACGAATGTTTCGCTACTTTGGCGGGAACCAGTGGAACGTGATCATTCCTGAATGGAACGTACCGGTTGTGGAAGTAGCCCAGCTCAGGGTATTCGCTGAACGCGCGGCTTACGGCTTCGAGCTTTCGCCTGTCGAACAGGTCGTCATCATCGAGAAAACAGAGGACGTCCCCATCGCTGACTTCCAGCGCTTCAATGTACTTGTCGCCTAGACCAACGTCCCGACTTTGGACGTTTACGATTTGGTTCTTGTCGGCGAGGGAATCAACGCTTTCAGACCCGAAGTTCTTGATGAGGACGATCTGATATTGAGACCGAGGAAGAGTCTGCCCAAGCACGGACAGAATCGCCTCCTCTACGAACTCTCTTCGGTTGTAGGCTGAAATTACAACCGTCAGTTTGGGGGTCATACGATCAGACCGTCATTTGCCAGGGAATCGCCCTGAAAATCGACCTCTTCCTGGATACCACGCATCAGGTGAGCCTCGTCTCTACTTTAGTCCTGTCTCGATGCCGGCCGAGCGTTGACTCGTCACGAACGCTTGGTGTCAGATATTTATCCAGGCAAGTCGTTTCTCAGAATTGATTACAAAAGTGTAGTCGTCGGAAGTTCTTGCCGTTCTCCATTCATCGGCAGAATTCAGCTTCGATCCGACCCACAATCGTCCCTCAGGGCGCGGCCGCCTGCCTCCTTCCGGTCGTCAGTATCGAAAGGAAGCTGTCGCACAGCTCGTCAGCAAACATGAGCCTCTGATACTTCCCACAGTACCCAATCCTACTGAAGTATCCGCACGCCCTGCAGCTCGGCGTCTCGCCCGACGCCTTCCTGAAGTGGGGAGGGTCCAACCCTAGTCATCGCAGTTTTTGCATCGCCTCGGCATCAGGGAGTGGGACACACCGATGCTGTCGTGATAGATTTCGCAGTCCACGAAGATGCTCTGCTCTTCGGACCCACCTTCTTCGCTCAAGGCGACGAGTCCTCCGCGCGAACATCACTCTGGACAAGGGACTGCAGGAGCCTGATGTCGTGCCAGATCGTCGACTCGCCCACCCCAGCCAGTTCCGCCAAGTAGGGGACCGTAACCTGATTCGCCTTCATCACGAAGTCAGGTGGCGGACCGACTCATAAGCAGAGAGCATTATCGGCGGCATTCCGAGGGGAGGGAGGGAGTACGGCGAAGGTGCCAAGGGAATTCGGCGTCACTCCCGCGCCAGACCGCTTGATTCCGGGCCAGAGTCGGCCATTTCGATCGGAGCATCCGGGTCGGGGCCAGTCGCACGCCATAATCCTTTAAGAGAACTTCCGGCAGGGGTGTTTCTGATAAACGTGAACGGCAAAGTAGTTCATTTCGAGGTTCCGGCAAAGGACATGAAGCGGGCGAAGGCATTCTATTCGGAAGTCTTCGGCTGGAAGGCAAACGACGTGGAGATGCCTGGGATGGAGTACTCCCTTGTGAGCACTACCGAGGTCGACAAGGAAGGTAGGCCCAAGACCCCAGGTTCCATCAACGGTGGCATGATGAAGATGACGAAGCCTTTCACAGGTCCAGTCATTACCCTGCAGGTTGGCGATATCACCGCAGCGTTGAAGGCGGTTGAGAAACACGGCGGAAAGACGATAACAAAGAAAACCCCAATGGGGGAGTGGGGCTACTTCGGATACTTCAACGACAGCGAAGGGAACATAATGGGTCTCTTCCAAATGCCCGGGAAGTAGCAGGAAGCTTTCGTTCCTAACCCGACCAAATTTATCAACTCGGGCCGGCAGCAGAGTCCGCGATTGCATTACCGGAACATTTCGGAGCTGA
>Ga0187803_10000166_pt1 | contig 27588 bp, 27 predicted proteins | sample NC_wetland_sal_i_2_FD_132425 | JGI IMG/M metagenome (GOLD analysis project Ga0187803, IMG submission 132425) | Wetland sediment microbial communities from Neuse River Estuary, North Carolina, USA - Control_3 | ecosystem: Environmental > Aquatic > Freshwater > Wetlands > Sediment | place: USA...
TCGGCTACGATGAACGTGAAGGACAGCGCCAACAACAGCCCGCAGACTGTCTCGCTGACAGGAACGGGAAAGTAGCGCAGGGCCCGCTCTTTGGCCCTGCGGCTATTCCATGCCTTTGGCTTGCGGCCATTCAAAGCAAGTGGCGAGCAGTTGTGGCCTGCCTCCGGCGGAGTCTCTGTCGAAGGCGGGCAGACGCTCAGACGGAGGGAGCGCCCATCCCTCGCCGATGACACCACAATCGAAAAACCAGCCCCAACAAACATCATTGAGGCTAAACTCAAAGGTGATGAATCACGTCGAGCCTGTTCCTCGCCGTCGCGCACAGCCGAGCCTTCGGCTAGCGTTCGCCTTCTGCGGAATCGTTTTCGTGGCCGCGAATCCCTACTTGGCGCGCGGGCAGCAGGCGGCGACTCCCGCGCCTCCTTCGGCTGTTCAGTCTGCCGGAGAAAAGCCGAAGCCCCCCGCCCAGTCGGCCGAGGAGAATCAGAAGCAGCCCGCAGAAGGATCTTCGACGTCAGCCCAGAAGGAAAACGCGGCGCTGACCGAAGCCGTGGAATCAGCACATCGCGACCCGCAAGTGTTGATCAAGAACCTCGCGAGTTTTCTGGAACGTTTTCCTGACAGCCCGCGTCGCGAGCAGGTGGTGCTTACCATCTACCGGCAGGCTCTTCAGTCCAACGACCCTCACATGGCCATCGAATACGGCGAAAAGCTGCTGGCCATTCATTCCGGGGACCTCGCCCTGCTTTCCTCGCTCGTCGATTTGCTCGGCCGGGAAAACGATGCCGGCAGCCACGCCAAGGCGATCGCTGATGCCACGCAATTCATCGACCTCGCGGAGCGGGTGTCGACTGAGCCGGCCCCCAAAAATATTGCTGCGGAACAGTGGCAGGAAACCTGCTCGCTGACGCGCTCCAGTGGATTCTTGATGCGCGGCAAGCTGTACGATAAAGCGGGGGAAAACGGCAAGGCGTTTGCCGATTACGAAAAAAGTTTCGCCATCTATCCATCTTCGGACGTGGCGGAGCGCTTGGCCGACCTGGCGGCAAAGCAGGGCGACGGCGACCGCGCATTGGAATACTACGCGACCGCTTTTGCCTTTCCTGAACGGAGCGTTGATCCCGCGCACCGTGAGGAATTGAGGAAGAAACTCGGCTATATCTACGCGGGGAAATACAAGTCGGAAAAAGGATTGGGGGACCTCGTGCTGGCCAAGTACGACGACCTGAACCGCGCGCTCAAAGCGCGCATCGGTCAGTCGAAGAGCGCCAACGTCGAAGTTCACGACCCGTTCCAGTTTGTGCTCGAGCGTCTGGATGGAACATCAGTGCGCCTGGGGGACTATCGCGGCAAGGTGATTATGGTGGATTTCTGGGCGACCTGGTGCGGGCCGTGCCGGCTGGCTGGAAGACTGATGGAGCGCGTGGTCGCCGACTTTCGGGGCCAGACCGACCCTTTATTCCTGGCCCTCAATACAGACCAAGACCGCACTGGCGTGGCCGGCTTCGTGCGAGAGGAGCAGTGGAAAATTCCAGTAGCCTACGCGGATGGGCTCGACCACTTGTTGGAAGTGACCGCCCTGCCCACCATCCTGATCTTCGACCGACAAGGCCGAGTCGTCTTTCGCACCGAAGGTGTAGACCCTGAGACGTTCCAGCAACAAGTGGAGCAAAAGCTGCACGAGGCTCTGGTGGCCTTGGCGCCGGCCTCAGCCCCCGCGCCTTCCCGGTAGACACGCGCTTCCTCAGCTCTCGGCCGCGGCTGCAAGCTCGTTCAGCAGAGCGAGCTTTTCAACTTCGGGCATAAAGGATGATTGAATCGCGTTCGCGGCGATCTTCGACAATTGTTGAGGAGAGAGCGAGAAATGGCCGCCAGCCAGCAGGAATTCGCGAGTCAGGTTGGTTGCGAACATGCCCGGATCGTCGGAGTTCAGAGTGACCACTAGGTTCTCATGGAGGAATTTCGGCAAGGGATGGTCTCCAAGTCTCGGCACCAGGCCCGTGGAGACATTGCTGGTGGGGCAGACCTCCAGGGGAATCTGGCGATCACGCAGCAGAGACATCACGGCGGGATCGCGCGCGGCGCTCAGCCCGTGGCCGATGCGCTCCGCGCCCAGCAACTCCACCGCGGCACGGATACTCTCCGGCCCCGCACTTTCACCTGCGTGCGCGGTCACATGGAGTCCGCTGTCGCGCGCCTCACGATAGACATCGGTGAAGAGCTCGGCCGGCCCGCGGTTCTCATCTCCGCCAATGCCGAACGCGACCACGCCTCGTGAACGAAATCGCGCCGCACAGTTCAACACCTGCCGCGCGTGCTCGGCACCGAAGTGGCGAATGGCGTCGAAAATCCATCGCACTCGAACGCCCAGCCGCGCTTCGGCCTCGCTGGCCGCATCGGCGAGAGCCCCAAAGATGGCATCGACCGACTGCTTCTTCCAGAGAATGACGCCGACGGAGAGAGTGACCTCGACATACTTCACGTTTTGCTGCGCCAATTCTTCGCAGAGGCGGGTCAAAACCAGCGCGTAGGCCCGCGGAGAATCCAGCAGGAGAGTGAGGAGCTTGAACGCTTCCAGAAAATCCCCGGAACTTCGGTAGGAATAGGCCGTTTGCTGGCGGCGGGCGATCCAATCCTCGGTTTCGTGGTGGAGACGGGAATGGGATGGCGAAAGTTCTCGCAGAGTCTCCGGCCGAGCGCTTCCTTCAAGGTGAAGGTGCAACTCCACCTTGGGCAGGCGGCGGATGAACGACTCGATGGATTGTCGATTTTCGATTGCCGATTGCTGATTGAGAGCCATTTCAGAGGATGATTACCGATCTTCGAATTGCGCGTTTTGACCAATCGTCAATCGGCAATCGAAAATCGGCAATTCATTTCCCTGGCAATTGCGGCCGTCCGGCGTTCGCCCACGCGGTCAACCAATACGAACCAATGTCGTGCGCGGCGTCATTAATCTTCCTCATCGCGATGGGGCCCGCCTGGGCGTAGAACCGGCTGAAGTAATCGTCGTTGTAAGAAGCCAGGCCCTCCATCGCTCGCCGGTCTTCCCAGAGGATGCGATTGACCCAGGTATTCGAATCCAGCACCATCTGAAAGGCGTATTCGGTTGGGTCGTCGATAGTGACTGCATCTTGAGGCGCCACCATGAAGAAGTTAGAGTAGCGGTCAATCAAGCGAATCTCGAAGCGGTCGGCCAGTCCTTTCTGCTTGGTGAGTTGGCCATCGTAATTCTGAGTGGTATGGAGCGGGTCGTCGGCGTCCGCCACGTAATGTCCGAGCGCTGCCGCGAGAAGTTTCACCTGTTCCCAGTCTTGCGCTTTGAAGGCATTGGTCAGGCGCAGGCTGTAGTCGCCGACCGTCCAGGGCAGCAGGCCGTCGCGATTGACGCGGACCTTGAAGTACTCCTCAGTCGCAGCCTTATAAGAGTGAGGCAAATTCAGGTACGGAAATATTCCGTACTTATCGAGATAAATGTAGTGTCGCTTGCGTTCGAAAGTGTCCTTGGCCATCCATGCGTCGGGATCGTTGACGTGATCGATGATGAATTGGCGATTCGCTTCGAAAAATCCGCGCAGCTCGGGAGGCAGCGTCCCGACGGCCAAACGATTGGCCAGGCGGTGGGCGGATGGTCCCCAAGCCAGCGCCGAGGGGCACGCTGCCAGCACGAGTCCGAGCGCCAAGACCACGAGCAGCCGGAACCCTCCGGGCCTCGAAACTCTGTGCGCCGCCGGGGCGTGGGTAAGGATCGGTGCGCTCATTCCTTTGCTATTCTATCGGAAGTCGAATCAGAGTTGTCAGGATCCACCGCACATCCTATCGCACTCCGGCAATCACGTCTGCGGTCATTTTGTTTCGGCCTGAGTTGTGGTGACGGCGACGCGCAGGTCGTGAGGGTCGCGCCCGAATTCGCTGTGATGGCGGCTGTAGGTGAAGTAGATCACCAGGCCGACCACCAGCCACGCGAACAGCCGCAACCAGCTTTCCAGAGGCAAGCTCGCCATCAAGACCAGGCAGCACGCAATCGCGGCGATGGGAATAACCGGAACCCAGGGCGTGCGGAAGGCGCGGCGACGCTCGGGCTGCTTCTTGCGCAACACGAGCACGCCCAGCGATACCAGGATAAAGGCGAAGAGCGTTCCGATGTTCGAGAGGTCGGCCAGCGTGGGCACGTCAAAGATGCCAGCCGGAATCGCCACCACAAAGCCCGCCACCCAGGTGCTGACGTGCGGTGTGCGAAATCGGTGATGCACTTTGGAGAAAACGCGCGGCAGCAGACCATCACGCGACATCGCAAACCACACGCGCGCCTGGCCCAACTGAAAAACCAGCAGCGAGCTGATCATGCCGGTCAACGCGCCCAGCGTCACCCAGCGTTCTACTCCGGGCAGCCCGATGGCCTTCAGCGCATTGGCCACCGGCGCCGCATTGTTCAGCACCTTCCAGTTCTGAATGCCGGTCAGAACCACCGCAACCGAGCAATAGAGGATCGTGCACACGATCAGCGAAGCGATGATGCCGAAAGGGACATCGTGCTGCGGATTGCGAGTTTCCTCCGCGGCGGTGGAGACGGAATCAAAACCGATGTAGGTAAAAAACACGATCGCGCCGCCGGTCAGCACGCCTTGCCAACCGTTCGGCATCAATGGCTTCCAGTTGACGGGATGAATGAAGCGCGCGGCCGCGAAAATGAAGATCAGAATCGCCACAATCTTGATCCCGACCATCACGTTGTTCGCCTCGGCACTCTCGCGAATGCCGCGCACCAGCAGCACCGTGAGAATCATGACGATGAGGAAGCCGGGCACGTTGAACCACGCGCCCGTCCGCACTCCGGCTTCGAAAATGGGTTGCATGATGACGCGCGGCAGATGGATGCCGAAGCCCTGAAGCAGGCTGTCAACATAAGCGGAAAACCCGACTGCCACGGCCATGTTGCTGACCGCGTACTCGAGGATGAGGTCCCACCCGATGATCCAGGCGACGAGTTCCCCGATGGTTGCGTAGGTGTAAGTGTACGCGCTGCCGGCAATCGGAATCATAGAGGCGAGTTCGGCGTAACAGAGTCCCGCGAGCGCGCAGGCGATGGCGACCAGAAAAAAGGACAACGCGATGGCGGGGCCCGCGCCCGGACGGCCCGCAGTCCCCACTGCGTGCCTGCCATGAAGAATAATGTCGAGCAGCGGCGCCTTGAGGATGGAAGGGAATTCCAGCACCTGGCCGGCAGCGGCCGTTCCGGTGAGGATAAAGATGCCGGTGCCGATGATGGCGCCAATGCCCAGCGCCGTCAGCGACCACGGCCCCAGCGACTTCCGCAGACGGTGCTCGGGCTCGTCGGCCTCCGCCAGAAGTTTGTCGATGCTCTTGCAGCGAAGCAAGGGTGATGCCAAGCGGCTCCTTCAGTGGCACAGGCACTCATGCCTGGGCTAAAAGATCAGGATCGCGACACTCACAGGCAAGAGTGCCTGTGCTACGCGCGCTACTTTCGCGTCGCGACGCCCGGGCCCTTTTTCTTGACCTTGGGTTTTAGCGAGCCGCGCGGCTCGGTTTGCTTGGGCCGAGGCGGCTGTTTCTTGCGCGCCGCTCGCTTCAATTTTTTCCGCTCTGCACGGTCTTTGATTTGTCTAGTGTTCATAGAGAGTGGATTCATTCCTCCTCAAAGGGCGGAGCGACGTAGGGCCGACCCTTGGGTCGGCCTCTTCGCGCGGGGCCGGGGCGAGCCCCGGCCCTACCTCAGATTCATACTCTTTCGAGCGACGCGTATCGTTCCACCAACTTCTTCGTTCCGTGGCCCGGGAAGCTGACCACCAACTTCGCGTTTTCGTCGTCGCCATCACATTCGAGAACTGTGCCGACGCCGTACTTCGGATGGCGCACGGTGCTGCCGAGCTTCCAGCGCCGTCGAGTCGCGGCGGGTTGCCCGAATTGAAGCCCACCGAATCCGGCCTGCCTGCTTCGCGCGCTGCGGGCAGCGAGAAATTCTTCCACGCTCTTCACAGAATTCGCGGCGCTTCCCCACGCCGTCTTTGGTTTCGGCGCGGCCGCGCCTGGCTGAGAAAATTCGAGAAGTTCCGCCGGAATCTCCCGCAGAAATCGCGACGGCCGGGCTCTCTCGAACGCTTCCCTGCCATAGTTCCGGCGCGAGCGCGCCCAGGAAATCATCAGCCGGTCGCGAGCGCGAGTCATGCCGACGTAGCAAAGCCGCCGTTCTTCCTCCAACGCGGCCTGGTCCTGGGTGCAGAGTTTATGCGGAAAGAGCCCTTCTTCAAAGCCCACCAGAAAAACCGTAGAGAATTCCAGGCCCTTGGCGCTGTGCAGAGTCATCAGCGTGACGCGCGCGCGTTCGTCATAGTCGTCGGTCTCGGCGACCAGCGCAGCGTGGTCGAGAAACTGCGCCAGGGTTTCGCCGCTCTCTTCCGCTTCCGCAGCCGCGGTGATCAATTCCTGAAGGTTCTCAATCCGGCCCTGCGCTTCGAGATCGTTTTCTGTCTGAAGCGCCTTCAGCATTCCCGTCCGGTCGAGAATGCTCCTGAAGAATTCACTCATCCGCAGGCGTTCGCGATCTTCCACCAGCGCGCGCACGATTTGCGCAAAGCCCCCGAAGGCCTTGAGCGTGGCCGGCGCCAGGCGCTGCTCGGTCAGTTCCAGTTCGAGCGTTTCCCAGAGGCTCAGTTTGCGGCGGTGCGCCGACTCACGCAGCGCGTCAAGCTTCACGTCGCCGATCCCGCGAGGCGGAGTGTTGACGATGCGGGTGAAGGCGTTGTCATCGCGGAGATTGCCCGCCAATCGGGCGTATGCCAAGGCGTCCTTAATCTCGGCACGCTCATAGAAGCTGACGCCGCCCACCAGGCGATAATCGGTTCCGAATCGGCGCAGCGCCTCTTCAAACGCACGCGATTGGGCGTTGGTCCGATAAAGCACTCCCACTGTTCCAGACTCATCTGCCCGGAGGGTTGTGGCGATCTCGTCGGCCACGAAGAACGCTTCACGCTCTGCATCGTCGGCTTCGACGGCTCGAATTCGCTCGCCGGCGCCTTTGTCGGTCCATAAGACTTTTCCTTTGCGAGCGAAATTCCGGCTCACCACAGCGGTAGCGGCGTCGAGAATCATCTGCGTGGAGCGATAGTTCTGCTCCAGGCGGATCACGCGCGCTTGGGGATAATCCTTTTCGAAACTCAGGATGTTCTGAATATCAGCGCCGCGCCAGCGATAAATCGATTGGTCTTCATCGCCCACCACGCAAAGGTTGGAATGAGTTTGTGTGAGCTGGCGAATCAGGCGGTACTGCGTGCGATTGGTGTCCTGATATTCATCCACCAGGATGAAGCGGAAGAGTCCATTGTAACGGTCGCGCACGGAGGGCGCGGCATCGAGGAGCTCGACCGCCTTCAAAAGGAGATCGTCAAAGTCGAGGGCGTTGGCCGCCCGCAGCTTCTGCTCGTAGCGCTGGAAGGCCGAGGAGAGCTTCTCCGTTTCGGCGTCGACGGCCTGGCGATACATATCTTGTGGGGTCAGGCCGTGGTTTTTTGCGTGGCTGATGCGACCCAGGGCGGCGCGCGGCGAAGCGATCTGCTCGCTCAGTCCAAGCTCTTCCAGGCACAGTTTCATTAAACGCTGCTGGTCGTCTTCGTCGTAAATCGAGAAATCGCGGGTGTAGCCCAGCCGCTCGATGTCGCGCCGCAGCAAGCGCACACAGAAGGAGTGAAACGTGGAGACGTGGGGCCAGACCTCGAGGGCACGTGAGATGAGCGCGGCCACGCGAGATGTCATCTGGTCGGCAGCCTTGTTGGTGAAGGTGACCGCCAGAATGGACTCGGCAGGAACGCCGCAGCTCTCGATGAGATAAGCGATGCGATAAGTGATGACGCGCGTCTTGCCGCTGCCCGCGCCGGCCAAAATCAGCAGCGGCCCTTCAATCGCTTCCACGGCGTGGCGTTGTTGGGAATTCAGCGCGTCGAGAAGGGGCATATCAGGGAACAGGAATTAGGAATTAGGAATTAGGGCGCACCAAGCGTGCGCTTCCGTCTACCTAATCCCTGGCTTTGAGTGTACACGATTAACGCGGGCGCGACAAACGAACCATTTTGTGATCGGGCGATTGAGTGATTCGGTGACTTCTCGGCGGCTCGCGGATTCTCCCGATTCCTCCGCGCGTAATGGCCGATCTGCGTGCTTGACGCCGGCCTCGCGTTCGTGCATTCTCGTGTGAGAGATGGGAATCAGGAACTAGCGATCCGGCCGAAGAAAGACCCCGCAGTTGCTCGTCCCTAATTCCTAATCCCTAATTCCTAATTCCAATATCCATGAGTGACAGAAAGTATCGGCAACGCGGCTACCAGGATTCGGATCGCGAGCGGACCGAGAGGCCGGCGGGACAGCGCCAAGGCCCAAAGCCGGAACAATTCGGACCAAAAACTCCGCGGCTGCCCGGAAGCCACACGGTCTCACGCTGCGGAGGATGCGGCACGATTCTGCCCGCGGATATCGACCCATCTGGAAAATGCCCTCGCTGTGGGTTTGAACTGCATAGCTGCAAGCAGTGCGCCTATTTCGATACCTCAGCGCGATGGGAATGCACGCAGCCGATTCCCACAAGAATCGTGAGGAAAGACGCCAAAAACGATTGCACGTCTTACGCGCTCCGCACGACAATAGAAAAGCAGACCTCGCCGGAGTCCGTCCGACCCGACGACCCACGCAAAGCCTTTGAAAACCTGTTTCGAAAGTAAGTTCCCCTCGATTGATCCGTGCGTCCACGGGCTGTGGGTCAGTTGGCGGGAGGCTTTGAAACTGGCGCATCCCAATCCGACTATGGCATCATTTCTGCTTGCGGGCGGGTCAAGCGCTCTTGAAGACCTTGGGCTGTAACAATCTCCCCGGAAAACTTGGCGACCAATGATACTGCACGAAAGGAGGAAACGACCGGAACCCTGGCAAACGCAGCGCGCCGCGTTACGGCATTCCTGGCTGGTTCCACTTCTGGCGATCGAATGGGTATTCGATTGGATCGCTTTCGCGCTGAGCCGCTGGTCGTTCCTGGAAGTTCTCGAGTACCTGGGCAGCTTCTCGATCTTGATCGCTGTGATCTTTTATTTCGGCGAGTCGGGTGACCGCCTAAAGCAAAAGCATTACCAAGCCTGGCAGGTAATCAACACCGCGCAGGGTAAGGGCGGCAGTGGCGGCCGGATTGAAGCTCTGCAGGAACTGGACGCAGACGGCGTGCCCTTGGTGGGAGTCGACGTTTCCGGCGCCTTTCTGCAGGGGATTCGTTTGCCCAGAGCACGCCTGATGCGGGCCGACCTAAATGCCGTGGACGCTCGCAATAGCGACTTCCAGGGGGCGGACTTCATGGGCGCAAACCTGCATTCAGGGAACTTTCGCGAGAGCAACTTGAGCCGCGCCAACCTGCAGAATGCGGACCTGGGGGAAGCCGACCTATGCTCGGCCAACTTGAGTGGGGCCGTTCTCGACGGGGCGACGCTGGATGCAGCCGACTTGGGAAACACCGATCTCGGCAAAGCGAAGTGGCAAGGGATCAGGAGCATGAAGGGTGCGAACATCCGGCACGTACGCAACGCTCCCGAGAGTTTTATCCGATGGGCGACACAGCGTGGCGCTGTAACGACGGAGTCGGATTGCCCGTAGCGCAAGTCCAGAAGACGCGCCTTTCATCGGCAGCTTCCCAACGTCGCAGTTCATGGCTGCGCCGGGGGACCGACGACCGTCGAGAGGGTGGCGTCATCGGTGAAATCTCCACGGCAGAATTGCGTCACATCCTGCATAATCGCATCGCGCAAATCCGCCGCGGAGGCTGCCGGGTGCTCTCTCAGAAGCGCAATCAGGCGCTCCTCGCCGAATTCCTGGCCACTTGAATCGGCAGCCTCGGTGATGCCATCAGTAAACATGACCAGACGGTCCCCCGGCAGAAGGTCGATGCAAGCCTGCTGGTAAGAGGCATCTGCGAACAACCCCAGCACAGTGCCGCCAGTTTCCAGTCTCAGGCAGGAGCCATCCCGCCGCGCGAGGAGTGGAGGATTGTGTCCGGCATTGGTGTAGGTCAATCGGTGCCCTTCCGAATCCAGCACGGCGTAAAAGAAGGTGATGAACTTTCCGGTGGCAATTCTGCTGCAAATGGCGCGATTGACCTTGTCGCAAAGACCTTTTGGCGAAGATTCCGAAGTCGCGTAGGCCTTCGCTGTCGCTTGCAGGTTGGACATCAATAGCGCGGCGGGCATGCCTTTGCCGGAAACATCGGCAACGACCAAGGCCAGTTGAGTCTCGCTGAGTTTGAAGACATCATAGTAGTCGCCGCCCACCATTTTCGCCGGCTGCCAGGCGCCTGCGATCGTGAAGTCCGGTACCTCAGGGATCTCGCGGGGCAGCAAGCCACGCTGGATGTCGAGCGCGTACTCAGACTCCTGCCTTTCATTTCGCAGTCGAAACTGGTTGGCCGTGACCGCCACCTGTTCGCTGACCGCAGCCAGGAAATCCAAATCTTCCGCGTCGTATTCCTCGCCCGAAGCTTTTGGGGCGAGCCGCAGAACGCCAAACACTTCATCCTCGGAGAACGCCGGCATCAAGAAATCTGCGCCGGCGGAAACGGGCGCGCGCGCCAAGCGGAGCGAGGGAAACGAATTGACCAGAGACAGCACCTCCGCGCGATCTTGGATCAACTCCAGCCGGGCACCAAGCGCCTTCTCTGTCCGTTCGATCACCCGCTCCATGAACGAATCGAGATCCGGCTGCGACGGGGCTTCGCCCTTCAGAATCCGCAGTACGCGCGGCAGCTCAAAGCGCTTGGCGAAAACGATCCGGTGCGCAACTTTCCCGGCGAGACTCCGCAGGGGCAGGAATGCCGCGGCCACCACGGCCAAGCCCAGCACTGCTCCGCCGCCCAGGACAATCCGGCCAAGATAGAGCGCGCCCAGTAGGATCGCCAGCAGAGAGTACTGTAGGGCGGTCTTGAGCACGGCCGGCCCGCGTATGATGCCTTCGTCGATCTGCGGGGCAAGCCTTGTGCGCCGGACTTCCTTGCGCGATTCGCGCCGGCTCTCCTTGAGGAAATATTTCCCGCCCGGCTGCATCTCGATCAGGCCTAGGCGCTCCAGCTCGGAATACGCTTTGGCGACCGCATTGCGGTTGACGCGAAGCTCCCCAGCCAGCGTACCGATGGAGGGAAGCGCCTCGCCGGGCCGCAGCGCTCCCGACGCGGCGGCGGCCCTGACCTGATCCATCACTTGGAGATAGACCGGCCTGCCGGACTTGAAATTGACTCGAAATTGCATGGCTGAGGTTTCACTCATAGGGCTGGGTGCGGCGACTGTCAAGTGATTTGTGGCCGGTGGAGAATGGTGTGATTTGGAATCGGCTCCCGCATCGACGCGGCGGTCATTCCCGCGAAAGCGGGAGTCCAGTCCGTCGTTGGCGCAATTCCTGTGGCTTGCGAAGTGGATTCCCGCCTTCGCGGGAATGACGACCGTGGAGTGAAACCCAAGCGGCGCGGCGTTTCAATGAAAACGCGAGCGCCATTCCGAACTGCCCGAGGAGGTCTTACTTACATACTCCGCCGAGAACCCCGTAGCCTTTTTCGCCCATGAACGCCAGCGTACAGTTGAAGCCGCTGGGCAGGTGGAAGGTGGCCAAGTACCACGAATAAGCCTTTTCCGGAGGGAAATGGATAGACCCCGAGTTGCGCCAGCCGGTATACGCACCGACATGAGCCTTAGCGGGAGCGACTTTGATCGTCGCGTTGCCCAGCCAGCGCCGCGTCTGTTCCGAAAGGAGCCCAGCCTTGGCCAAATCCTCCCCAGTGAGTTGGAGCGGATGCGCTGCATCCAGGTTCGGGGTGCCGGGGCTGACTTTCTCAATCGCTTCGTGGGTCTCATAGAACATTGTCCACATCTGGCGCTGCGCGTCTCCCACGAGGGTAAGGAAAGCCAGCAAACAAAACGTGCCCACGAATGCCATCGCGGCGAGAGGCAACAGGTTTCGGACTACAGACAATATGCTGTCCTGGACCTGTGATCGAAACAGCCGGTAACTTTGGATCACCGCGACGAGCAGCGTCGGGACCAGGAAGAGCATTGTGAGCAGCATAAAGTTTGTGCGCACGCCGAAGATTTGGATGTTTGAAACAGCGTTGGTGAATCCGAAATCTGCGAAGGGATTGAACCTCGAAAGAGCCAGGTCCGTCAGTTTCTGCGCAACCCATCCGCCGAATTCACCGGCCAGGCCGAGGCCGATCAACATCGGAAAAACCCACATCGCCGCGCGCGCTGTCCCGTTGACTGCGGACGCGCACCAGAATGAGGCAAGGCTGAGCAGTAACACACACAGTATCCGAAGCATTCCGACATGCAGGTCCACAATCATGAAGGGCGATCCGGATGGAAGTCCAGCAATGCTCAGTACCAAGACCGGAAGCAGCACCGCGCAAACGAAACCTGCGAAGAGAGCCATCAGAAGTTTAACCAGCCACTGGCGGCGGGCCGACACCGGCAAGGTCATGTGCCAGGAGTGAGTCCCGGACGTTCTTTCTTCCCCCAGCGATAAGCTTCCCGCAAGAACCGGGAGAATCAATGTAGTCAACAGACCCAAGACGCTCACCGCGATCACCGCGCCTGAGCGCTTCTCGGCTGATCCGGGCCGAGGCACGGCCAACCCCAGCATGGTCAGGCAAGTCCAGGCTACGGCGGCCAGCAAGGTGATTAGCCAGAGTGGCCGCAGCAAGCGAAGTTCCTTGCGGATCAGGTTGAGAACTGCTCCGCTGGGCCGGCAGCGAAACCAGCCGGCCAAGGCTTCAGGCATTACGCTTGGACCAACCATCAGCCAATCATCGCCGGCCATGCCTCCCGTCACCTGAAACCGCGCCAGCGTTCGCCGGCCAAGCCATAGCATCACGCCGGCATAGCAAAGCGTGGCGATGGATCGGCCTGGCCAGGGAGTCGCTCCGAATATTTGATCCCAGTTCAGCGCGGTCCAATAGCCAAGGGCGCGGCCGACAATGAACAAGGAGAGAAGCAAAATGTCGAGGGCCAATCCGTTCAGGAAAAAGCCACCCATCGTGGATCTTGCGAAAAGGGTCCAAAACGTCGCCGAAGCGATCATGACGATGACAAATACGCCGGCGAACACCCGTAGAGTCGGGTCTTGCTGAAGCGCAGACCTCCAGCCATAGTAGAAAACCATGGCTGCCGAAAAAACCGCCACGACCGTGATGCTCGACTTCTCGCGCCAGATTTCCATCCGATCGATGGGTTGAGAAAGCAGCAGGGAAAGCGTCCGGTGTTGGAATTCGTTGCCGAACGCGAGAGTCGCCAGCAACGGAATGCCGCCGAAGAAGCCCACCGCACCAATCGCCTCGGTCCAGTCGGTATGGGATCCCGAGGCAAGCGGCAGGGCGCCGGCGATCATCACGGCGCACCAGGGCCAGAACAAAGGGCGTGCTTCCTTAAGGATTCTCGTGGTTTTGGCGTTCATTTTCTCCTCCTAGCAGTTGTAGCGCGGGTGTCCGCACCCGCGTCTGGTTCTAAAAGCGCGGGTGTCCCCACCCGCGTCTATTCCTTAAAACACGGGTGGGGACACCCGCGCTACAACCAGATCTCCTACGATTTCAAGGTGGCGACGAAGATTTCCTCCAGTGCCAGCGACTCCGTCGTGAGCGATTCCGGATTGTGCTGTCGCAGGCGCTCCACCAATTCGGGGCCCGAACCATTGGCGATCAACTCCAGTTCACGCCCGTTGCGGCGCACGCGCAACGCTGCTGTGAGGTCGAGTTCGGGCGGCGATTGCGCGAAGCGGGCGCGGATTTTCTGATAACGCTCGCGGGCCTGGTCGGAGTCGAGCGTCACCACGACGCGCCCGCGATCGATGATCGTGAACTCGTCAATCAGGCCTTCGAATTCGGTGATGAGGTGGGTGGAGACGAAAATCGTGCGCTTGCCCGGACTTCCTTCCTGGTACGCGCCGATCACCGCCTCGATGAACTCGCGCCGGACGATGGGGTCGAGGCCCGACGTCGGCTCGTCGAGCACCAGCAGGTCCGTCTCCGGGCAGACTGCCGCGATCAGCGCGACCTGGGTTCGCTGGCCCTTGGAGAGACTTCCGGTGCGCTGCGCCGGATCGAGCCGGAAACGCTCAAACAATTCCTGCTCGGTTTTCCGGTTCCAGTTCGCGCGGAATGAAGCGAGGTAATCCAGCGTCTCGCGAACGCTCATCCAGGGATAGAACGCGACCTGGTCCGGCACGTAAGCCAGCCGGCGCTTCACGGCGACTTCGGCCTTGGCCGGATCGAGACCGAAGACGCGCACCTGCCCCCGCTGCGGACGCAGCAGATTCAGCAGACACTTCATGGTGGTCGTCTTGCCTGCGCCGTTGCGGCCGAAGAGCCCGTAACAGCGGCCGGGCTGCACGTTCAAGCTCAAGTCATGAACGGCCTCCGCGCGTCCGTAGGCGTAAGCGAGATTCTCGATTTGGATGACGGGAGTTGGAGAGTTCATGGCCGGTCAACCTCCTTCTGATTTTCATTGGCGCGCCGTTTGTCGTCGAGCACGGCAATTCGTTCATGGATCAATCCGAGGAATTCGTCGCGGGGCACCTGCAAATGGTGAGCTTGCACCACAGCGCGGTCGATCTCCTCGATCAGCAGCTTGCGCCGAACTTCCTTGCGCAACACGGAATGATTCTCCTTCAGGAAACAACCTCGCCCCGCCAGCGTTTCAATTACGCCCAGGCTTTCCAGCTCGGAATAGGCTTTGGCGATGGTATTGCGGTTGACGCGCAGCTCCTCAGCCAGGGGACGGATCGATGGGAGCGCCTCGCCGGGCTGCAACGCCCCGGAAGCCGCGGCGTCCTTGACCTGATCTACGATCTGAAGATAGATCGGTGTGGATGACTTGAAACTGATTTGCATTAACATAAGCGGCCCCCTGTCATATGACACTATGACAGTTGCGCCTGGCTCTTGTCAAGAGGAATTTTTGGCCGGCGGTAGCTGCTTGAATTACATTGAAATAGGGCCTCTTGAGATAGGCACGGCTGGGCGGCCCGCTACTCGTCGACGCATTGACTTTGTGAGACGGGATTTTATAATGAAATCTGCTCCGCGATCGCCGGCTCTGCGGCGAAGCGGAGACCAAAAACGAGGGATCGTCACAGGTGCGGCAGACACCGGACTGCAAACGGTATTCTAGAATGGCCGGAAGAGAGCCGCTGGTGGTCGTGGACAGCCGTTGTCCTGGCTGCCGTTCGTTGTCTACCGCCTAACCTTTTTCGATCACCTCCACCTTGCCGCGAGGCTTGATGGCCACTCTGACCAATCAGCTACAAAGGTCCGCCAACCTTTCACGCGACACATTGCTCGGCGCCTATCGAACGATGCTGCTGTCGCGGCGGTTGGACGACAAGGAGATCCAGCTCAAGCGCCAGAACCGCATCTATTTTCAGATTAACGGGGTAGGGCACGAAGCGATCAATGTTGCGGCCGCGCTGTGTCTCAAACCGGGTTACGACTGGTTCTTTCCCTATTATCGTGACCGCGCGCTCTGCCTTCAGCTCGGGATGACGCCGCTCGAAATGTTGCTGGCCGCCGTAGGCGCAAAGGACGATCTCATGTCGGGCGGACGGCAAATGCCCTCGCACTGGACCTCGAAGGCGCTGAACATTGTCTCGCAGTCGAGCCCCACCGGCACGCAGATCCTGCACGCCGTGGGCGCAGCGGAGGCCAGCCAGTATTATTCCCGCGTTCGGGAAGCGGCCGAGCTCGCCCGCAGCTTCCATTCCGATGAAGTGGCATACGTTTCCTTCGGCGAGGGGGCGTCGAGCGAAGGCGAATTCTGGGAGTCAATCAACTGGGCATCAAACCAAAAGCTGCCCGTGCTCTACGTGGTGGAAGACAACGGTTACGCGATCTCGGTGCCCGTGGACTTGCAGACTGCGGGAGGAAGCATTTCCGCGCTGGTGAAACACTTCCCCAACCTGCTGACCGTGGAGTGCGACGGCACGGATTTTGTCGCCAGCCATGAGACGACGGAAGTGGCAGTGGATCATGTCCGCTCTCGGCGCGGGCCGGCGCTGATTCACGCGCATGTGATCCGGCCTTATTCCCACTCGCTCTCCGACGATGAGCGGCTTTATAAGTCGCCGGAGATTCGGCATGAGGAAGCGAAGCGCGATCCCCTGGCGCGCATGGCCAAACTCTTGACGGACGAGAATCAGGCGAACGATCAGGAGCTCAAAGAGATCGAGGCGAGCGTGGAGCGCGAGATCCGCGAAGCGGTGGACCGGGCGCTCGCCGCTGAGCCGCCGAAACCGGAGAGCGTTGCGCTCTACCTTTATTCGCCTACAGTTGATCCGACAAGCGAGCACTTCGATCATCCGCCCAAGTTTCAGGGCGAGCCGCGCACCATGGTGGACGCGCTGAACCTGTGCCTGCGCGATGAGATGGCGCGCGATCCGCGAGTGCTGGTGTTCGGGGAAGACGTGGCGGACTGCGGCCACGAGGAAGATCTGAGCAAGGTCAAGGGCAAGGGCGGGGTCTTCAAGGTGACGCACGGGTTGCAGCGCCAGTTTGGCGCGGCGCGGTGCTACGACGTGCCTCTGGCCGAAGCGGGCATCGTAGGGCGCGCCATCGGCCTTGCCATCCGCGGCCTGAAGCCGGTGGTCGAGATACAGTTCTTCGATTACATCTGGCCGGCGATGATGCAAATTCGCGACGAGCTGGCGGTGATGCGATGGCGCTCCGTGAACGCCTTTGCCGCGCCCATGGTGATTCGCGCGCCCATCGGCGGATATCTGTCGGGCGGCGCAATCTACCATAGCCAGTCCGGTGAGTCGATTTTCGCCCACCTGCCCGGCCTTCGCGTGGTGATGCCCTCGACCGCGCTCGACGCCAACGGCCTCTTGCGTACCGCGATCCGCTCTGACGATCCGGTGCTCTTTCTCGAGCCCAAGCATCTCTACCGGCAAACCCACAATCGCAGCCCCTACCCGGGGCCGGATTACATGATCCCCTTCGGCAAGGCCAAGCTGGTGCGCGAGGGAGCGGACCTGACGATTGTGACCTACGGGTCGCTGGTGGCGCGCGCCGTGCAAGCTGCCAAGCAGCTTGCCCAGGAAGACGTGCGAGCGGAAATCCTCGATCTGCGGTCGCTTCAGCCCTACGATTGGGAGCTGATTTCCGCCTCCGTGAAGAAAACCAGCCGCGTCCTCGTGCTGCACGAAGACAACATTTCGTTTGGCTACGGTGCGGAAATCGCCGCCCGCGTGGCAGACGAGCTTTTTGAGTTCCTCGACGCGCCCGTCCGCCGCCTGGCCGCCAAGGACCTCTACGTCCCGTACCATCCCCGCCTCGAGGAAGTCGTTCTTCCTCAAACGCCAGATATCGTTCGCGCCGCAAAGGAATTGGCGGAGTACTGAAGAATAAGACGCCCTCCATCGCTGCGGCATTTTCGCCGCGCCATTCTCGCGTGGAATCGCCCGGTGACCAATCACGGCCGCACCAGCTCGCAAGGGCGGAGACGCGCGGAGCTTACCGCTGTGGTAGAATTTGCGCCGGGCTCCACGCGCAAGGTCAGTTCATCGAGATGGTCACATTCCTGTATTGGAATCTAAACCGAAAGTCGCTCGAAGCGGAGATCGGCACGCTGGTTCAGGCCTATCAGGTTGACATCCTCGTCCTCAGTGAATTCGCGGCAGGCCCAGTATCCTTGTTGGAGCGTCTGAACTCGGGTCCGAGGCCAGAGTTCCACTATGCGTCCGGCCTATGCGAGCGCATTCGAATTTTCACTCGCTTCTCGTCCGATTTTCTGAGGCCCACATTCGAAAACGAATCGATTTCGATTCGTCGTCTGAGAATGCCGGCGCGCCTCGAGATTCTTCTTGTGGCCGTGCATCTGCAAAGCAAACTATTCCAGTCCGAGGACAGTCAGGCCTTCCAATGCGTGGAGGTCGCAAGGATTGTCGGCGAACAAGAGCAGAAGGCCGGGCATGGAAGGTCGCTCATTGTCGGTGATCTCAACATGAACCCCTTCGAGAAAGGGCTGGTCAGCGCCAACGGGTTGAATGCTGTGATGAGCCGCGAGATCGCATCGCGCAAGACCAGAACTGTCCAATCAAAAGAGTACCGGTTCTTTTTCAACCCCATGTGGGCGCATTTCGGGGATCGGACCGGCCGGCCTCATGGAACGTACTACTACGACCGCTCAGAACATGTGAACTACTACTGGAACGTCTTCGACCAGGTTATCGTTCGGCCCGATCTGATGGACCGTTGCGACGGCGACGGGATTAGAATATTGACCAGGGTCGGTGAGGACTCTCTCCTGTTAGATGACGGACGGCCAGACTCTCGAAATTTCTCGGACCACCTTCCGCTGTTGTTTGAGGTAGAATTGTGAGAGGAGCGTGAACAATGGCAACCGCTATCCCTGACCTCTGGCCGGAGCTGGAGCAGTCGCAGATCGTCCCTCCTGTGGCGATTTTGCGGGAGCAGGCCACAGCCCTCGGTAAGAAGACGAACCACCTCCTAAACGGCCGGGTTGACACAAGGATTGGGTATGATGGGAAGTTCCGACACACTTTCTACATTGTGGCGCCCACACTGGACGATTACAGCTACGAACTGTTCTGGATTGAGCACGGCGCCGACCAATACCCGGTCAAGGTTCAGGGGCCTCCAAGTAACGACATTGAAATACTTGAGCGAAGCCTCGATTCGGAGCAGGAGCTACTCGGCTACATTCGCGCCGTCTTGAATTCAGAAAAGACAAAGAGGGTCGTCAGCAGCCTCCTTGCGCAAGTCAAAGCGACGACCTAATGCCGTATGATCCGCGCCCGCCGTTGAAACCGGCTCTTGACATGCCGTCTTCACTATAGTATTCATTAAGTGAACTTTTCCGGCCATGAAGAGGTGACCCTGCAATGGCGGGGCGGGCGAAGGGGGAGCGTGGCCGCTCAAGAGGCTGCGTGTGCGTATGCGACCCCCGGGGCCGAATACCCGTCCCAGCGACCGCTGGCTGCCGCAGATTAAACCTCGAAATTCGAAACTCGAAAATGCTCAAACCGTGGCGTATGGCAAGGAAGGTTGACCTTTGTAATTGGCCATCGACGGGAGTTTCTGCGCGTGGTTTTCGAGGCGAGGGAATGATGCCCGTCCGAACTGCGAAGATCGAATTCAAAATTCCGGATGGTTGGACGCCTGCGTTTCGACCTCGAAACGGAGAACCGGCTTGGCCAGTGGGAAATGGCAGGAGGGAATCACGGCGAATGACGAACAAAGCCGGAATGTCGTTTAGAATGAGTAAAATACATTTCGCGGGTGTAAGCACTAATCCCGATTTGGAAGGCCAAACTCAAAAAATGTTAAAAAATGAGGTTCAAAGCCAATATGTTGTTGAAAACAAATAAAGTCGATTTGGTTCAAAGCCAAATTTGGCAGGTTCAAAGCCACGGGGGTTGTAATTGAACTGCGGACGTCGGAAAATGGAAACTAAGAGACTACAAGCGAGGAACTGAACTCATGCCTGGAATCATCAAAGAGAGACCTTTCACTCCTGGGCCCACGCCATTAATCATGGAAGCCCAGACGCGGGCGTTAGCGGGCGCGTTGCGCCATCGCACCAATGCGTTTCGCAAGCTGAAGCGCGAGACGCTCGACAACCTCGAAGGGGGACGTCAATGACCACTTCTACCAAAGAAAACACAATCGAGCAGTCTTCCCCTCGATCAGGCGGCCGAGTTTTCAACTTCGGCCCCGGTCCGGCCATGCTACCGCTTGAGGTCATGCAAATCGCCCAGCGAGAATTCCTGAACTATGGAGGAATTGGCGCATCCATCGTTGAGATCAGCCATCGATCCAAGGACTTCGTGAAGGTGGTGGAAGAGGCCAGCACTCTTTTCCGGGAGTTGGTATCGCTCCCTGAAAGCTACTCTATCCTCTTCGTGCATGGCGGGGCGCGAATGCAGTTTGCTGCCGTTCCTATGAATCTGATTGCCCTGAAGGCGCCGCGCAAGGCGGCCTATGTCGAAACGGGTGTTTTTTCGGCGAGCGCAATCAAGGACGCTGGCCCCTATGGAGCGATTGAAGTCGTTGCCAGCAGCAGGGACGACAAATTCGTTCGCATTCCTGAACTGCACCCGGAGCGCATTCCAGAGGATACGTCGTATCTTCACATCACCACAAACAACACCGCCTACGGGACTCGATGGAACGAGTTCCCTGTTACTGCCGGCGTGCCGCTGGTGGGAGACGCGACGTCAGAAATTCTGTCGCGAGTAATGGATTATTCCTGCTTTGGGCTGGTCTACGCGAGTTTCCAGAAAAATCTGGGACCAGCCGGAACCGCACTGGTAGTGGTTCGGAAGGACCTGTTGGGTCACGCGCTTCCGGTAACCCCGCCCCTGCTCAACTACGCGGCAGTGGACAAAGGGCAATCGCTCATCAACACGCCGAGCACGTTCAACATCTACTTTGCGCGCGAGGTTATGCGCTGGATCAAAGACCTCGGCGGAGTGCAAGAAATGGAACGCCGTAACAATCAAAAGGCCCAGCTATTGTACGATTTCCTGGACAGTTCGCGCTTTTACAGGCCATTGGTTGAAAAGGCGCACCGTTCCACGATGAACGTCACCTTCGATCTTCCAACGCCCGAGGCGCTGGAGATGTTCTTGAAGGAAGCTGGGAGGGAAGGCCTTTATGCCCTGAAGGGCTATCGCGACGTGGGCGGAGTCCGCGCTTCGATTTACAACGGCATGCCCCCGGAGGGGGTCCAGACCCTCGTTTCGTTTATGCGGGAGTTTGAACGGAAGCAGGGTTAGTCCTGCATCAGCGGCCAGGATCCCGAATGGATTGCACAACTGACCCTCAATTCGCGCTGACCGAAGGATAAGGAATGTCTCGCGTCCTCAATATGTTTGTGCTGGCCCGAACGGTCACCTACGCCGCGCTGTTTATCGGCCTCCTGCTGGTCTACGTTCCGGCGCGAGTTCTGTCCTGGTCCGGCATTGTCCGGCCGAAAGCCATCGAGGCGCCGCAGATTGCCGGCATGCTGATCGGTTTCGTGGGCGCGGCGATCGCCCTCTGGTGCGTATTCACTTTTGCGTTTGTCGGAAGAGGCACTCCGGCGCCCTTCGATCCGCCGCGCCAACTCGTGATTCGGGGCCCCTACCGTTTCGTGCGCAATCCCATGTACATCGGAGCGGGATTGGCCCTCGGCGGCGCAGCGCTGTTCTATCGCTCGCCGGCGCTGCTCCTTTACACGGGCGTGTTCGTCCTCATGTGCTACCTCTTCGTAGTGTTCTATGAGGAGCCAGCGCTGCGACGGACGTTTGGACAGGAGTACGAGGCGTACTGTCGCCGAATCCGGAGGTGGTGGCCCAGCTTACGAAATACGTAAGATGGCCAGACCACGCGTCACTCAGGAAAGTCTATGAAAGGGACTTGCAACATTTAGCTGGTTATCGCTTATGAAAATCATCGTTGCTGACAACATCTCCGAAAGTGCGTTAGAAATTCTGCGCGCCGAGCGTTCGTGGGAAGTGGTGGATCTGGCGCGTCCGGCTGCGGCTCACGCGCAGGATGCCGGGCTAAAGCCCGGCGCTACGGCGCAAGGCGGCAAAGCGGGAAGCGATGCGGGCCGCAGTCCGCTGCTGACGGAGATTCGCGACGCGGACGCGCTGGTTGTCCGCAGCGCGACCAAAGCGAGCGCCGAGTTGATGGAGGCGGCGCCGAGGCTGCGGGCCATCGGGCGCGCCGGCGTGGGCGTGGACAACGTCGACTTGGAAGCCGCCACTAAGCGCGGCATCGTAGTGATGAATACGCCGGGTGGCAACGCGGTCAGCGTAGCCGAACACGCAGTGGCGCTGATGCTGTCCCTGGCGCGGCACATTCCGCAGGCCAATAGTGGGTTGAAGCAAGGCAAGTGGGAAAAGAAGAAAATGCAAGGCATCGAATTGCGCGCAAAAACGCTGGGACTGGTTGGCCTGGGCAAGATCGGGATGGAAGTGGCGCGCATGGCCGAGGCCCTGGAGATGAACGTCTTGGCCTACGACCCTTACGTCTCGCCGCTGGTGGCGCGCGAGCAGAACGTGAAACTGGTCAGCCTGGAGGAGGTGCTGGGCGGGAGTGACTTCGTCAGCCTGCACGCATCGTTCACTCCTGAGACTCGCCATCTGATCAACGCGAAAGTTCTGGCCAAGGCGAAACCAGGCCTGCGCTTGATTAACTGCGCGCGCGGCGAACTGGTGAATGAAACTGACTTGCTCGCGGCGCTGGAGAGCGGGCAACTGGCGGGCGCTGGTCTGGACGTCTTCGAGACTGAGCCGCCCACCGGCAGCGCGCTGGCGGCGCATCCGAATGTGATCGCCACGCCGCACATCGCCGGATCGACGGAAGAGGCGCAGGAAATTGTAGGGATCCGCATTGCCGAACAGGTCCGCGATTATCTGCTGCAGGGCGTGGCGCGCAACGCTGTCAATATGCCTTCGATCTCACCGGAAGAATACAAGAAGCTCGAACCGTACCTGGCATTGGGCGAAAAGCTGGGGGCGTTTCTGGCCCAGATCGCGGGCGAACACGCCGAGGAAGTTCGAATCAGCTATGACGGCGGGCTGGCGGAGCTGAATACCCATCTGGTGAAGAACTCGGTGCTGAAGGGAATCCTGAACCAAGTCCTCTCGGAACAAGCTAACCTGGTGAACGCAGGGACGCTGGCGCAGGCGCGCGGCCTCGAGGTGATTGAGCTGCGCAGCGCCCGGCGCGCCGCTTTTCTGAACTCGCTCGGGATCGCCCTGCGCACGGAAGCCGGACCGGCGTCCGTGCTAGGCATGGTGGGCCTGGGCGGGACGGCGCGCCTGCTGGGCATCAACGATATCGACATCGAAGCGCCGTTGCGCGGGACGATTTTGTTCATCCGCAACCAAGACGTGCCGGGCGTCATTGGGCGCGTCGGAACCCTATTGGGTAATTCAAATGTGAATATTGCCAATTTCGCGCTAGGCCGCAACCCCGAAACCCGCGAGGCGCTGGGCCTGGTGAATGTCGACAACCCCGTGCCCGACGCCGTGCTGACCGAGATTCGGGCTATTCCCGCGGTGCGCGCGGCCAGAGTCGTAGATATTGAGTGATTTTGCGATTGGGTGATTGTGTGAATGAAGACTCGAAAAGTTGAATTTGCTCAATCACCCAATCGCCCAATCACCAAATCACCCAATGAACGTCTGGGTCTTCAAGATCAACACGAAGCGCGGCTGGGAATTTGATTGCTACTTCCGCTCGCGGGGGCGCGGGCCTTATGAGATGGGCGACGAAGGCTGGATTAAGAGCGCCTCGAGCCTTCGGTATTTGCGAGAAGAAGTGAAAAAGGGCGATCTGTTTCTTTGCTATGAGACCGACCGCAAACGCGTGGTCGGCGTGGCGCGCGCGGCATCGGATGGGCGCGACGTCGGTATGGGTTCGCTGGTGGATTTTTGCTCCCCACGCCAAGCAGTCCGGTTTGAGAATCCCCTCACCCGCCATCCCGATCTCGACCACATCTTGGCTTTCACGCCGCATCGCGGACGCGGCACCGTGCAGAGAATTGACCGCGATGAATTCGCTCGCCTGCGGCGCGCGATGCTCCGCAGGAATCCAGGCCAGGCGAAAGCGTTGGGAAGTCTGTTGCAGGAGTGCATCGCGAGCGGAAAAAGAAACAGGGAGAGGACGGTTCGCCTCTCCCCATTTTCAGCTCATGGATGAGCGAAGATCGAGTGTTGATCTGGATCTGTTATTTCTCGTCGGTTTCCATTGCCCGATGGCATTCCTCGAGAGCCTGATTGACATGTTCGAGCGCTTTCACGCGATGTCCACCGAAGTCATGAGCGGCCTTCTCGAGACTTTCTTTGGCCTGTTCGAGATGTCTGATGGCCATGCGGATTTCGGGATGCCGCTCTCCCTTTTGAGCTGCGGGAGCCGGAGTTCCGGTGGCGCGAGCAGTTGTATTGAATGGCAGTACCACAGCCAAAACGAGAGCTGCGGCTGCGGCGAGAGCTAACAATGCTTTCTTCATGTTGGTTTCCTCCGAAAGGATTTAGATTGTCGTTTCCAGGGAACTTGCAGGGGCCCGATCTGACGGTTCGTACTTATATACCTGTCTCACGGAAAGCGCAAGCTCACCGCCGCCCCGAAGCGCCGACTTTGGCAACTCGCACAGGGTGGAGCGAGCCGGCGGCGCCGGAACACTGGGCGGGTTGCCGAGCCCCCGGTTTCATCCCGACTACGCTGGGACACGTCGGGACAGGTTTTCCCGAGAGACCGTCGGTACGGAGAGCCTGGAGCTGCGAAGGATCAAAAGGAAAAGGGGAGAGCGTCATCGCGCTCTCCCCGCTGTGGATCATCAAGCGATCTTTTGACCCGAAGGTCTCGGAATTATTCACCCGCCTCGATGCCCTTGTTCACCTCTTCGATCGCCTTGTTGGTATGTTCGAGCGCTTTCACGCGATGCCCGTGGAAGTCGTGCGCGGCGTTTTGCAGAGAGTCTCTGGCTTGCTCCAGATGCCGAAGGGACGCGCGCATTTCCGGAAAGCGTTGAGGTGTGGCCCCGTTGGCTCGAGTCGGCAGGTTAAAGGGCAACATCACCGCCAGCGCGAAAGCAGCTCCGGCGGCAAAAGACAGCAACATTCTTTTCATCTTGGCTCCTCCGTTTCAGATTTTAGTTTTTCGCGTTCCGACGCGACCGCGTTAAGGGAACTCGCAGCAGCTTCGCTGCTAAAGCGGTGCGGTATTCTTACGCAGTTTTCAGCGGGAGGGCAAGGCCAACTCATGATCACTGGACCTGCGGATGGGAATTGTCGACGCGACGAGCCAAAACGCCTTTTCGGATTCTCGCCCGACTTAGTGGCTGGGTGCCGGATGCGGAGCTACGGCCGTGATCGAATTGGACGCCGACAGCAGCTTCGGCTCCTCCTCAGGAAGAACGATCCATGCGATGATGTACCCGACCACTCCCCAGCCCACGAAGATGGCCAGCATCACCCAGACGAGGCGCACCAGCGTGGGGTCCATATCCAGATACTTGGCCAGGCCGCCGCAAACGCCGGCGATCTTGCAGTCGCTGCGGCTGCGCGTAAGCTTCTTCGGCGCGGGGGCCGGGGCAGGCGCGTACAGCGCCGCACCGCAGTGGCAACAGAAATTAACTTTCTCCGTAAACTCCCTGCCGCATTGAGGACAGAACATGGCGATACCTCCTGTCGCGGGCGTGTCTCCTGATCTATTATACGCGCAGGGCGACGACAAAGTTCACAGAGCGGAAACTGGAAATTGGAAACTAGAAATTGGATATGGCGAACAGGATCGTTTAATATTCAAAGCCGAACTATCAAAGTCCCATTTTCCATTTTTCAATTTCCAGTTTCCAGAGTTTTCGGGTAAGATGCAGCCACACGGTGCTATAGCTCTGGAGGGCTTGTTGGTCCTTTGCGTTGGGAATGACGTCTAATAAGTAGGGGAGGGGTCTAATGGGCTGGCGTGTCCGAAAGCGCGTGCGGGTATTCGCGCCCGGCGTGTCGTTGCGTCGCCGCGTAGTTTACAGCCTCGGCATCGTCCGGCTGATTCTGGTGCCGGTCATTTTCCTCGCCATCTACTACCTGTTCCGAATGGGCTATATCGTGGACCGCATTGTCAACGTAGATGCACCGGTGGCCACCATAGCGGAGCGAGCCTCAATTGAAATGAGTGACGCGAGGCGCGCGGAGGAAGATTATTTTCTGTCGCACGATCCGGCGAAGCTCCAAGCCAATCGAACAGCACTCGAGGACTTAGACCAAATCATCGGTACGATCAGCGCCCTTCAGCCCGGCGAGGCGCCCGCCACGCAGAAAATGATCGCCCAGGTCACGCTGCACCGCGAGCAACTCGAGCAAGCCGTGGCGCACATGGGCGAATCCGGGCAGGCACCGGTCGAGCGGATCCAGCACGTGGTGGAGAACTACGAGAGGAAATTGGACGACCTTCTGAGGCGAGACCGGCGTGACAGCCGCGGTCGGCTGATTGACGATCTTCGCACCCAGGTGGGCTCATTCGACGCGCAGATTGCCGGCGCTTCGGAATCCGAGGACCCGACGCTGCGCCAGGCTATGGGGGACTTGCAGTCTTCCAGCGACCAAGTGCGGCTTTTGGCTTCGGATCTCGAAAGCCGAAGTTGGGGACGCGTGCTTTATGACCAGGGGCACGCCCGGCGACTGATTCAGCGCGCGGAGTGGGTGCTGATCATCGTTTCGGGACTTACGATCATGCTCAGCGTCATCGTGAGCTTCTGGCTGCCACGTCAGGTGGTCAAGCCGCTGATGGACCTCAAAGAAGCCGTGGACTACGCGTCGGCAGGGGACTACGAAATCGAGTTCGACGTGGAAGGCCAGGGCGAGGTCGCGCAACTGGCCAGCAGCGTCAGGAACCTGCTCAATCACGTTCGGGAAAAGACGGAGAGCGCTTTGTGGGCCCTGCGACGGTGACGGGTCGGCGGTCCGCAATCGCCCGGCTGAGCGCGCTGATTGATCCAGATCGGGATTGTGCTCTCCACCTTCCGCAGCGCATGCTATACTTCCCGCCCATAAAGGAGAACAACCAACATGAAGGGTAAAACCGAAGTGCTCGCGGTCCTGTCCAAAGCCTTGAAAGAGGAATTAGGCGCCATTCTTCAGTACTTCCTCCACGCCGAGATGTGCGAAAACTGGGGCTATGAGCGCCTGAGCGATTTGATCAAGAAGCAGTCCATCGGCGAAATGAAACACGCCGAAGTTCTCACCGAGCGCATCCTCTTCCTGGAAGGTATTCCTAATGTGGGCGACGTTCCAAAACTGAACATCGGCAAAGACGTGAAGCAGCAACTGCAAAACGACCTCGAGCTGGAAGTTTGCGCGGTGGCCGACTATAACCAGGCGATCGCCACCTGCATCAAGGCCGGTGACAACGCCACCGCCGATCTGCTGAAGGTCCTTCTTCAGGACGAGGAAGAGCACGTCGATTTCCTGGAAACCCAGCTCAGCTTGATCAAAGACCTCGGGCTCGAGAATTACCTCATCGAGCAGATGGGAGAGGAAGGAGAGAAAACTTAACGAGCGTGGCGTAGACTATTGCGAGCCCCTGGTATTTCCCCAGTCTTCCGGCGGCCAAACTTCAGCGGCCATCATTTCTCCCATTTCTCCCCAAACGGGATCTTCCGGTTTCCTACGGTAGCCTTCGACGTATTGCCGGTCCAACTCTTCCTCTTCCAGCGTTCGAATGTACTCCTCGCAGGCCTTGCGTATTACGGCAGCGCGAGAGGAACGCGACGCTTTTGCCTTGCGGTTCATCGCCTTCAGCAATTTGTCGTCCATCGGCACTTGGATGACTTTCATGGGGTTTCAGTCCTCCATAAAGCGTTCCACATCCAATTGTGGATACGTCGGCCGTGGTTGTCAACGAATGCGGCGATCAGCCCTTAATCACACCGATCGGCTTCAATCGCGCCACCCGTTTTGACAATCCTGCGTTGTGGACAACGTTAATGACTGCGTCCACGTCTTTGTAGGCCTCGGGAATTTCCTCAGTGATGCCGTCGCGCGTCTCGGAACGCACGA
>Ga0187803_10000168_pt1 | contig 27462 bp, 26 predicted proteins | sample NC_wetland_sal_i_2_FD_132425 | JGI IMG/M metagenome (GOLD analysis project Ga0187803, IMG submission 132425) | Wetland sediment microbial communities from Neuse River Estuary, North Carolina, USA - Control_3 | ecosystem: Environmental > Aquatic > Freshwater > Wetlands > Sediment | place: USA...
ACGACGCGGCGTTGAGCGCCAATCCGAAATTGACCTATTCGCTCTACGGCCGGGGACTGGCCAAGCATCTGAAGGGCGACCAGGCGGGCGGCGACGCCGATATGGCGGCGGCCAGGCTGGCCGTGCCCGACATCGCCGACAAATTCGCCAAATTGGGCGTGAAGGACCAGGTGAGCGGATTCTTCGGCACTGGCGGCAGCGGAATCATGATCGCGGGCGGTGTCGTCGCGTTCGCCATCATCGGCTTCCTCGGCTACTACCTCGGGAAGCGGCGTTCCCGCCCGGCATGACCTGCTGCAATGCCAGGCGGTCATTTCCCGTGTGCGCGGTCACGCGCATGAGGCGCGACGGTTCAATAACGTTGTTGACCCGAGTGAAGTCCTCCTTGTCTCAAAAGCGGACACGGCGGCATATCCGCGTCATGTCCGGTTTCAAGCCCAGGCCGGACTCTTTTTGTTAGGCCGCGCAACTTCATCGATTCGGATGAACCCATCCGGATCGATGTTGCTCTAGGCGGCGGTGAGCTTGCCGGAGGTTTGCGCGCCCACCACGCGATGCGGCGGAAAGGTCAGCCGGACCGCCGTGCCTTGGCCGCGGGCGCTCAGGATTTCGAGCGTGCCCTGATGTATCTCGACCAGCTTCTTCGCGAGCGGCAAGCCCAGGCCGGTGCCGCCGCCCTTGCGGTTGAACGCGTTGTCGACCTGGCCGAACGGCTCGAACACGATCGGCAAATCCTCCTCGGAGATGCCGACGCCGGTGTCCTTGACCTCGATCAACAGCCGCTCGTGCTCGATCCACGACTTGACCGTGATCGTGCCTCCGGCCGGGGTGAAGCAGACGCTGTTGTTCAAGAGATTGAGGACGATCTGGCGCAGGCGCCGCTCGTCGCCGCGGATGGCGCGGATTTCCGGCGACACCGACTGGTACAGCACCACGCCCTGGAGCTCGGCGCGGTGCCGCATCATGCGGATGCAGGAATCCACCAGATCGGCCACGTTCAGCAGATCGTCGTCGAGCGCGAGACGTCCGGCGCCGATCTTGGTGAGATCGAGGATGTCGTTGATGAGCTGGAGCAGATACTTGCCGCTGTTGTGCAGGTCGACGGCGTATTCCAGGTATTTGCGGTTGCCGATCGGGCCCATCACCTCGCGGCAGATGATCTCGGAAAACCCGATGACCGCGTTCAAGGGCGTGCGCAGCTCGTGGCTCATATTGGCCAAGAAATCGGACTTGGCGCGCAGGCCCTCCTGGGCGAGGCTGTTGGCCTCGGCCAGCTCGACGACGAGGCGCTGCTTCTCCTGCTTGGCCTTGAGCGTTTGCAGCAGCGTGCGGAAGGAGCGCCGCGCCATCAGGCTGAGATTGGCGACGAAGGCCAGATAGAGAAATCCCAGCGCGACATGCGGCACGTCGCCCGCCGCCATGGTCAGGACGATGAGCGGCAACACCACCGGCCAGATGAAGGCGTCCACCACCGGCACATGCGCGGTGCAGCCCGAGGCCATGCCGCCGGCGAGACCGGCGATGATGATCGGCACGAAGACGTCGCTGGGGGCGTTCGACATGAGCGCCACCGTCATGGCGAGGCTGCCCCATTGGCAGCCGGTGGCGGCGGCGAAATAGGTGAAGCGGCGGACCCACGCATCCGGCTCGAAGTCCGGATCGGCGCGGTGCCGGTGATAAAGCCGCCACAGCATGATGCGGATGGCGCAGATGCCGGCGATCGACACGCCCCAGCCGAGGAAGATCGGCGTCGCGAAGACGAGCGAGAGCAAGCCGACCGCGATCAGGGTGAGGCAGAGATTGGCCGTGACCGGCCAGGGCGAGGCGTAAAGCAGATCGGCCAATTCGGCGCGGATTTGGAACGCGTTGCCGCCCGGTCCGTTCGGGTCGGTGGCAGCTTCGGAACGCGGTTCCGGGATCCCGGAGTCCGTCGCGAACGGGGCGGGCTGCATCGCGATAATCTATTGGGAAATCTGCTAACGATTTCCCATAGATGCCTCATGGTCTGCTAAAATTTGCGAGGCATCCGAACGAGCCCGGCCTGGCGGAACGCCGCCCCAAGGGCGGCGGCCTTTCGCTTAAACCCCGTCCATCACGCGCGCCGGTTCGCGGCGCCGGCCGGTCATGGCGCGCCTACTCCCAATCCATCGGCAGGCCGACATAGTTCTCAGCCAGCGTCAACGCGGCCGCGCGCGAGCTGGTGACGTAGTCGAGTTCCGCCAGCTGGCGGCGCCGGTCGAATTCGTTGTCGCTGTCGTAGCGATGCGTCAGATGCGTCATCCACCACGAGAAGCGCTGCACCTTCCAGACGCGGCGCAGGCAGGTGCGCGAATAATTCTCGAGCAGATCGGTGCGGCCGGATTTGTAGAACGCGGCCAGGGCCCGCGCCAGCACGCGCACGTCGGCGATCGCCAGATTCATGCCCTTGGCGCCGGTCGGCGGCACGATATGCGCCGAATCGCCGGCCAGGAACATCCGCCCGTATTGCATCGGCTCGACCACGAAGCTGCGCATGCCGGTGATGCCCTTCTGCACGATCGGGCCTTCGGGCAGATGCCAGCCCTCGCCGCCCGCCGTCCGTAGCCTGAGCTCCTCCCAGATGCGGTCGTCCGGCCAGGCGGCGATGCCGTCGTGGCGGGGACATTGCAGGTAAAGGCGGCTCAATTCGGGCGTCCGCATGGTGAGGAGCGCGAAGCCGCGTTCGTGATGGGTATAGACCAGCTCCTCTTTCGCTTGCGGCGCCTCGGCGAGGATGCCGAGCCAGGCGAAGGGATAATCGCGGTCGAAGAATTGGAGATCGCCGGCCGGAATGCTCGGCCGGCAGATGCCGTGGAAGCCGTCGCAGCCGGCGATATGGTCGCACTCGATCTCCTGCTTCGCGCCGGCATGGGTGAAACGGATCTTGGGGCGCGCGCCCGTCAAATCCGAGACGGCGACGTCGCCGACCTCGAAATAAAGCGGCAGGCCGGCTTCGAGGCGCGCGGCCACCAGATCCTTGATCACCTCCTGCTGGGCATAGATCATCACGCCCTGGCCGACGAGATCCTCGAAATCGATGCGATGGAGCCGGCCCCGAAATTTCAGATAGATACCCTTGTGATACATGCGTTCTTTCTGCAGCCGGGATCCGACGCCGGTCTCGATCAGCAGATCGGCGCTGCCTTGCTCCAAGAGGCCGGCGCGCAGCCGGTGCTCGATGTAATGGCGGCTTTTGTCCTCGATGATGACGGCATCGATCCCCTCGAGATGAAGGAGATGCGCCAGCACGAGCCCGGCGGGGCCGGCGCCGATAATGCCGATCTGCGTACGCATGGAAACCCCCGCTCCGACGATCATGGCGACACCGCGCCTAGAAAGGCAACGCTAACGCGCAGGCACCATCGCGCGAGCGCGAATTCGGTCAGCCCGCCGAGTGGAAAATTCCCGGGGCGAAGGAGATGCGCTGCTGCGCCTGCTTCATCCGGTCGGTCGGGCCGACGGCGATGCCCCAATAATCGTTGCGGCCGGGCGGCCAGGCCCATTCCTCCGGCCCGCGCGCCTTGTAGTTCTTGCCCACCTTCTCGACCTCGGATGTGTATTCGATCACCACCTCGTCGGGGCCGACGAAATAGGCGAAGACGTTGTTGCCCGGCCCGTGCCGTCCGACGCCCCATTCGATCGAGAAGCCGCTGTCGCGCATGCGCCCGGCGCCGCGCATCACCGAATCGATGTCCGCCATCTCGAAGGCGAGGTGATTCAAGGTGGGCGCGGTGGAGCGGGCGAAGGCGAGCACGTGATGCTGCTCGTTGCAGCACAGGAAGGTCATGACCCGGGTGCGGTCGATGATGCGGAAGCCCAGATGATCGGCGTAGAAGGCGCTGATGGCGTCGACGTCGGGCGAGTTCAGCACCACATGGGTGAGCTTCGAGGGGCGGTCGGGGCGCGATGTCGCATCGGCGTGGCGCTTGTCGCCGGTCAGGATGCGGACGGTGCGCCCCTCGGGATCCTTGAAGGCGAAGCCGTAGCCGCCGCCGGGCTCGGTGATGGGCGCGGGCTTCTCGATCTCGCCGATTCCGGATTTCTTCAGCCCGGCCTGGAGCGCGTTGACCGCCGCCTTGTCCGGCGCGGTCAGGTCGAGGCGCAGCATCTCGGCGCGCGGCCGGGCGTGCAGCGCCAGCACATGGTGATAGGCACCGGTGCCGCGCAGATAGACCGAGCCCGGATGCTCGGCCACGGGCGCAAGCCGCCAGACATCGGTGAAAAACCGGGTGCGCGATTTGAGATCGGTGACGCCGAGATCGACGCTGCGCAACCCGTCGACCGCCGCTCCCGCCGGCCGGAGCGCGGCTTTGGGCTTTGATTTCACAAGCACTTTCGTCATAAACGCGAATCGTCTCCCGCACGCGCCGGGCCCGGTATCCCGGTCCCCCGGCGCGCGACAAAATCGCATAATGGCATCCGGAATGTCGAGCAGGCGCTGCTCGGATGGCCAAAAAATCGGCAGATTCCGGGTTTAGCCCGGGATTTCAAGCGCGGATTCCGGTTTATTTCGCATCCGCGAAAGGATTCTTGCCCTTGCGCAGCATCATGCGGATCGGCACCCCCGGCAGATCGAAGCGCTGGCGCATCCGATTGACCAGATAACGCCGCCAGCTTTCCGGGAGATCTCCCGGCTTGGAGGCGAAGAGGGCGAAACTGGGCGGCCTGATATTGACCTGGGTCATGTAGCGCAGCTTCAAGCGGCGGCCCGCCACCAGCGGCGGCGGGTTGCGTTCCTGTTCGCTCGCCAGGAAACGGTTGAGCGCCGGCGTCTTCACGCGGCGGTTCCAGGCCGCGTTGGCCGCGAACGCCGCCGGGATGAGCTTGTCGAGCCCGGCGCCGGTCGCGGCCGAGAGCGTCAGCGGCTTCAGCCCGGCGAGTTGCGGCAGGGATTCCGCCAGACGTTCGGTGATCTTCTCGAGCGTCTCCTTGCGCTTTTCCACCAGGTCCCATTTGTTGACCACCAGCACCAAAGCGCGTCCCTCCTCCGCCACCAGACGCGCGATCGCCAAATCCTGGCGCTCCAGCCCTTGGACCGCGTCGACCACCAGCACCGCGACCTCGGCGAAGCGGATGGCATGGAGCGTGTCGCCGGTGGAAAGTCTTTCCGTCTTGGCCTGGATGCGGGCCTTGCGGCGCAAGCCGGCGGTGTCGATGAGCCGCAGCTTGCGGCCGCGCCAGCTCCAATCGACCGTGATCGCGTCGCGGGTGATGCCCGGCTCGGGCCCGGTCAAGAGCCGCTCCGCGCCCAGGAGCCGGTTGATCAAGGTGGATTTGCCGACATTGGGCCGCCCGACCACGGTGAGCGACAAGGGCTTGGCCGCGCCCTCCAGCGTTTGGGCCGGTTCGGCGGGCGGGGCGGCGGGCGGGGCCGAAGGCTGGACGGCATAGGGCAGGAGCGCCTCGTAAAGTTCGGCCAGGCCCTCGCCGTGCTCGGCGGAAACGGCGACCGGCTCGCCCAGCCCCAGCCCATAGGCCTCGGCGATGCCGCTGGCGCCGCCGCTGCCCTCGGTCTTGTTGGCCACCAGCACCACCGGCTTCTTGAGCCGGCGCAGCCAGCTTGCGAGATCGCGGTCGAGCGCCGTCACGCCTTCGCGCGCATCGACCAGGAACAGCGCCACATCCGCCTCGGCCACCGCCTGCTCGGTCTGGGCGCGCATGCGCGATGCCAGATCGCGCGCCTTGGCGCGCTCGAAACCGGCGGTGTCGGTGATGCGCAGTTCGAGATCGGCGAGGTGTGCGGACGCTTCGCGGCGGTCGCGGGTCAGGCCCGGTTCGGCCGCGACCAGCGCGGTCTTGCGCCCGGCGAGACGGTTGAACAGGGTCGATTTGCCGACATTGGGCCGGCCGATGATCGCGACCTTGAGCGCCATGACACCGCCATATCCCTTTACCGCAGCGCGATCAGATCGGCGTCGTCGGTCACGACATAAAGCGTCTTGCCGGCCACCACCGGCGTGACGAAGACGCCGTCCGGGAAATCGGCATAACCGAGCGGCGCGCCGGTATAGGGCGAGACCGAGAACGCCTGGCCTTTCGACGAGACGACGATGAGACGGTCGCCGGCCAGCACCGGGCCGGTCCAGCGCTCGGGATTCTTCTTGGCTTCTTCGTCCTCGAAGCGCGGCAAGGCCCTGACCCAGCGGGCGCGGCCGTCCTCGCGCGTCAGGCAAATCAGGTCGCCGTCATCCGACAGCACGTAGACGTAATCGCCCGCCACCCAGGGCATGTGGACGCCGCCGATATCCTGTTCCCACACGCGGTCGCCGGTGCGCAGATCGATCGACACCAGCAAGCCGGCGTGGCTCACCGCGAAGACGCGGCCGCGGTCGATCACCGGCTGGCCGCGGATGTCGGCGAGCGAGGACAAGGCGCCCAGCGGCCGGGCCGTCGCCAGATTGTCGCTCCAGACCGGCTGGCCGTTCTCGGTCCGGAGCGCGAAAATCTCGCCCGAGGAATAAGGCACCACCACGATGTCGCCTTCGACCGCCGGGCTGGACGAACCCAGGAGATTGGTCGGCTCCGGAATGCCGTTATGCGTCCACAGCCGGTGACCATCGGCCACGGCCAGCACGTCGAGCTCGTTGTCCACGGTGATGGCGTAAAGCCGGCCGTCGGCGACGGTGGGCGAGCCGTGCACCGGGCCCGAAAGCGGCTGGCGCCAGAGCAGCTTGCCGGATGCCGCGTCGAAGGCGAGCGCCTCGGCGTAGCCGGTGGCGACATAGAGCTTGCCGTCGGCATAGGCGACGCCGCCGCCGAAACCTCCGTCGTCCGAATCCTTGGGCTGGGTGTCGAAGCGCCAGAGGCTATCGCCGTTCTTGGCGTCGTGGGCCGAGACCTCGGTCTCTCCGTCCAAGGTGAAGACGCGGCCGTCGGCGATCACCGGCTGGGCCAGAACCCGGCTGTAACGCGAAGCGCCTTCGCCGATGCCGCTCTTCCAGGCGCGGTGAATCTTGTCGCCGAGATCGAGATGATACATGGCGTGATTGGGATATCCGCCGGCATCGGGCCAGGCGGGATTGTCGAAGGGCGGCGGCAGCAGGATCGGCTGGTTCGCGAGCTTCGGATCGGCCACCAGCCGCTTGTCGAGCTCGAGCACCGAGATGCGCTTGCCCTCGATCGGTGCCTTCTTGTCGTCGCCGCAGCCGGCGAGCAAAACCGCCGCCGCCAGCGCCAGGCACGCGAATGCGCGGTGGGTCATTGGCCGAGCGCCGCCAGCATCTGATTCGCCCGCGACCGTGCGCCGGCGGGCGCGGTTTGGTCGCCGATGAGACGCTGATAGGTGCCGCGCGCGGCATCCTTGTCGCCGGCTTTCAACTGGGCCAGCGCGGTGAATTCGAGCGCCAACGCATGCCACGGATTGGCGCCGTCGGTGAGCGGCTTCAGCCGCTCGACCAGCGCCTTGGGGTCGCCGCGGTCGAGCGCGGCGCGGGCGTAGAGCAGCGTCGCCGCGTCGCGGTATTGGGGATCGAGCGAGTTGTCGGACGAGATCTGGTCGTAGAGCGCGAGCGCGCCCGCTTCGTCGCCGGTTTGCACCTTCAAGGCGGCCTCTTCGAGCTTAGCCAGCACGGCGTGGCCGCCGCCCGCGCCGTTGGCGAGGGCGGTGAAGGCGGCGACCGCCTCCTGGGTCTTGCCGCCGCGCAGCAGGTCGAGCGCCGAGGCGAAGCGCGTGCCTTCGGCCTGGCGCTGGCTCGCCTGGTATTGGGTCCAGCCGGTATAGCCCGAAATGCCGAGCAAAATGGCCACCACCAGCAGGACGAGGTGCACGCGGAAACGCGCCCATAGCTTGGCGAGTTTGTCGCGCCTGAGATCTTCTTCGATTTCCTGAAAGATGTCGCTCAAACCACGCCCCGAAACGGCAAAACCGGTGTTCCCGAAAGCGGTCGTACCATAGACCCTCCCCCGCTTTCCTGCAATTCCGGGCGGAGGCTATGCCCTGGACCAAACCGGGAAAATAGGGAAGACTTGGGGCCATGGCGACGGTTTCCCGCCTCACCGATCACCGCCGGCGCGCGCGCATTTTCTTCAGCCGCCGCGAGCTCGACCAGCTGTTGCAGCTCTATAGCCGCCAGGTGGCGCGCGGCGAATGGCGCGACTATGCCATCGACCAGCGCGAGGGCCTGGCCGCCTTCTCGGTCTTCCGCCACAGCCTCGACACGCCGCTTTACACCATCGTCAAGACCGCGCCCGGAACGGCGCAGCCCGGGGAATATGCGCTGCTGCACCGGCGCGCCCGGCTCGCCAGCGGCAATGCCCTCAACGAGGTGCTGGCGTTCCTGCAACGCAGCCTGGGCGGGCCGCGCGCGCTGGGCGCCTGGCCGGCGGCGTCAATGTGATCCGGCTCGGCGGTTGCCGGCGCCGCGCCGAGAAGGGAATGATGCGCCGGAGTTTTGTCGCCTTGGCCTTGGCGCTGCTGACGGCGGCGCCGGCGGGCGGCCCGGCCCTTGCGGCCACGGTCAGCATCGTCGCCTTCGGCGACAGTTGGACGGTCGGCCGCAACCTCGACAACCCGCAGGACGCTTACCCGGCGCAGCTCGAAGGCGCGCTCAAGGCCAAGGGCTACGACGTCTCCATCTGGAACGCCGGCGAGAACGGCGACCGGACGGCCACCGCCTTGACGCGCGTCGATACGGCGGTGCCGCCGGGAACCAAGATCGCGCTGGTCGAATTCGGCCCCAACGACGCGCGGGCAATCGGCCGGGAATCGCCGGTCGACCCGGCGGTGACCAAGGCCAATCTCGATGCGCTGCTGCGCGGACTTCAAGCGCGCGGCGTCCTGGTGCTCTTGATCGGCGCCAAGGGGCTGGATTATTCCGACCTCGCCGCGCGTGACGGCGTCGCCTATGAGCAGTGGCCGAAACTCGGCTCGAGCGAGATCGGCGGCGACGGCCAGCATCCCAATGCCGACGGCTACAAGACCGTCGTCGCCCACATGCTGCCCGCGGTGGAAAGCCTGATTGCCCGGGTCAAGGGCGGACATTGACCGGCAAAGCGCGCGCCGGCCGCCCGGCCGGCGACGTCGTCGTGAAGCGGCCCAACCGGCAATAACCAAGCGTGTTACAGCGTGCCTAGAACCAAACCTTCGGGCGCTTGCGCTGGGCGCAGAAGCAATACGACCCGACGGTAATTTGGGTGGCGACGCTGGCAGGCAATTGAACGCGGTACGAGACTTGATCGTCGTCGTCCCGGTACGCATCAATCACCAGCTTGTCCGCGATCTTTTCACGATAATAGAGGACAGAGATCATCGTCGTGCATTTTTTACCGTTCGGACAATCGCCCGAGCATTGTTTGTCTTGTTTAGCGCGATCCGCGACAACCTGATTCAAAATTTGAGCAAGAACGGCTTCTTCGATCGCGTCCTTCGCTACGCCCGAGATGTCGATTTCCTTGAGCGTCGTCGAGTGGATTTTATCGTCGCATGATGGCATGGCTGATTTCTCCTATTTTTCCAAATATCTGATCCCCGCATTCCAAGCATAAATCCGGTCCGCGTCGCCTCGGCAGCCGTATCACTCAGGCTGGCGGCGGCCAAGATTGCCGCCGAACCGGCGGCGCAATACAAAATAAATATGCACAACCCCCATGCGCGTCACCGAGCGGCTTGATCAGGCTTGTTTCGCGGATGGCGGGAAACGCTAACACCAAAAGCCCGCGCGGTCCAATGCCGGTCGCTACGCCGGTCGATCCGCGAAATATTTCCAGCGGTCGCCGTCGTTCGGCTCAGGGCTTCCAGGCCTTGGCTTGCGCGCGGACCGAATCCTGATCGAAGGCGTTGGCGCCCGCGATGAGATCGTTGGTGACGACGTCGGCGGCCTTCACCGGCTCCTTGAACACGCCGTATTTCAGCAGGAAGTCGAGATAGGCCTGGTAATTCGCCATCGAGCTTTCGCCCCAGCGCTTGACCCCGGCCTTGTCGAGCTTCCAGTTCGCGATCCGCGCCTGGAGCGTCTTGATGTCGTCCGAGAGCGCGGTGGCGTCGTCCTTGCCGGTGGCCTTGGTATAGGGGAACTCTTCCCAGTTGATCCGCACCGCGGCCTCGGGATTGGCAATCGCGAACACCGTGCCCATGGCGTAGCCCTTGGCCAGCGCCTGCGCCTCGGCGCGGTGCTTGGCCAGGTAATCGCTGAGCGCGATGAAACCGTTCGAGGGGAAGCGGTCGAATTCCGGATTGGCGATCTTGCGCAACGGCACGCCCGCGTTCTGAATGAGCGCGTATTGCGTGTCGTAGAGATAAAGCGCCTGGACCTCGCCGCTTTTGGCCAGCGCCGCCGCCTGCGCCGCCTCGCCGATGGCGATGATGGAAACGTCGTCGGCGAAGCCCAGATCGGCGGCTACCGCCTTGGCCACCAGCGCGCCGCCCGAGGCCATCGAGGAGACGCCGATCTTCCTGCCCTTCAAATCCTTGAGCGTCTTGACCGGAGAATCCGCCGGCACTTCGAGGTCGTAAATGTTGCCCTGATAGGCGGTGTAGAACACCTTGGTGTCGATGCCTTGCGGGCGAAACGCGCCCACCGGCTCGATCGAGGGCAGGCTGTAAGGCAGCTCGCCGGTGCCGACATATTTGACGCAGTCGCTCGAGCCGGCGAGCGCCACCAGCTCGACCTTGAATCCCTCGAACCAGCCGTATTTGTTGGCGATCGCGAAGGGCGCCGCGGCCGAAGTGATGGTCTTGGCGCAGAACCCGACGCGCACGGTGTTGTCGGCTTGCGCGGTTCCCGCCCAAACAGCGGCCAGCGCCGCCAAGCCAAACCCGATCGAGATTTTCATAGCCTTGCCCTCCCTGCCGGGTTTTCCGGCGTTCCCTTCTCCGACGGGTCCCAGAACAGCACCCGGCGGCGCACCAGCAGAATAGCCTGATTGAGGATCAGCCCCAAGACCGAGAGGATCAGCAGCACCGAGAACACCCCGGCGATGTCGGCGGAGAAATTGAGGCTCTGGATCAGCACGCCCAGGCCGCTTTGCGCGCCGACGAATTCGGCGACGATGGCGCCGATCAGCGAAAAGATCATCGCCACTTCGAGCCCCGCCATGATGAAGGGCAGCGCGCCCGGCAGGCGCAGCATCCAGAAGATCTGGGTCTCGCTGGCGTCGAGCGAGCGCATCAGGTTGACGCGGTCCTCGTCGGCCGAGCGCAAGCCCAGGATGGTGTTCACCATCAGCGGGAAGAAGGCGATCAGCGCCGCGTTCATCACCTTGGAGGAAAGGCCGAGCCCGAACCAGACCACGATCAGCGGCGCCAGCGCCACCTTGGGCAGGGCCTGGAACATGACGATGAAGGGATAGAGGTAGTATTCGAAGCGCCGCGACAGCGCCACCATGGTTCCGAGCAGGAAAGCCAACCCGGTGCCGAGCGCGAAACCCAGCAGCGTCTCGGCGAGCGTGATCCACAGATTGTCGACATAGACCATGCTCGAGACGCCGCGATAGAACGCCATCGCCACCAGCGACGGCGCCGGCAGGATATAGCGGGGGATATCGGCTAGCCGCACCAGGGCTTCCCACGCGGCAAGCCCGGCGCACAAGAGCAGGATGCGGAGATACGGATTGCCTTTCACAACTCGGCCCCTGCCAGGTTGGCGGCGTTGAAATGGCCCCGGATGCGGCGGGTGTAGACGCCGAAGCCGGCCGTACCCATGAGATCGAGCCCGCGCGGCCGCGGGAGATCGATCTTCACGGTTTCCGCGATGCGCCCGGGCCGCGGCGTCATCACCAGCACGCGGTCGGCCAGGAACACGGCCTCGGCGATCGAGTGGGTGATGAACACCACGGTCTTGCGGCGTTCGAGCCAGATGCGCTGCAGCTCGAGATTCATCTGCTCGCGCGTCATGGCGTCGAGCGCGCCGAAGGGCTCGTCCATCAGCAGCATGGCGGGATCGTGGACCAGCGCGCGCACGATCGCCACGCGCTGCTGCATGCCGCCCGACAGCTCCCAGGGATAGCGGTTGGCGAAGCCCTCGAGCCCGACCAGATTCAGCAGGTCGTGGGCGATCTTGCCGTGGCGAACGCGGTCCAAGCGTTGGACGTCCACCGGCAGCAGCACGTTGTCGAGCACGCTGCGCCAGGGGAACAGCACCGGCGCCTGGAACACCACGCCGATGTCGCGCCGGGGACCGGCAATGGGCGTGCCGCGGAGATATGCCGCGCCCGACGAGGCCGGGATCAGCCCGGCCAAGATCTTCAACAGGGTCGATTTGCCGCAGCCCGAAGGCCCCACCACGGCGACGAATTCGCCCTCGTCCATGGCGAAATCGATGTCCTGCAACGCCGACATCGGCGCTGCGCGCGTCGCATAGGCCTTGCTCAATTGCCTGACGGCAATGACCTTGCCCGGATCGTCCGGCGGCACCGCGATTCCCTCCCGCGCCGCTTTGCGCCTTGTCGGTCGGCTTGCGGCCTTCAGGCGAAGCTATCGCGCGGCGCCCGGCCTGGCAATCGTTCCCCATGCTGCGCCGCATGCCGCTATACGGCAAACGGCGCATGCTCTAAGCTGAAAATCCGTTCAGATCGCGTGGCAGAACGAAATGCGACCGGATAGAAAATCATTCCTTTTCCTTCTTCTGCCCTTGTCCTTGGCCATCGTCGCGACGGCCGCGACGGCCAACGCCCAGCGCACCGCGGATCAGGCCAGCATCTGGACCTTGCAGGATGAAAATTCCTCGATCGCGACCGGGTCGGGTCTGAAGGACAAGTATTACGTCAACGGCTTGCGCCTCAACTTCACGTCGCCGACCGACACGCTGCCGAACTATCTCTCGAGCTTCGACGATTGGGTCTGGGGCCCGGGGCGGTCGCGGTATTCCTTCGAGCTTTCCCAGTCGATGTTCACGCCGGCGAATGTTCAGAAAGTGCCGCCCGATCCCAAAGACCGGCCCTATGCCGGCGTGCTGACCGTGACCGGCTCGCTGTTGCACGACAGCGGCGCCTCGCGCAGCATTCTCGGTCTCCAGGCCGGATTGGTCGGGCCGGACGCGCTGGCCAAGCAGGTGCAAAACGGTTTCCACAGCATGATCGGCTACGGCGCCAGCCAGGGCTGGAGCTACCAGATTCACAACGAGCCGGTCGCGGATCTTCTGGCGGAGAAGATCTGGCGCGTGCCCCTGGCGCGGATCGGCGGATTGGAAATGGATGCGCTGCCCGAGGCCGCGGGCGGCGCCGGCAATCTGCGGGACTACGGGCTGCTGGGATCGGCCTTCCGCATCGGCCAAGGGCTCGATTCGGATTACGGCGTGGCGCGCGTCAATCCGGGCCTGAGCGGCAGCGACGTGTTCATGCCCTCGCGCGACCTCGCCTGGTACGCCTTCATCGGCGCGGACGGCCAGGCCGTGGCGCGCGACATTACGATCGACGGCAACACCTTCCGGACCAGCGCCCATGCTTCAAGGGCACCCTTCGTCGGGGAGATGGAAATCGGCTTTGCGGTCATGGTCGGGCGCGCGCGGATCTCCTACACCCAGGTCATCCAAACCGAGGAGATCAAAGGGCAGCAAGGCGGCCCGCATCAATTCGGGTCGCTGGCACTTTCCTTGCGGTACTAGACGCCGGCCGGATAGCGAGGCCGGATCGTACGCTTTCCCGATATTGCTTCTTGCGTTGCGGCAAAGCCCGGCCATTATAGGCCGCCAAATGCCGCCCCTGCCGCCGCGCCACCTCCTCGCCCCCGGTCTCGAAGCCGCCTTCGGCAATCCTTTCCCGTCGGGTCCGCGCAAGGCCTGATCGGATGGGAAATTTCATCGCCCGCATCGTCGAAGCGAGCCGCAGCCATGCCGCCTTGCTGGTGGCCGTGGTGCTGGCCTTGACCATGGCGGGAGGGGTCTATTCCGCGCGCAACATCACCATCGACACCGATCTCAGCAAGCTGATCTCGCAGGATCTGCCCTGGCGGCAGCAAGAGGCGGAGATGGACAAGGCGTTTCCGCAGAACGTCGACCTGCTGGTCGCGGTGGTCGACGGCAAAACGCCCGACACGGCCGAGGACGCGGCGGCGGCGCTCGCCGACAAGCTCAAGAGCCAGGACACGCTGTTCCGCAACGTGCGCATTCCCGACAGCATCATGTTTTTCCGCCAGAATGGGATGCTGTTCCTGCCGAAAGACGAGGTCCAGGACTTCGCCGACCAGATCATCAAGGCGCAGCCCTTCCTCGGCACGCTGGCCGCCGATCCGAGCCTGCGCGGCGTGTTCAGCGCGATAGGATTGTTGGCCTTGGGCGTCGGCCACGGCGACATCGACGTTCGCGACATCGCCCCCGCCTTGAACGGCGTGGCGCAAGCGGCCGAAGCCGCGCTCTCCGGAAACTATGCGCCGCTATCCTGGCAGGGATTGCTGTCCGGACGCAAGCCCGACCCGCGCGATCTGCGCCACGTCGTGCTAGCGCAGGCGGCGCTCAACTTCGATGCGCTGTCGCCCGGAGAGGGCGCCGCCGACCAGATCCGCCAGGACGCCGCCGAACTGGGCCTGACTCACGACCGCGGCATGAATGTCCGCATCACCGGGGATGTCGCGCTCAACGACGACCAGCTTGCCACGCTGTCCGAGGGCGCGGCGTTCTCCACCTTGCTCGCCGGCGGGTTGCTGTGCCTGTGGCTGTTCCTGGCGCTGAGTTCGACCCGGATATTCCTGGCCATCATCATCACGCTGGCGGTGGGATTGATCGCCTGCACCACCTTCGCGGTCGGCGCGATCGGGGCGCTCAATCCGATCTCGATCGCCTTTGCCGTGCTGTTCGTCGGCATCGCCGTCGATTTCGGGATTCAATTCAGCGTCCGATACCGCGACGAACGCTATCGCTCCGGCGACCTGGCCGAGGCGCTGCGGCGCACCGCCAGCGGCATCGGCCGGCCGATGGCGGTGGCCGCGATCGCGACCTCGGCCGGATTCTTCTCCTTCGTGCCGACCGACTATACCGGCGTCTCCGATCTCGGGCTGATCGCGGGGGTCGGCATGCTGATCGGGCTGGCGCTGAATCTGACGCTGCTGCCGGCGCTGATCGCGCTGATGCGGCCCAGGGGCGAGCGACGCGCGGTGGGCTTTTCCTGGGCCGGACCCATCGACCGTTTCCTGGTCGCGCAACGCCTGCCGTTGATCATACTCGCGGTGATGATCGCGCTGGGCTCGGCGGCGCTGCTGCCGAAGCTGCGTTTCGATTTCAACCCGCTCAATTTGCAGAACCAGAAGTCGGAATCTGTCGCGGCGCTGTTCGACCTCATGACCGATCCGATGAGCACGCCCTATACCATCGAGATCCTGACGCCCTCGCCCGCGGCCGCGGGCGAACTTGCCGACAAGCTCGGCGCGCTTCCCGAGGTGGATCAGGTCCTCACCATTTCGAGCTTCGTGCCCGAGGATCAGGACGCGAAGCTCGCCATCCTGGCGGACGTCAAGACCCTGCTCGGCCCTTCGCTGTCGCCGCCTGTGGTTTTGCCCCCGCCGAATGACGCCGAGTTCATGGCCGCCATAGCGCAATGCGAGGCGCTGATGAAGGAGATATCCAGCCGCGATCCGAGGGCGGCGCGGCTGGAAAGGGATCTCAAATCCCTGCTGGCCCGGGGCCCGGACGTGCTGCCGGCGCTCAAGGCCAATCTGTCGGACGGCGTGAAGCGGCGGCTCGAGGACATGCGCTTGGCCTTGAGCGCCAAGAAGGTTTCGCTCGACACCATTCCGGACGACCTCAAACGGGATTGGGTGACGGCCGACGGACGGGCGCTGGTCCAGGCCTACCCCAAGGGCGACGCCCGCCAGAATCGCGTGCTGCGCAAATTCGTGGCATCGGTACGCGAGATCGCGCCCGAGGCCACCGGCATGCCCGTGACCATCCAGGAATCGGCCAAGACCGTGATCGGCGCCTTCGTGACCGCCGGCGCCATCGCCGTGGTGGCGATCGCGCTGTTGCTGCTGGCGGTGTTGCGAAGGGTCGAGGACGTGGCGCTGGTGCTGGGGCCGCTGCTGCTGGCCGGCCTGATGACGCTGGCGACCAGCGTGCTGCTCGGCATGCCGCTCAACTACGCCAACATCATCGCACTACCCCTGCTGATCGGGGTGGGCGTGTCCTTCGACGTCTATTTCGTGATGCGCTGGCGCGCCGGCGCGAGCGACCTGCTGCAATCGAGCACGGCGCGGGCGATCCTGTTCAGCGCTCTCACCACCGGCACCGCCTTCGGCAGCCTGGCGCTGTCAAACCATCCCGGCACCTCCGAGATGGGCAAGCTCTTGACCATCGCGCTGATCTATACGCTGTTCTGCACCTTCGTCATCCTGCCGGCGCTGTTGGGCTCGCTCAAGCGCGATTGAGCAGGGCGCGGCGCGGCCGGGCGGCGCAATGACATCGTTTGTTGTCATTGCGAGCCGAAGGCGAAGCAATCCGGAGATGACGCGGTGGAAGCTGGATTGCTTCGGCCGCTTCGCGGCCTCGCAATGACGGCGAGGCCGGTCGCGCAAACGGGAAGGCCGCTTATCGAATAGAAGAGCGGTTAGGACGCCATCTCCCGCTCGCGCAGGAAGTGGAAGAATTCCACGCCTTCGCGCAGGCGGCGGCGCATCATCTCCGGACTGCGCACCATCTCGTTGACGATCGAGGCGATCTTGCCGGCGCGGAAATAGAAGCGCTTGTAGAAGGTCTCGACCGAATCGAAGATTTCCTGGTGCGTGAGATGCGGATAATGCAAGGGCGCGATCTGGATGCCGTGGTCGTCGATGAGCTCGGCATGCTTCAAATCGAGCCAGCCGTTCTCCAGGGCCTGCTTGTAGAGGAATGTCCCCGGATAGGGCGCGGCGAGCGAGACCTGGATGGTGTGCGGGTTGATCTCGGTGGCGAATTTGATCGTCTCCTCGATCGTCTGCTTGGTCTCGCCGGGCAGGCCCAGGATGAAGGTGCCGTGGATGGTGACGCCCAATTCGTGGCAGTCCTTGGTGAAGCGCTTGGCGACGTCGATCAGCATGCCCTTCTTGATGTTGTGCAGGATCTGCTGATTGCCGGTTTCATAACCCACCAGCAGCAAACGCAACCCGTTGTCCTTCAGCACCTTGAGCGTCGATGCCGGCACGTTCGCCTTGGCGTTGCACGACCACATCACGCCGAGCTTGCCCAGTTCCTTGGCGATGGCCTCGGCGCGCGGCAGATCGTCGGTGAAGGTGTCGTCGTCGAAGAAGAATTCCTTCACCTGCGGGAAATAATGCTTGGCGAGGCGGATCTCCTCGATGACGTGGCCCACGCTGCGCGTGCGGTAGCGGTGCCCGCCCACGGTCTGCGGCCAGAGACAGAAGGTGCAGCGCGATTTGCAGCCGCGCCCGGTGTAGATGGAGATGTAGGGATGCTTGAGATAGCCGATGAAGTAATTCTCGATCTCGAGGTCGCGATGATAGACCTCGGTGACGAAGGGCAGCTTGTCCATGTTCTCGAGAATCGCGCGCTCGGGATTGTGGACGATGACGCCCGACGCGTTGCGCCAGCTCAAGCCGTCGATCTTGTCGAAGGCGCGGCCCTCGGCCACTTCCTTGACGGTGAAATCGAACTCGTTGCGGCCGACGAAATCGATCACCGGCGCCGCCTTGAGGCTCTCCTCCGGCTCGACCGCCACCTTGGCGCCGACGAAGCCCACCTTGAGGGCGGGATTCTTTTCCTTCATCGCCTGCGCCACCTTGACGTCGTTGGCGAAGGACGGCGTCGAGGTGTGGATCACCATCAGATCGTAGCTCTTGGCGAGCGGCAGCACGTCGGCGAGCTGGGTTTCCGCCGGCGGCGCGTCGATCAGCTTGCTGCCTTCGACCAGCGCGGCGGGTTGCGCCAGCCAGGTCGGATACCAGAACGAGCGGATCTCGCGGCGCGCCTGATAGCGCGAGCCGGCGCCGCCGTCGAAGCCCTCGAAGGACGGCGGTTGCAGGAAAAGCGACTTCATCGTGCCGGTCATGCCGGTCGGTCTCCCTCGGGTCTCAAGCGGCCGTCGCGACCGAGTCGGAACCGCCGGTCGCGCCAAGCCACGTTTCGGGTGAAGAAACTAGCCGTATATACCACAAACGACAATAAGTCGCGCAGCGGAATCAAATAGACCGGGGCGCGGGCCAGAACCAGGGCGCGTTCGTTGAGCCGGATCGTGGCCCAGCGCACCAGAAAGGCCAGGGTCAGCCCGGAAACCGCCCATAACGGCCCGGCCCCCAGCAGCAGCGCCAACAGCGCCAGCGCCAGCGGATGTCCGATCACCGAGCCGGCATAGCCCCAAGGCGCCAACAGCCGCACGGTGTTGGCCCAGCGCAGCTCGTGCCGGTAGAGCGCGCCCAAATCCGCCTCGTCGACCATGTCATCGACCAGCAGCGGCGACAGCACGACGCGCCGGCCGAGCGCGCGCACTTCCTGGCCCAGGACGTGATCGTCGGCGAGGTAATCCTTGAGCCGCGCGAAGCCGCCGATGGCGTCCAGCGTCGCGCGCGTCAGCGCCAGGCTGGCGCCGAACGCGCCGCCGCCCGCGCCGAGCGCCTCGCCCAAAGCCGCCTGCGGCAGGAAGCCGTGATTGACGTGCATCGCCGCCAGATCGGACCAAAACCCGCCGGACGAAATGCCGCGATAGAGACAGGTCACCAGACCGACGGCCGGATCGGCCAAAGGCGCGGTCACCGCGGCGATGTAGTTGGGCTTCACGCGCATGTCGCTGTCGGAGATCGCCAGAAAATCGTGGCGCGCCAAAGGCAGCATGGCTATCAGATTCGCGATCTTGAGATTGCCCGCGCTGGTTGTTCCGCCCGAAGCCAGCGCCATATCGCGTTGAGGAAACTCGGCCATCAGCCGGCGAACCACCGGAATCGCGGGATCGGCGGCGTCGGCGACTCCGAACACGATTTGAAAGGTTCCATATTCCTGGAGACAGAACGAGCGCAGATTCTCATAGAGACCCGAATCGGCGCCGCAGAGCGGCTTCAATAAACTGACCGGAGACGATTCCGCCACTTGTGGCAGTGGACGGCGAATCAGGCGCCTGACCGCGAACGCCGCAACCGCGAGATACACGCAGCCCGCGAGACTCGCTGCCAACAACAGGTTTCCTAGAAAACCAAGCCATTCCAAGTGCATCCCCTTCCCTGCGCACCTTGTTTGCGAACACAACGCAGTTGCCCGCGATGCGTGATTAAAAAATCACGCCGGGCAACCATCTGATGCGCGCCATCAAAATGCTGTTGCATTCGGCGGCCCCATTGTCAACCATGCGGCTGGGTATCGGGGGAATTATACCAACTACAACAAGGACGAAGCGGGTTTCCGACGTGCGCGCCGCCAACCGCCATCTCCGGCTCCTCCTCGCGGGGGTGGGCCTCCTCCTTCTCGCCGGCTGTGCCACGCCGCCGACCGATCCGGCGGCACGCGCCGAATTCGACGCCACCAACGACCGGTTCGAGCCGACGAACCGGGCCATTTTCGGCTTCAACGACTTTCTCGACACCTATTTGTTCAAGCCGGTGGCGCAGACCTATCAATTCGTGTTTCCGCAATTCAGCCGCAACATCATGCGCCATTTCCTCGACAATCTTAACGAGCCGGTGGTATTCGCCAACGACATGATGCAAATGGAATTCCATCGCGCCGACGTGACGGCGGGCCGCTTCCTGGCCAACACCACGTTCGGATTTGCCGGCATGTTCGACATCGCCACCAGCACGGGATTGCCCGAGCAGACCGGCGATTTCGGCCAGACGCTGTGGCATTACGGCTTCCCGGAAGGCCCCTATCTGGTGCTGCCGGTGCTCGGTCCCTCCAATCCGCGCGACGCGATCGGCATAGGCGCCGACGGCGAGATCGATCCCTGGGGCTGGCTCGCCTTTCAATACGGCCATGGCGGCGCGTCCTGGTACCGCGACATCGCCTGGGGCGTCGACGAGCGCGCGCGCAACATCGATACCATCGATTCGATCAAGAAGACCTCGCTCGATTACTACGCCGCGATGCGGAGCCTCTTCCGCCAGCACCGGGCGGCCGAGCTGAACGGCGGCAAGGCCCCGCCGGTCAAGGGTCTGGACAGCCTTTACATCGATCCGGGCACGCGGCCGCAGACCTCGCTCGACCTTCCGGCCAACAAGCAGCATTAACCGCTCAGCCGGCGAGCTGGGCCGTCTTCTGGTGCAGGAGATTGATGAGTCCGGCGGCGCCGTCGCGCCGCAGCACCGCCGAGAATTCGGAGCGGCGGGCGGCGAGCTGGCTGATCGTGCCGCTGAGATAGACGTCGATGATCTTCCAGCCGCTTTGGCCCTGGCGCATCAGATAATCGAGCTGCACCGGTTCGTCCTTGACCTGGACGAGCTTGGTCTTGACGATGACATCGCCGTTGTCGGTCTTGACCGGATTCGGGTCGACCTCGAAACGCTCGCCGGAATAATCGTCGAACTGGTTGGCATAGGTCGCGATGCTGAAATCGCTGAATGCCGCGATCAGTTTTTTCTGATCGTCGGCGGAAAGTTTTTGCCAATCCAGGCCGGTGGTCAGCCGCGTCATCAGCGGCAGATCGAAGCTGTGCTCGATCGCCGGCGCCAGCAGATCGTACCGGCCCTTGAAGCCCAGCTTGGCGCCGCCCTTCATCGCCTGCAGCAGCGTGGCGTAGAAGGATTGCACCGGTGCCGCGGGCGTATCGTCCGGGCCCGCGGCGAAGGATTGGATCGGCGCGGCCAGCGATGCCGCGGCCAAGCAACACAGGACAAAACGGCGGGAGATCATGCGGTCACGAATACCTTGAATTCGGGCTTTTTTCAGGCGCGGCGGTCGACGACGAAACGGGCCGCCTGGCGCAGAAGTTCGGCCCTTTCCTGGAATAAATCAAGATGCGCGACCGCTTGCCGCACCAGCAATTGGGCCTGGGCGCGGGCGCGCGCGACGCCCAGGATCGAGACAAAGGTGGCCTTGCCGGCGGCGGCGTCCCGGCCGACCGGCTTGCCGGTCTTGTCCGCCGAGCCTTCGACGTCCAAAAGATCGTCGGCGATCTGGAAGGCCAAGCCCAGATCATGCGCATAGCCCCGGAGCGCCATGCGCGCCTCGGTCGAAGCCTTGCCCAGGATGGCGCCGGCCTCGCAGGAAAAGGCGATCAGCGCGCCGGTCTTCAGGCGCTGGAGGCGCGTGATCGCGCCGATGTCGAGCTCGGGATGCTTTTCGGCGACGAGATCGAACATCTGGCCGCCGACCATGCCATTGCATCCGGCCGCGACCGCCAGCGCGGCGACCAGTTCGCAACGCACCGCCGGATCGCCGTGGGTGTCGGGTTGCGCCAGCACCTCGAAGGCCAGGGTCAGGAGACCGTCGCCCGCCAGCACCGCGGTCGCCTCGTCGAAGGCCTTGTGCACGGTGGGGCGGCCGCGCCGCAGGTCGCTGTTGTCCATGGCCGGAAGATCGTCATGGACGAGCGAATAGGCATGCACCATCTCGACCGCGCACGCCGCTTGCAGCGCGCTGCGCCGCGCCACGGAAAAGAGCTGCGCGCTCGCCAGCGCCAGGAACGGCCGCAGCCGCTTGCCCGGCGCCAGCGCGGCATAACGCATCGCCTCGAACACGCGCGCCTCGTGGCCGTCGGGAACGACGATCAGGCGTTCGAGCGAGGCATCGGTGAGCTTGGCGGTGTCGGCGAGAGCGTCGGCGAAGCTCGTGCCCGGCGCCCAGAGAGCGTCAATCAAGGGCCATCGGCTCCGTCGCCGGCTTGCCGTCGGCGCCCAGCACGATCTTGTCGACGCGCGCCTGCGCCTCGCGCAGCTTCGATTCACAATGCTGTTTCAGCAACGCGCCGCGCTCATAGGAGGCGAGCGCGTCATCGAGCTTGGCGCTTCCGGTTTCCAGCCGCTTGACGATGTCCTCGAGCTCCTTCAAGGCGTCCTCGAAGCTGAGCTTGGCGATCTCGGGCGGGGTTTTCGGGGGTTGAGCCATAGGACGACACTTTATGGGCCGGGCCGCCATCCGGCAAGCCTCGGCGGGGAGTCAGGCGGCCATCAGCGCCGCGACATGGGCCTCGGCCGAGGCCGCCAGCGCGTCCAGATCGTAGCCGCCTTCGAGGGTCGAGACCAAACGGCCCTTGGCGTGCCGCCCCGCCGCCTCGAGCAGCCGCTCGGTCACCCAGGCGTAATCCGCCTCCTCGAGATTGAGCTGCGCCAGCGGATCGGCGCGGTGCGCGTCGAACCCCGCCGAAACCAGGATGAATTCGGGCCGGAATTTCTCCAACGCCGGCAGGATGGTGCCGCTCATGGCCTGGCGGAACTCGGCCGAGCCCGAGGTCGGCCGGAGCGGCACGTTGAAGACGTTGCCGACGCCGCGCTCGCTGGACGCGCCGGTGCCGGGATAGAGCGGCGATTGATGGGTCGAGGCGAAGAACACGGCGGGATCGGCCTCGAACATGGCCTGGGTCCCGTTGCCGTGATGGACGTCGAAATCGACGATGGCGACGCGTTCGAGCTTGTGATGGTTGCGCGCGCGCGCGGCGCCGATGGCCACGTTGTTGAAGAGGCAGAAGCCCATCGGATGCCGCGGCTCGGCATGATGGCCGGGCGGACGCACGGCGCAGAAGGCGTTGCGCGCGGCTCCCTCCATCACCGCGTCGACCGCCGCCACCACCGCGCCGGCCGCGCGCAGCGCCGCCTCGCCCGAACCCGGCGACAGGATGGTGTCGGCATCGACCGCGGCATAATCCTGCGTCGGCACGGCGGCGATGAGCGCGTCGACGAAGGCGCGCGGATGGACGCGCGCGATGTCGGCGAGATCGGCCGCGGGCGCCTGGCGGTGGCCGAGCTTGGCGAAACCCGCGCCGGACAGGCCGTCGAGCACCGCTTGGAGCCGCGCCGGCGATTCCGGGTGATGGCCGCCGGTGTCGTGCGCCAGACAGGCCTTGTGGGTCATCAGCAGCGTGGTCATGCGGGCAAGTGTCGCATAAGGGCCCGGGCCCCGCCAATGGCGAGCAACGGGGCTTGCGGCATGGCGCGCGGCGCAGTAGCTCTATAGCGCCCGCGCGCCCCAAGACGCGCGGCGTTGAAACGGGCGGCGAACGGTCGGTTGGCGTGACACGGATATGGGCATTGGCGGCCTGGTTGTGCGCCGCACTCTTCCTCGCCGTCTTCCCCGGCGGAGAGCCGGCCGCGAAAGAGACGACCATCACCGTTCATGCCGGCAAGCCCGACAGCCCGAATTACGCGCTCGCCAAGCAATTCGCCGAGGCCCTGGCCCTGGCCGGGAACGGCGCCTTTACCCTGGTGGTGGAGGAAAGCCAGGGCTCGGTGCAGAACGTGATCGACGTGCTCACCCAGGACGAGAATTACATCTTCACCGCCTCCTCCGGGGTCATCGCCCAGGCGCGGCGCGGCGACAAGCCGTTCGACCCGGACCAGCGCTACGACGACATCCGGGCCTTGTTCCCGATCCCGGCCCAGACCATCCACTGGATCGTGCGCCGCGACAGCGCCATCAAGACCCTGGCCGACCTGGCCGGGCATTCGCTCATCGCCGGCAATCAGGGCAGCCTGGGCGAGCGCGTCAGCGAGGAGGCGCTCCAGGCGCTGGGCATCGCCAAAGCGGTGCAATTGATCGACACCGACCTGGCCGGCGCGCCGGCCGCGCTTGCCGCCAACCAGGTCGACGCCGTGGCGCTGACCGGGGGCTATCCCCTGCCCGCGGTGACGGCGCTGGCGCGATCCACGCCGATCCGCATTCTGAGTCTGCCCCCGGCGCTGATCGCCAAGATCCACGCCGCCGACGACAGCACCGCCGGAATTCTCATCCCCAAGGGCACGTATCCCGGGGTCGATTACGAGGTCGCGACCATCGCCTTGCCCGCCGGCGTCTACACCACCTTCGACATGACCAACGCCACCGCCTATGCGCTCACCAAGGCGTTCTGGTCGCAGCGCTTCGCACTCGCCAAGAAGAACCCGGCCTGGGCCGAGATCGTGCCCGCCTACCTGGCCTCGCTCGGCGTCAAGCTGCATCCCGGCGCGCGGCGCTATTACGCCGAGGCCGGAATCAAGGTGCCGGCGGCGCTTTATTGACCAAGGCGAGGGCCGCGGCGAAAATCGCGGCCCAGCCGAGAATGAACAACGAGCCGCCCACCGGCACCGCCAAAACCAGATCGTGCGGGAAGCCCGCCGCCAGCAGCCCGAGCCCGCCGCAGAACAGCGCTATCCCGCCGATGAAGCACCAGGCCGCGGCGACGAGTCCCAAACGCGCAAGCCCCGGCGCGGCTTGGCGCAATAGCGCGGCCAAAACCAGCAGCGCCAAGGCGTGAATCAGGCCGTAACGCGCAGCGGTGGATGCCCAATCGGCGCGCGCGGCGTCGAAAGCGAGCAGGTGGCGCGCGGCCGCGTCGCCCGCGACCGAAACCGCCCCGGCGAGTCCGGCGAAGACGAGAAACAGGCGCTGCATATCCCCTCCCTGGCGGCCCACCCTGGCGGCATAATCCTGGCCGCGCTATAAGTCGGCCCGGAGCGGAGGTCAAGGGAGCGTCATGCCGAGCTTCGACATCGTCTCAAAGATCGATCTGGCCGAGGTGGACAACGCGCTCCAGGGCCTAGCGCGCGAGATAGCCACGCGCTTCGATTTCAAGGGCGCCAAATCGAGCGTGGCGCGCGAGGAGCTGGCGCTCACCATCCTGGCCGATGACGAGATGAAGCTGCGGCAGATGCAGGAGCTGCTGAAAGGCCACATGACGCGGCGGAAAGTGGACGCCGGCGCGCTCGACTTCAAGCCGGCGGAGAAGGCCACCGGCCAAAGCCAGCGCCAAGTGGTCGCCTTGAAGCAGGGGATCGCGTCGGATTTGGCCAAGGAGATCGTCCGCGCCCTCAAGGATTCCAAGCTCAAGGTCCAGGCCGCGATCCAGGGCGACGAGCTGCGCGTTTCGGGCAAGAAGCGCGACGATCTCCAGGCGGCGATCGCGCTGGTGCGCGGCCTCAAGATCGCGCAGCCGCTGCAATTCGTGAATTTCCGTGACTGAGGCGCTTGATCGGACCGGCCCAAGCGGCTAGATAGACGGCGCCTCGGGATGTCCCCATCGTCTAGAGGCCCAGGACGGGGCCCTCTCACGGCCCAAACCGGGGTTCGAATCCCCGTGGGGACGCCAATGAAATCAAAGCACTACGTTTTGCGGGGAAAATTCTTCCCCAACTCTTACCCAATATCAATTTCGTAAAATAGTGTGATTTAGGCTATTGATCCGAATTTGACGCGGAAGGTTTTGTATGTGGTCGGTTGCGGCAGTTTGAACAGTCAAATCGGGTAGAGCTGTTGAAATTCCTCTACCCGCAAAAGATTTTGCCATCCTCGCCAATGTTAATTGTTTGAAAATCTAGATTTCCCTTCTTAATCGTATCGTCAATCGAACGCTGGACGCGCTCAGCCGTCCTGTTAGTCGGTCTAGAAGCAAGAAAGATGACTTCTTCAATATTCTTCGATGACTTACCCGATATGGCCGCTGTCTATTGCCGTGAAACGACGCTAGTACCTTAGCTTGAACTTGCCACCTTGAACACGGCCCCATAGTGATAAGGCGGCACGTCGATAATCTGAACGAGCGTCATACCAGCGGGTTGGATGGATTCGATTGTCTGTTCCGGCGATACCCTAAGCTCCGTTTTCGGGCCGCGCGGTTCGCCCAAAATTTTTGTTTCTTCGCGCGGTCGCTGATGCCAATTCACGACGGCAAAATAGCCGCCTGGCTTCAAGGCGCTGACAACGGCGCGCGCGAGACGGGTCCGGTCCGGCACTCCATGAAAGGAGTTGGCCATAAAAACAAAATCGGCCGGGTGCGGTATGAGCCTTTTAATCTCATAGGCGTCGCCTTTCACAAAATCGCAATTCTTCATCCCGTTCTCTGCGAGGCGCTTGCGGGCCACTTCCAGTAGATCCGGGTCAATGTCTATGGCGACAACGTGGTGAGCGATTTTCGCAATTTGCAATGTGAACCAACCATCGCCGGAGCATAGATCGACAATCTCCATGCCGGGTTTCATGCCAACCAAAGCCAATACGCCGGCGGGGTCAGGCCACAATGCTTCCCACCATCCGGCGGTCGGCATTTCGGTGCCTTCAAAAAATTCGGGTGGTCGGGTGCTCATATCATTCCAGCCTGCCTCTTCTCCAATTTGTCGATCTTACCTCCGATAGGTTAGTTTTATCAGGGGCTGCCCGCAAACCTTCTTGTCAACCAATCTTGCCGAGAGCGGGAAAGGTTTCCAGCAACCAATAGGAAAAGGTCGTGAGCTCGCCCGTGATGATTGCAACCCCCATTGTCACGACGACGGCACCAGCGCCGATTTCGAGCATCCGCCCGTCTTACGGATGCGAATGGGCGTGAAGAGCGGCCATCGGCGTGGCAGGGCGACCCGCCTGGCGGCCACCATCGCAAGGGGGTGCTGGTATTCAAACCGATCGTCCCCGCGCCGGCATCCGTGACGCTGAAGATCGAGGGGGTCGGATCGGTGCCGGAGCGACTCTTCACCTGGACGCTGGCCAGCCCTTGAACCGCCAGGGAAACGGGATAGATATCTGACTTACCGAGGCCACAGAGACGGAGCGCACCGATGATGGGAAACTGGACGGATATGGCGGGATATGGGCCCCTGCACTGGTTTGTCTTCGTCATAATGGTTGCTGCGTTTCTCTATCCGATTGGCAGAATTCTGGGCCGCATCGGCTTCTCGCCGTTTTGGTCGATTCTCGCCTTCATCCCGTTGGTGAACCTGTTCGCCCTCTGGCTCCTCGCATTCATGGACTGGCCCGCGCGGGGACGCTAGACATCGAGTTAATTAAATCCATCAACACACCGTCCACGATCTCGTCGGGAAGGATTGGCTATCGGCCAAGGATCATTAGCCAGATGGAAGAGGTAAATTATTGTATGATTGCTTGATGCTGGCTTTTGAGAACTCGTTGTCGTGGACCGGGAACAGTTCTAGCAAGCGAGATTGGAGCAGGGCCATGGCCGAAAATCACGAGCATCATCACGGGCATGGCGTTGCCCCAGCCGCATCCGCAGGGCCGGCGCAAACACGCGATCCCGTCTGTGGCATGGCGGTGGACCCTGCCGCGTCGAAGTATCGCGCGGAGCATGACGGGGTGGCCTTTCATTTTTGCAGTGCGGGCTGCCGGGCCAAGTTTCTTGCCGATCCCACCAAGTACTTGAAGCCGAGCAAACCGGAGCCAAAGCAGCCTGCGCAAAAGGATGTCATTTATACCTGCCCGATGCATCCGCAGATTCGGCAGGCGGAGCCGGGGAATTGTCCGATCTGCGGCATGACACTGGAGCCGGCAGGCGTTACCGAAGACACCGGGCCAAGCGCGGAACTGATCGACATGACGCGGCGGTTCTGGATCGGCGCGGTACTGATGGTGCCGATGCTGATCCTCGAAATGGGCTCACACTTTCCTGGCTTGAACCTCCACCACTATGTTTCGCCGCAGGTCTCGGTGTGGATTCAATTCGCGCTTGGCACGCCCGTCGTGCTGTGGG
>Ga0187803_10000169_pt1 | contig 27458 bp, 24 predicted proteins | sample NC_wetland_sal_i_2_FD_132425 | JGI IMG/M metagenome (GOLD analysis project Ga0187803, IMG submission 132425) | Wetland sediment microbial communities from Neuse River Estuary, North Carolina, USA - Control_3 | ecosystem: Environmental > Aquatic > Freshwater > Wetlands > Sediment | place: USA...
ATGCGTTTCTTGGTGGAGGTCATGGGAATTTCCCTGAGGTCGCGTTTCGAGTGCTCGGTCTAGTTTTGGGCCTTGAGCCGCCGGATCGCATCCGCCGGTCCAGTTGAAGCGCGCCCGATGCTGAAATAGTAGAAGCCGGCCTCGGCCATGTCCGCCGGCTTGTAGAAGTTGCGCAAATCGATCACGGTCGGCGTCTTCAGAAGCGCCTTCACCCGCGCCAGGTCGAGCGCGCGGAATTCGTTCCATTCGGTGATGATGACCAGGGCATGGGCGCCTTCCATGGCCTCGTAGGCGTTGGCGCAGAACTGGACGCGCGGCAACAGCTTCTTCGCTTCCTCCATGCCCTCGGGGTCGAAGGCGCGGACGGTGGCCCCGGCCTGCTGCAAGGCGGGCAGGATCACCAGGCTGGCGCTGTCGCGCATGTCGTCGGTGTTGGGCTTGAAGGTCAGGCCCAGCACCGCCACGGTCTTGCCCTGCACGCTGCCGCCGCAGGCGCGGATGATGCGCTCGGCCATGTGCGCCTTGCGGCGCTCGTTGCTGGCGATCACGGTCTCGACCGTCGCGACCGGCGATCCCACATCCTGCGCGGTCTTGGCCAGCGCCAGGCAATCCTTGGGGAAGCAGGAACCGCCATAGCCCGGCCCGGCATGGAGGAACTTGCGGCCGATGCGGCCGTCCAAGCCGATGCCCCTGGCCACGTCCTGCACGTCGGCGCCGACGGCTTCGCACAGATCGGCGATCTCGTTGATGAAGTTGATCTTGGTGGCGAGGAAGCTGTTGGCGGCGTATTTGATCAGCTCGGAGGTTTCGAGCGCGGTGAACAGGATCGGCGTCTCGATGAGATAGAGCGGCCGGTAAAGCTCGCGCATCACGTCCCGGGCGCGCTCGCTCTCGGCGCCGATCACCACGCGGTCGGGCCGCATGAAATCCTGGATCGCCGAGCCCTCGCGCAGGAATTCGGGATTGGAGACGACGTCGAATTGCGCGTCGGGCCGGGTCTTGCGGATGATCTCCGCCACCTTGCGCCCGGTGCCGACCGGCACGGTCGACTTGGTCACCACCACGGTATAGCCGGTCAGCGCGCGCGCGATCTCCTCGGCGGCGGCGAAGACGTAGGTCAGATCGGCGTGGCCGTCGCCGCGGCGCGACGGCGTGCCGACGGCGATGAAGACCGCGTCCGCGCCCTTGACCGCATCGGCGAGATCGGTGGTGAAGCCGAGGCGCCCGGCGGCGGTATTGGAGGCGACGATCTTCTCGAGGCCCGGCTCGTAGATCGGAATCTCGCCTTGCTTCAGGCGCGCGATCTTGCCTTCGTCCTTGTCGACGCAGGCGACTTCGACGCCGAATTCGGAAAAGCACGCGCCCGAAACCAGGCCGACATAGCCGCTGCCGATGACCGCAATGCGCATTCGAAAACTCCCGCTCGCCGCAACTGAGAACGGCCCCGGCCGGGGGAAATTCCGGCCTTAATTCGGCCCCAATGCCGCAGCCCCCATTCTTACGCCAAGACGGTTACCGGGCCGCTACCGCACCCAAAGCAAGACGCCCCGCGCTGGGGCGGGGCGCTCATGCCACTTGCAGGCACTAAAGCCCAAAGCCCGGGCGGGGTCAAGGGAAGCCCTGTCTTAACAGGGACTTGAGCGGCAATCCTGCGGCAGGGAGGCAATCGGGGCAGGGCCGCCTTCAGCACTCCTTAACCCTGTTCGCCTTAAAAGCCGGACATGACCAAGACCGATCGGATTCGGCGCTTCGCGGTGCCGGGGGCCGCCCTCGCGCTCTTCGCCGCGCTCTATGGGCTTTACGCTTTCGGGCAGGTGCCGCTCTACCGCGCCATCTTCGAATCCTGGGGCATCGGCCCCTATGATTTCCCCTTCCTCGATACCCGCAGCGATCTGTCCGCGATCGAATGTTGGCGCATGGGCATCGATGTCTATGTGACCAATCCGTGCGACGCGCTCGACTGGTTGTTCGACCATTCGCCGCTGCTGCTCTGGGCATCGGCGCTCGATCTCGGCACCTCCGACACTCCAGCCGCCGGGCTGATCGTCGACGGCCTGTTCCTGCTGTCGCTGGCGGCATTGCCGGCGCCGCGCGGGCGGCCGGCAATGGCGCTGATGCTGCTGGGCGTGTTCTCGACCATGACCGTGTTCGCGCTCGAGCGCGCCAATAACGACCTGCTCATCTTCGTGCTGGCGGCGCTCGCCGGGATGTTTTTGCCGCGCGTCTCGTCCGCGCGTTTCCTGGCTTATCCGCTGATCGTGACGGCGGCGCTGATCAAGTTTTATCCCACGGTGCTGCTGGCCTTGAGCCTGCGCGAGCGGCCCCGGGTCTTCGCCATCCTCGCCGCCGCCGCGGTCGCGGTGCTGGCGCTGTTCGCCGCGGTCTATTATGCCGAGCTGCGTGCCGCGCTTGCCAATGTGGCGGCCGGCAAGAATTTCACCGATATGTTCGGCGCGCCGAATCTGCCGCAGGGCCTCGCCACGCTTTTCCCTGCTTTCCCGATCCGGCCGGGTGCGCTGCAGATCGCCTTGTGTCTAATCGCCGCGTCCGGCGCGGCCGCTATCGCCGCTTCGCCCGGATTGCGCGCTTCCTGCCGTCGTTTGCCGCCATCCGAAGCGGCGTTCCTGGAAATCGGCGCCTGGCTGACGGTTGGTTGCTTCCTGGCAAGGCAGAACATCGACTATCGCGGCATCATTCTGCTGTTCACGCTGCCGGGGCTTTGGAGCCTTGCCCAGGCGGCCGGGGGCGGCTTCCGGCACGCGCTGTTCCGGACCGCCATCGGGCTGATCCTGTTCCTGATGTGGGGCGAGTTCTTCCGCCATCTGGTCGACAATTTGGCGCCGGCGCCGGGGCCCTTCCTGTTCTGGCTCGGGCGCGAAATGGCCTGGTGGGCGGTGGTCTCGCTGCTGGGCGGGCTGCTGGCCTGCTTCGTGCTGGAATCGGAGACCGTCCGGGGCCTTGCCGCCACGCTGGCGCCGCGCTGCCTGGCCGCGCGCAAGGCGCCCTGACGCCGGGCCGATCTTGCCCCGGCCCGGCTTTCCGTCGTAGAGACCTAGGCGTTTACGGGGGCCGTTACGGACCGGGGCGGCCCGGCCGCTTGCGGAACAATCCCCGCATCCGGCCGTTGTCAGGGGCAGCATGAGCAAGACCATTCTGGTGACCGGCGGCGCCGGCTATATCGGCAGCCATGCCTGCAAGGCGCTGGCCAAGGCGGGCTATGAGCCGGTTTCCTACGACAGCCTGGTGCGCGGGCATAAGGAACTGGTACGCTGGGGGCCCCTGATCGAGGGCGATCTGACCGATCGGGAGAAGCTGGCCGCCACCCTGAAACGCCATGCCGTATCCGCGGTTTTGCATTTCGCCGCCTTCGCCTATGTCGAGGAATCGGTCAAGCGGCCCGAGCTCTATTTCCGCAACAACGTGATCAACAGCCTGGGGCTGTTCGAGGTCATGCTGGAAGCCAAGGTCAAGCGCATCGTGTTCTCCTCGAGCTGCGCGACCTACGGCGTGCCGGATGAGATGCCGATCCGCGAAACCACGCCGCAGCGCCCGGTCAATCCCTATGGCGAAGGCAAGCTGATGGTGGAGCGCGCGCTCGGCTGGCTCGACCCGGCGCACGGGCTCAAGAACGTCTGTCTGCGCTACTTCAACGCCGCCGGCGCCGATCCCGATGGCGAGACCGGCGAGGATCACGAGCCCGAGACCCATCTGATTCCGCTGATCCTCCAGGCCGCGCTCAAACGGCGCGCGCGCGTCGACATCTACGGCACCGATTATCCGACGCCCGACGGCACCGCGGTCCGCGACTACATCCATGTCCAGGATCTGGCCGAGGCGCATGTCAAGGCGCTCCAATATCTCGAAGACGGCGGCAAAAGCGTGGCGCTCAATCTCGGCACCGGCCGGGGCTGCTCGGTGCGCGAGACCATAGGAGTGGCCGAGCGCGTCACCGGCCTTTCGATCCCGCAACGGGAAGCGCCGCGCCGCGCCGGCGACCCGCCCATGCTGGTGGCGGATGCGAGCCTCGCCGGCAAGGTGCTGGGCTGGCAGGCGCGGATGTCCGGCATGGATGCCATCGTCGCCACGGCCTGGGCCTGGCACAACCGGCGCCAGCCGCACCAGAAACCGGCGCTCGGCGCCGCGGACGTCTGATGGCGCCAGAATCCATCGGCCAATCCGCCGACCGCAGCATGGCCGCGCCCGCCGTAGCGTTGGACGGCGGGCATATCCGCGTCTCCGGCAAGTTCTTCTTCAAGGGTGAGGAGAAATTTTTCGTCAAGGGCGTGACCTACGGGCCGTTCGCGCCATCCGCCCACGGAACCCAATTCCCCGAGCCCGGCCAGGTGGCGCGCGACTTCGCGCAGATGGCCCAGATGGGCGTCAATACCGTGCGCGTCTTCACCGCGCCGCCGGTTTGGCTCTTGGACGAGGCGCACAAGGCGGGGCTCAAGGTGCTGGCCGGGATTCCCTGGTCGCAGCACGTAACCTTCCTCGACAACAAGGATATCGAGCGCCAGATCCTCGAAAGCGTGGGATCGACGGTGCGTGGGCTCGGCCGCCATCCCGCCATTTTCGCCTATCTCGTCGGCAACGAGATTCCGCCCGACATGGTGCGCTGGCACGGTCCCGACAAGGTGCGCGGTTTCCTCAAACGGCTGGCCGTCCTGGTCAAGGAGATCGATCCCGCGGGGCTGGTCAGCTACGCCAATTTCCCCTCGACCGAATACCTGACGCTCGATTTCGGCGATTTCGTCTGCTTCAACATCTATCTCCACCAGGAATCGGCGTTCCGCCGCTATATCGCGCGGCTGCACAATCTCGCGGTCGACCGGCCGCTGGTGCTGACCGAGTTCGGCATCGATTCCATGCGCGAGGGCGAGGAACACCAGGCCGAGATCCTGTCCTGGCAGGTGCGCACCGCCTTCGAAATGGGCTGCGCCGGCGCCTTCGTCTTCGCCTGGACCGACGAATGGTTCACCGGCGGCCATCTGATCGAGGACTGGGCCTTCGGCTTGGTCGATCGCGCGCGCAATCCCAAGCCGGCGTTGCGCGAAGTGGCCGAGCGCTATCGCGGGCCGCTTCCGCCGCCGCTCGCCGCTGCCGCGCCCCGGGTTTCGGTGGTGGTGTGCGCCTACGACGCCGAGCGCACCATGAAGTCCTGCCTCGAATCGCTCGAAAAGCTGCGCTATCCCGATTTCGAGGTGATCGTGGTCAATGACGGCTCGAAGGACCGCACGCTCGAGATCGCGGAATCCTTCCCCTTCTGCCGCGTCATCAGCCAAGCCAACAAGGGGCTGTCCGTGGCGCGCAACGTCGGCGCCGAACAAGCCGCCGGCGAGATCGTGGCCTACACCGACAGCGATTGCGTGGTCGATCCCGATTGGCTCACATACCTCGTCGCCAAGATGGAAGCCGCGAAGCTCCAGGCCTGCGGCGGCCCCAATTTCCCGCCGCACGAGGACAACATGGTGGCGGCGGCGGTGGCGGTGTCGCCCGGCGGGCCGACCCATGTGCTGCTCTCCGACGACGTCGCCGAGCACATCGCCGGCTGCAACATGGCCTTCCGCCGCGACACGCTGTTGCGCCTGGGCGGGTTCGACCCGGTGTTCCGCTCCGCGGGCGACGATATCGACATCTGCTGGCGGTTTCAGGACGCGGGCTACACTATCGGCTTCGCGCCGGCGGCGATGGTCTGGCATTTCCGCCGCAACACCATCGGGGCCTATATCGGCCAGCAAAGGGGCTACGGCAAGGCCGAGGCGCTGGTCTATTCCAAGCATCCCTTCCGCTTCAACCTGTTCGGCCAGGCGAAATGGCTCGGGCGCATCTACGGCGATCTCTCGACCGCGCTGCTGCTGTCGCGCCGGCCGCTGATCTATTCCGGTGTTTTCGGCCGGGGATTGTTCCAGACGCTCTACGAGCCCTCATCCTCGCTCGCCCAATTCCTTCCGCTGACTTTCGAATGGAACGTGGTGGCGATCGTGCTGGCGCTGATCGGGATCGTCGCCGGCGGCTGGACGTGGCTCTTGATCGTGCCGTTCCTGGTGACCTGGGTGATGTGCATCAACGGCGCGATCCGGGCGCCCATCGACAAACGCTTCAGCAGCGTCAAGGCGCGCGGGCTGATCGCGCTCCTGATCTATGCCGGTCCGCTGCTGCGCGGCTGGGAGCGGCTCAAATGGCGGGTCAAGGAGATGACCGAGCATGAGCGGCGCGAGACGCAAGCCGTCGTGAAGGACGTGCCGGAGATGCAGGCGCCGCGCCGCTCCTGGAAGGAGCGCGCCTTCTATCTTTCCTATTGGAGCGAAAAGGGCGCCGAGAAAGAAGTGCTGCTGGGCGGCCTGATGCGTTTCCTGGTTCCGCAGAAATATTTCGTCGTTCCCGACCAGGGCTGGGACGAATGGGATCTGAAGATCGCGCGCGGCTTGTGGAGCCGGGCCCTGGTTCTGGTCTGCACCGAGAATCACGGAGGATTGAAGCGGTTGCTGCGCGTGCGCTGTTCCTTGCGGCTCTCCCGGCTGTCGGCATTCGTGCTGCGCGCCTTCGCGGCGGCGACGGCGGGCGCGCTCATCTTCGACGCGCCGGATGCCGCGGAGGCGATCGGCGCGGCCGGCCTGCTCTTCGGCCTGCTCATCGCCTACCGCATGGTCCAGTTCTGGCGCCTGATGCCCGGCATCATCGAGACGGTGGCGCGGCGCGAGGGGTTGACGCCGGTCGAGCCCAAGGACGCGGGAGGATTCGCCGATGTCCTGCCGCGGCGCGCGGCGGAATAGCGCCGCCATGGGCTTGGCATTGAAGCTGCTGCCGTATTTGCGGCCCTACCGGATGCGCTTCCTGTGGGCGCTCATCCAGGTCTTCCTGATCGCCGGGTTCGATCTGTTGAAGCCCTGGCCGCTGCAACTCGTCATCGACGACGTGCTGGGCGGCAAGTCGTCCAATCTCCCATTGCTCGCCGGGCTTTCGGGGGCGGCGCTGCTGATCGTCGCCTGCGCCGGACTGGTGACGGTCAATCTGGGCGAGGGGCTGCTGCAATACCTGCACAACAACACCACCATCGCCGTCGGCCAGCGCATGGTGAACGATCTGCGCGGCGCGCTTTACAGCCACTTGCAGCGCTTGTCGCTCGCTTATCACAGCCGCCAGAAGGTCGGCGACCTGATGTACCGCATCACCGCCGACGCCTTCGCGGTGCAGACCATGATCATGAACGGCCTGCTGCCGATCCTGTCCGCGCTCGTGCTGCTGGCGGGCATGCTGATGGTGCTGATTCCGATGGATTTGAAGCTCACGGTGCTGTCGCTCACCATCGTGCCGGCGCTGTTCGCGCTCATCGCCGTGTTCAACCGCAAGATCGCTTCCGTCGCCACCGAGGTGCGCGAGCGCGAAAGCATGGTCTATTCGCTGGTCCAATGGGCGATGCAGTCGGTCAAGATCGTCCAGGCCTTCACCCAGGAGGAGGACGAATACCGCCGTTTCATGGGCGCTTCGCGCCAGAGCCTGGGCGCAACGCTGAAGCTCTATCGCTGGCAAACGCTCTATTCCGCCGCGGTCAACGGGCTGATCGCCGCCGGAACGGCGGTCGTCATCTATGCCGGGGCGCGCGCCGTGCTCGATCACGCGCTTTCCATCGGGCAATTGGTCGTGTTCATCGCCTATCTCGCCCAGCTCTACACGCCCGTGAACCAATTGACGCAAAGCTGGGGGCTGATCGCCGGCGCCCGCGTCGGCGCCAAACGCTGCTTCGAGGTGCTGGAGGTCGAGGCCGATCTCAAGGACGGGCCGCTCGCCTTCCCGGAAACCGGCGTCCCGGGCGAGATCGAGTGGCGCGGGGTGAGCTTCCGCTATCGCGCGGACATGCCGGTGCTGCACCGTGTCGATCTGCGCGTGCCCGCCGGCACCAAGGTGGCGGTGGTGGGCCCTTCGGGCGCGGGCAAGTCGACCCTGCTCTCGTTGCTGCCGCGCTTTTTCGATCCGGCCACGGGCGCGGTGCTGATCGGCGGCATGGATGTGCGCCAATACACGCTCAAATCGCTGCGCCGCCAGATCGCCATGGTGTTACAGCCGCCCTTGGTCTTCCCGATGTCGGTCAAGGACAACATCGCCTATGGACGTCCCGGCGCATCGGACGGCGAAATCGAGGCGGCGGCCAAGCTCGCGCACATCCACAACCTCGTCGTCTCGCTGCCCCAGGGATACGACACCGTGCTGGGCGAATCCGTCAATCTCTCGGAGGGGGAAAAACAGCGGCTCACCATCGCCCGCGCCATTTTGCGCGACAGCCCCATCCTGGTGCTGGACGAGCCGACCTCGGCCTTGGATGTCGAGACCGAATCCTTCGTGATGGAAGGCATCAACCGGCTCACCAGCGGCCGCACCACCTTCATCATCGCGCACCGGCTTTCGACCGTGCGCAACGCCGATCTGATCCTGGTGCTGAAGCAAGGCGAGATCGTCGAGCGCGGGAGCTTCAACGAATTGATGGCCAATCGCGGCGTCTTCGCCGAACTCTATAAGACCCAATTTTTGGATAGCCCCTCAAGCCAGGCCAAAACCGCCTAGTGCGGACCTGTACTTGCGTCGAGCAATGTCCGGTATTGGGGGTAAAGCGGACATTCCAATGATACGCCGCCATGTCGGCTTTTGACCCAAAGCGGACATCTGTTGTGGTGGTCCAAGGTGAAAAATGGGTATTGGCGCGTAAAAGAGGTGTTCAGACGCCTTCGACGATCCGAATTTCACGATCGACCGCGCCCGCGAGTTCCTTTAACGCCGCCTGGTAGCCGAGGCTGTCGTGCGCGGCGATGGCTTGCTGCACGCTGTCGAACTCGACCACAATCGTACGCTGATTGAGCCCGCCCTCATAGACCTTGGTGGGATTGCCGCGTGCCAAGAAGCGGCCGCCATTCGACTGGATCGCGGGCCCGGCGAGTTTCGCATAAGCCGCCAGCGCGTCCGGGTTCTTGATGGAGCGATAAAAGGTAATCCAATATCCCTTGGCCATTCCGTCCCTCCCATTCGCCACCAAGAAGCGCGGGAGGAGATGGTATCGGCGAAGCGAAGGGCGTGCAAGCCGATCTGGGCGCGGTCATGCAACCAATGTCCGTTATTGGGAGCAAACCGGACGTGAAGCGGACATCGCGGAATGTCGCCTTTTGACCCGTAGCAGACCTCAACTCTTTGGCTGAACGTGCGGCGAGGAATGGTGGTGAGCGATAAGCCATTTACCATCGCGCTTGACGATAAGCATGGTGAAGCGCGATGGCGACGGCGTAGGCGTGCCATCAACCATCCGGGTAAACTCATAAAAACCGGTGACGAGCACGGCGTTTTTATCGATCACGATCGTGTGCCGCTCTTGAATTGAGTTCTTGTTGCCGCTGCCCTTTATCATCGAAAAATATTTTTCGATCGCCTCGGTCCCGATGGAAATGACGGGGCTCACGGTTCCGAGAAGAATCGCGTCTTTAGTATAGAGTTTCGCCACCACCTCTGGGTCATTGGAGGTGTAGGCCGCCGAAAAACGGTCAACGACCGCATTCGCGTCTTCCGCCGGGCCAGCCCAAGCGGCAACGGGTGACATCAACATCAGCGCCACGAAAATAAGCTGGATCAACCGCATCTTTTTCGTTTTGCGCGAAATTAGTATGGTGCGCATAATTTCCCTCCTCAAGATGTGACAGGAAGCAACGTGGTTTTTAATTTCACCTCTGGATCCCCCTTGGATACTGATTTGGATCAATGACTTTCATCCAAGTAATGATTCACGGCAAAAGATGGAGTTCCCATGCGGCTCCGATGCCGGTTAGGGCCACGATTGGCCCGAGTTTCAATCAATCCGCATACCGGTAAGGTTACTGGCCTATGATAAAACTTCTCATTACCTCTGGACAAAAAGCCTCGGATCGATCTGGGGCTTTTGCGTTTTAGGCCAATATTTCAAACTAGACCCACGACTCAATGTCGGCTTCTGGCACAAAGCGGACATTGCGCGATTGCGGTCTAATGTCCGCTATTGGGGATAAAGCGGACATGGCCTAGGTCGGCGTCACGATGACCCACCGAGGCGTATATGTGACCGTACGATGGCCATCTTCACGGCCAGGGCTCCGAAGCTCTTGGCCGCACCGGTTCCGTTTCCATCGCGTTCTATGACGATACAATGGGTTACAACACCCAGTTCCTCGACAGCCCGGCCCCGGACCAGGCCAAGACCGCCTGAAGCGCGGCGCGCTCGTACACCTCGGCGGAGCCCTCGTAGATCATCTTCAAGGCCACGAAGGTGACGATGGCGAGGCCGAGCCAGGCGATCCAGTGGAAGCGGTGCAGGAGCCGCGCCACCAGATGCGAGACCGAGCCCATCAGCGCCACCGACAGGAGCAGCCCGGTCACCAGCACCCAGAAATGCGACCGCGCCGTGCCGGCGATCGCCAGCACGTTGTCGAGCGACATCGACAGATCGGCGAAGGCGATGCGCAACACCGCCGAGGCCAGGTTCGGCGGATGGCGGATGGCGCGCGGCCGTCCTTTGCGGGCCTGCGCTTCGCGCAGCTCGCTGTAGAATTTCCACGCCACCCACAACAGCAACACGCCGCCGGCCAATGTCAGGCCGATGATGTCGAGAATCTGGCCCGCCACGCTGGCGAGCGCGATGCGCATCAGCGTCGCGGTGACGATGCCGAGGAAGATCACCCGGCGGCGGAGATGCTCGGGCAGCGTGGCCGCAGCCATGCCAACGACCACGGCGTTGTCGCCGGCCATCACCACGTCGATGATGATGACCGAGAGCAGCGCGCCGGCCGCGCCCCATTCGAAGGGAAGTTCCATGCCGCCTCCCAAGTGAGGCCGCGCGCCTGTCACAGTCAAGCCGGGCGAGGGGGTTGCGCGTGGAATCGGCCCCCGCCAAACTCCGGCGGTGTCCGCCCCATTCCGCCTTTCGCTGTTCTACGGCGCCTTCTTCCTGGCGGGCGGCGTGCAACTGCCGTTCTGGCCGGTCTGGCTCGCCTCGCGCGGCCTCGGCCCCGCCGAGATCGGGGCGCTTCTGGCCATCGGCCAATGGGTCAAGGTGGCGGCGAGTCCGCTGACCGGCGGCCTGGCCGACCGCAGCGGCGACCCGCGGCGATTCGTGCTGCTGCTCGCGGCCGTCTGCGTCGCGGGATATCTGCTCTGCATCCCGGCGCATGGTTTTGCCGCGCTCACCCTGCTCAACGCGCTGACGGCGGCGTGTCTCGCCTCGATCCTGCCGATCGGCGAGGCGCTGGCGCTGAGCTTCGCCGCCGGCGGCAAATTGCAATACGGCCGGGTGCGGATGTGGGGCACGTTGAGCTTCATCCTGACGACGCTCTTGGGCGGGCGCGTGCTCACCGGGCGCGGCCCGGACACCATCCTCTACCTCATCATCGGCCTGACGGCGTTCAACCTGCTGAGTTGCGCGCTCCTGCCGCGCGCTTCGACCCATCTCCACGACGCGCAACCCGGCGCGTGGCGGCAATTGTTGAACCTGCGCAATTTCGTCTTCTTGTCCATGCTCACGCTGAATTCGGCCAGCCACAGCGTCTATTACGCCTTCGGTTCGATCCATTGGCAAAGCCAGGGCTTCTCCGCCGCCACCATTGCCTGGTTGTGGGCGGAGGGCGCGATGGCCGAGGCAGTGCTGCTTTACTTCGGCGCCAAGGCGGTGGAACGGCTGGGGCTGGCTCCGCTCCTGGCCCTGGGTGCGGCCTGCGGCGTGTTGCGCTGGACGGTTCTCGCCTTCACTGCCAGCCTGCCGGTGCTGGCGCTGGTGCAGTTGCTCCATGCCGGCACGGTTGCGGCGACGGGTTTGGCGGCGATGGCGTATCTGTCGCGCGCCGTGCCGCCGCGCTACGCCGCCACCGGCCAGGCGATCTGCGCCGCCACCAACAGCGCCATCGGCTACGGCGTCTTCATGCTGGCGGCGGGCGCGCTCTATGGCGCCTTCGGCGGCCTGGCTTATCTTGCCATGGCCGGCCTCTCCGCCTTGGCTGCCGCGCTGGCCTTGCTGCTCGGCCGTTTGCTGGCCGCCACCAATTCTTAAGATTTGTTTGCCATGCTCCGGACCGGTATCCGGAGATTTCGATGGCGTTGCGTTCCACCCCTTTGCCTTTACCGCCGCTCAGCCAGGCCGGTCCCGCGGCCGCGTCCGGTTCGGGCGAGGCCATGTCCCTATGGCGTCTCGGCCCGGCGGACGGTCCTGGTATGCGGAGTTTCGGCTGGCCGAGCGACGAGCTCGCTTTCCTGGCCGAAATCCTGCGCGCCCAGCACGTGCCGGCCGTTCTGATCGAGCGCCTGAACGCGCGCGCCGCCGTGCCGCCGCGCGGACGGCCGGAGCAGCGCCTGGCCATCGCACTCGGCGCGCATTTCCGCTTCGTTGCGCTCGACGACATGTTGCGTTTGCCGGCGCTGCTGCTTTTGGGCGGGCCCGGCGCGGGCAAGACGGCGCTGGCGGCCAAGCTCGCCGCGCGGCTCGATCCGCACCGGGTGCTGGTGGTCAGCACCGACGCGGCGAATGTCGGCGGGTTGGCCCAACTCGAGGAGAACATGAACGCGCTCGGTACGGCGCTGGCCGTGGCCGAAGACGCCGCCGGCTTGCGCGCGGCGGTGGCGGGCGCGGAAAAGCGCACGGTCATCATCGACACCGCCGGCGTCACGCCCGGCGATGAAGCCGGATCCGCGCGCCTCAAGGCCTTCAAGGAAGCGGCGCGCGCCGAGCCGGTGCTGGTATTGCCTGCCGATTTGTCGGCCGAGGAAGCTGTTTCGTCGGCGGTCCACGCCGCCGGGATCGGCGCGCGGCTGATGGTTGCGATGCGCCTGGATCTGGTGCGCCGCGCCGGAGCGGTGCTGGCGGCGGCCGATGCCGGTCCGCTCTCCCCGGTGGCGGCGAGCCTGTCGCCGCATTTCGCCTATGGCTTGAGCAGGCTGACGCCCGAAATGCTGGCGCGCCGGCTGGTGGCCGGCGCGCTCGGTCCCGCCGGCTAAAGCGCCCCCGGAAAGTCCCGGATCGAGGCGCCAATTATCGCGCTACTCTACTGATTGACCGCCGACTTGGCGGGACAGCGGACATATTCCTTCTGGTGCTCGACCGCGCGCGCCTCGACCAGATGGCGCAGGCCTTCGCTGTTGAGGGCCTCGGCTTCGGCGAAATAACGCTCCTTGCCGCTGCAGAAACTCTCGGTCGGCAAGCCGTTGATGAGCAGCGACACTTGGTTGGCGAGGAAGGTCAGGTAGTTGTCGAAGGCGGTTTCGGCGCCGCGGATGCCGGCGCTGCGGTAGCGCTCGACCATCTGGTGCTGGTATTCGGTGATCGCCGCCTTGTTATGCACGAGGAAATTGGTGAACGCGTTGCCCTGGCTGCAGGTGTCGCTGTAGACCATGAGCTCGGTCTGGTATTTCATCGCCTGCTCGGCGGCGATGTCGTTGGCGGTGTAGCAGGCCGTTCCGGCGAAGGCCAAAGCCGTCGAGGCCGCGAGTGCCGCCAGCGCAGCCATTCCGCGTAAGATCACCATCTGTCGCCCCCTCGTTTTTCCCCGCCGTATTCTACGATCGGGAAGAGTCTAGCATCAGGAAGATCGCTGTGCCAAGGCCGCCGCCCGCCGCCGCCGTTTGCGGTGACGGTGAGCAAAATGGAATCCGATCAGCAGCAGCGCGAATCCCGCCAGCATGATCAGCCCGAAGTCGCGCGCGATCTCGCCCAGCATGCGCTCCAGCGCATGGCCGCAGAGATAGCCCACGCCGACGAACACCGCCGCCCACACGCCGGCGGCGAGGAAATTCAGAATCATGAAACGGCGCCAATTGATGCCGCTGATGCCGAGCGCGAAAGAGGAAAAGTTGCGCACGCCATAGATGAAACGGAAACTGAGGATGAAGCCGGCGTCGTAGCGCTTGAGCCAGCCGAGCGCGGTATCGACTCGCTCGCGCCACATCGGCTGGCGCGCCAGCACGCGAAGGCCGAAGCGCCGGCCGATCCAGAAATAGCACTGGTCGCCGACGAAGCTGCCGAGCCACGCGGCGATCATCAGCAGCGGCGCGCTGATCAGGCCCTGAGCCGCGGCGAAGCCGGCGAACAGAACGAAAGTTTCACCTTCGAAAAAGGTCCACGCGAAGGTGATCACGTAGGACCACGCCCCATGCTCGAGAATGATCTGCTGAACGTTCATCTAGAGTTGGTCCTGGTCCCCCGCGCGCTCCGAAGGGTCAACGATCAAATCATGACCGGGGTTAAAGGTCGAGAACAGAATAGGCCGGAAATGTTAAAAACCCCCAATCAATCCCTGACTTTGCCCGGCGCCCGAGAGCCGGAATTTGGCGCGTAAGTTGGTTAAAGCCCGCTTGGGCGGGATGGGGACGGGCGTGTATGCTCCGCCCCCATGACCGATGCCATCGCGCCCTCCCTGCGTTCGTTCCGAACCCAGACCCTGGTGGGAGTGGTCAGCCTGGGCCACAGCGCGACTCACTGGGCCTCGGCAACATTCTTTCTATTGCTGCCGGCGATCAGCAGCAGCCTCAGACTCGACTACACCCGGGCCGGTCTCCTGGCGACCGCCTTTTACGTCGGATCGATGCTGTCGAACATGCCGAGCGGCATCGTCGTCGACCTGACCGGGCGGCGCGTCCTTTATCAGGTGCTGGCGCTGGTTCTGGGCAGCGCCGCGCTCGCCGCCCTCGGCCTAACCGCCAGCTTCGCGGCGATCTGGGTCTGCCTGTTGCTGCTGGGCGGAGCCAACATGATGTGGCATCCGGCGGCGATCTCGTATCTCTCGATCCAGCTGCCGAAGAACCGCGGCTATTCGATGGCGATGCATTCGCTCGGCGCCAATATCGGCGACGCCGCCGGCCCGCTTGCCGCCGGCTGGCTGCTGGTGAGCTTCTCCTGGCAGAGCACGGCGCAGATCAACGCGATCCCCGGAATCGTCTGCGCGCTGCTGATCCTGATAACGTGGAGGTTCAACGACGCTCACGCCACCGCGCCCCAGCGTTCGCCGTCCAAGGAATATTGGAAAGGCCTGGCGGAGCTGATGACCGACCGCGCGCAATGGAGCTTCTTCCTCATGGCCGGCTGCCGCACCATGACCCAAGCCGGTCTCTTGGCCTTCCTGCCGCTCTATCTCGCCCATGATTTGGGCATGAGTCCCTTTCTCATGGGCGTCACCATGATGGTGCTGCAACTGGGCGGCATGGTGGCGACGCCGGTCGCCGGCATCCTGTCCGACCGCATCGGCCGGCGCCCCATCGTCCTCGCCGGCATGTTCAGCACGACGGTGATCGTGGTGGCGATGACCTTCATCACCAATCAGGCGACCTACGTCGCCTGCATTTCGTTGCTGGGTTTCTCCATGTACGCGATGCGGCCGGTGATCCAGTCCTGGCAGATGGACCGCTCGCCGCCGGCGCTGCTGGCCTCGATCACCAGCGCCATGTTCACGGTCCAGGCGGTGATGTCGGCCGCCGCGCCGCTGATCGGCGGCATGCTCGCCGACCGCTTCGGCCTGATCTCGGTGTTTTATTTCCTGGCCGCCTCGGTGCTGATCGGCAACGGCTTCTGCCTGCTGGTGCCCAAGACCGAGCATGGCGATTGAGTCCCGGGGACCCATGAGCAAGCTGCCGCTGTCGCGTTTCAAGGTGATCGATCTCTCGCGCGTGCGCGCGGGCCCGACCTGCGTGCGCCAGCTCGCCGATTGGGGCGCCGACGTCATCAAGATCGAGGATCCCAAGGGCGACGGCGGCTTGGGCGGCGACCGCAACGGTCCGGATTTCCAGAACATCCACCGCAACAAGCGCAGCCTGACGCTCGATCTGAAGAAGCCCGAAGGCGTGGCCATCCTGAAGAAGCTGGCGGCCCAAGCCGACGTGCTGGTCGAGAATTTCCGTCCCGACGTGAAATTCCGCCTCGGCGTCGATTACGAGAGCCTGAAGCCGGTCAATCCGCGTTTGGTCTATGCCAGCATCTCGGGCTTCGGCCAGGACGGCCCCTATCGCGAGCGCCCGGGCGTCGACCAGATCGCCCAGGGCATGGGCGGGCTCATGGCCATCACCGGACTGCCGGGGCAGGGCCCGGTGCGCGTCGGCATACCCATCGCCGATCTCACCGCCGGCATCTTCGCCGCCATGGGAATTCTGATCGCGCTTCTGGAGCGCGAGGAATCGGGCGAGGGCCAGTATGTGGAATCCTCGCTCTTGTCTTCGCAGATCGCGATGCTCGATTTCCAGGCGGCGCGTTGGCTGGTGAAGCACGAAATCCCCGGCCAGGCCGGCAACAACCATCCGACCAGCATCCCGACCGGCGTGTTCCCGACCAAGGACGGCTTCATCAACATCGCCACTGCGGGCGAGGAGCTTTACCGCCGGCTCTGCGCCGCCATCGGCCGGCCCGATCTGCCGACCGATCCCGATTATGCGACGCCCGAGGCGCGGCGCAAGAACCGCGACCAGCTCAACGAGCTGATCGCCAAGATCACGCCGGCCAGGAGCTCGGCCGAATGGATCGACTTGCTGACCAAGGCCGGCGTGCCCGCCGGGCCGATCTACAAGATGAACGAGGTGTTCGCCGATCCGCAGGTGAAGCATTTGAAAATGGCGCGCAAGGTGAAGCACCCGAGGCTCGGCGAGATCGAGTTGGTCGGGCAAGCGGTGAGCCTGTCGCGCACGCCCTGGGAAATGCGCGGCCCCGCCCCCGAGCGCGGCGAGCACACCGACGCGGTGCTGCGCGAGCTGGGCTATCAGGGCCAGGATATTTCACGATTGAAAAACGAGGGGGTGGTATGAGCGCCGATACGATTTCGCCGACGCCGCGCTTGCTGGCGCAGGCCGAGGGCGCGATCGGCTGGATGGTGTTCAACAACCAGGACAAGCGCAACGCCCTGTCGCTCGACATGTGGGCGGCGATCCCGGCGATCCTCGACCGCTTCGAGCGCGATCCCGCCATCCGCGTCGTGGTGCTGCGCGGCGCGGGCGAAGAGGCCTTCATCTCCGGCGCCGACGTTTCCGAATTCGAGAAGGTGCGAGCATCTCCCGAGCAGATCGCGCATTACGACCGGGTCGGCGAGACCGCGGTGGCGCGGATTCAATCCTGTCCCAAGCCGACGATATCCATGATCCACGGCTTCTGCATCGGCGGCGGCCTGGGCGTGGCGCTTTCCTGCGATTTGCGCCTGGCGGCGGATAGCGGGCGGTTCGCCATCCCGGCGGCGCGGCTCGGTGTGTCCTACCGCTGGTCCGACATCAAGAAGCTGATGGACCTGGCCGGCCCGGCTGACACCAAGGAGATCTTCTACACCGCGCGGCATTTCTCGGCGGCCGAGGCGATGGATATGGGCCTGGTCAACCGCGTGCTGCCCGTGGCCGAACTCGAGGCCTATACGCGCGATTATTGCGCCCGGATCGCCGAGAACGCGCCTTTGACGATATCCGCCACCAAGGGCGTGATCGCGGAATTGCTCAAGCCTTCCTCGGAGATCGATCGCGCGCGCTGCGAGGCCCTGGTCAAGCGCTGCTTCGCCAGCGCGGATTACATCGAGGGCCGCCGCGCCTTCGTGGAAAAGCGCAAGCCCGTGTTCAAGGGGAAATGATGCGCTTCGCCTCCATCTTCTGCCTGATACTGGCTTGGACGTTGGCGGCATCGCCCGTCCACGCCCAAGCCGCGCGCACGCTGATCGATTCGCGCGAGTCGCTCTACAACAACATCTACGTCTATCGCGAAGGCCCCTATGTCAGCATGACCTTCGGCTACAACCGGCGCATCTACACCGAAAGCATCTACAACACGCTCGATGACCGCGACCTGCCGGTCCCTTACACGCGCTACATGACCGAGAGCCTGATCTATCCCAAGAACATCCATTCGATCCTCGAGATCGGCTTCGGCGGCGGGCGCACCAGCTGGTATCTCCACCGCTTCCTGCCGAACGTGACGGTGACCTCGGTCGAGCTCGATCCCGCCGTGGTCGATCTCTCGCGCAAGTATTTCGGCATCGGCGACGAGCCCAATTTCAAGGTGGTCAACCGCGACGGCCGCCTCTTTCTGTCGGAATCCAAGGACAGGTACGACATCATCCTGATCGACGCCTATCGCGGCCCCTTCGTGCCCTTCCACCTGCTGACCAAGGAGTTCTATCAGCTGGTCAAGAGCCACCTCGCCGAAGGCGGCGTGGTGGCGCAGAACATCGAGCCTTCGACCATGCTGTTCGATTCGGCGGTGAAGACGATCCATGCGGTCTTTCCCCAGCTCGACTTCTACGTCGCCGAGGGCAATGTCGTCACCGTCGCCTATGACGGCCCGCCGCGCCCGCCCGACGATCTCCAGCGGATCGCGGCCCAGCGCCAGGCGGCCTACAATTTCCGTTTCGATCTGACCCGGATGTTCGGCGACCGCAAACGCCTGCCGCCCGATCTGGGCACCACCATCGATCCCAACGCCAAGGTGCTGACCGACGATTTCGCGCCGGTCGAAACCTTGAAGGCGATCGAAAACCACAACCGCAAATGGCCCGACAAGTAAAATGGCGCGGTCCGTGAAAAAACGTAGCGCCAGGCCCAAACCCGCATCGGCGGCGCCGATCTTCGCCAACGCCTTTGCCGTGGGTGCGGTGCTGATGGGCTTCGAGATGCTGGGCAGCCGTTATCTCTTCCCCTATTTCGGCGGCGGCATCGGCAGCTGGGCGGGTCTGATCTCGATGGTGCTGTGCGCGCTCACCATCGGTTATTTCGCCGGCGGCGCTGTGGTCGACCGTCATCCCAGCCCACGCGTGATCGCGGTGTCGACCTTGCTGGCATCTTGCTATCTGGCGCTGGTGCCGGCCACATCCGATCTGGTGATGGCCTGGATCCTGGCGCATGTCGGCGACGGGCCGGCGGCCGTCCTGATCGCGGCGGGCGCCTTGATCCTGGTGCCGTTGTCGCTGCTCGGCACCTTCTCGCCGGTGGCGGTGCGGCTGTTGCTGCATTCGACCGGCCGGACCGGCCGCGTCGCCGGCGAGGTCTATGGCGTCTCCACTATCGGCAACGTCTTCGGCGTGCTGTTCACGACCTTCTGGCTCATCCCCACCATCGGCTCGCGCGCCATCACCTATGTCTTCGCGCTGGTGCTGTTCGTCTGCGCCGCGAGCCTGTTCGCCGTGCCGGAGAACAAGCCCCGATGATGCGCCCCGCCGCGTTAGCGGCAATAACCTTGAGGCCGGCACTCGCGGGGTTGCTGCTGCTGGCGGGGGTTGCGGTCTGTGCCGCCCAGGCCCCCGATCCGTCGCAATGGAACGGCCAACGCGCGCTCGCCGATATTGCGCGGCAGCTCTCCTTCGGCCGGCGCTCGCTCGATACGCCCGGCCACGAAAAGACGCTCCGCTACATCGAGCGGGAGATGGCCAAGCTCGGAATCAAGACCCAGCGCCAGCACTGGGTCGATCAAGGCAAGCGCGGGACCCACGGCCTGACCAACCTCGTCGCCCGGCTCTACCCCGACAATCCCCACCGCATCATCCTCGGCACGCATTACGACAGCATCGCCCGCGCCTATGCCGACAAGAAGAAACCCAACGCCATCATGCCCGGCGCCAACAATTCGGCTTCGGGCGTGGCGTTGCTGCTCGAGACCGCGCGGGTGTTGCGCGCGGCCCCTTCGCCGCCGCCGGTGGGCGTGGATTTCGTGTTCTTCGACGGCGAAGAAGGGCTGGTTTCCCTCGGCGCCGGCGATCCGCACTGGCGGGCGATAGGCTCGCCCTATTTCGCGTCGCATCTGAGCGAGTTCTATCCGGGCGCCAAGCCGGCGGCGGCGGCGATTTTCGACATGGTGTGCTACCGCGATCTCCGCCTGCCGTCCGAGGCCTCGTCGGTGGCCTATGCCCGGAGCGAGGTCGAGAAATTCTGGAGCATCGGCAACGCCGCGGCGCCCAAGATATTCGTGCCCCGGGTTACGGCCTCGCCGATTTCCGACGATCAGAACGCGCTGGCCGATGCCGACATCCCGAGCTTCCTGGTGATCGGCTTCGAATACGATCCCTGGTTCAACACCACCCAGGACACGATCGACAAATGCTCCGCCGCCTCGCTCGAAGCGGTCGGCCGCACCACGATCCGGTATTTGTACCTGCCGCGCTAGCGGTTTTCAGGCGAATAACTGAAAAGGTCAGCTATTCTGACCTGCGCTTGACGCACTTGTATTGTATAAGGATAGCTAACCTCGCCGCCTGGCCCTCCACCGCTCATAAGCGAGCAACACAACGCCCAGGCCGCGAGCGCGTTCACCGTCGAAATCGACCGAACTCCGCGCGAGTAGGCCAATCAGCGCCAGAATAATTGCCGTCTATTCCATGCGCCGAAGGAAAGCACGCGTGGGGCAATCCACCTATAACGCCAAGTGGCTTTGATCGGCCTGAGTGGCATGGAATGGAATTTCTGGCGCGTGACTACCAATTTATATTTGCGGGTCTAGGGAGAACTCTGAGGAAGCACCCTAACTAGCTCGTCAATACGCCCTTTATCCGATCCACGCTTAAACGCCCGGGCACAAAAATAATAGGGCACCGAATAGGTATCGGGTAATTTCACCACAACCTCAAACCACCTATCGGCCGTCTTATCTGATTCGCTCCGCTGCCAGTTGCGATGAGACTCGGGAGCACACCCGCACGCGATACCCCAAGGACACGTATCTATATGTTCGAGCAGCATGAGCAACTTGTCTCGGTCTGAAATTTTGCCCGGCTGTCGGTCAGCATCAATCCAACCACGCTTGAACTCGACAAGAGCAAAGAAGCTTTGTTGGTCTTTTGGCTTGCCTTGTTCCTGACTCTCAAAAAGTACCATGTCAACGCGCCGCCCATTAAGTTCTTGGGCGAGCTTTAACAGTCTTTCATCGTGGGGCGTTTCAGAACTCCCCTGCACCATTCGCACGCTTTTGTTCCTTTCAATCATGTCATGGAAACCGGATTCCAATGTTGCCGTCACGCTATTGCCGATGTGATCTAAAATAAATGCCGGCATGAAAAACTCGGGCATAGTCCACGGATCAAGTCCCGAGACTTCCACATATCGGCTGACCGCCGCTGCACCAGCTTCGCAAAATATTCGCATTAAGGTATCAATGTCAGTCATCTTGCTCACCACCAGGAATTAGCTTTGTGGTCGAACTCTACCCAGCGAATCTTTCGATGTTGCCGATACAACTCGACCATAGCAGGGGCCATAGACCAATACCGACCGCCATACCCAAGAGAACAAATCTTTTTCAGGACATCTTCGGGCAGAAGATAAAGAACCGTGTTGTCGCCCCGATCCACGACAAAGGCGAAGTAGAGCTTGCACCTAAAAGCCTTACAAGCCGCAGCAGCCTTTTTAAACTCGTCGCGTTTCAGCGTAATACTTGCTCTTTCCGTTCCTTTTGACCGCGAGCGCGCCTTGACGGAAATTCCCATAACCTCTTTCGAGTTCGGCCGCCGAGCGATTATATCAATGCCGGTATGATCGACGCGCGCACACTCAAATCCTGATTTAGACAACCAATAGAGCGTAAGATATTCACCAAAATCGCCTGTTATTTTCGAGTGGCGACTGCTCTTATTCATTTTGCCAGCGCGCCAAGGATCGCCGAAGCACCGCTAGCCGCAACAGAAATGGCCGTCAAGAGGGCCGCGATCTTATTCAGACCGGCCGTCTTTTTGGCAGTTTCGATAGCATCTTCGAGGTCTTTCATATTGGCGATCCCCACGTCTAGGGCCTTCATAGCGGGGTCAACCGGCTCGATTGGCTCGCCTGTTCCCGGCAATCCCCATTGCGGTCCGCGATCCGGATGGAAGGGAACTTTGCTCGACCGATACCAATAGCGCGCGGCCAAGAGGCCGGTAACGAGCGCAACAATCGCAAATGCGATACTTATGTCCATCATTGTTATCTTTTCTTATACCGCCTCGATCTTTCCGAACACAGTCCATTTGTCTTTGTACTCAACAACATCTTTTAAACTTATCACAGGGAAACGAGTTCCAGTTTTGGCCGTGCCAATGAACATGTATTCCGAAATAACGCGGCTCGAAACGATATAAAAATCTGGTGGTGAGCGAGGTTGTTTTTCTGTCGCCTGACCGAGATTGACCAGCACATAAACATGTGAAGTTGAGGCGGTTTTCTTTGAGTTCTTATTAAGCAACCAAAATTTTGGCCGGGCGTAATTCGTTTTAACCTGTACCGACCAAGCCTTTTTGCATTTTGCATCTGTGACGAGAAGATCAGCCCCAAATGAGCCGCGTGAAGTCGGTGAAACAATCATGCCGCGTTTAGTAAGTTCAGCAGCGACAAGGTAAACACCCTGCATGCCGGTCATATAGCCGTTTCGTCGTTTCTTTTGTGCGGCCACGTTTGCCCCTTTCGTCGCTCTGATAACCGCGTATTGAAAAAAATGGCGGACCTTGTATCTAAAATCCACCATTCTGGGCGCGCCAACTGGCCATACCTAGATGACCGGCGCACTTCATAAAATATATTCAAAAACGAATTGCCATAGCTATTTTCGATCACATCGAGGTGCGTCTTTCACCTCATGCGTTTAAGCTAACTAGCAAACGATCCAATTCGCAATGCGGCCTTAAGGCCACTTCGTCATTCCCGCGCAAGCGGGAATCCAGGGCAGGCGCTGTACGGTTGCCCTGGACCCCCGCTTACGCGGGGGTGACGGGGGATAGAGCGCCGAACGAAGCCTCACGCCGTTTTCATCAAGCCGATGGGACAGGAAACCCCGGTGCCGCCGAGGCCGCAATACCCCGCCGGGTTCTTGCCCAGATATTGCTGGTGATAATCCTCGGCGTAATAGAATTCAGGCGCTTCGCGGATTTCGGTGGTGATGGCGCCCAGCCCCGCCTTGGCGAGATTCTTGCCATAGGCCTCGCGCGAAGCCTCGGCGAGAATCTTCTGCGCCGGGTTGGTCCAATAGATGGCGGAGCGGTACTGCGTGCCGGCATCGTTGCCCTGGCGCATGCCCTGGGTCGGGTTGTGGCCTTCCCAGAACGTCTTGAGCAATTGCTCGTAAGGTATCTTCTTCGGGTCGAACGCCACCAGCACCGCCTCGGTATGGCCGGTGCGGCCGGAGCACACTTCCTCGTAAGTCGGGTTGGGGGTCTGGCCGCCGGCATAGCCCACCGCGGTCGAATAGATTCCGGGCAGATTCCAGAACGCCTTCTCCGCGCCCCAGAAGCAGCCGAGCCCGAAAATCGCAATCTCCAGCCCCGCGGGAAAGGGCGGCTTGAGCCCGTGGCCGTTGATGAAATGCCGGTCCGGGACCGGCATCGCGGATGATCGGCCGGGCAGCGCCGCGCCGGGCTTGGGCATATCGAGCGACTTGCGGGCCATCGACCACATGGCGGTCTCCGTTTATTGTCGATCGGGATACTGGCTGAATCTGGCCCTTAGCGGGCGATTCCGCAATCCCGCTCACGGGAGTTTGAAGAGAGGACAGACGATGGGACCGACCGTGGTGGTGATCGCGATGGGCGAGATGGGGAGCGGGCTTGCCCGCAGGCTCAAGGAGCGCGGCGCCCGCATCCGCACCTCGCTCACGGGACGGAGCGCCGCCAGCGCCGCCCGCGCCAAGGCCGCCGGCGCCGAATCCTTCGACGACGACCGCGATCTCCTCGACGGCGCCGATTTCATGCTCTCGGTGGTGCCGCCCGGATCGGCGCGGGATCTCGCGCGGCGTCTCGCCCCGGCGCTCCAGGCGGTTGCGCGCAAGCCGGTCTATGTCGATTGCAACGCCATCGCGCCTCAAACCGCGCGCGAGGTGGCGGCGATCGTAGCACCCACCGGCTGTCCCTTCGCCGATGGCGGCATCATCGGCGGCCCGCCCAAGGGCGAGGATGCCGGCCCGCGCGTCTATGTCTCCGGCCCGGCGGCGCAGGATGCTGCGCAGTTGACGCGCTATGGCCTGGACATACGCGTGCTGCCGGGCGATGTGGGCGTTGCCTCGGCCTTCAAGCTCTCCTATGCCGGCTTCACCAAGGGCATGGTGGCCTTGGCGAGCGAGATGATCCTGGGTGCGACGCAGGCCGGAATCGCGGACGAGCTCAAATGCGAGATCGCGTCGAGCCTGCCGCAATTTCTGGCCTGGATTCAAAAGCGCGTGCCGGAGATGTATCCCAAATCCTATCGCTGGGTCGCCGAGATGGAGGAGATTTCGGCCTATCTCGCGGGCGTGCCCGGCGGCGGCGAAATCTACGCCGGCATGGCCCGGCTCTACGCCGATCTGGCCCAATCCGCCAAGCAGCGGGGCGGGCAAGGCAACGCCATCGACGCGCTCCAGGCCTTCCTCGGGCCGGGGAAATCAGGGTAAAACACGGATATAAGCCGGGCTTAAACAGGCAAGGTAGGGGGAGATCGACAATGCCGCGACGTTACGACGCCAAGACCTTCGACATGGCCCATCTGCGCAAGACGGCGGAGCGCCTCAAAAGCTGGGGCAAATGGGGACCCGATGACGAGCTCGGCACGCTCAATTACGTGACGCCCGATGACGTGGCGTCGGCGGCGCGGCTCATCCGCAAGGGCAAGATTTTCTCCCTCGCCCTGCCTTACGACAGCAACGGTCCGCAGAAGGGCCTGTGGGGCAACCGCCACAACCCGGTCCACACCATGCTGGCGACCGGCACCGACGCGGTGGCGGGGCGGCAGGACAGCGGCGGCATCCGTTACGCCGACGACGCGGTCTCGATGCCGCTCCAATGCGGCACTCAGTGGGACGCGCTCGGCCATATCTTCTATGGCGACAAGATGTGGAACGGTTACGACGCGAAGCTGGTCGATTCCAGCGGCGCCGCCAAGAACGGCATCGAAAAGACCAAGGCGCGCATGGTCGGGCGCGGCGTGCTGCTCGACGTCGCGCGGCACTGCAAGCTCGATTATCTCGAGGACGGAACGGCGATCACGATCGAGGATCTCGTCGCGACATCCAAGGCGCAAAAGGTCGAGGTGAAGCGCGGCGACTTCGTCATCGTGCGCACCGGCCAGATGGGCCAGCGCCTCAAGACCGGCGAATGGGGCGGCTATGCCGGCGGCGACGCGCCGGGCCTGGCCTTCGAAACCTGCGAATGGATCTACAAGAGCGAGATCGCCGCGATCTGCACCGACACCTGGGGCTGCGAGGTGCGGCCCAACGAGACCAAGGATGCCTTCCAGCCCTGGCATTGGGTGGTGATCCCGATGATGGGCCTGACCATGGGCGAAATCTTCTATCTCGAGGAACTGGCCGCGGATTGCGCCCAGGACAAGGTGTACGAGTTTTTCTTCTGCGGGCCGCCCTTGCCGATCACCAAGGCGGTCGGCTCGCCGACCAACCCGATGGCGATCAAATAGCCGGTTTGTGGCCAGTGGAATAGAATCCGGCGCCCACCGTTATTCTTCGCCCGGCCATTGCTTCGGCCGGGCGGGAGGACGGGTGCGAAAAGTTAAATTCTGCGAAACGAACCCAATTTGTCTGAAGCCCTTCAAGGACTTGGCTTTTTCGCCGGTCCGCGGCTCAGCCGCCCTTCCGCTTCAGCTTCGCGCGCTTTTCCAGGACGGCGCAGATCGCGGCGGTGTCGCTATCGCCATAGCCCTGCTTCAGGACTTCCTGGTTGAGCGCGGCGATCCTGCCGAAAAGCGGCGTATCCACCTTCAGCGCCTTGGCGAAGGCGCCGATGATCTTCAGATCCTTGGTCCAGACCTCGTTCTTCATCGTCGCCGGCTTGTAGACGCCCTTCGCCATCAGCGGCGCGCGCAGTTCGAACACGCGGCTGTTGCCCGCGCCCGAGGAGATCACGCGCACGATGTCGTCGGGATCGAGCCCCGCCTTCATGCCGAGCACCATCGCCTCGGCGCTGGCCACGTTGTGGATTGCCACCAAGAGGTTGGCGACGAACTTCATCTTGCTGCCATTGCCGAAATCGCCGAGGTAATGGCTCGCCCGCGCGAAGCCCGCGAATACGTCCTTGACGCGCTCATAGGCCTGCGCATCGCCGCTGGCAAAGACCACCAGATCGCCGGTCACGGCCTGGGAGCCGGTGCCGCTCAAGGGGCAATCGAGCAGAGTAATGCCGCCCTTTTGCAGTTGCGTACGCGCTTTTTCCTTTACCTCAATAGGCAATGTCGAAAGCTCGGCCACCACCAGCCCCGCGCGCGGGCGCTTCAAGAGCGCCTTGACCGTGTCCTCCAGCGCTTGGATCGAGGGCAGGGATGTCAACACCGCGTCCGCGCCGGAAGCCGCCTCGGCGGCGGAGGCGGCGGGCGCGCCGCCGTTCGTCTTCAGCCGCCCGGCCGCCGCCGCGTCGATGTCATAGCCGCGCACGGCGAAGCCGCGCTTCACCAGATTGGCCGAGATCGCGCCGCCCATGATGCCCAGCCCGATCACGCCCACGGTCTTTCCCGTCATGATTAAAACCCTCCTATTCCGTCACCCCCGCGAAAGCGGGGGTCCCGAGCAATCGCACAGCGCCAGCCCTGGATTCCCGCTTGCGCGGGAATGACGATAAAACTACCGAGTGTCCACATGATCGGATACAGCTCTAAAGCCCCAGATAGAATTTGCGGATGAGGTCGTTGTTGTTGAGTGCCTCGGGCGATTCGCCCTCGAAGGCGATGCTGCCGTGAACGATGACATAACCCCGGTCGGCGATGCGGATCGCCTGGGTGAAATTCTGCTCGGCCATCAGCACCGTGAGCTGGTACTGGTCCTTGAGTTCCTTGATCTTGTCGATCGTCCGCCGCACCAGCACCGGCGCCAATCCGACCGAAGGCTCGTCGATCAGCAGGATCTTGGGCGCGGTCATCAGCGCGCGCGCCAGCGCCAGCATCTGCTGCTCGCCGCCGCTCATCGAGCCGGCGAGCTGATTGCGCCGCTCGCGCAACACCGGGAACACCTCGCAGCAATAGTCGTGATTGCGTTTGAGATTGGCGCGCGCCGCGCTCCGATAGGCGCCGAGAAAGAGATTCTCCTCGACCGTGAGCCTGGGGAAAAGCCGCCGCCCCTCGGGCACCAGCGCCAAGCCGAGATCGACGATCGCCTCGGTGCTCATGCCGGCGAGTTCGTGCTTTTCGCCGTCGATCTCGGCGACGATGCTGCCTTCCGACGGGCGCAGCATGCCCATGATGCATTTTATCAGCGTCGATTTGCCGTTGCCGTTGGTGCCGAGCAACACCACGGTCTCGCCGGCGCGCACCTCGATCGATACGTCCTCGAGCACGCGCACATGGCCGTAAGCGGCATGAAGGCCGCTGATGCTGAGACTACTCGCCAAGATAGGCTCTCACCACTTCGGGGTTGCGCATCACGTTCTGCGGCGCGCCGTCGGCGAGTTTCCTGCCGGCGACCAGCACCACCAGCCGCTGCGAGAAGCTCATCACCGCGCGCATGATGTGCTCGATCAAGACCACGGTGATGCCTTGCTCGCTGAGCTTCACCAGAAGATTCAAGATGTCGTCGACTTCGGCGTTGG
>Ga0187803_10000170_pt1 | contig 27445 bp, 26 predicted proteins | sample NC_wetland_sal_i_2_FD_132425 | JGI IMG/M metagenome (GOLD analysis project Ga0187803, IMG submission 132425) | Wetland sediment microbial communities from Neuse River Estuary, North Carolina, USA - Control_3 | ecosystem: Environmental > Aquatic > Freshwater > Wetlands > Sediment | place: USA...
GCGCTGGTCAATCGCTTGACGGTCAGCCGCCCGGGCCTAGCCGGCATTGGCCGGCAAGGAGGTGGCGGACTATACACGAACTCTTCCGCCATGCAACCCTCTGGCTGACAAGGCTTTTAGCCGCTTGCAGCGCCGCAATCGAGGGTGTAGGGCAGGGGCGTTAGGGGAGGTTCCTTCATGTTGCGTTGGCTGATGATGGCGGCGCTGGCCGGGTTGACTTCCGGCTGCCTCGGCGTCGACCGCGATGCCGCGCGCGAGACCATCGGCGTCTCGCTGGCGCGTCCGGCGGATGCCGGCAACGCGCCCCCCGACGAGAAGCAGCAGGCGCTGCTGGACTGGAAGGCGCGGCAGGTCTGCACCAACGGCTATGACCGGCTGAAAGAGGACATCGAGCCGGCCGAGGACAATCTGCAGATCGTCGATTGGCAACTGCGCTGCCGGCCCTACACCTTCATGTGGATTTTCTAGTTTTTCCGGACAGGCGAGGGAGCATGGTCCGCGCTTTGGTGTTTCCCGGACAGGGCTCGCAGGCCGTCGGCATGGGCCGCGAGCTGGAATCCGCTTTTGCCGCCGCGCGCGATGTCTTCCAGGAGGTCGACGAGGCGCTCAAGCAGAATCTTTCCAAGCTCATGTTCGAGGGGCCCGAGGGTGAACTCATCCTGACCGAGAATGCGCAGCCGGCGCTGATGACGGTCTCGCTTGCCGCCATGCGGGTGATGGAAAAGGAGGGCGGATTCGATCTGAAACGCCATGCTGCTTTCGTGGCCGGCCATTCGCTAGGCGAATATTCGGCGCTGGCGGCGGCGCATGCGCTGCGCATTTCCGACGCGGCGCGGCTCTTGAAGCGGCGCGGCCGCGCCATGCAACGCGCCGTGCCGGTGGGCGAAGGGGCGATGGCGGCGATCCTCGGCATGGAATTGGATGCGGCGCGGCTGCTGGTTGCCGAGGCCGCCGGGACCGAGGTGCTGACCGCCGCCAATGACAACGGCGCGGGTCAGGTGGTGGTGAGCGGCCACAAGGCGGCGGTCGAGCGCGCGGTCGCGCAAGCGCCGGCGAAAGGCGCGAAACGCGCCATCATGCTGCCGGTGAGCGCGCCTTTCCATTGTCCGCTGATGGCGCCCGCCGCCAAAGAGATGGAAGAGGCGCTGGCCGGGGTGAATCTGCGGGAACCCCTGGTTCCGCTGGTCGCCAATGTCATCGCGTCCTCCGTGCGCGACCCGGCCGAGATCAAGCGCCTCTTGGTCGAGCAGGTAACCGGCCTGGTACGCTGGCGCGAATGCGTGCTTTACATGAAGGGCCAGGGCGTGAGCGAGATCGTCGAAGTGGGATCGGGCAGGGTCTTGAGCGGCCTGGCAAAGCGCATCGACCGCGAATTGGCCGGGATTTCGATCGGGACGCCGTCCGAGATCGAATCCTTCTTGAAGACTCTGTGAGCCTCGCGTAAGGGACAGCGCATGTTCGATCTCGGCGGCAAGGCGGCTCTCATCACCGGCGCTTCGGGCGGCATCGGCGGCGCCATCGCCAAAATGCTGCATGGCGCGGGCGCGAAGGTCATGCTGGCCGGCACGCGCAAGCCGGCGCTCGACGCATTGCAGGCGGCGCTCGGGCAGCGCGCTTTCGTCGTAACCGCCGATCTCGCCGATCCGGCGGCGGGCGATGCGTTGGTGAAAGCGGCGGAAGAATCGATGGGCCAGCTCGACATTCTCGTCAACAACGCCGGCTTGACCAAGGACGGCCTCGCCCTGCGCATGAAGGACGAGGATTGGGCCAAGGTGATCGAGGTCGATCTGACCTCCGGCTTCCGCCTGGCGCGCGCGGCGTTGCGCGGCATGATGAAGCGGCGCTGGGGCCGCATCATCGGCATCGGCTCGGTGGTGGGATCCACGGGCAACCCCGGCCAAGTGAACTACGCCGCCGCCAAGGCCGGCATGGTCGGCATGACCAAGGCGTTGGCGGCCGAGGTCGCTTCGCGCGGCATCACCGTCAATTGCGTCGCCCCCGGTTTCATCGCCACGGCCATGACCGAGGCGCTGTCGGCGGAGCAGAAAGCAAGATTGGAGACCGCGATTCCGATGGGCCGCCAGGGCACGCCTGACGAAGTCGCGGCCTGCGTGCTGTTCCTCGCCAGCGAGGAATCGCGCTATGTCACCGGTCACACCTTGCACGTCAATGGCGGGCTGGCGATGATATAAGCCAATGAACCGAAAGCGCCCTTGCGGGTGCTGGCCAAGGGCGGCGATCCGTGCTATTGGAGCCGCTCGTTCGGCCGGGCAGGGGCCCGCGGACGGCTCTAACCCCTTGTAATCAAGCTCTTTGTTGCAACAGCGCACCAATCTATTCGAGGTAGGGACTGATGAGCGATATCGCCGAACGGGTTAAAAAAATCGTTGTCGAGCATCTGGGCGTCGACGAGTCCAAGGTGACCGACAGCGCCAGCTTCATCGACGATCTGGGCGCCGACAGCCTCGACACCGTCGAGCTGGTGATGGCGTTCGAAGAAGAATTCGGCTGTGAAATTCCCGACGATGCGGCCGAGAAGATCGTGACCGTGAAGGATGCGGTCAATTTCATCGAGCAAGGCAATAAAGGCGCCAAGAAGTGAATCTTTCTCGTCCATGAGACGGTCACCATGAGGCGGGTTGTTGTCACGGGTTTCGGCTTGGTCACGCCCTTGGGCGTGGGCACCGAATCGGTGTGGAAAAAGCTAATCGACGGACAGTCGGGGATTCGCGCCATCCAGAATTTCGACGTCTCCGACCTGCCGGCCAAGATCGCCGGCCAGGTGCCGCGCGGCGAAACCGCCTCGGGCGGCTTCAACGCCGACGATTGGGTTCCGCCCAAGGAACAGCGCAAGATGGACGAGTTCATCGTCTACGCGCTGGCGGCCGCCGAACAGGCGGTGAGCGACGCCGGCTGGAAACCGACCGACGGGGAAGCCAAGGAACGCACCGGCGTCATGATCGGCTCCGGCATCGGCGGGCTGCCCGGCATAACCGAAGGCGCGCTCACCTTGCACGAAAAGGGACCGCGGCGCCTCTCGCCTTTCTTCATTCCCTCCAACCTGATCAATCTGGCCTCGGGCCATGTCTCGATCCGCTACGGCTTCAGCGGCCCCAATCATGCGGTGGTCACGGCCTGCTCCACCGGCGCGCATGCCATCGGCGACGCGGCGCGGATCATCATGTGGGACGATGCCGACGTGATGGTCGCGGGCGGCACCGAGGCAGCAGTCTGCCGCATCGGCATCGCCGGCTTCGCCGCCGCGCGCGCGCTTTCGACGGGATTCAACGACGAGCCGCATCGCGCCTCGCGCCCCTGGGACGTGAAGCGCGACGGCTTCGTCATGGGCGAGGGCTCGGGGATCGTGGTGCTGGAGGAGTTGGAGCACGCCAAGAAACGCGGCGCCAAGGTTTATGCCGAGGTCGTCGGCTACGGCATGTCCGGCGACGCATACCACATAACCGCGCCGACCCCGGACGGCAACGGCGCCTTCCGCGCCATGCGCAACGCCTTGAAGCGCGCGCAGATCACCCCCGAGCAGGTCGACTACATCAACGCCCACGGCACCTCCACGCCGCTTGGCAACGAGATCGAATTGAGCGCGGTGAAGCGGTTGTTCGGCGAGGCCGCTTATAAAGTCTCGATGTCCTCGACCAAATCCTCGATCGGCCATTTGCTGGGCGCGGCCGGCAGCGTCGAGGCGATTTTCTCCATCCTGGCGATGCGCGACGGCGTGGTGCCGCCGACGCTCAATCTGGAAAACCCGTCGCCCAATTGCGACATCGACCTGGTGCCCTTGAAGGCGAAGGAACGTCCGGTGCGCTACGCGCTCTCGAATTCCTTCGGTTTCGGCGGCACCAACGCCTCGCTCGTCTTCGGTCCGGCGCCCTAAATGCGCAAGCGGGCGCGCTCCTTATGGCTCGGCCGCATCACCCTTTGGCTCCTGGTCCCGCTCGCCGTGCTGGCCGGAGTCTTCTTCTGGGGCTACAACGACTATAACGGCCCCGGTCCGCTGGACCAGAACAAGATCGTGGTCATCGACAAGGGCGCGAGTCTCGATGCGATCGCCGCGACCCTGGCCGGTGCGGGCGTCATCGATCACCCCCGCATCTTCGCGCTCGGCGCCACGCTCACCGGCAGGTCGGCCGATCTCAAGGCGGGGGAATACGAATTCCCCGCCCGCATCAGCCCCGCGCTCGTCGTCGAACTGCTCGCGAGCGGCAAGGTGGTGCACCACAAGCTGACCATCCCCGAAGGCCTGACCAGCGCGGAAGTCACGGCCTTGCTGGCATCCGCCCCCGCGCTCGATGGCCCGGTCGACCCGATGCCGGCCGAGGGCAGCCTGCTGCCCGAGACCTATCAATATCTGTTCGGCGAGCGGCGCGAGGACCTGATCGCCCGCATGACCCACGACATGGAACAGGTGTTGAAAGTGGCTTGGGCGTATCGCAGCGCCGGACTGCCGCTCAAGACGCCGGAACAGGCGCTGATCCTCGCCTCGATCGTCGAGAAGGAAACCGCCCGGCCGGAGGAGCGCGCGCGCATCGCCGGCGTTTATATCGAGCGGCTGAAACGCGGCATGAGGCTCCAGGCCGACCCGACGGTGGCCTATGCCGTGACCAAGGGCGGCACGGTGCCGATGCCCCGTCCGCTCGATCGCGCCGATCTCGCCATCGATTCGCCCTACAACACCTATCTCGTCAAGGGGTTGCCGCCGACGCCGATCGCCAATCCGGGGATCGCTTCGATTTACGCCGTGGTCAATCCCGACGACCGCGGCGAGCTCTATTTCGTCGCCGACGGCACCGGCGGTCACACCTTCTCCAAGAATCTCGCCGAGCACAATCAAGGCGTCACGCAACTGCGCCGCCATAAGCGCAAGCCCGCCGCCAAGACGGCCGACAAGGCCGGGTCCAAAAGTCCCTAGACCTTCGGTTGTTGAGGGCCCGGAGCAGGGTTATAACGGCCCGACCTGAAGCTTGTGGGAGAATCGCTCCGCCATGACCGTCGCCAGCATGACCGGATTCGCGCGCGCCGAAGGCCATGAACTGGGCATCGGCTGGGTGTGGGAGCTGAAAAGCGTCAACGCCAAGTCGCTCGATCTGCGTTTCCGCCTGCCCGCCGGTTATGAAGGGCTGGAAGTGCAGCTGCGCGCCGGCTTGGCCGAGACGCTGAAACGCGGCGCGGTCTCGGCCAGCCTCGCCATCACGCGTCACGACGCCGCCAGCCCGTTGCGCGTCAACCGCGCCGCGCTCGACGCGCTGCTGGCGTTGGTCAAGCAGCTCTCATCCGAGATCGATGTCGCTCCGCCCCGGCTCGACGGGCTGTTGGCGGTGAAAGGCGTGCTCGAAAGCGGCGACGCGGAGGACGACGCCACGCGCGAGCGCCGCCAGGCCGCGCTCTTGAAGAGCTTCGCCGCCGCGCTCAAGGACCTGGCCGCGATGCGGCTGGCCGAGGGCAAACGCCTGGCTCAAACGCTCAAGGCGCGGCTCGCCGAAATCACGGATCTGGTCGTCAAGGCGGAGAAGAGCGCGGCGGCGCAGCCGGCGGCCGTCAAGGCGCGGCTCAAGCAATTGCTCGCCCAACTGATCGAGGCGGTGCCGACGCTGTCCGAAGAGCGCTTGGCCCAAGAGGCCGCGCTGATCGTGGCGCGCGACGATGTGCGCGAGGAGCTCGACCGGCTTGTGGCGCATGTGGCGGCGTCACGCGCGCTGATAGAAGAGGGCGGCGCCATCGGCCGGCGGCTCGATTTCCTGTGCCAGGAATTGAACCGCGAAGCCAATACCTTGGGCGCCAAATCGGGCGATCTCGAACTGACGCGCATCGGACTCGCGCTCAAGGCCGCGATCGAGCAGTTGCGCGAGCAGGTCCAGAACGTCGAATAGGGGTGGGAATGGCGGCGCAGGATATCAAACGACGCGGCATTCTGCTGGTGCTGTCCTCGCCCTCGGGCGCGGGCAAGACCACCATTACCCGGGCCTTGGTGCGGCGGGACCGCGGGTTGAAGCTGTCGATTTCGGCGACGACGCGGCCCCGGCGCAAGGGTGAGGTCGACGGCAAGCATTATCACTTCGTCGACCAGCGGCGTTTCGACGCCATGGTGCAAAACGGCGAGCTGTTGGAGCACGCCGCGGTGTTCGGCCATTGCTACGGCACGCCACGCGCGCCGGTGATGGCCGCCATCGAAAGCGGCCGCGACATCATCAGCGACGTCGATTGGCAGGGCACGCAGCAGATGAAAGCGCGCATGCGCGACGATCTGGTGTCGATCTTCATCCTGCCGCCGAGCATGGCGGCTCTCGAAAAGCGGCTGAAGACGCGCGCCCAGGACAGCGGCGAGGTGGTGCGGGCGCGCATGGCGGAATCCTCCGAAGAGATGAGCCACTGGGCGGAATACGATTACGTCGTGATCAACCGCGCGCTCGCCGGCAGTATCGCTCAAGTCGCCGCCATTCTCGCCGCCGAGCGGCTACGGCGGCAGCGCCAGATCGGCCTGGACGAATTCGTCAACCGCTTGCGCGGCGGGAATTAGCCAGCGCGCGGGCCAGCGCGCAGAACTGCTCGACCGACAGTTCCTCGGCGCGCGCGGTTTCGCTCACGCCGGCCGCGGATATCAGTTTCGCGGATTCTCCCAGAGGTTTCAGGCTTTGGCGCAGCATCTTGCGGCGCTGTCCGAAACCCGCCGCCGTCACGCGCTCCAAGTCCTTGATATCGCAGGGCGCGAGCGGGTGTTTTCGGGGCAAAAGCCGCACCACCGTCGAAGTCACCTTGGGCGGCGGCACGAAGGCCTTGGGCGAGACGTCGAACAGCAGCTCGACCTCGGCCAGCCATTGGGTGATGACCGACAGCCTGCCGTAATCCTTGGTGCGCGGCTCGGCGGCGAGGCGCTGGGCCACCTCCTTCTGGAACATCAGGGTGAAACCGGCGAATTCGGCGATGCGCGGCAGCCAGTCCAGCAGCAGCGCGGTGGCGATGTTGTAGGGCAGGTTGGCGACGATCTTGCGGGGAGATGCTCCCAGGCGGGACGGGTCGATCTCCAGCGCGTCGCCTTCCATCACGGTCAGCCTGCCGGGGAAGGCCAAGGCCAGCTCCGCGAGCGCCGGCAGACAGCGCGCGTCGCGCTCGACGGCGAAAACCTGCCGCGCCCCTTCCAGCAGCAAAGCCCGGGTCAGCCCGCCCGGGCCGGGGCCGATCTCGATCACATCGCAATCCGCCAAAGATCCCGCCGCGCGGGCGATGCGCCGCGTCAGATTCATATCAAGCAGGAAATTCTGCCCCAAGGACCGGCGCGCGCCGAGGCCGAAACGCCGGATGACCTCGCCCAGCGGCGGCAGGTCCGGCGCGGTTCCGGGCATGGACCCGCTCAGGCCGAATCCTGCAGCGCCGCGTGCCGCTTGGCCATGGCTCCGGCCAGCGCCAGCGCCGCCATCAGGCTGGCCGGGTTGGCGATGCCCTTGCCGGCGATGTCGATGGCGGTGCCGTGATCGGGCGAGGTGCGGATGAAGTGCAGGCCCAGGGTCACGTTGACGCCATGTTCGAAATCGAGCGTCTTGAGCGGAATCAGCGCCTGGTCGTGATACATGCAGATGACCGCGTCGTAGCGTTTGCGCGCGGCGGGATGGAACAGCGTGTCGGCGGGCGCCGGGCCGCTCACCTTGATGCCGAGAGAAGAAAGTTTTTTTACCGCGGGAGCGATGATCTCGATCTCCTCGCGGCCCATCGTTCCCCCCTCGCCGGCATGGGGGTTGAGCGCCGCCACCGCCAGGCGCGGCTGCTCGATGCCGAAATCGCGCTTCAGCGCCTCGGCAGTGACGCGGGCGGCCATGACGATGGCTCCGGTCGTCAACGCGCCGAGCGCATCCGCCAGCGAGAGATGAACGGTCACCGGCACGACGCGCAGTTCGGGGCCCGCCAGCATCATCACCGGGTGCTTCACCTCGGCCAGGTGGCCGAGGAATTCGGTGTGTCCGGGATAGGAGAAGCCCGCGGCATAAAGCGTTTCCTTTTGGATCGGATTGGTGACGACGCCGCCGGCGCGGCCGGAACGGACCAGCGCCACCGCCTTGGTGATGGCTTCGATCACGGCCGGCGCGTTGGCGGGATCGGGATGGCCGGGTTGGGAAGGCTTGGCTAGTTCGATCGGTAAAACCGGCAGGGACGTGGCGAAAAGCCGGGATGTCTCCCCGGGCTGGGCGATGGGACGCAACGGCACCGACAGCCCCAGCCGCGTGGCCAGCCGTTCGAGCCGCGACGGGTTATCGATGACGAAGAAAGGCGGCAAGGCGGATTGCCCCCGCTTTTGCCAGGCCATCAGGGCAATTTCGCCGCCGATGCCCGCAGGCTCCCCCATGGTGAGAGCGAGCGGCGCGGTCATCCGCGGACGTCGATATAGGCGGCACGGCGCAGATTGCGCATGTAACGCCGGGCCAGCGCGTCGAGGCGCTGGCGCGCCAGATTGTTCTCGACCTGCTCGCGTGTCGGCAGGCCGCCCTCCGGATCCTTGCGCCCGCACAACATGATAACGGCCAATCCGCTCGGGCTTGGAATCGGTTTGGTAGCCTCGGCGACCTTGAGTTGCAGGAGCTGCTGACGCAACTCCGGCGGACTCATGTCGCCCGCCCGGACATCCTCGGCGCTCTTGACCGGAAAGGGCGGAACGTGATCGCTGCCGAATTTCGCCAATTCGCCGCAGCTCTTGGCGGTGCTGGAAGCCTGTTGCGCCTCGTTCTGGATGCGGCTCCGGTCGGCGGCCAAGGCGTTGGGCGGAAAGGGGAAGGCGACCTGCGTCACCGACAGCCTGGTATCGTCGACGCTGACCGCTCCCGGCGTCCGGCGTTCGACGACATAGAGGATGTAGTAACCGGCAGGGGTGCGAATGGGATAGGACATTTCGCCCGGCTTCATCTTTTCCATCGCGTCGCTCAGCGGCGGCCCCAACTGGTTCGGCGTCAGCCAGCCGATGTCGCCGCCGGCGGCGGCACTCGGCGATTGCGAGAATTGCTGGGCGACGGAGGCGAAATTGGCGCCATGGCGAATCTGGTCGATCAACCGGTCGGCAAGGCGTTGGATTTCGTCCTCTTGCGACGGATTGTCCATGGCAAGGAAGATTTCGGCCATGTGGCTCTGCGGCTTGCCGGTATCTTCCTTGATGCGGGCCATCGATTCGTTGACTTCCTCGTCTGAGACCGTGACGTCCTGGGACAGCTGGTTGCGGATGAGCTTGCCCCAAGCGATCGAGGCGGTGACCTGGCTGGCGAGGGTCGCGCGCGGGATGCCGGCCTGTTTGAGAAATTGGTCAAGCTGGCCCTTCGGCATGTTGTTGCGTTGCTCGAGGCCGGCGAGCGCGTCATTGATTTCATCGTCGCTGACCTTGACGTTCAGGCGCGCCGCTTCCTGCAATTCCAGCTTCTCATCGATCATTTGGCGCAGGACACGCGGCGCCAGGCGCTGCCGGTTCTCCGGCGTGTCGGGGATGTCGGAGGAGCGCATCACCAGCGCCAGACGGCCGGCAACGTCGTCCGCGGTGATGACGTCATTGTTGACCACCGCGACGATGCGGCTTTCCTGGGCCAGGCTGTCCCGGACCGGAGCGGCGGCAAGGATGAAAAGCAGCAAACAAGCTAACAGGCGTGACATGATCAGCGAGGATATCCGTTCGTTTCCGGGCCGGATGCCCGGCGGGGGTGCCAAGATAGCCTCTTCGGATGGCGTTTCCTACTGCCTGATCCGCGCCGCCGCGATGTTGGCGGCCTAATGGTCGCTGCCGCCCGCGGATAACACTTGTTCATCGATCTCGCCCAAATTCTTGAACACGAAGGTGAGCAAGACGTCCACGCCCGGCGTGACGTTGCCGAGGCGGATGCCGGATTGCTGGACCGTGGTCTTTATCGCGAAGCAATCGTCCTGATAGATGAGCGACACGCCGGAATAAATGGTGGCGCCGCCAGAGCTGATGTTCCGCGTGTCATTGAGCTTCAGCGACCAGTATCGGGTGAGGGCGGCGCTGAGGTTGGCGCTCACCTGCGTGCCGGTCTGGAGCGCCGTGAGTCCGGGGATGGATGCAACCGAGATGAGCGAGGCGCCGAATTTCAGATTGGACGGCCCTGCCTTAAAGCCGGCTTCCTGCCGCTCCATTGCCAGGTCGCTGTGATTGAGACGAAGGCGGTAAAACAAGTCGAACACGTCGGCCGGTGAAACGACGAGCCGGCCGACCACGTCGGAGCTTTGTGCTTCGAGTCCGGAACCGGCCTGGAAGGGGCTGGATTTCTCCAAGCGATAGCTTTGACCCACGAGTATATTGGAACTGCCGTAGGTGTCGTTGTAGATGCCGGTGTGCAGGCCGTAATCGACGCGCTGGCCGCTGTCGACCAGGTCATAACCGGGAAACCGATTGGGGCGGAACAGGCTGGTTTCGTCGAATTCATAGCCCTGGCTGTCCTCATTCGGGATTTGGGCCGGGTTGCCGCCATTGGGCGCGGCGACGAACGCCGCCATCGGTTCGATCACCTCGCTCGTGCCCGGATCGTGCCGGACCCAGGGATAGCGCCACTGCAATGCGCCTTGTGGGAAGACACGGCCCGATGTCGTCGATTGACTTGAGTTGATGTTGTCCGTGACCTGCACGTTGTCGGACTGATAGGCGTCGAGACGCGTGCCGACCGAGAAAACGAAGCGGTCGCCGATCGGCCCGTTGAACGGCAGGCGCCATTGCGTTCCGCCCGACACGCGTCGCATATCAGGGCCGGAATGGCGCTCCAAATTGAGCAGGTCTCCATTCACATTCAGGAGACCGCCGATCTTGTCAGGTTCACTGGTCCAATCATAGTTGGCGACCGGCGCCACGAGTGGCTGTATGCCGTCGCCGACATACGGATTCAGGCTTTGGAAAGAATACGCGCTGACATTGCCGTAACTGTTCGTGCCGAAATCCTCGGCATAGACATGACTGGTGAGGAAATTGGCCGGCTGCGCGAATCTGTACAAAAGCATATAGGCTTGGTCAGATTCGCGCTCGACCTCGAAGCCGGTGCGCCAGTCATTGTTGATATCAAAGATGCCGGTGCCGTTAACGTGTCCGCGTATCGAGGTGGGGCTGGCGGTGGTGTTTGGCACGACGACCGCGCCGTTCTGAGTCAGAGCGCCGCCGAGTGGTCCGGTCTGAACCTGAGCACCGCCGAACGCCACGCTGGCTTGGAGATTGAGCTTTCCGTAGTCAAAGGCTTGGCGGTAATCCTGATCCAGCATCACGCCTTTGCCACTCGTTAACATCGGCCGGAAGGTGATGTCCTTGTCGCTGTCGATCGCCCAGAAATACGGGACGGTGATGTTATAGCCGAGATTATTTCCCGTGCCGACGGTCGGCGGCAAGAAACCGCTGGCCCGCTTTACCGACGGGTCGGGATGCGAGAGATAGGGCGTAAAGAAGACCGGCACGCCGTCGATCTCCATCGTCGCGTCGTAGTATTCGACGACCTGAGTGTTCTTGTCGTCGACGATCCGATCGGCCTTTATCTGCCACACCGGCGGGTGCGAAGGATCGTCCTTGCACAGCTCGCAAGGCGAGTAGACGCCGTGCCTGAGCTCGGTGCGGGTTCCGCCATCGCTGCGCCGCGCGGTATTGCCCGCCATGCGCGAACGGTCCGACAGCAATATCCGGATGTCCTTGATGAAGCCGTCGCGCAGATTGTCGTGCAGTTCCATGAAGTCGGCGAACGCGATGTCGCCGGTGGGCTGCATCAGGCTGACGTGGCCCGCGGCGGTGACGGTGTCGGTGCGCTGGTTATAGGTGACCGTGTCGGCCAGCAGGATCTGGTCGCCCTCGCTGATCTCAACATTGCCCTTGGCGACGGTCAAGCCCAGGTCCTGGTCGTATTGCACCTCGTCGGCGGTGAAGAGCATCGGCTGCGAGGCCGCGGGCCTGGCGTCATTGCCGGCGGCGCGAACTTCGCCGGCCGGGGCGAGGACGGCGAGCCAGGCCGCAAGCGCAAGGAATATCCCCCCCCGCGTCATGGTCAGCCGTCTTCGAGATGCAGCAGCAGGCTGGTGCCGACGAGCCAACTCACGCCGGTCGGCGTCCAGGCGGCCAGCAAGGTCGGAATGGTGGCGGACAATCCCAGGGCGAAGACCACGTCCGAGAGAAAATACAGCAAGAACCCGCTGGCGATGCCGGCGCCGATCATCAGGGTGGCGCCCCCGGCGCGTTGCCTACGCAGGCTGAAGCTGGCGGCGATCAGCACCATGGCCGCCAGCAGGAAGGGGCGCGCCAACAGGGCGTCGAAATAGAGGCGATGGCGTTGCGAGGAGAAACCCGATGCTTCCAGCAGCCGGATGAAGCCCGGCAGCTCCCAGAACGACATGGTCTCGGGCGGGGCGAAACTGTCCTGGATTTTGGCCGGCGTCAGGTTGGTCGGGATCGTGACGCTGTCGAAGGATTGCGGTGGTTTGCCGGGTTCCCATTCATTGCCGTTTTTCACGGTCCAGCTGTCGGGGCCAAGCAGCGCTTCCTTGGCGTCGATGCGCTCGGTCAAATTCGCATCGCCGGTGAAGAACAAGAACATGACATCGGTCAGCGTCTTCTTGCCGACGATAAAGCGCTGCGCGTGGATGATCGAAGGGTTGCCCGCGTCGTCGCTTTGCCGAAGCCACAAGCCGGTGCTCGACAGCGAGAAATTCTGGTCGCCGCCGCGCAGCACGCGATTCTCCAAATTCTCGTAACTTGCCTGCGTTACCGAGGCGATCGGATTGAACAGCATCACGGCAACGATGCCGATGAGAAAGGCGCCGGAGAGGGGCGGCGTCAGAAACTGCCAGACCGAGATGCCAGATGCCCGCGCCACCACCAGCTCATGGCTGCGCGTCATGCGCCAGAACGCCATCATCGTGCCGAACAGGATGGCGAAGGGTAAAATCTGCTGTGCCATATAGGGCTGCTTCAGCGCCGCGAGTTCCAGCAGCACGCCCAATGTCGCCTCGGGCCGGTTGCCGGAACGGCGGATCAATTCGACGTAATCGAGCAAAAAGATGATCGACACCATGGCCAGGAAAACGCCGCTGCACCAGATGAAAAACTGGCGGGCGATATAACGGAAAAGCGTCATCCAGGGCGACATGGCGGTTCCTACCGGGCGGGCTTGGCGGATGTGCGCCAGCGCGCGTCTTTGCCGCCGCGCCACAGCAGCCACCACACGGCGAGCAATGGCGACAGCACATTGGCATAGAGCAACGGGATGGCGAGATCGGAGCGTCCGGCGAGATTCTTGAACCCGACGTCGACGATCTCGAGCGCCAATGCCAGCGCGATGGCCAGAAGAATCCGCCGGGACTGTCCACGCCGGTTGAAATCGCCCGGCAGCAGGCAAAGCACCGGCAATGCCGCCATCGCCAGGGCCGCCAGCGGGCCCGCCAGCCGCATGTTCAACTCGACGATCAGCGAAGGATTGCGCACGCCGTTTTTACGCCGCAACAGCTCATTGACATAAAGCTCGCCTGGCTGGCGGTCGCGTGTTTCCACGTCTTTGAGGCCGGAAAGATCGAGGGTGTAATTCTCGAAGCTGAGAGTCGACAGTTTACCGGTTTCACGCTCGTAGAGCTGGCGGATGCCCTTGTCGAGCACGATGTGCGGGCCTTCGGCCGTATCGACGATGGCGCCGCGCTCGGCGAAGATGGTGACTGGCTTGTTCCGGTCGTTCGAATCCTGGATCAGCAGGCTGGTCAGATCGCCGTTGGTGTCGCGGCCCTTGATGTAGATCATCAGCGTGTCCGACAGCGTGTTGAACACGCCTTCCTGGATCAGCACCGAGGCGTATTTGTTGCGGATCTGGAATTCCAGATCCTTGAAGGCGCGATTGGCGGTCGGCAGGAAATAGAACGACAGCGCATAGAGCGTCACCGTCCCCGCCAATCCCACCAGCAGGGCCGGCTTGGCCAGCGCCCATTGGCTCATTCCCGAGGCGCGCATCACCACCAGCTCGCTCTCGGAGATCAGCTTGCAATAGACGAACAACACCGCGGTGAAGACCGCGATCGGCAGCACCACGTCGATGAAACGCGGCAGGATCAGGACGGCGAGATAGAGGAAAAGACTGACCGACAGGCCGCGATTGACGATCAGGTCGATCAATCGCAGGGATTGCAGCAGCCAGACCGCGGCGCTGAACACCACCGCGACGGAGAGCGCGACCATCAGCGATTGGCGGAGAACATAACGTGTCAACCGGTCCATGACCGTGGATTATAGGTGGCGGGCGACGGCCCAGCCTAGGGCTAAGAAGCCCCAAGGGGAGGTGATTCGAGGCCCGCCCGGCGGCTTGGCCAAGCGACTTGCCGGGCCATGCCCCGGCGTGGAAATCTCCGCCGTTTCGAGAAGGAAAATCGGATGCCGACCCAGGACGGGATCGATCTGGCGGATTTGCCGTTCCGGGCCTTCCTCCCGCTGTTTTTGGCGCTGTTGGCGCTGGTGTGCGCGCCGCTGGCGCTGACCGCGCTGCCGCCGCTGCTCGATTATCCCAATCATCTGGCGCGCATGTATCTGCTCGCCCATCTCGATCACGCGCCGGTGCTCCAGCAATTCTACCAGCTGGCCTGGCGGCCGTTGCCCGATCTGGCGATGGACGCGCTGGTGCCGCCGCTCTTGCACGTCATGCCGCTCGAATGGGCGGGGAAGCTTTTCCTGGTTGCAACCTATGCCCTCCTGACCTCGGGCGTGGCGGTGCTTCACCGCGTCCTGTTCGGCCGCTGGTCGGCTTGGCCGTGTCTCGCTTTCCTGCTGGTCTACAACCGGCTGCTGTTCTGGGGATTTCTCAATTTCCTGTTCGGTCTGGGCTTGGCCTTGTGGGCTTTCGCCGCCTGGGCCGCGTGGCGCGAGCGCGGTTTGGCTTGGCGGTTGGGCTGCGGCCTGGTTTTGGCGTTGGCGGTTTATTTCGCGCATCTCATGGCCTTCGGCGTCTATGGCGCGATGGTGCTGAGTTACGAAGCGGCTGGCTCGCGGCGCGAGCGAGCGTCCCGGCTCGATGCTGCGCGCGCGCTGCTCGTCGCCTTCTTGCCGCTGCTGCCGCCGCTCGCGCTGTTCGCGATGATCTTCATCCCGCTGCACGGTTCGGCCGGAATGGCGGCGCTCGGAATCCATTTCGCGAATCCTGTGCGCAAGCTCGATCTGCTGTTCAACGTGTTCGACGCCTATAGCCGTCCGGCCGACATCGCCTGCTTCGCGGTCGCGGTTCTCGGCATGGGCCTGGCCTATTGGCGGCGCTGGGTACGGCTCGCCCCCGGCATCGCGGCGGTGCTGGCCGTGTTGGCGCTGATCTATCTGCTCATGCCGAGCACGCTGTTCGGCGCCACCAGCGCCGACCACCGCCTGCCGCTGGCGATGGCCTTGCTGCTGATCGGCGGCAGCACCTGGCAGGCGCCGTCGCGCTCCTTGCAACGCGTGTTCTTCGGCGTGGGATTGGCGATGCTGGTGCTGCGGCTCGGCATGGTCGCATTGAGCTGGCAAGCCAGCGGCCGCGTCTATGCCGATATCCTGCCCGGCCTCGATCTTTTGCCCGACGGCAGCTGTCTGGCCGTGGCCTATCCCGGCGAGGACATCCATGCCGAGGCGACGCCGCTGGTCCATCTGCCGGTGCTGGCGATCGCCCGGCGCGAGGCCTTCGTGCCTTCGCTCTTCACCTATGCCTCGCAGCAACCGGTGGCGTTTTCGCCGGACTATCGCCAAATGGCGAACCACCTTTCGGCCGACCTGCTGTGGTCGCATTTCGTCGTCGGCGACAGGCCGCTCGAAGGGCCTGCTGCGCAAGCGCTCGCCAAGTGCGATGACATCGCCTTTTCCGGCCGGCGGCCGTTCGAGCTGTCCGTCAAGGCCGGGCTCGAGCCGGTTTTCGTCTCGCCGCGTTTCCAAATCTACCGGCTGGTTCCCGGGGCCGCGAAGCCGTGATCGCGCTGCTCATCCCATCCGCTTTCGACCTGGCCGGCTGGGCCTGCGTGGCTTTCGCCGCGCTCGTCTTCATGGGATTGGGACGGCTGGTTTCGGCGGGCCGATCCTCGCCCGAAATCGCGCTGGTCGCGGGCTGGGGCGCGGCGGCGCTGGTGCTGACGCTGTGGGGCGTGGCGACGCCGCTGTCGTTGCGCGTTCCGGGCTGGATCCTGGCGGCGCTGGGACTGGCCGGATTGATCGCGCCGCGATCGCGCCTGGCCTGGAGCGAATGGCGCGGTATCGGGCGCATCCTCCTGCTCGCCTTGCCGCTCCTGGCGGTGATGGCGAGCGCGCGGCCGAGCCAGCCCGACACCTTCCTCAACCTTCTGCCCAACGCCGCCTATCTCGTTGATCACGGATTTTTCCCGGCGGATGGGCGTCCCGACGCGCATTCCTTCCTGCCCGCCGCGCCCTATAACCAGCAATTGGCGGCCTTCGTCGCATCGCTGGTGGCGCCCGGCTTTCCCGCCAATGCCTTGATCGGTTTCAACCTGGCGCTGCAACTGGCCGCGGGGCTGCTGCTGGCGCGGCTGGTGGCGAAGAGCGAGGACGATCCCGGCGCGGTTCCATCCTGGGGATCCTCGGCGCTGGGCGTGCTGCTCGCGACCGCGTTCAATCCCGGCTTCGCGCCGCGCATCGACCTGTCGGGCTATGGCGAGCCTTCGGTCGCGGTGGCGCTGGCCTGCGCCGGCTTTCTCGCCGCCCGCCGCGCCGGAACGAAAGAAACCGGCCTGCTGGCGCTGGTCCTCGCCGCCTTGGTCAGCATCAAGCCGGACAGTGTCGCGCTGACGCTGAGCGTCGCCGCGATGGCGGCGCTGTTGCCGCCCGTTGCCGGCGAGACCCGCCGCTTGGCGCTGGCGCGCTGCGCGCTCGCCGTTTTGCCGGCGCTGGTCCTCTATCTCGCCTGGCACTGGTACGTGCCGAGCCATTTCGCCTCGCCGGATGTCGAGCTCACCACCCTGCCGCTGACGCGCTGGCAGTTCGGCAGCCTGCCGGCCGTTCTGCGCAGCATGCTGGGAACGGTGGCGGAAAAAGTGCCGTTTTTCGCCCTGCTCTTCGCCGTGATCGCGGCTTTCCTCGTCCGCCGCCGTCGCGGTGCGGTTGCCGGGGATGTTGCGCCCGAAATGCGCGCGGCGGCGATCCTGAGCGGGGTGGCGGTGCTTTACACCGGCGCGCTGCTGCTCGCCTATGTCGCGCATTTCACCGGCGAGATGGCGGCCGATGCCCATTCCTATTTCCGTTACAACACCCATCTGTCGCTACTGCTGATGGTCGCGGCGGTCTGGCTGGCGCGCGATTGGGTGCGCGTGCGGGTACGTGCCTTGTCCGAGCGCCGGCGCCGGCTGCTGCCGGCGGCGATGATCGTCATCCTGCTCGCCTGCCCGCTGGCGTTCCTGAACTTCCTGCGCTTCGATCTCGAAGTGCCGCAGCAACGCGCCTGGTTGCTGGCCGGGGCAATCGCGTCGCGCGTCGCCGACGGAGACCGTCTGCTGCTGATCCTGCCGGGCGACAATGGCAGCCTCGCCACCATGATCGAAGGCGCCTTGCGGCTGACGCCGCCGCGCCGCAACCACCTCCAGATCGGCGCCAGCCGGGACTTCGCGCCCGGAACGCTCGGCCAAATCGCCGGGCAGGGGTATCAGTGGGCGTTGTTGTCCTGCGCGCCCGCGGGCGTGGAGGGCGTGCCGGCGGGGCAGGCAGCGTTGTTCCAACGCGATCCGGCGGGCTGGCATGTGGCGGCGCTGTTGGCGTACCCGCCGGCGTCCCGCGGCCGCTGGTCCCGGGTGGTGGCCGATGCGCCGCTTTGCCTTGGCGGTTGACAGCGGCAGTCTGTCGCCGCATATCCACCGGGTTCGAGTTCATCGGGTCCAAGGATCGGTTTCATGAAAATCAGCTTCGCCGCGCCGCGCCTGCCCAAAAGCGGGACCATCGTCGTCTTCGCCGCCGAGGGCCGCAAGCTGTCGCCCACCGGCAAGGCGCTCGACAAGACCAGCGGCGGCGCGCTGACCCGCGCCATGGGATCCTCGCGCTTCACCGGCCGCGCGCTCGAGACGCTGGCGGTGCTGGCGCCGGCCAAGCTCGGCGGGGCGAGCGTGCTGCTGGTAGGATCCGGCAAGTCGGATGACGAGCCCGGATGCTGGCAGAATCGCGGCGGCACCATCCTCGCCCAGCTCAACGCCGCCGGCGAGAAAAGCGCGGCGGTGGCGGTCGACCAGCCGGGAAAATCGGAATCCCGCGTCGCCGCCGAGCTCGCCTTCGGCGCCCGGCTGAGGGCCTATCGCTTCGACAAGTACCGCACCAAGGAGAAGCCGGAGCAAAAACCCACACTCGACGAACTCGTCTTCCTGGTGACCGACCAGGCCGGCGCCAAGCGCGACTTCGCGCCGCTGGAAAAGGTCGCCGCGGGCGTGTGCTTCACCCGCGACATCGTCTCCGAGCCGGCTAACGTGATCTATCCCGAGAGCCTGGCGAAGCGCGCGCTCGGCTTGCGCGAGCTCGGCGTCGAGGTCGAGGTGCTCGATGAAAAGATGATGGCCGCGCTCGGCATGAACGCGCTTTTGGGCGTGGCGCAGGGCAGCGCCAAGCCGCCGCGCCTGCTGGTCATGCAGTGGAAGGGCAATCCCAACGCGCGCAACAAGGCGCCCATCGCCTTCGTCGGCAAGGGCGTCACCTTCGATACCGGCGGCATTTCGATCAAGCCGGCCGACCACATGTGGGACATGAAATGGGACATGGGCGGGGCCGGCGTGGTGATCGGGCTGATGATGGCGTTGGCCGGCCGCAAGGCCAAGGTCAACGTCGTCGGCATCGGCGGCCTGGTCGAGAACATGCCCGACGGCAACGCGCAGCGCCCGGGCGACATCGTCAAGTCGATGTCGGGACAGACCATCGAGGTGCTGAACACCGACGCCGAAGGCCGTTTGGTTTTGGCCGACGCGCTGTGGTACTGCCAGGACCGCTTCAAGCCGCGATTGATGGTCGATCTGGCCACGCTCACTGGCGCCATCATCATCGCGCTCGGCAAGGAGAATGCTGGTCTCTTCAGCAACAACGACAAGCTCGCCTCCCAGCTCGTCGCCGCCGGCCAGGCCACGGGCGAGAAGCTGTGGCGCCTGCCGCTGGGCGAGGCCTATGACAAGATGATGGACAGCGACACCGCCGACATCAAGAACATCAGCGGCAACCGCGAGGCCGGCAGCATCACCGCCGCCACCTTCATCGAGCGCTTCGTCAACAAGCTGCCCTGGGCGCATATCGACATCGCCGGCACCACCTGGTCCTCGAAGGACACGCCCATCGTGCCCAAGGGCGCGACCGCCTTCGGCCTGCGCCTGCTTGAGCGCTTCGTCGCCGACAATTACGAAGACTAGAGGCGGTGTCCGTTATGACGGAGATTGGATTTTATCATCTCCGCGCCTCGCCGCTCGACCGCGCCTTGCCGCAGCTTCTGGAAAAAGCCTATGCCGGCGGCCATCGCGTCGTGGTCCTGGCCGGATCGAGCGAGCGCGTCGATCACCTCAACAATCTGCTCTGGACCTATAACGACGAGGCTTTCCTGCCGCACGGATCGGCCAAGGACGGCAACCCGGCGCGGCAGCCGATCTGGCTCACCGTCGAGGACGAGAACCCCAACCAAGCATCCATGCTGGTGCTCATTGATGGCGCAAGCTCCACCCGGCTCGCCGACTACAAGCGGGTCTGCGACATGTTCGACGGCAACGATCCGGCGGCGGTCGAGGCGGCGCGTACGCGCTGGAAAGAGGCCAAGGAGGCGGGCCACGCGCTCACCTATTGGCAGCAGACCGAGAAGGGCTGGGAGAAGCGCGCATCCGGCGACGCCGGTTGAAGCCTCCCGCCGGGCCCGCTATAACCGCCGCGCTTCATCAACACATGGAAACGGATCGCGCATGGCCAAGGAACGCACTTTCTCGATCATCAAGCCGGACGCCACGCGCCGCAACCTGACCGACCAGATCAACGCGCGCTTCACCGCGCGGGGGTTGCGCATCGTCGCGCAGAAGAAGCTGCAACTCACCCGGAGCCAGGCGGAGGAATTCTACGCCGTGCACAAGGCGCGGCCGTTCTACAACAGCCTGGTCGCCTTCATGACCTCGGGGCCGGTGGTGGTGCAGGTGCTGGAAGGCGAGAACGCGGTCGCCTTGAACCGCGAGATCATGGGCGCGACCGACCCGGCCAAGGCCGCGCCGGGCACCATCCGCAAGGATTTCGCGGAATCGATCGAGGCCAATTCGGTGCACGGCTCGGATTCGGCCGAAACCGCCAAGACCGAAATCGCCTTTTTCTTCCCCGCGCTCTAGACCAGGAAATAGGCCATCAGCGCCAGCATCACGACGATGACGCCGACCACCCAGCGCAGCAGCCGGGCGAAGCCCAGCCAAGTCTGGTAATGGGGTTGCGCTTCTTGATCCACGACCATGATGGGTTCCCCGGGCACGTAGTCCAACCGAAACAGCTATAGCGCCGCCGCCAAACTCACGCAATAGAAGGGCAGCCACCACAGGTGATAATTGTGGTGCGCCGCCGGCCCGGCGAGGATGACGCCGAGTACGAGCATGGCGCCCAGGCCCGCGCGCGATGCCAGGCCGGGCGCGCGCCGCCAGATATAGACCGAGGTTCCCGCGAACAGCGTGCAGAAGACCGAGCGCGCGGCGAAGGCGGCGTCCGGGGCCGATGCCAGCCAGCTGGTGCTGTCGGGCGCGCGGATGGCGTTGAACAGCACGATGTTGTCGTAAAGCGCCGCGGGCGAGGCCAGCGCATAGGGCAAGATCGGCAGCAGTCCCAGCGCCGCGCCGATCGCATAACGCCGCCTCTCCGGCCAACCGGCGGGCAGGAGGCAGGGCAGGAACAGCACGCCCGGGAAGAGCTTGGCCGCAATCGACAATCCAACGCAAAATCCGGCCCAGCCCGGGCGGCGTTCCATCAACACGAATCCCAGCAGCAACGGCGCCACCGCCGCGAGGTCGGTCGAGCCCTTGACCAGCACCTGCTGCGCCGCCAGCGGGATGGAAAGATAGAGCAAGCAGGCCACCAGCCCGGCGCGCGGCGAGGCCGCATCGCTTCCCAGGCGCTGCATCAGCCCCAGCGTCGCCGCCAGCAGTAGCAGATTGGTCGCCAGCACGCCGCGCGCGCCAAAGACCATGCCGAGGGGCAGATAGACCGCCGGCATCAGCGGCAGATATTTATAGCCCTGGAATTCGGGCGCTGCGCCGAGCCCGGCGGCCTCGGTGTCGATCGGCATGGTGTAGGGGTTCCGGCCCTGGATCATCGCCTTGCCGGCATCGAGGGTGGTGGTCGCCATGTCGATGAGATGCGGATGGGAAAAACGCAGGCCGAAATAGACCAGCTGCGCCAGCAACAGGAACACGGCCAAGGCCGTCAGCGCGCGCGCGGGCTTTTCCGCCGTTGCCGGAATCGGCTTTGCTTCGCGCAGGGCGAGATAGAGCGCGCCGAACAGCAGCGCCAGCAGCACCGGCGCCTTCAAAATGCCCGCGTCCCAATTGAGGTTCTGCACCAGGAACACGGCGCCCCAGAACAGCGCCGCGGCAAAAATTTGCCAGCCAGTCGTCCGGGGCATCAGGCCGCCGGATCGAGCCGGAGCGGCCCGGGCTTGCCGTCGATCTCGACCCGGTTGCCGGCGAGTCGCACGCGGCGCTCGGCGATCAGCCGCAAGGCCAAGGGATAGGCCTGGTGCTCGGCTTCCAGCACGCGGGCGGCAAGCTTGGCCTCGTCGTCGCCCGGCAGCACCGGCACAACCGCCTGGACGATGAGCGGCCCGGCATCCACGTCGGCGATCACGAAATGCACCGAACAGCCGGCAACGCGCTTATGGGCCTCGAGCGCGCGGCGATGGGTGTCGAGGCCGGGGAAATCGGGCAGCAGCGAGGGATGGATGTTGATCAGCTTGCCGCGCCAGGCATCGACGAAGTGGGATGTCAGCACGCGCATGAATCCGGCCAGGCAGACCAGTTCGATCCCGGCAGCGCGCAGGATCTTGTCGAGCGCCGTCTCGAATTCCTCGCGCGTCTTGAAATCGCGATGCGGCACCACCTTCGCCGGAATCCCGGCCTTGGCGGCGTGTTCGAGCCCGGCGGCATTGGCCTGGTTCGAGATCACCAGCGCGATCTCGGCTGGGAAACCGGGCGCGGCGCAGGAAGCGGCCAGCGCCTGCAAATTCGAGCCGCGGCCGGAGATCAGCACGGCGGTCTTCAGCCGGGCCACGCGCGCTCCGTGTTGAGGATCGTAATCCCGGGCGCGCCCTTGGCCCGCTTGACGATGCGGCCGATGCGGAACACGCGCTCGCCCGATTTCTTGAGCGCGGCTTCGACCTTCTTGACCGAGGCGGGCGCCACCACCGCGACCATGCCGATGCCGCAATTGAAGGTGCGCGCCAGTTCCTGCCGCGGAATGGAAGCGCCCTTTTGCAGCCAGGCGAACACCGGCGGAAGATGCCAGCGCGCAGCGTCCAGCTCGGCGGCGACGCCCGCTTGCAGCACGCGCGGCACGTTCTCGATCAGCCCGCCGCCGGTGATGTGCGCGAAGGCCCGGACTCCATTGGCTTTGCCCCCGCCCGCCTTGAGCGCGGCGAGGCAGGGCTTGACGTAAAGCCGGGTCGGGGTCAGCAGCGCCTCGCCGAGGTTCTGCTTGGGCGAAAACGGCGCGGCGGCCGAATAATCGAGCCCCGATTCCTCGACCACGCGGCGCACCAGCGAGAAACCGTTGGAATGGAGGCCCGACGAGGCCAGGCCGAGCACGATGTCGCCCGCCGCGACGCCGCTGCCGTCGATCACCTTACCGCGCTCGGTTGCGCCCACGGCGAAACCCGCCAGATCGTATTCGCCGCCGCCGTACATACCAGGCATTTCCGCGGTCTCGCCGCCGATCAGAGCGCAGCCGACTTCGCGGCAGGCGTCGGCGATGCCCTTGATGATGATGCGCGCCTGGTTGACTTCGAGTTTTCCGGTGGCGAAGTAATCGAGGAAGAACAGCGGCTGGGCGCACAACACCACCAAGTCGTTGACGCACATGGCGACCAGGTCCTGGCCGATGGTCTCGTGCCGTCCGGTCGCGATCGCGATCTTGAGCTTGGTGCCGACGCCGTCGGTGGATGCTACCAGGATGGGGTCGCGGAAGCCCGCTTTCTTGAGATCGAACAGCGCGCCGAAACCGCCCAAGCCCGCCGCCGTGCCCTTGCGCGCGGTCGCCTTGGCATAGGGCTTGATCGCCTCGACGAGGGCGTCGCCGGCGTCGATGTCGACTCCGGCGTCGCGGTAGCTCTGGCTTTTCTGCTCCGTCACCGATGTTTTCTACGCCGCCCCGGCCCTGGCGGCAACTCCCGGCAATGGCCATGCAAGAATAGCGCTTGAGCGGTTGCGGCCTCCGCCTGATAGAGTCGGGCCATGCGCCCGCTCGCCCGGCCGGCCGCCATCGCGCTCGCCAGCTTCTGCGCCTTCATCAACCTCTACGCGCCGCAATCGCTGCTGCCGCTGGTGGCGCGCGAGTTCGGCGTCGGCGCGGTCGAATCGGCCCGTCTCATCAGCTCGACCACGCTGGCGGTGGCGCTGATCGCGCCCTTCACCGGCGCGGTGGCCGACATGCTCGGCCGCAAGCACGTCATCGTTTCGGCGATGTTCGCGCTGCTCGTGCCCACGGTCATGGTCGCGCTGGCGCCGACGCTCGGCCAGATGGTGTTCTGGCGCTTCGTCCAAGGCCTGCTGCTGCCGCCGGTCTTCGTCGTCACCGTGGCCTATATCGGCGACGAGCTGCCGCCCGCCCATGCCGCCGGCATGGCCGGGCTTTATACCGCATCGAGCTGCTTCGGCGGCTTCTTCGGCCGGTTCTTCGCCGGCGTTTTGGCCGGGCCCTTCGGCCTGCGCGGCGCGTTCCTGGGCCTGGCCCTGGTCACGCTGGCCGCGGCGATCGGCGTGCTCCTGCTGCTGCCGCGGGAACGGCGCTTCGTCCCCAGCCGCGACTTCCGCACGGCGATGCGCCACATGATCGGGCATGTCATCGACCCCGATCTCGCCGCCACTTTTGCCGTGGGCTTCGGCGTGTTGTTCAATTTCGTCGCCCTGTTCACCTACATAACTTTCTATTTGGCGGCGCCGCCCTTCGGGCTGTCGGCGGCGGCGCTGGGCACGATCTTCGTGGTCTATCTCTCCGGCGTCTTCACCACGCCCTTGACCGGGCGGCTGGTGCGGCGCTTCGGGCGGCGCAACTTCGTCCTCGCCGCCATGGCTTGCTGGGTGGCGGGGCTGGCGCTCACCCTGTCGGGCAGCCTCGCCGTCATCATCCTCGGCCTGGTCTTGGCCTCGGGCGCGGGGTTTTTCTGCCAGGCGACTTCGACCGGCTATGTCGCGGTTTCGGCCCAGCGCGCGCGCTCCTCGGCGGTCGGGCTCTATGTCACCGCCTATTATGTCGGCGGCAGTTTCGGCGCGCTTCTCCCGGGCTATGCCTGGAATTGGGCGGGCTGGCCGGGCGTGATCGCCGTCATCCTCGTCATGCTGGCCATCATCGCTGCCATGGTGTTGTTCTTCTGGCGCGAGACTGGCGGTTCGCCGCCGGCGCCTTCCGTGTCGGCGGGGTGAAGGACATGAAACTCCGTTTCCTGGGTTGGGCTTTCGCCGCGATAATTTTCGCGCATTCGGCTTTCGCTTCGCCCTTTTTTATTGAGGCCGCTTTCGCTTCCTCGTGGAGCGAGGCGCCGGCGCCTTCGCCCGGCCCGGCGCGGGCGATCGGCGGCCCGGGCAATGGCTGCATCGCCGGAGCGGTGGCGTTGCCGTTCGACGGCGTGGGTTATCAGGCGATCCATGTCAGCCGGCGGCGCTATTTCAGCCATCCCGAAACCGTGGCCTTCGTCAAAAGGCTGGGACGGCGCGCGGCGGAAGCGGGCCTGGCTCCGTTCTATGTCGGCGACCTGTCGCAGCCGCGCGGCGGCCCCATGCCCGAGATGCATGTGAGCCACCAGAACGGCGTCGACGTCGATATCTGGTTCAACCTCGATCCCAAGCCCGTTTTGCCGCCGGAAGCGCGCGAGACCGTCGATCTGCCCTCGATGATCCTGCCCGATGGGAGATCCATCGACCCCGCCCGCTTCGGCGCGCCCCAGGTGAAATTGCTGCGCCTGGCGGCGAGCGACAAGCGGGTCGACCGCATCTTGGTCCATCCCGCGATCAAGCGGGCCTTGTGCGCGGGCGTGGGCGGCGCGGGATCGGGCGACCGTTCCTGGCTGCGCCGCATCCGTCCCTGGTACGGGCATGACGAGCATTTCCATGTGCGGCTCGCTTGCCCGGCGGGCTCGCCGCTTTGCGTGCAACAAACGCCGGTGCCGGAAGGCGATGGTTGCGATCAGGCCATTTTCGATTGGTGGACCGCCGAACTCAGCCGGCCCAAGGAACCCCAGCCGCCGCGCGTTCCGCCGGAACCGCCCGAAGCCTGCCGCGCGCTCGAAGTGGTAAGATGACGGTCATGCCCGGTTCGGCCGGCGAGACACGCCAATGAGGGGGAAAGTCATGCGCAGGATTTTGATCGGCCGGGGGATTTTAATCGGCCTAGCCTTGGCGCTGGCCGCATTGCCGGCCTCGGCGCAAGCGCCGTCCCCGGAATGGGAGCGCTGCTCGGGCACGGGTTCGGGCGCGGCCATTCCCCCCGAGGCGCTGGTCGGCAATTGCACCCAGTTGATTCAAAGCGGGCGGCTTTCGACCGCGGAGCTGGCCAGCGCCTACTACTATCGCGCCAACGCCGAAGGGGGCCATCAATACGACCAGGCGATCGCCGATTATACCCAGGCGATCCAGCTCAAGCCCGATTTCGCCGTGGCGTTCTTCGAACGCGGCGCCAACTATGTCGGCAAGCGCCTCTTCGACCAGGCCATATCCGATTACACCCAGGCGATCAGGCTCAAGCCCGATTATGCCAGTGCCTATAACTATCGCGCCTGGGCCTATCACCGCAAAGGCGAGGACGCGAACGGCCTGCCCGACGCCGAGAAGGCCGTGGCGATGGCGCCCGACGATGCCGACAGCATCGAGACAAGGGGCGAGATTTACGAGCAGCTCGGCCGGCGCGACCAGGCGCTCGCCGATTACCGCCGGGCGCTGCAACTCGATCCGAACAATGGTTTTGCCAAGCAGGCGATGAGCCGCCTCGGCGTCGCGCCGTAGCCCATCGAGCGCCTTGTCAGCGGACTAACAAAGGACGCGCAAGCGCATAGGACTAAGCGTTGTCTTTCGAGGTTTGGCTCGATCTTGGCTTTGCTCGATTCAACCGGTCGCTAATTGCACAGGGTCTTCCATTCGTACTGATGTGTGTAGGGGTTATAAACCTGCGCTTGGTGGCAATCTGTTGTGCCTATCGGCGGAATACCCAAGGGCTGAATTGGCTCTATAGATGGCGGAACGATTGGACAAATGTTAGCCGGGCAGATTGGCTCAATATCGAGTGTGCTTGAGCATATTGCCTGAACATCGCCGTTCACGCATCGGCAGACACAGTTGGCATAAGTGGGCGATGAAAATACCGCCAGCCCTACGAGGACAAACGCGGGAATTGATAGCAACCCCTTCATGGTTTCCTCCCAGTTTAGGCGAGAATCAGCGGTCCTTTTTGTCGGGCTACTCCCGCTTCGATCATCTCGGGCATGATTTCGATTTTATTTTCTTCTTGGTTTTCCAATTACCACTCCAACGTATGAAAGACCATGACCACTGGCAGAATCATTGAGAATGTCTAGTTTTAATATCCTCCATTGATAGGCCGGTATGATGCATTCTCGCTGCGCTTGATCTATGCCCTTGGCAATCAACTCGCCCGACGAAAGGTTTGAGACTAGCTCTCTTTGAAGTGAGTCCTCTCTTAAGTTCACCCTGATTTGGGCTTGGGTAATTTCGTCTTGTTTGGTTCGCACTGCGTCACGTGCAGCCAAAATCTCAGGCGCTTCAAGCTCTGTTACAGGAGACGACGGCCCGCGCCGCCCATGATTCTTTAGCGCATCGGCAAGCTCTTGCCGAAGTCCGTCGTACTCTTTGACCAGTTTCTCCAATTCGGCCTTAGCTTCTTTCAAAGAGTTTACGCTGTAACTGTCTCCCCAATCAGTTCGCGCTCCATAGGCGATTTGCCACTCTGGAACCGACCACGATTTAATTCTTAGCATTGAGGCATCAATTAACGACCCAATGGCTGCCGGAGATAGATGATCTCTAAGATTGCGAAGCCACGGCGCACCAAACCAAGCGGCTGCCAATAGACTAAGGGCTACCCCCGGGAAGCTGAGATAGTGCGGCATCCCCGGCCACGCTAATTGGATAAAGCCGAGAAAGAAGGCCAGCGCCAGAGAAATCCCAGCGATTCGCGCTTGAGTGTCCATTGGTCTAACTGTGACTCCAGTCGGCCCCGCTGCGCTATGGCAGCGGGATATAGCCCTTAGGGCACTTTTCTCATGCCTATAACTGCCAAGATAAC
>Ga0187803_10000171_pt1 | contig 27392 bp, 20 predicted proteins | sample NC_wetland_sal_i_2_FD_132425 | JGI IMG/M metagenome (GOLD analysis project Ga0187803, IMG submission 132425) | Wetland sediment microbial communities from Neuse River Estuary, North Carolina, USA - Control_3 | ecosystem: Environmental > Aquatic > Freshwater > Wetlands > Sediment | place: USA...
ATCGCCGTCAGGGAGGTGTGTTCATCGCGCAGCCAGAAGCCGAACGTATTGCCGACCAGAAAAAAGGGAAGGCCTGAAGAAAACCCGAGCAACAACATCGCCAGCGTTTTGGGTCGCAGGTAATCGGCGAGCCGGTGCTTTTGCGGACTCACGCCTTCATTGTCCACTGGGGCCTCACGAAACTCAACCCTTCGACTGTGCGGTCGGGCGATGCAGTAAATGGCGCGCCATGGTTTCGCGGACTCAACCCTTCTTGACGCTGGATTTCGATTTGGCGGCTGTGACCGAGGCGTTTGCAGCAGCAGATTCGGTGGAAGGTTCGGTCTCCTTGGGCCGGAGCAATTGAATCTTGACACGAGCGACACGGCGGCCATCCATTTCGACAACAGTGAAGCGGTAGCCGCCAAACTCAAAGTTCTCCCCGCCGCGAGGAATGAAGCCGAGCTGGTCCATCACAAAACCCCCGACGGTGGCATAGGCGGGATCTTCGGGAAGAGTGATGTTGTACTGGTTATCGAGGTCGCGGACATTCAAAGCGGCGTCGAACACGACGGCGCCGTCGGCGAGAGTCAGGGGTTTTTCGACCACGTCGAATTCATCGTGAATTTCACCGACCAGCTGCTCGAGCAGGTCCTCCATGGTCACGAGGCCCAGAATGCTGCCAAACTCGTCGACCACTATGGCCATGCCGACGTGGCGGGCGCGCAGTTCGTCAAGAAGTTCGCTGGCGGGTTTTGTTTCCGGCACGATGAGAATTTCGCGAAGCACTCGGCGAAGGTCGAAAGGCGGAGGAGGGGGCAAATTCTCCTCGAGGCGGCGCTCGCGGTCGAGAAGCACCCAGACCATGTCCTTGATATGGACGAATCCGAGGACATGGTCCACGGAGCCCCGGTAAACGGGTATACGGGAGCGCTGCGTCGTGGCGAAAATGCGCATGACCTCTTCAAGGGATGCCTCGATCGGGAGCATGTGCATGTCCGGGCGCGAAACCATGATTTCGCGGACCTGGAGGTGGCCGATCTCGATGGCGCTGAGGATGAACTTCTCTTCCCCAAGAGCAATCAGGCCGCGTTCGCGCGCCTGCTGGATTTGAATTTGCAGCTCTTCGGCGGAGTGGGCGACGCCGTGGCCTGTGGGGGTCATGATGCCTAGGGCTTTCACGATCAAGCCGGAAGCGCCGTCGAGCAGGTCAATGGCCCAGCGAAAGGTATTGAGAAACCACAGAAACGGGCGGGACACCATCAGAGCGACGCGTTCGGCGCGGGCGAGGCTGATGGTTTTGGGGACCAGTTCGCCTAAAACAACGTGGAGGGCACTCAGGAAAAGGAACGCGATAGCAAGGGCAATGGCGTGGACCAGAAGCAGGGTGCGCACGCTGACGTCCGTGGGCATGACGCCCTGGACCAAGTTGGCCAACGTGACTTCGCCCAGCGCGCCAATGGCCAGGCTGGTTGCCGTTATGCCGACCTGAACGCCGGAAACGACACGGTGCAGGTCGTGCAACAGATGTTCAACGATTTTTGCCTGGGCATTGCCGCGCGCAACCAATTGCCGCACGCGAGACATACGCACGGCCACGAGGGAAAATTCGACGGCGGCAAAAAATCCGTTGAGTGCCACCAGCACGAACACCCCGATGAGGCGTACCAGGAACATCCGGTTCGGTGATCCCCCAGCGGCATTGTAACAGCACCGTGCGGCAGCGGGTGTAAGGGACGTGGGTGCGTGGTTGCGCGGGTGGACAGGGTCCACTAGACTGGAAAATTCCGATTGAGGTGGAATAGCTCTTGCGCACGGTACTACGTTTGCTCTTCTGGATCGCGGCGATTGTGGTGGCAGCGGCTGCCACGGCCATCTGGTGGTACGTCTACCGGCCCTTGCCGCAATTGGACGGTTCTGTCGCCGTCGCGGGCCTGCACGGCGAAGTGACCGTGGAACGCGACAATTGGGGTGTGCCCCATATCCGAGCCTCTTCCGCTGAAGATTTGGCCGAAGCTCAAGGCTACGTTCTCGCCCAGGACCGGCTGTGGCAGATGGATTTGCTGCGGAGGGTGGCGCGCGGCCAGCTCTCCGAGGTGCTTGGTCCTGCCACACTGGAAATTGACAAGAGCTATCGCATTTTGAATTTTGGCCGGGCTGCGGAGCGCGACTTCGCGATGGCCAGTCCGGAAGTGCGAAACATTCTGGTAGCCTATGCACGCGGCGTAAATCGCTTCATCGATCAGCACGCGACACGGTTACCGATTGAGTTTACGTTGTTGAAATACAAGCCGGAGCCCTGGCGGCCGACCGATTCGCTATTGATCGGGTGTTATATGTACCGGACATTGACGGACACCCGAGCGGAGGAGATAGGCCGGGCCATCGTAGCCGCGAAAGTGGGGCCGGAACTGGCGAAAGATCTCTACAGCCCAGATGCCGCCATGGATCATTTTGTCGTCGGCGACCCCGGCGTTCAGAAAGATGCCCATGCCGCTGCACACAAAGACAGCGACCAAGACGAGGATGAAGATGAAATGGATTCCGAGGACGTCCTGAAGGCCCAGCGTGAACTTTACGACTCTCCTCGTGTTGCCGTTGTTCCGGACCTGACTTCGGCTTTGGCGGAAGCAGCGAAGGGTTGGATCGGTGAATCGCAACGCCAGATTCGCCATTCGCTGGGAAGCAACAATTGGGTGGTCAGCGGGGCGTACACGGCGACGGGAAAACCGCTGCTCGCCAATGACATGCATCTGGAACTGACACTGCCTCCGATTTGGTACGAAGTGCACCTGACCGCACCCGGGTGGAACGTGAAGGGCTTCGCACTTCCGGGGTTGCCGATGGTCGTTGTCGGGCACAATGACCGAATCGCATGGGGCTTCACGAACAATGGCGCCGATGTCCAGGACCTTTACATCGAGACGTTCAATCCAGCGAACGCCGATGAGTACCGCGTGAATGGGCAATGGAAGAAAGCGGACATCTACGACGAAGTGATCAAGGTGAAAGGCGCGGCGGATGAACACCTGCGGCTGGTAGTGACACGGCACGGTCCGGTGGTCCAACAAGAAGGCAATCAGGGTTATGCGATGCGCTGGACGGTTCTGGAGCCTGGCGCGTTATCCACCTCATATACCTGGTTGGGGAAGGCGCAAAACTGGGGCGAGTTCCGGGAAATTATGAAAGGAATCTGGGGACCGGGGCAAAATGTGGTGTATGCGGACGTGGATGGAAACATTGGCTATGTGCTGGGAGCCCACGTGCCGGTGCGAAAGAAGGGGCACGGGGAAGTGCCGGTGCCGGGGGATACCGACGAATACGAATGGACGGGATACATTCCGTTCGAGCAACTTCCGCAGGTGTTTAATCCAGACAGCGGTTTGATCGTCACGGCGAATGCCAGGGTCACCGGGCCGGATTACAAGCCGTATATCACGGATCACTGGGAAGAGCCTTATCGAACCGCGCGGATTTACGACCTGTTGCACGATAAGCGCGATCTGCGGCCGGAAGACATGCTGAAGGTGCAGACGGATGCTTTCAGCTATCCGCACCTGTTTCTGGCCGAACAATTGGCTGCTGCGGCGCAGGCGGCGCCGCCTAAAGATGAGCGTGCGAAGAAACTGATTCAAGAGGCAAAAAATTGGAACGGGATGGCGGACGCTAACTCTCCGGTGGTGTCCTTCCTGGATGCAGCATTGTACCGGGCGCTGCGACTTATTCTGGAGCCGCACATGGGCAAGGATACGGACGAATACCGGTGGCGAAGCGTGGCTTTTTTGCAGCGGGTTCTGACGGAACGTCCGGCGCGATGGCTGCCGAAGGACTATAAGAATTACGACGAGTTGTTGAGCGCGGCGGCAGACCAGGCGGTCAAGCGCTTGGAAGAGAAGACAAAGGATGCGGATCCGGATGATTGGGCCTGGAAGCGGTTCAACTATCTGGACATGCTTCATCCCATTGGGCGCGAAGGGATCCTGAAAAAACTCCTGAGCATTACGGGCCAACCACAATCCGGCACCTCATGGAGTCCGCGCGCCGCCAGCCGGTATGACGGGCCTTCGGAGCGATTCGTGGCGAACCTGGCAAACTGGGATGAGTCCATTGTGCTCATCACCGGAGGAGAATCGGGGCAACCGGGAAGTGAACACTATCGCGATCAGTTCCCTTCCTGGTTTGAGGGCAAGGCGATTTACGGACCATTCTCTGACGCCGGGGAAGCCAAGGCGAGAAAACACACGCTGACGTTAAAGCCGGGAGAGTAAGGTTTCCCACGCTGCATGCCGGAACTTCCTGAAGTGGAAGCAATTGCGAGGACACTGCGCCCACTCGTGCGCGGCCAGCGCATCCGGTGCGTGCGTGTGTTTCAAGCCGTTGCAACGCACCCTCAGCTCCCCGCGGAAATTGTGAAGCTCAGCCAGGGCCGGCGGGTGTGCAATGTCTGGCGCAAGGGAAAATATCTCTTCCTCGAGCTCGACCGTGGGCTCATCGAAATGCACTTTCGATTTGATGGGCAGCTTCTGTGGTTTTCAAGCGCCAAGGAGTTGCTGGAACGGGCGAATCGAGGCGCTGAGCGAGTGCATGTCGATGTGGCACTGGAGTTCGCTAAGGGCGTGCTGGGCTTTGCCGATGCGCGGCATTTCGGGCGAGTACACGGTTGGGAGTCATCCGAAGCGTGTGTGCCACTGAGACGACTGGGAGTGGATGCCCTATCACCTGAGTTCACAGCGAACTTTCTGCGCGCCAAACTGGGTGCATCCAAGCGTCCTGTAAAGGAATTCCTGCTCGATCAAGCGCGCATCGCCGGCATCGGCAATATCTATTCGTGCGAAGCGTTGTGGCACGCTGGACTGGACCCGAGGCGGCTGGCGCATTCCCTGAACGGGAGAGAGGCGAGAAAACTCCATAAAGCAATTGTGTCTGTTCTCCGGCGTGCTTTAGAATGCTGTCTGGATCCTGCGCCCGCGTTTCGTGATCCGCAGTGGTGGTTCCAAGGGCTCGAGAAGATTTTGCGCACGTATCAGCGGGAGGGACTGCCCTGCAAGAGGTGTGGGCGGCAGATTCAGCGCATCGAACAGGGCGGCCGGTCCACATACTGCTGTTTGCATTGTCAAAAGTAGTGCGGAAGAACGAAGAGGCCCAGGCAGGCCGTTCCAAGCGATTTAAAAGAGCAAAGTGCGGTTAATACGAGAGGAATTCGCGTGAATCAACCTGTACCAAAGAAGCCCGAACCAGCAAAGAAGCCGGATTTTGAACGCTCCCTCGCGCGACTGGAAGAAGTTGTCCGCAAGCTGGAGAGCCCGCAATTATCGCTCGACGAAGCCATGAAACTCTTCGAGGAAGGCGTGGGGCTCTCGCGGGAATGCCAGAAGCAACTCGAAGAGGCGGAAGGCCGCGTGGAAATTCTATTGAAAAAGGCTGACGGAAAACTCTCCGCCGAACCCTTCGAACCCGAAGGAGAGAGCAAATCATGAATCTTTCTCCCTGCCGCAGACAGGGCATGTTTTTGATCCCATGAAACTTCCCCCGTTTTTTGAAGAAGACCGTTTAGCCGTTGACGCCCAGCTTGAACGTTTGATGCCCGGGGAGTCGGTGCAGCCACCCTCGATTCATCAGGCCATGCGATATTCCGTTTTCGCCGGAGGAAAGCGGATTCGGCCCATTCTATGCCTGGAAACGGCTAGGATCTTTGATGCGGATCCCGCCCACGCACTGTATCCCGGCTGCGCCATTGAGTTCATTCATACGTATTCGCTGATCCATGACGACTTGCCCGCTCTGGACAACGACGATCTCCGGAGGGGAAAGCCTACCTGCCACAAGAGATTTGGCGAAGCAACCGCCATCCTTGCAGGGGATGCGCTCCTGACGCTTGCGTTCGAAACGATCGCGGCTGCACCCAGTCCGCCGGAACGACGCGTCGCCATGGTGATGGAGATTGCGAGTGCGGCGGGAACGGTGAACGGCATGGTGGGTGGGCAGGTGGCCGACCTCGAGGCCGAGGGTAAGAAGGTTGGCCCTGAAACGCTGGAGTATATTCACAGGTCGAAAACGGCAGCGCTCATTCGGGCTTCGGTTACGGCGGGCGCCCTCTCGGCAGGCGCTCCACCGGAAGAAGTCGCGCGGCTGCGGCGATTCGGGGAGACGATTGGCTGGGCGTTCCAGGTAACCGACGACATTCTGGACGTGGAAGAATCCTCGGCCGCGCTCGGCAAGACTGCGGGCAAAGATATTGCGCAGCAGAAAGCCACTTATCCGGCTGTGTTTGGCCTGGAGCGTTCGCACCAAATCGCCGAGGAACTTGCCGCGAAGGCGATCGCCGAATTGCAGGTCTACGGTGACGGGGCCGGCCGGCTGCGTACCATCGCGGAATTCCTGGTCCTACGTCGCACGTAAAATTGCACACCCATGAAAGGCAAATCCCCGCGCAAGAGACTGGATGTATTGCTAGTCGAGCGTGGCCTGGCGGAATCACGCCAGAGAGCCCAGGCCATGATCCTTGCGGGCGAAATCGAAGTCGACGGAAAGAAAGCGGAAAAAGCGGGAATGCAGGTTGCGGAGTCGGCACGAATCAAGGTGCACAGCCGGCTTCAAAAGTATGTGAGCCGCGGCGGGTTCAAGCTGGAAGGAGCGCTAGAGGATTTCCGCGTCAACACGCAGGGGCGAATCTGCCTGGATGTCGGATCCTCGACGGGCGGATTCACGGATTGCCTGCTGCAGAACGGCTCGGCGCGTGTGTATGCTGTGGACGTCAACACCGGCCAGCTGGCCTGGAAGCTGCACGAAGATGCGCGGGTGGTTCGCATCAAAAAGAACGCGCGACAACTGACGCCGGTCGATGTGCCGGAGAGCGTGGACCTGGTCGTTGCGGACGTATCGTTCATTTCGGTCAAGAAAATCCTGTCCGGTGCGTGCGCTTGCGCAAAACCGGGCGCGGACCTGCTGATCCTGATCAAGCCGCAGTTCGAACTGGAGCGCGAAGATGTTGGGAAAGGCGGAATCGTGCGCGAGCCAAAGCTGCATGAAGCGGCCATCGCCAGCGTGCGCCGCGCGGCTGAATCTCTTGGCTTGACCATCTTGGGAGTTGCGCCGAGCCGCCTGGTGGGGGCGGAAGGCAACCAGGAGTATTTTCTTCACGCCAGAAAAGCGGCTAAGGTAGAATCCCAATAATCCATGTCGCCTTCACCGAAGTACAAAACCATTGGCATCATTTCACGCCCCCGCCGAGCGGTCCTCGCAGAGATCGTCCCGCCGCTGCTGAACTGGCTGAAGGAACGCGGCGTTTCCGCCTTGCTCGATTCGGAGACGGCGACTTCACTGAATCGAAGTGAATCCGTCCAAACACGCCATCAGATCGTGCAGGAGGCAGAGCTCCTGCTGGTATTGGGAGGGGATGGAACACTGCTGGCGGCCGCGCGGGAAGCGGCTCCCAGAGGCATACCGATCTTGCCAATCAACCTGGGCGGCCTCGGCTTCCTGACGAGTTTCACTCTGGAAGAGCTCTATCCGGCGCTCGAGGATGCGGTCACCGGACGTGCGGCCATTGACGAACGCGTTCTGCTGCTCGTGGAGCGCACACAGAACGGAAACACACTGGCGCAACAGCGTGTGCTGAATGAGGCCGTGGTGCACAAAGGGACGCTGGCACGCATGATTGAGTTGGAGCTTCATATCAATGGCGGTTTTGTCTGCCGTTATCGAGCCGATGGATTAATCGTGGCTACGCCGACCGGTTCGACGGCATACTCCATGTCCGCCGGCGGCCCGATCGTGCATCCCGCGGTGGAGTCCATTCTGGTCACGCCCATTTGCCCGCATACGCTGAGTGACCGGCCGGTGGTTGTGCCGGATACCTCCAAAATTGAACTCCGAATGGCGGAGAACTCGGATTCGGTCTTTCTGACGCTGGATGGGCAAACCGGAGTGCCACTGCAGGCACAAGATCGCGTGCGCATCACCCGTGCCAAGGAACGACTGAAGCTGATCCACCCACCGGCGAAGACCTATTTCGAAATTCTGCGAAATAAACTGAAGTGGGGCGAGGCCTGAACTCAGGCCAGAACATCCGTGCGCAAGAGGTCTGCTTTCGTTTCCCGGCGGCGGATCAACTTCGCGCGCTTCCCGTGAACGAGAATTTCCGCGGGACGACAGCGGCCATTGTAATTGGAAGCTTGCACCATCCCATAAGCGCCAGTGGCCCAAATTGCGATTGTGTCGCCCGGTCCGACGTGCCCGAGCGGCCAACCTTGCAGGAAACAATCACCGGATTCACAAATAGGCCCGACGACGTCCGCGCGCTGAGCCGGACCCTTCTTCAGGTCCTTTCGTTGACACACCCGGGTAATCGCGTGGGGCGCATCATACAGCACCGGCCGGGCGAGGTCGTTCATGGCCGCGTCGATAATTACAAAAGATTTCGTGGAGTTCCGTTTTGTGTAAATGACTTTGGATAGCAGCACAGCTGAAGAAGCGATGATGGAACGGCCGGGCTCAAGCAATAAACCGACCCCGAGAGGCCGAACTTTTTCTGCGATCATGCGGGCGTAGACTTTTCGCGGAACCGGTATCTCGTTCGTATAGCGTACGCCGAGGCCCCCGCCAAAATCGAGATACTTCAGGGCGATGCCTTCCTTGCGCAGGTCGAGCAGGTAGCCCGAAAGGCGATCGAGCGCTGCGCGAAACGGCCTCAAATCGACAATCTGTGACCCGATATGTGTGCTGATCCCCTGCCAGCGAATGTACTTTGATGCACGATGCTGGAGGTACAGAGTCCGGGCATCTTGCCAAGCTACGCCAAATTTATGGTGCGAGAGGCCCGTCGAGATGTGCGGATGCCCACCAGCCTTAACGTCGGGATTCACTCGGAGGGAAACGCCCGGAGCAACCGCGCGGCTGCCCAAGTGGCGCGAGGCCTCCTCGAGAAGGACGTCCAGCTCTGCGGGAGACTCCACATTAAATTGCAGAATGCCATGTGCGCCGCTTCGCCTTCCCCTGTACCTAAGCGCTGCTCGAATCTCCTCTCGGGTCTTCCCCACGCCGGAGAACACGATGCGATTGCCTGGAATGCCGATGTGGCCCAGGTGCTCCAGTTCCCCGCCGGAGACGATGTCGAACCCGCTGCCGCGCTTTGCCAGCAAATTCAGGATGGAGAGGTTGCCGTTGGCTTTGACGGCGAAGCACAGCAGATGAGGCAACCGATACAGCTCGTTGTCCAATTCATCGAAAGCATCTTCAATCGCGCGCTGGCTATAGACATAGGCAGGCGTTCCATAACGCGTAGCAATCTCTTCGAGGGCCATACCTTCGCAATAAACTTCGCGGCCCGCGCCCTTGCGCATTCTCTTCCAGGCGAAGTGCGGCGTGAAATTCGCGGGGTCCACATAGGGAAGGTTTTTCCGTGCTTCGCCGGCGCCGCTCATTTTACCTTCAGGACCACCAGGGTGCGGTCATCCGCGAGCGGAGCGCTCTGCGTGAACAAGTCCACATTACTGAGTACGAGATCGGCGATTTCCGCCGAGGTCCGCGCGTGATGTTCCTCAATGAGCCTTCGAAGTCGCGTGGTGCCAAAGAATTGGCCTTCGGCATTGAGGGCTTCCGCAATGCCATCGGAGTGGAACACCAGGATGTCGCCTGCTTCGAGGGTCACATTCCATTCCTCGTATTGCACTTCTTCAAAAATGCCGAGGGGGAAGCCGGTCAACTCAATTCGATCGCAGTGGCCGCCCTTATAGAGCAACGGCTGAGATTGTCCAGCGTTTGCCACACGCAGTTTCTGACGGCCTTTTTGCCAGGTTCCGAAGCAAGCGGTCATAAATCGCCCTTCGATACGACGTTCGCCGACCAATTGATTCATCTGGCGCAACATTTCGGCGGGCTGTAGCTTCTGCGGGGCCAGACTGCGCATAATGCCGATGGCCACCGCTCCATAAAGGGCCGCGGCCGTACCCTTGCCGCTTACGTCGCCCAGCGCGACACCCAGCTGCTGTGGGCCGTAGCGCAAGAATTCGTAGAGGTCGCCGCACACTTCGCGCGCCGATAGATAGCGCGCGGCAATATCCAGTCCATAATCGTCCGTTGGCACGGGCCGGAGCAGGGCGCCCTGAATGCGCTTGGCGGCTTGGAGATCGCGCTCCATGCGCGCTTCGCCTTTCGCCACCTGCTCATAGAGACGCGCATTTTCGACGGACACCGCGAGATTGGCCGCGAGAATGGAAAGCGTTTGGACGTGATCTTCGGTGAAATAATTCAGTTGCGGACTTTCCAAATCGAGCACACCGATCACCTTGCCCTTATGCATCATGGGAATGGCAAGTTCGGAGCGAGTCTCAGGGTTGACCATGAGATAGCGCGGATCAGCTGTAACATCTGCCACGACGACGGGCTCGCGGGAAGTGGCAGCGGCGCCAACGATGCCCTCGGTCGCAGCCACGCGCAGCTTTCCCTGAACTCTCTGGCCGTGTTTCACATCCAGCCGGTGGCGGAAGATCTGCTGCTCCTCGTCGTATAGCATGATGCTGAGAATCTGGTAGTCGATGACCCGCTTGACGAGTTCGGCGGCGCGGCGGAGAACGGCTTCGACATCCAGGATGGAGCTAATTTCGCGGCTGACCTCATTAAGCACAAGAAGTGTCTCGGCCTGGGCCCGCACTTGCTGAAACAGGCGGGCATTCTCGATGGCGATGGCCAGGCGGTTGGCCAGCACGGCAAGAATGTGTTGTTGATCCTTCGTGAAGTAGTCCAGATGGCGGCTCTGGATATCCAGTACCCCGACGCATCTGTCGCGAAACATTAGAGGCACAGCCAGTTCAGACCGGACGCTGTCGATGGCGTTGATGTACCTTGGGTCTTGCGAAACGTCACTGACCCGCACGGGATGTCCGGTCCGGGCAGCCGTGCCCGTGATGCCCTGCCCGATCGGAATTTTAAGATTTTCGGCGAGCCCAGGCGGATAGCCGATTGCAAACCGGTGAGTGAGATAAGCGCCGTCACCATCGACCATCAAGACGCCGAACAATTCGTAGTCGATGTGTTTCTTGATGAGCACCGCGGCGCGCGCCAGGACCTCATCCAGATCGAGGGAGGCGTTAACCTGTTCACCGATTTCCGCGAGAGTTGCCAGAACCTCCGGATTGTCTGTTGTCAGGCTTGTTTGTGTTTTGGGGCCAGTGGCTTCCATGAATGTATTAATTATAGCAGGCGGCTTGGTTTGCACTTACCGCCCATAAAGTACTTCGCTATTCGGACTTGACCCTGGCACGCGAACCAAACTGCAGCACGCACACATCGGGCAGATTGCGATAGCGCTCGTCGTAGTCCAGGCCGTAGCCGACCACGAATTCATTGGGAATCGTGAAGCCGGTATAATCCGCGCGCACGTCGGCGATGCGGCGCTCTACCTTATCCAGAAGCACGACGACGCGAAGGTGTTTGGGCTTCTTTTCCTCGAAGAAACGTAGCAGGTATTTCAACGTGAGACCGGTGTCGAGAATGTCTTCGACCACCAGGACGCTCCTTCCTTCAATACTCACGTCCAGATCCTTGATTAATTTCACTTCGCCAGTGGAGTCGATACCCTTCCCATAGCTGGAAACGGACAGGAAATCGAAAGAGACTTCCCCGCCTAGCTCGCGCGCTAGATCCGCCAGAAAAAAGACCGAGCCCTTCAGAACGCCAATCAGATGCAACGGCTCATTGGGAAAGTCGCGGCGAATTTCCCTGGCGAGTTGCTTCAGCCGCTGCCTAACGCGAGCATTAGGAATCAAGATGCGGACCGATTCTCCGGGACGGTGTCCGCGACGGGATTTGGATGTTGATCCTTTGCGCTTTTCGCTCACTCGTCGTGCTCCTTAGCTGGTTCTATTCCACCCAGTCTGCGATGAAAAGATTTGTCTCATGGGGCGCCTTGCCGTTGCGATTGGAGGCCCACACAAGCCGCTTCCCGTCGGAAGTAAACATCGGGAAGGCATCGAAATCGGGGTGATAGGTGATGCGTTCCTCGCCGGTTCCGTCCTCGTTGATGACGTAGAGGTCAAAATTCCTGCCATTCTTGGCATCGGCCTGATTGGAAGCAAAAATAATGCGCTTGCCATCAGGCAGCCAGTAAGGACCAAAATTCGCCGCGCCGTTGTGTGTGACCTGATGCTTATTGGATCCGTCGGCGTTCATCACCCAAATTTCCAGATTACCGGGACGAATCACGCCCGCCGCCAATAAATCCTTGTAATCCTTGATCTCCTCGGGAGTCTTTGGATGCTCGGCGCGGTACACGATCTTTGTTCCGTCGTAGGACCAGAACGGGCCGCCATCGTAGCCGAGTTCATGGGTCAACTGCTTTACATTGCTGCCGTCCGCGTCCATCGTGAAGATGTCCAGGTCGCCATTGCGCGTGGAGGTGAAGACGATGTGCTTGCCATCGCGGGTGATGGTGGCTTCGGCACTGTAACCCGGAGAGTTGGTCAGGTTCTTCAAATCGGAGCCATCGGGCTTGGCAGTATAGATCTGATAGGAATTGTAAATCGGCCAGACGTACCCGCGGGAATAATCGGGCTTGGGAGGGCATTCCGGACTGGCCGCGTGCGTCGAAGAGAACAGAATACGATCGCCGGAGGGAAAGAAATAGCCGCAAGTCGTGCGCCCCTTGCCGGCGCTCACTAGCTTGGGAACCGCGGGCTTGCCGTCCGGTGTGTCTACAGGCATGGTGTAAATCTGGTCGCAGGAAACATCGACTCCCTGATGCTGGAAGATGAGCTGTTTGTCGTCGAAAGAGAAATAGGCCTCGGCGTTTTGGCCGCCAAAGGTGAGTTGGCGCGCATTCTTCAAATGCTTTTGTTCCTCGGGGAGGAGCAAGGAATACGCGGCCATTTGCTGTCCACGAAGAAACATAAACCGTGGGCCGTAAGGACAAAGCACCGCGAGTAACACCGTAACCCACAGCCTGGCCCAATTTCCTTTTTTCACGATAGCCCCTGGTGAATGCATTCCAAATGCGTGGATTCCCTGTTTCTTGCTACTTTCGTTGCTCCAATTTGACTTCGACCTTCAGCTCTTTGCCATCGCGCAATACGGTCACCGGCACCGCGTCGCCCACCTTGCTGCGGCGGAGGGCGTCCGTAAAATCGTAGAGATTCTTGATGGGCTTGTCGCCAAATTGAATCAGGACGTCGCCCGCTTTCAGCCCAGCCTTGGCAGCCGGCGACCCGGGTTTCACGTCGGAAAACTTCACGCCATTTTCCGTTTGGCCAAAATCGGGAATCGAGCCGAAATAGGGCCCATAGCCTCCGCCACCGCCGGGCGAGCCGGAATGGGGATTACTCTCCACGACAGTTACGAAAGCAGGCCTATCCGAATCGGAAGCCAATTCCACCGCCGCGCGGGCAACGATATTCAATAAATCCGCGGCAGCATCCGGTTTGATTTTGTCCCAAGTGTCTGAGGGCTTGTGATAATCCGAGTGCAAGCCTGAAAAAAAGAACAGCACGGGAATGCGCTTGGTGACGAAGGAGGTGTGGTCGCTGGAGGAATAGCCGCCCTGAGAGAGTTCGAATTTGAGAGGGGAGTCGCCGTGGGCTTGGTCGATCACTTTCTGCAAGGTGGAACCGGTGCCCACCCCGCCGATGTAAACCTTGTTGTCTTTGATGCGCCCGATCATATCCATGTTGAGCATAGCTACGGCGTTGCCCAGAGGTTTGGTTGGAGCCTGAACCCACGCGGCGGAACCGAGGAGTCCCAACTCCTCTCCGGCAAACGATGCAAACAAGATTCCCCGCTGGAGTTGCCCCTTCAATGGCGCAAGCAATCGCGCCAGTTCCAGCAAGCCGGCCGTACCCGAGGCATTGTCGTCGGCACCCGGATGAATTTGGCCGATTTGCGAGGGCGCCAGCGAATCGAAGGTGCCGCGGCCGAGGTGGTCGTAGTGAGCTCCCAGAATCACGTATTCGTCGGTCTTTCCGGGAAGGTAGGCCAAAACATTATTCACCGTCGCATGAGTATTTTCGACACCCACGGCGAGAGTCGCGTGCACGGGGTCGGGGAATACAAAAGAGGCGGGCTTACTCGAGGAGTTTATCCCCGCTTGGACCTCGTCTAGTGATTTCCCTGCGGCTCGAATCCACTCTTCTGCCACTGTGTTTTTCACTTGAGCAAACAAGATCCCCACATTTTCCGGGCCACTGACGCTCCCGAAGCGGGTCAGGAGATCTTCTTCTCCGTCTCCCAATTTGCCGTTCACCAGAATCATGCCTTTGGCTCCGTGATTACGGGCATTGATGGCCTTGGTGATGATCTTTGCGTGCGCGGTCAGACCCTGATTGCCACTTTTGGCAGCGAAACCGGTGGGCTCGTAGCGCAACACGACAACGATTTTGTCCTTGGCATCCAGCCCGGTGTAGTCGTCGTAGCCAAATTCCTCGGCGGTGGCGCCATAACCCGCGAACACCAGCGGGGCGGCGATCGTTCCGGAGTCAGAAAAGCTAAAGGGCACGTAATCCTGGTTCAGTTTGAGGACCGTTTTCGCTTCGCCATTCTGAACGGTGAGGTGATTGTTCCCTTTCAGTTTCGCACCGGTGGTGACGGTGAACGGCTGGAGGTATCCGTTCTCCCCTGCCGGCTCCAGTCCCAAGTTCTTGTAGCGGGCCGAAAGGACGTGTTCCGCTCGAACCAAACCCTTTGAGCCGTCACCGCGGCCTTCCATCTTCGGTTGCGTCAGGGTCTTGATATCGTTCAGGTAGCGCTGGGAATCGGCCGGGCTGAGCTTTGTGGTAGTCGGCGCCGCAACGGCCAGAGTCACGGCAAAAAGCAGGACCAGCCCAAAGTGATGATAGCAACGGAAGATTTTTTTCAAACGCGGCAAGTTACGACCCCGAAGTGTTCGTTAAATCGAGAAGCGAATTTTTCCATCCTATGTGCTGCTCCCGAACCTGTCAAATGGAGCAGAGCACCACGCAACCGCACGTAGGCCAGGCGATTAACACGGCAAAGTTGATGACTTCACGCCAAGAATTTCTTGTGCCGACGAACTGCCCGGTTATACTTATCCGGCACCCGTATGGCGCAATTGCTCAAATCTACCTTCCTCATCGTTACAGCCCTGTTCCCGATCGTGAATCCGCTCGGGAGCGCACCGCTCTTTCTTTCGCTGACGCATTACTATTCCACGGATCAGAGAAAGGTCCTCTCGCGGCGAATCGCCTTGAACAGCATCGTGCTGATTGTGGCCTCTTACTTCATTGGCACGCATATTCTGGCGTTCTTCGGCATTTCGATGCCGGTGGTTCAAGTCGGCGGAGGGCTGGTACTCGCCACCGCAGGGTGGGCGATGCTGAAACAGAAGGATGAAGACAGTACCAAGAGCGACGTGCACCGCACGGTGGATGCTCACGATCTTTTCCAGAAGGCGTTTTATCCCTTAACGCTTCCGCTCACCGTTGGGCCAGGTTCAATCTCCGTCGCGATCACGTTGGGTGCCAACGAACAGCACATCGGCCACCAGATCATTTTCTCCATCTTGGGAGCGGTTATCGGCGCGGTTCTGATTGCCGCAAGCGTTTATCTCTGCTACGCCTTCGCCGACCGGCTCGCCAGGGTGCTTGGCGTCACAGGGATGAGCGTTATTATGCGCTTGTCCTCATTTCTGCTGGTCTGCCTAGGCGTGCAAATTATTTGGAACGGTGTTTCCGCATTGTTGAAAACATTGCCGGTCGTGGCTCACTAATGCAATCCAGGTGATCTAGTCTTGTCCACTCCAATCAGGCAGCTCCCTTCTCCCTAGCAGTACTTCGGCGGCCCAGGCGCCAAGATAAACAGACTGTGCAACGCCATGGCCGGAGTAGGCCCCAAGAACAATGGCGTTTTCACTCTGTGGATGGCGCTGGAAGACTGGTTGCCAGCCTTCGGCAATGCAGATAGGTCCGCCCCAGCGGTGGGTGAACTGCACTGCCTTAAGCGCGGGATGCAGACCTCGCACCCGTTGCTCAAGACTGGCGAACAGCTCGGGAGCCTCCCCGCGGCTGATATCGAGGAAATTTAAGTCGCGCCACTTTTCGAGGAAAATCAGCCCACAACCGAAAATTACGGCCTGCCCAAGAAGCCTGCCCCACAAGTAGGGAAGATCGATGGTGTAAAAGGGTTTTCGTTCCCCGAGCCCAATTTGCCGTAGGACCCCGTCATCCAAGGGTTCCGTCATGACCGCGGTGGTGAATGCGGGCTGGGCCTTCCCTTGAAGGCCCGAAAGCTCCAGCGCAAAGGCATTGGTGGCAAACAACGCCTTCTTTGCGCGGATAGCTCCGTTAGGTAGAAGCAGCTCCACTTCTTCTGGAAAGCGTGCATCTTCCACCGGACTCTCCTCGAACAACAGGGCGCCGGCCTGCTGGGCCACCGCGGCCAGGCCCCTTACGGTCTTCCCTGGATTGATCGTGCCGCCCGGAACCTCCTTGATTGCGCAGAGATCGCCGGAATCTTTCCAGCAGATCGGAGAATCGGGAAGGAGATCGGTATGCGCTAGTTCGTAGCAACCGGGCAATTCGAGGTCTCCATCCACTTGCAGTTCACGAGTGATCCGCTGATAGCCGGCAAGCACATCTCCGAGACCGGGCAGATCTCCCACTGCACTTTCCGCCAACGCAACTCCGCCGGTGTAGCCGCTGGAACCAGCACCAATTGTCGTTGCCTCAAGCAGTGCAACGCTCTTTTCTGGTGCCAGTTTTTTCAGCCAGGCTGCGGACGTCAGTCCGGTGAATCCGCCCCCGACAACTGCAAAATCCACAACGGCCGGCAGGTCGCGCTGCGCTGTGCGGAAATCCACTGTCCAAGGACGATTGCCCCAATTCTTGCCAGTTTCCATGCATTGCTCTCAACCGCCTCACCACTCTACACCGTGTGGCTCCTCCCGTGAATTTGCTATGCTGTTGACCTCCTCTGGAGGTATCGCCCGCCATGACCCAAGAAAAAGATCGAATGGATCGTCGTGAGTTCCTGAACAAATCTGCTGCGGTCATGGCCGGTAGCGCGGCGCTGACAACCTCCGCGCTCTCCTATGCCCGTGTTCTGGGTGCGAATGATCGCATTTCGCTGGGCCACATCGGCATCGGTAGCCGCGGCACAGATCTTGATCAAATCGTTGCTGCAGTGCACAAGAATTCCAACGTCGAGATGACCGCGGTCTGCGATTTATGGACGGTCAATCGCGAAGCCGCCCGAGCCACAAACGCCAGGTACTACGGCCGCTCGCCGCGCACGTATGCCACGCCCGAGGAATTGTTGGCGCAAAAAGATATCGATGCCGTGCTCATTTCTACGCCCGAACATTCCCACTCCCCGCTGCTGCAACTCGCCGCGGAGGCCGGCAAAGACGCCTACGTAGAAAAGCCCATGGGCAACGTTCTCAGCGAACTCAAGGCGGCCCGTGACGCCGTGCTCTCGCGCAACCTGGTCGTTCAGGCCGGCACGCAACACCGCAGCGAACCCTACCAGAAGCTGGCCTACGACTGCGTGCAGAGCGGCACGCTCGGCGAAATCTCCAAGATCGAGATCGCATGGAACTATCATGGACCACGCTGGCGTGGCCGCAAGGAAGTTTCGCAGATTCGTGAATCGGAGACGGATTGGAAACGCTGGCTCATGACCAAGCCGCCGCGGCCGTTTGATCCCCGCCTTTATTTTGAATTTCGTCTATATCGTGAATTTTCCGGCGGGATCACCGATCAGTGGATGAGTCACGCGATTGATCTGGTCCACTGGTTTATGGATGAGCAAGCTCCCCGGTCCGCGGTTTCGAGCGGCGGGGTTTTCGCCTGGCATGACGGCCGCGAGAATGCCGACACTTTCCAGACGCTGCTCGAATATCCAAAAGGATTTCTGGTCAGCTATTCCACCAGTTTTGGCAACGACGCGCCCGGATTCACCCGCTACATGGGAAAAAAGGCCACGCTCTTTAATATTGGCGACGAGGGCAGCCCGCGCTATCAAGTGGTGGAGGAAAAGGGCAATCACGAAGACGATGACAACATCGACGCGCAGCGTAAATCCCACTACTTACGATTGCCGAAAGACTCTGGCCTTCCACCCATGAGCATCGACGACCTTTCCACTGAACATATGGCCAACTGGTTTGACTGCATTCGCTCTCGCAAGCAACCAAACGCCACCGTCAAAAATGGCTTTTCCCACTCCATAGCGTGCATGATGTCCACACAGGCGTATTGGACCGGCAAAAAAGTCTATTGGGACGCGGCCTCCGAACAAATCATGGATCACGAACCACTTCAGAAAGGTTCGTAGGTAATTGGAGATGGTCGCCCTGCTTCCTCAGAGGTATTTGATGAGGACGACTTCGTTGCGCGTCTCGTTGTAGACCAGCTCATCCACCAATTGTTGGGTCAGCATCAATCCCAAGCCGCCGGGTCTGAGGCCCTTCGCTTCCCTTTCCTGCATGTGGGCCATGGGATTGTCTTGTGGATTATTAATCGCGGCGTGTTTTAAGTCTTCCAACTTAAAGCCCGGGCCCGGATCATCCAGGCGATACATCAACATTCGCTTGGTGCGGATATAAGAGACGCGCACTTTCTGGTTAGGATCGAGATGGCCACCCCATTCGATCGCGTTGTTCAGAAGCTCGCGAAAGGCGTAGCCCACCTTTTCAAGGATGTCCGGCGGCAGGTCCGTGTCCAGATGCATCAAAAAACTCTGGACCCGGCCAACGACCGAGCGCTCGCACGGCACCATAAGCTCAACCCACTGAGAGTTGGCGGATAGCACTTCGATCGCGGGAACTTCCGGGCTGGTAGACAACGCATTTTCCACGCTCGTGAGCAGGGTTGTATCGTCAAGCGGCTTTTTCAGGAACTGGTAAACGCGCCCGCGCAAGGCAGCAAGCAGGGTGTCCGAAGTCTGGTCCGAGGTCATGACTACAATCTTGGGAATATGTTTTTCTTCGTGCAGATGGCCGAGTAGGCCGAGGCCGGTCATCTTGGGCATCCAAATGTCCAGGAGCAACAGATCGAATTTCCTCTTATGAATGGCACGCAGGGCCGCCAGGCCGTCGGGGGCCGTAGCAACAGAATACCCGGCTTTTCTCAGGATGCCACGTAGCATTTGGCGCGTCGTAGCATCATCATCGGTGACCAGAATCCTCGACATGCACACGCTCCGGCGAGTTTGCGCTCGCCTCGGTGTTTTTGGCGGACGTCCTCCATTGCTCTTTGCTTGGGACATTAGCTCTGCCGCTTCGTCCTGGGGTGCGCTCCCGAGTTGCGGGAGCTGTTCTGCCCCGCGTATCCTCTCAAATTTGCTTCCAATTTCGCAATCTCTTCCTTTAGTTGTTCGTAAACCCCAGCACTCCCGCGGAAATCCTCGGCGCGTCCCAGGTCCTGTAGCTTCTGGGCGTGCTCTCGCGCGGCCTCGGCCCCAAAAATGCCCACCGCGCCCTTTAATGCATGCGCGAGGGATGCCAGACTCTTACTGTCCTTTTGCTGCAATGCCTTTTGCAAACCTGACATCCGCTTGGGTGTGTCGCACAAGAAGGTTGCGATCATCTTGCGCGCCAGGGTCTCATCACCACCCACGCGATCGAGCAGATTTGCTACAGGTGTCTGCGCCGGCACGGAAACCGGTTCCATCCTCTCGTCGAGCGGCACTTCTTGCGGCGATCCATGAATCAGGGTCTCCAGTGCGCCCAGGCGAAAAGGCTTCCCAATGACAGAGTCAAATCCCGCCCGCAAAAGGCGCGCGCGATCCTGCTCAGTGTTATAACCGGTCAGTGCAATGACAACAATGTGTCCACGGTCTTTTTCACGCGCGCGTATGGCGCGCAAAGCTTCCAGCCCGTTCATGACCGGCATCTCCTCATCCATGAGGACGATGTCAAACGGCTGGCGCTGTAGCGCATCCAGCGCTTCCTGGCCATTGGCCACAGCGACGACGTGATGCCCACTCCCCTCCAGCTGATGCGCGGTCAACAGGAGAATTTCATTCTGGTCGTCAGCAAGAAGAATGCGCATGGGTAGTCTGCTCATCAGAAAAACTTGAGGCCGTCCCCCTACTAGTAAAACTTTCACTCTTGCCCCGGCTGTTTAGCCTGGGCCGGCCCGCTCAATCCCAATCGTATCCTTAGTACCTCCTGGCGTATAGCGAAGTCCACTGTGCTAAAGGAAATGGAAAAGCGTGGCGACACGATCAAAGCTGACCAGAGTCATCGGAACGCTGGTAGGGGGTGGGAGGCGGCAACAAAGAAGATTGACAACGGAAGAAAAAGAAAGTAAAAGAAAGAAAACGAAACCAGATAAAGACAAACAATTTCCCTGGAGCAGTGCAGCTGTCAGTTTAGGGGGTGTGGAATGCAATTTTCGGTTCACAGCCTTTGTTCAGGATTCTTCGCAATTATTCTCTTTGCTTTCTTTGTTAATGCGCTCCTCATCGGGCCGGTCTGGGCACAGTCGACCTACACGGCCCAGCTCAGCGGCGTGATCACCGACTCGAGCGGCGCCGTGATTCCGGGCGCCAAGGTCACCTTAACCGATGAAGCCACTGGTGTCCGGATGACGTTTACGACGGACGCGCGTGGGATTTACGTGTTCACGGGTGTGCGACCCGCCATGTACACAATTCGTGTGGAAGCGCCCAATATGGCCGCGCAGCAGCGCAAGGGGGTGACTCTGGCCGTGAGCCAACAGGCCACGCTGGACTTCACGCTTTCGCCGGGTGTCATCTCGGAAACCATCACGGTAACAGAGCAGGCGCCCCTGCTCGATACCGGCAATGCCTCCCTGGGTACGGATGTGACCAGCGAATATTTCCGCGATATGCCGCTTATTAATCGCAGCATGTTCGGTCTGGTCTTTCTGGCGGGCGGCGTCACGGAGACCACCGGTTCGGGCACGCAGGATTCCTATCCTTCGGGAACAAACTTCGTCTCCAACGGCCAGAGAAACGCCACAGCTGAGGTCCGGCTGGATGGGGCACTGACGAGCGCGCCGGAACAGGGCGAAGGCGGAACGACAAACGTGTATTACCAGCCCTCGGTGGAGATCGTGCAGGAGTTCAAAGTAGAGAACAATAGTTTCTCCGCGGAGTATGGGAACAATGGCGGGACGGTGGTCAACCTGGTTTTGAAAGAAGGAGGAAACCAGTTTCACGGGAGCGGTTGGTGGTTTGGCCAGCGTTCGGCGCTGGATGCCAACGATTTTTTCAACAATGCCAGCGTCCCGCTGGTTCCGAGTCCGACCACTTGCGCGACCAATACGGGTTCTCACTGGGCGGACCCTTGCGGAAGCAAAAGACCTTCTTTTTCATCGATCTGGAATTCACACGGGAACACGACCCGGTGAACATGAACGGGACGGTTCCGACTGATGATGAACGGAAGGGTATCTTCACGAACACGATGACGGCGGATGCCAATGGGAACCCTGTGCAGCAAGTGATTTACAATCCCTTCAAGATCACCTGCGACCCACCGCAACCACCAACTCCACCCTGCTCGGGTACTTTCACGCGAGTGCCATTCGCGAACAATGTGATTGATCCGCAGTACATCGATAAGATTGGACAGGCTCTCCTGAAGCTGTACCCGGAGCCGAACGTGACGCCGGACAACCTTGGGTTGAATAACTTCCGCGACACCATCTTGACGGATGCACCCGCGCATCAGTTTGACGTGAAGGTAGATCATCATTTCAATGACAAGCAGCGGGTCGCGGTACGCTACAGCCAGTCATACAGCGAATACAACGTGCCGTTTGTGCTGGCCAGCGGGGACTTTGGGGACGGCCAAACGTCCAGCCAGACGGTTCACAATATAGGCCTGGAACACAACTGGAACGTCACACCGACCAGCGTGTGGACAAATCGTCTGGCATTGGACCGCGTCTCTGCTCCTGTTCATTCCAATTTCCCGAATTTCTCAGCCGCAGGATTTCCGGCCATCCTGGGCACCGCAAACGGCCTGAAGCGCATGCCAACGATCCAGTTGGATGGCGCGAACAATTGGATTTCCATGTACACGCAGTGCTGCACGGATACCAAGTTTGCGCACACTTTGTGGACCTATTCTTCCGCGTACTCCTGGGTGAAGCGCGGGCACACCTTCAAATTTGGATTTGAGCAGCGCCAGTTCTTCAACAACTTCTGGCAACCGGATAATCCGACCGGTCTTTTCAATTTTCCCCAAGTCATCACGGCTGATAACCCGTTTGATACCAGTGACCTAACGAAAGGCAACTCCTTTGCCAGCTTGCTCGTGGGATTTGGCGCCGGCTTTGGGAGCAGTTTCATCAACATCAAGCCGCAGGTGGCGGATAAATCGATGGAAACAGCATTTTACGTTCAAGACGACTGGAAGATCACCCCGAAGCTGACAATCAATCTGGGATTGCGCTACGAATGGAGTTCGCCCTATACCGAGCGCTTTAATCGCCAGCAGTACAGCGATTTTAAAGGTGATACAGGAATTGCTGTCACCTTGCCCGACGTATCGGATCCTATTCTCAACACAACTCCCCCGAACCTTGCGACACCCACGGAACTGATGGGCACAACCCTTTTCGTGAATCAGGGCGGACTGGGGCGAAGCGTGCCAACGGATCGCAACAACATCGCACCGCGAGTGGGTTTTGCGTGGTCCATCGACTCACGCACGGTTATTCGCGGTGGCGCCGGAGTGTATTACGGGCTGAACCCCGCCACGAACTTTCAATACCCGGGTGCGGCGTTTTTCTCAACTGACTCCGTCTTTTTCACGACAGATAACTATCAGACCCGCACCGCAACTCTGGAAAACCCGTTCCCTGGCGGCCTCGGCCTGCCTCAGGGCCAGAAGTACGGAAAACTGGCCCAGTGGGGATACGGCAACGGCAACAATCTGGGGACGGAAGAGGCACGCAACGCCGACATTTATCAGTGGAACCTGGGTGTACAGCACCTTTTCCCCTGGGAATTCACAATCGGAGTGGATTATTCGGCAAATCGAAGCACGCATCTTCCCTGGGGTGGTTATTCCAGCACACGAAACCGGAATTTCATTCCCTCAGCAGAACTAGCGCGGATCTCTGCTCAACTTCATGCGCAGGACGCGACCTGCGACGATCCAAACGATAATTGCGTGACCAACTACCTCGCCCAGTTGGTTGACAATCCGTTTGCTCAGTTCTTCGTTGGCCCAAATGCAATTTTCAATGAGCCTTCGGCGCTCTACGCGCAAACGCAACTCGACCCAACAACTGGACAGCAAGTCCCGCAGCAGATTCCGCTCGGTTATCTGCTTCACCCTTATCCCCAGTTCTCGGGTTCCTTCGAGGGCTTGCCAATCTTCGGCGCCAATTCCTGGTACAACTCGATGCAGGTTCGCTTCCAGAAACGCATGAATCACTATTTCAGCGTGGAGGGCAACTACACTTACTCGAAGTCGATGGATAATTCCTCGGCCGGATTCAATCCTTTTGTGGGCAACCTGAACAACACCAGCGCCGGGTACCCTATTGGCAATCCGCAGCAACTCGACAATTTGAAGAAAGAGTGGGCTGTCAGCGCCAACGATGCAACACACCGCCTGGTGCTCGCGACGATCGTGCAAGTTCCGGTGGGGAAGGGCCGTTGGATTGGAAAAGACATGAACCGCTTCCTGGATGGAGTTGTGGGAGGCTGGTCAGTATCCGGGATCATCACCAAGCAATCCGGGCAACCTCTTGCCGTTGCCATGGCCAATTCTCGACTGATGGATGGCAATCAGAGACCCAATGTAATTTGCAACAACTTGTCAACCGGAATCGGCTATCACAAGGCCGCGTCCACGGGGAATTCAATTCTCAATGCATCCTGCTTTGCTGATCCTGGTGACCAAGTCCCGGGAGATGCACCGCGGTATTTTTCACAGATTCGCGGGGACGGTATCCACAATGTGGACCTGTCCTTAAGCAAGGAGTTTGCGATCCGCGAGAACATGAAACTGCAGTTCCGCGGAGAATTCTTCAATTTTACAAACACTCCTCGTTTCGCGTTTCCGGATGTCGGAATTGGCAGCGGCACATTTGGCCAGGTGACTTCTACCGCTCCGGGAAGCGCGCCGCGCCATACGCAGTTTGGTCTGCGCTTCGAGTTCTAGCGCGAAAGGAGGAAGACATGCGACGCCGTGACTTCATGAAGACAGGTGTGCTGGGTGCGGTTGCCTCCTACGTTCCGCCGCACAATTTCGACAAATACGATTTTGGTTCGGGTCCTGCCATTCAGGATCGGCTGAATCAGGGGCCCTTCCCTGCCGATCTTTATCCAAGTTGGAACGTGGTCATGGCCCTGACGCCATCCACGGAAATGGTTCACAACTATGGTATGGGGCTGGTCACCTACCTCTGCGATGAGGTGGAACTGCTCCGGCCCGGCGGGATCACCGTCGAGACAGCACTCGAAAAGCTTGCCCGCTTTCCACTGGGCACAAACTTGTACATTCGTGTGAACTGGAAGGACGTTCAGCAGCGGCCCGGCCGCCTCGATCCAAATGAAATTTGGAAAACTTCGTTTGCGCTGGCGAAGCAGTACAAGAAGAGGATCGGGTTCCGAATCATGATTAGCAATCCGGACATCGAGGGCTACGCCCTGCCCGACTTCCTTCGCGAAAACGTTCCCATGGTGAAACTGGGCGAATGGCAGAAACGGGAGCGCGAAGAGCCTCGCTGTGACCATCCTTATTTCCAGGCTGCATTTCAAGAACTGATCGGGCTGCTGGCAGCCGAGTACGACGGGCATCCCGACGTCGAGTACGTGGACACTTGCATGTACGGCTTTTGGGGCGAAGGCCACACCTGGCCGCTCGAGAAGAATCCGTATCCGGATTACAGCACTGCGGAAAACACCTTCGTGAAAATGTTTGGTGTTCAGACCGACCATTGGAAGAAGACTCCCTTGGTGACGAACACACAGCCGGATTTCAGCAAGGTGGGCAATTCGGAGCTAGTCGATCGAACGGTCTGGCGGGGCGAATGGTTGAGAACGGACACGATCTTCATTGAAAACGAGCAGATCGACGCATTAAGCAACCGCCCGCCCTGGACTGCCGCTTCCATCGAGGTGGGAACGTCGGACGGCTCCCCGAAAACTCTGCGCCTGGATGAGGACGTGACCTACAGCGACAACATCATTAGTCACGTCCGCGATGTTGGCGCCAGCTATTTTTCGTTGTGGAACTGGCATCACATTTCAGCGGATGGCTTGGAGCGTTATTACAAGTCCTATCCGCAGGCCTTGGATTTACTCGCGAGTTCGATTGGCTACCGCGTGCGTCCCTCCTGGATTTGGACGTATGAAGAGCGCGGCGAGCCCGGATTGATCGTGGGCTTTGTGAATGACGGGATTGCGGGAGTGCCGGGTGCATTGCGGATTAGCGTTTGGTCGGCTACTGGCCAGGAACTCTGCTCGGGCTTTCTCGATGCCGGTTACCCGCTGCCCGGCCACGTGCGCCAAGCTCTCTTCCCCCTCCCGAAGGGAACCGCCTGGCAGGGTCTGCGGCTGAAGGCAGAAATTGAGGTCAAAGGACAGCGGTACCCTGTTCGCTGGGCCTGCCACCAGAAACTGAATGACGATGGAAGCCTGACGCTGCGTCCCACAAAAGGGTTGAATGTCTCTGACGAAACTGGAGGTATGGCCACGTGAAACGCGCAACCATCCTCGGCTTTTTTTTGCTAGCGGTTGGCCCCTTTGCCGGTTTGGTGGGACAGGAGCCACAGCAAGATTGGACTCACTATGTGCGCATCGGGGCCTATGGTCTGCAATCCGGAAATGCAGAGGCGATTGTGCGCGACGCGCAAAGCTCCCATGTCTACGGCATCGAAGTGGACAACGACATCCCCGGCCGCTACGAAAGCTTTCTTGCGCCGACCGCGAAACTAGAGGCCATTCGTGCCGTGGCGGCTGCCGCCCACAAAGCGGGCAACCATGCCTTCGTCTATATCGCTGGGACCGAGTGCATCACGGCAAACGCGGACAAAGCTGCGCACTCTGTCTTCAAAGATCATCCCGATTGGCTGCAGCGGAAAATTACAGGTGAACCGGCGATATTCACTTCAGGCGCAGCGTTTTGGATTCGCCCGGGCGACGAAGATGTGTGGATCAGCCCGTACGCGAAGGAATGGCGCAAAACCTACATGGAGCGCGTCAGGCAAATTGCCGGCACCGGCATCGACGGTATCTACGTCGATATTCCCTACTGGATGACTCACTTCGATGGCTGGGAAGATACTTGGGCAAGTTTTGATGACGCCACCCTCGCTGCGTTTAAGGAAAAGACGGGCCTCAATGCCAAGCGGGACCTGAAGCTCGGAGATTTTCAGGACGAGAACTTCCGCAAGTGGATTGATTTTCGCATCGAAACGATGACTGACTTCGTGCGCGACATACGCTCAAATGCACGTACTGTGAATCCGAACATCCTGGTGATTCCCGAAATCTATCCCGGCATTGAACAAGAAGCGCCGCGCGTGGGCGCGGACGTCTACGAAATGTACGCGGTGGTAGATGCGATCGCGCATGAATACGAATTCGGAAACGGGGAACACATGGCTGCTTCGCGCACGCAACTGGACTGGTTCCTGTACCAGGCCGGCATGCTCACCTTCCGGGCATTTGCGCAAGGAAAAGCCACCTGGATTCTGAACTATTCCTGGGATGGCGATAAGGGCGTTGATGCGCGCGACGCGATGAAGAACCTGGCGATGTCCGAGGTCATGGCCGGGGCAAATTTCTGGGACGCGCCTGGGCACTCCATGGCTGGGTCCAACGATGCTGCGACGCGCAAACAGATTTTCGAATGGATCGAGAAAAACGAAAAAACGATTTATCCTCCGCGAATCCCGATGCATCCCGTGGGCGTCTACTTTTCACCAAAGAGCCGCGATTACAACTATCCGGGCTTTCTCAATTCCTACCGCGGTGCCCTAGTCGCTCTCCTCCAATCGCATCGTGAATTTCGGGTGGTCACGCCGCGAACACTCGCGTCCTTTCACGGCCAAACCCTGGTCCTACCCAACGTCGGAGTCCTGAGTCAAGCTGAGAAGGAAGCATTGAAAGAATTCGCTAGCCACGGCGGCCACCTGGTCGTCCTTGGAACGGATGCCACGGGGCTTCCCGCATCAACACGAACCGCTCTGCCGACAGATCCGGCGCGAGTCTATTACCAAGCTTTGGAGCGTGATTTCGTTTCTGGCTCTCAACAATTGCCGCAAGAGTTCCTGAAATCCATCGCGCTGGAGAATGAAATCGAGGTAGAAGCACCTTCGACGGTTGCAGCGAATTTCGGCCGAGTAGGTGGCTCGCCGCATGTGTTTCTGGCGAACTTTGGCGGCCTGGTTCCAAGCAAGGTGGCTGTCCCGGCGCCTGCGAACGGAATTCGTGTCAAACTCCCCGCGACACTAGGCAACACGCTGACCTTTCTTTCA
>Ga0187803_10000172_pt1 | contig 27350 bp, 24 predicted proteins | sample NC_wetland_sal_i_2_FD_132425 | JGI IMG/M metagenome (GOLD analysis project Ga0187803, IMG submission 132425) | Wetland sediment microbial communities from Neuse River Estuary, North Carolina, USA - Control_3 | ecosystem: Environmental > Aquatic > Freshwater > Wetlands > Sediment | place: USA...
CGCGGCCGAGCGCTCGCCGCGCCTGGCTCCGCGCGCGCGCCTGGAAATGCCGCCGCGCCAGCCGGCCGAGCCCGCGCGTTGTGGCGTAATTCCATGCCGCGCCGATTCCCACCGACACCATCGGCACCGCGTATTTCACCAATGAACGGCTCACGAGCTTCGCGCCCACGCGTTCGCCCATCAGCTTCCAGGGCGCGAACAGTTCGCGTCGCATCCGCCGCTCGACCATCTGCCGGGTGGCGCGCGCGCCCAGGCGCATGCCCATGCGTCCCGCCTGATCCGCGAGCGAACCGCCCAGCGCAAACGTGAACACGGTCAGCACGTCCTCCGGGTCTTCCGCGTCGAGTTCCACGCCGTAGAGCCGCGCCAGGCCGGCCACCATCTGGAGCTGGAAGCGCACCAGCAGCACCAACTCCGCGCCCAGCGCCGCGAGCCCCAGCAAAATATTCCCCGGCAATCCCACGCCGCCTTCGCCCCCGGTAAGCAGTCCGGCGAGCTCATCGGCGGAAATCGCGGCGCCTGTCACGCTACCCAGCAACATCGCGTTTTTCGCCGCCACGCTGATCAGCCGGCCGGCGATAAACTCCCTGTCTTCTCCTGGATATTTTTCCTTCAGGTATTCGGGTGTGGCGCGTTCGTAGTAGGTGCGGAAGGTGGAGCGCGCAAATTCATAAAACCAGGTGCCGCTCTTCAGCCCCGCCCAGCCGCCCAGGCCCGCGAGCGCGCCCTTGGCCCACTCAAAATCCTGGCGCAGTGCGGCGGCATCTTCCGGCGCGTCTTTGCGTGCTCTGTTCCGCGGCATCATTCCATGTTCCCCGCGCGCGGCTCAAAATGCAACCGTACGGGCGGGAGAGCGTATTTCGATTTTCGAACTTCGCATTTTCATCTTCCTTTGAAAACCGGCGGGCGCTTTTCGAGGAACGCCGTTGTCCCCTCGCGCATATCGTCCGTGGAAGCGCACAATCCGAACAGAGTCGCTTCCAGAAACAGCCCTTCTTCCTGCGGCATTTCCATCCCGCGTTCGATCGCTTCCATGGAGTAGCGCACGGCCAGCGGGCCTTTTTCGATGATCTTCCTGGCGATGGCTTCGCAGGTGGAAATCAGATCCCCGGGCTCGGTAACGTGGTTCACCAGACCGATCCGAAGCGCCTCATCCGCCGAAATCATTTCTCCGGTCAAGATCATTTCATGCGCCAGCCCTTTGCCCACCAGCCGGGGCAGCCGTTGCGAGCCGCCGTAGCCGGGCATGATTCCCAACTTCACTTCCGGCTGGCCGATGCGCGCCGTCTTGCTGGCCACGCGCATGGAGCAGGCCAGCGCGAGCTCGCACCCGCCCCCCAGGCAAAATCCGTTGATCGCGGCAATCGACGGTTTTCCCATGCTCTCGAAATTGCGAATCACGCTCTGGCCGAAGAGCGACGTCGCCTGCCCGCTGACGGGATTCATTCGCGCGAGCTCGCTGATGTCCGCCCCGGCCACGAACGCCTTTTCGCCCGCGCCGGTAACGATCAGCACGCGCACCGCCGCGTCGTCACGCGCTGCTTCGAGCGCCTGCCGGAGTTCCGAAAGCGTTGCGTGGTTCAACGCATTGAGCACCTTGGGGCGGTTGAACGTGACGTAGGCGATCGCGTCGCGCACTTCGTACAGAATATTTTCGTAGGCCATGGCGTCCTCTGGTTCTTGCTTCCCCGATTTTCGCTTCTTCCTAGACTAGCTTCACCGGCTTGGGATTTTTCGGGTCGGCGTAATCGTAGAAGCCCCGGCCCGATTTCCGCCCGTTCCATCCCGCCAGCACCATGCGCTTGAGCAGCGGCGGCGGCGCAAAGCGCTTTTCCTTGAACTCCTCGAACATGATGTTCGCGATGTAGTAGGTCGTATCGTGGCCCACAAAATCGAGCAGCGTGAGCGGCCCCATGGGATGCCCGCAGCCCAGCTTCATGGAATTGTCGATGTCTTCGATCGAACCCACGCCCTCTTCCAGCGCGCGTATCGCGTCGAGAAGAAAAGGCACCAGCAGCCGGTTGACGATGAACCCGGTGCGGTCCGTGGTGCGTACCGGCACTTTGCCGAGCCGCAGGGCGAAGGCATACGCCTCCTCAAATGCCGTGCCGTCCGTCATGATCGTGCGGATCACTTCCACAAGCTTCATCACCGGCACGGGATTGAAGAAATGCATGCCTACAAAACGGCTGGGCCGCGCCGTGGCCACGGCCATCTCCGTGATCGAGAGCGAGGAGGTATTGCTGGCGAAAATCGTGTGCCTGGCGCAGTGCGGCTCGAGCGCCTTCCAGAAGTCGCGCTTGGCCCCCAACTGCTCGATGATCGCCTCGATCACCAGATCCGCGCCCGCAAGGTCTTCGATCTTGGTCGTGCCGCGCAGGCGCGCGCGCGTGGCGTCGCGGTCGGCGGCGGTCATCGCGCCCTTCTCGACCAGCCGGTCGAGATTCTTCTCGATGCCCTTGAGCCCTTTGGCCAGCAGCTCGTCGTTCACTTCGCGCACGACAGTGGGAAATCCCGCCTGGGCGCACACCTGCGCGATTCCCGAGCCCATCAGGCCGCAGCCCGCCACGCCGACTTTTTCAATTGCCATCGCTTTTTCTCCTGGAGGAAGGCATCAAGGCGCCGCCCGCGGCGGAAGTTCGCGCTGAGGACGCGCTCAGGGGCATTCCACCACGGCGCCGCCTTCACCCTTGCGAACATCTTCGAGCGCGAAGTCCACACGGTTGATCAAGTGGGTCACGATGTCTTCATTGTCGTACTGCGCCTGCACGGCTGCCTCGGCCACCACTGCGCTCAGCGTGACTCCGGCCCCATTCCATGGCGCCTTGACTGTGCCGGCCAGTTTCCGCAATTTGTCTGCAAGCCCCAGCGCGTTGGTGCCGTTGGTGTCCGGCATCACGAGCGCCACGGCCCAACCCACGTATTTCACCGCGATGTCGGTCTGCCGCACGCCGGAGAGCAGCGTTCGCGACAGGTTTTCGATATATCCTTCGACTTTGTCTTCGCCGAACTGGCGCGCCAGTTCACGCGCCTTGTCCACCTGAAGCACGAGCAGCGAAAACGGGGTGGACTGCTGCTTGGCGCGCGCGGTCTCCGCAAGCAGGCAATCCTGATACGAGCTGGCGCTGAGCAGCCCGGTCTTCTCGTCCGCCACGGCCAGGGTGCGCATCAACGTGCGCAGCCGGGCGTGGTTCACGGCTACAAGCATCTGGTCGCCCACGGCCTGCAGGAAGTAACTCTCGTTGGGCTTCCACCGCCGTGCCGCTTCCATCGCCACCAGCAGCATTCCGCCGGATTCCTGTTTTTCTTTATCTACCAGAATGACGGCGAGCACCGACTGCAGGCCGGTCTCCGCAAATGCCGGATTCGTGGCTGCCTCAAAGGTGATGGCGCCCAGCGAGTCGGGGGATTCCGCAGCCAGGAGCGGCAGCAATTTGGACAGCCGCGGGGGCGCGAGTGCCTCGCTGCCCGTGGCCGCGAACTCGCCCATCATTTGCGGAGGCTGGCCCGGAGGGCCGATAGTGGCGATGCAGCGCGTGGCGCGGAGGTGCTTCCCCACTTCATTCACCGCCGCTCCCAGGATGGCCTTCGGGGTCGGCTGCCGGAAGAGCACCTTATTCACTTCCGACATCTTGGTGAGGTCGCGAAGGGTATCGGCGTTGAACGAGCCGGTCTTCATCGCGGCGCTCGTCCCGGTGGAGGTCGCGGCGGCAGCGCGCGGCTGCATCTTCGATCCTGGCGGCCACCATTTGGCCTGCTCGTAGAGCGCGCGGAGCCGCTCGTTCTTTTCCTCTTCGCCCGCGAACATCTCCGCAATCTTTTGCAGCCGTTCCTTGGCCTTGGCCTCGAGCGAGTACTGCAGGAAAATCTCCGTCTGCACGATCATATCTTCGAGCGTCTGGGTGCGCTGCGTGGCGGCAGTTCGCTCGGTGGACTGGCTCGGGGCCTCCGCGGCCGAATCGCCGAAATGCGTCCTGGTGGTGACCACCGGCGCGGCGCTTCCCGCCGTTTTGGTGAGCCTCCCCCGGAAACTCCTCACGTAAGAGTCGTCCGCTTTCCCCTCCAGCCGTCCCAGCCGTTCGGCATGGTTGTTGTCGTAGGGATCGATTTCCACAAGGCGGTCGAGCGCGTCGCACGCCCCTTTGATATTTCCCTTCTCCAGATAGAGGTCGAAGAGCTTGGTGAGGACGGCGAAGTACTTGGTTTCGCGGTTGATCTCGTTGTAATGGCGGCCGGCGTATTCATGCAGCGGAATCGACTTGGTCTGCGAGGCCAAGAGGCTTTCGAATGCGGTGGCGAAGGCTTCTTCTTTCTTTGTCGCCGAGGCGATGGCGCGGATCTTCTCGATCGATTTGACCGCGGCGGCCTCTTCGCCCAGCTCGATCTGGCGGAGGGCGATTTCGAACAGCTTCTCGTAATGTTGTCCCGCGGGCCGGGCCAAGGCCTCGAAGGTGGCAAAGGCCTTGTCGAGCTGTTTGGATTCGAGCTGCGCGCGGCCAAGCAGCACCTGGAGGTCGGAGTCGCTCGAACCGGAAGCGAAGGGCTCGAGCATTTCGACCGCCCGCTGTGCCTGGCCCTTGCGCAGCATGCCGTCGGCAAGCACCAGAGCGATCCCGCGGTCGTTGGGCAAAATGCGGTGGGCGCGCTCCAGGATGGAGAGCGCGGAATCCACGTCGTTGAGTTGCAGGGTGAGCTGGCCGGCGCGCAGGTAGCCGCGCGCAGCGGGCTCCATCTGTCCCAGCCGCTCCGCCACTTCGCCAATCAGAAAGTGACGCCCCGGATTATCCGGGTCGAGCACGGCGATGCGCTCCCAGCAGGTAAGCGCCTCCGCGGTGCGCTGCTGGAAGAGATACAGCTCCGCGGCGTTTTCGAATTGTTCGATGGCCTCCATGGAGCGGTTCTGCTTCTGCAGCAGGTTGGCGTAGCGCGCCACGCGTTCAGGTGGCTGCGTAGTGGCCTTGAGGAACCGGCTGTAGAGCGCCATGGCCTTGGTGGGGTCGCGGTTTTCGACCAAGCGGTCGAATTGCAGGCCGTAGAAGTGCGCGGCTTTCTCGGCGTTATTTGAGCGGGTGTAGAGGTCGCCGAGGTTTTGCAGCGCGTCGAGATTGGCAGGATAGGCGCCGTTGATTTCCAGGTAGGCCTCGATGGCGTCATCGAGTTTGTTCCTCTCGATGCTCTTTTTCGCCCGGGTTAGCAGCTTTTCGAGGTCAATCGCCATTGCACAGTCCTCAGCGCTCGAACCCACGGAAGGGTCCGCCGTCGCAAACAGTCAAGCCGCTAACTATATACCGCGCCACGGCTCCCTCCAAAAGGGCAATTGTCGCGCGGGGTATCCCTGCACGCCCTGACGAAGGAATGTCCCGCTCGAACGGCCGCGCCGCCGGGAGGCCTGAATCCTGGCTGCCCGCTGCCGCATCGGATAGACGATTGTCCATATTGCAATCGACAGTCGCAGGAGGATAGAGATGGGAAAACTGAGCGGGCGGGTAGCGGTCGTGACCGGCGGGTCGAAGGGCATCGGCGCCGCCATCGCGGAGCGCCTGGGAAAAGAGGGCGCTTCGGTGATCGTCAACTATGCATCGAGCGCGGCGCAGGCTGAAGCCGTGGTCAAGAGAATCCAGGCGGCTGGTGGAAAGGCCAAGGCGGTTCGCGCGGACGTGAGCAAGCGGGAAGAAGCCAAAAAGCTCATTGCCGCCGCTGTCGCCGAATTCGGCAAGCTCGATATTCTGGTGAACAACGCGGGCACGTACGAATTCGTTCCGCTGGCGGAGGTTACGGAAGAGCATTTCAATCACACGTTCAACCTGGACGTGAGAGGGGTGTTGTTCGCAACCCAGGCAGCGGTAAATGCCTTTGACGGAAAGGGAGGGAGTGTCGTCAACATCAGCTCTCTCGCGTCCGTTGCCGGCGCGGCGACCGCATCCGTGTACAGCGCGGCGAAGGCCGCAGTGGATTCCATGACGCGGACGCTTGGTGCGGAACTCGGCCCGAGAAAAATTCGAGTCAACTCTGTTCTGCCCGGAGTCGTGGAGACAGAGGGCACGGCCAACATGAAGAACTTTGAGCAGTTCCGGGACGCGGTGATTCCGCGCACGCCGCTCGGCCGCGTGGGAACCCCCGGCGACATCGCCAGCGTGGTGGCATTCCTGGTCTCTGACGATGCGGCATGGATCACGGGGCAGATGGTCCAGGCGGCCGGCGGGCTCTCCCTCTAAATCTCTCGTACGGGCGCCGTTTACCGCGCCCTCCCTCCCGGATTTAGCCGCACCATCCCCGTAGGGGCGGACCCGCGTGTCCGCCCAGTTCGTACCGCCGGCTCCTCGAAGATCCCGGGCGAAGTCGAGGGGTTGCCGACATCCCTCCCGATTCTCGATTTTCGTCCCGTCCCGAGCCTTCGGGATTCGGGATCGATTTTCTCCTGCCTGAGAGCTTGGGTCCATGAACCGAGCCGAAGGCCCCGCGCTTTCTGACGGGAAGCCGCTCAGGTCCGTGCCGATTGCGCTGTATTCTCAATGAGATGGCTCATACGATTTTCGTCGACCGAAACCGATATCCTTAGCCAATCCAATCTTATGTTAACTGAATCCGGCATCCACAAATACCCTCCTTCCTCGTCTTTTCGTGCTTTTCCCAAAACTGGGATTTTTCAACCGAACCTCACCTCGCTGTCATCCCGAAGCCCGGCATCCCCGCTAGGCTGAGGGACCTGCTTTTTCTGACAGCAGTGCCACGCTCAAACCCGCCAAGTAGCATAGTGCCGAATCCCGAAGCTTTCGGTTCGGGCTCAGCCTATGCCCCCCTCAATCAGCGCCGCGTGCCCGCTGTAAGTGGTGATAGCGAGATCCCCGTCTCTGAAAGTCCCCGCGGCAAAACCCCCATGGGAACCGAGACCGCCTGCCAGCTTATCCCTTCGTGTCCGGTTCAAACCAGATTGGCACGGGCGTTAATGACCCTCGCAATCTGTGGATTTGTGAGACTGTTGTATTGGGCATGAAAAGCTCCCCCCGTGTGCGCAAGAAACTGAGAGGCGTGCTGTCGAACCACCCTTCCGTAGATGAGTCTCTGGTCGGCATAGCTCAGGATACAAGCTGCGCGTGCCCGAGTGATCGAGACATAAAGCAATCGAGCGGCCTCGAGCACTAATCCGGGGTAAGGCTGTCTAAAGTTACCCGGAAGGATGGACTCTTCAAGTCCAGGGACGAAAGCCACGATGGCGCTCAATCCCTTGGCGCCATGCATTGTCATGAGGCGAACTTTCTGCGGAAGAAACCCTTCTGCAGGCGGTTGCAGGTTCAGTCGCAGATAGACTCGTTCGAGAATCCTGGCCTGTTGCTCATCGTTGTCAGCCCATACGAAATCGCGTAGCTCCTCCAATGTTATGTCAGGCGGAAGGGGCGCAATGAAATTGCCCCACTTAGCTGCCTCTCCAGCGCCGAATGTCGCCGTCAGCGTTGCGACAATATCAGCGCTTCTCTGCGCCAAGGTGTCGGTCGGAGTCCATGCCGCGAAGTGAGCACAAATGGGCCGAGCCGTATCCACGGCCTTCAGCGCACGGCCCTTCACAAAGTTGGCCGGCAGTGGAATGTAGAATACATCTCGGTAGCGTAACGTGGCATTTAAAACTGCCCCAGCGACGGTGTCGCACGTCCCCGCACCCACTCCGGGAAGACAGCCTAAAATCGTTCTATGCGCGACGTAGTCACCCGGGTCACATATGATTCGAAGGGCTGACAGTACAAATCGCCCAGTGGTCTCATCCAAGAAACTGTCAGCGCGGGGTGCGTCAAACTCGACGTGGGCGTTCTGGAACGCTTGGCGAAGGATTGGAATTTGAACGCGTTTGTTGCTCACTAGGACTATCAACTCTCTGGCCGGAACGCCTCCGCCGATCAAATCCCGGCAACACTCTGCGATGGCCTGTGCCTCCTCCCAGTCTCGATGAAAGTGCCAGCGGTGCACCACGCCCGGTTCCGGCGGATTCGCTTGGGCGTGTAATGAAACGAGAGTTTTCGGAATTCGGTTCGGCATCGCAAAATTTGCGATAAGCGTATTCGCAGACTGAACGATTTCTTCGGCGCAGCGAAAGCAACCGGAAAGCGGATGCGTGGCAGTCCCAGGATGTAGATTTGAAAAAAGCTGAATGCCGGTGGGAGCCGCGTAGCGAAATGAGTACAGGCTCTGATCGTCGTCACCACAAATGAAGACTACTACTCCGCTCGCGATCAGGGCTTCAACAAAATCGAGGTCGCTCTGATTTAGGTCCTGGAATTCGTCGACGACTAGCTGTTGTATTCCAAGGAGGGCCGCAGGATCCAAAAGCCCAGCGGCGGTATCTTGAGCACATCGGCGCACCAATTCCCCCGGAAGCACGCAGCAGTATGTTTGAGTCCTTGGCCCGTGAAACGCATCAAAGCCCGTTCTTTCGGCCGGGTTAATTGGCGGGTTCGGTGGTATGTAATTCGGGGGCCCCCATTGACCTGTGCTCCAGAACGCCTCGTGGTAGCGTCTAATTTCCGCACACCGGCCGGGGGATTTTCCCGAGACGTAGGAAAATTCTGCGTCAACTATGTTCTCGGATTCCCAGTCGTCCAATATGAAGGGGCCCGTCGGAAAAGCAGCCAACCGACCGCCGGCCCGCAGAAGGCGAAGGGCAAGTGAGTGAAGAGTTGAAACGCGCACCAGGCCGACGGCCGGTTGACCGTTCTGTGTACAGTAGCTCTCTATGCGCTGCCCCAGATCGCAAGAGGCAGCGCGAGTAAAAGACACCACGTAGATGCTCTGGGGGCGGTACCCCTGTGCTAGCAGCCACCGAACCCTCTCCTCGATGGAACGGGACTTGCCTGTACCTGGGCCCGCTACGACCCTCACCTGAGGTGAACCATCATGAGCTGCAGCGTGCTGGATCGCCTCGGCGGCCTGTACCTGCTGGGCAGTTAAGGACATGGCGAAGCATATTGTACAGTGTATTTTACTAGGTACTAAGAATAGCCAGAATGGACGAGCAGCAAACAGTTTGCACTAACTTGTGGGAGTAAGAGATTACGCCGTTGGCCTCCACCCACAAGGGCCCAATCTGTGTCGAAATCAGCCCCTGTCCGCCGTTGGGACCCTGAGTCGCACAGCAATCGAAGATTCCGAGCACTTGGGAAACGGTGCCCCGGGCGGCGCCGCACGCGCAAGGGGTGTTGCTCGCGCGAAAAGAATTTCCGAACACCAGTCTCGCAGACCTCTGCGACCCTCTGGCGATGCTGACCGCCCTTGTCAAGGCTCACACCGAGCTGGACCGCGCGGCTGGCCTCTGTTATCGTCCACAGCCTTTTGAAAGCGACCGCCAGAGGGTCGAGCATCTCTTCGCTGTACACGAGAAACTCACCGCGCCCCTGATTCCTCCGACAAAGAAACATAGACGGAAAAACTCCTCAAACCAGGGCGCTACAGGAAGGTGCGGGCCGTGCGTAGAGAATCGGGTAGCTGTTGACCCAACTCCGAAACACTTCAGAATATATTCCGAGAGCCTAATTCGCGCATAACATGTGAGGGCGCGGTGGCGCACACTGATAGGGAAACACAATCATGAAGGCACACATCCCACTTTCCGCCGACTTCCTCTTCCGGGGCGCGTTTTATGCTGCTGAGCGGGGGGGCACTCTCCTGCATGATGCCGTACGGCTCTACAAACTCCGCCGCTTCGAAAGCGCAACGGTCCTCGGTGTTTATAGTCGCGAGGAGGTAGGGCGATCCCGGATTTTATTGGAACACCGCCAGCGCTTTCTGCGTGGAGAGGCGGTTAGAAGCGACGGTAAATTCCGTAAGTTGAGCGTCAATCACCACCCGAAGTTAGAGGCCAGCCAATTTTTCGTAAATGTGGAACCGCCGAAGCGGAAACTGCGAGAACTTAAGGAAGAAGAAATCGGGCGCCCTAAGTACTACCCTGAGGACGCTCCTTTCTACGCAGAGTGGGCCAGGAGAGTCGAAAAGGCTCGTGCGGAGAGAGCGCAGATACTTCAAAAGCAACGACTTCGCGCAATACACGTCGATCTCTCCGATGACGGTGCAGGCTGGAACCGGCCGTGCGAGATTCACCCTGGCTGGGTCAGTATGTTATTGGATCACCTCTGCATGGATTACTTGCAGCTTTATCAGGAGTTGTCAGGGAGAGAAGACCAGAGCGTAGCGGCAGCACTTCGAGAGTGGCCGGATCATCCGACCTTGCCGTGGCCGATGTACGTTCCGTGGCACGAACAAGGAAACGGAGCACGCGCAGGCCCGATCTCAAATCCGGGCTAGCCCATGGAGACGATCAAGAAGGTCAAAGAGATCCTGCAACCCGACACGAGAAGCATGAGTTTCTCTCGGATCGACACGGACGAAGGCATCACACTCGAGGTGCGCCACGCGCAGGTCGCGGGCATCCGTCTGAGCGATGATGCGCCCGAAGAGGTGCGGAGCTATTTTGCTACCCTCCAGAACATCTGTCTCTACGGCTGGTTCGCCTACGATCTCCATGCGGTGGTCGTTTTTTTGAGCTTCACGCTCATCGAGATGGCTTTGAGGAAGCGATTCCCAATCAAAGGAGTGGATAAGCGGACGTTCTCCCCCCTGCTCAGACAGGCTATTAAGAGCAATTTGATCCGGGAGAAGGGGTTCTCGCATATCCGGAGGCTCCGGCAAAACCAAGCCTATTCGCTCAGACTCTGGCGTACATCTGAAAAGATGCCTAGAACAGCCGTACCAAAGAACGATTATGTAAGCGCCCTACTTAAAGCCCTCCCCGTCCTTCGGAACTCATTTGCACACCCCCGCTTCCATCAAATTTATCTCCCAGGCGATGCGCTCTTCTCCCTCCAATTCGCCGCCGAGTTTATTAACCAACTTTTCGCGCCGACTGACCGAGGGTGTCGAGCACCCGTGGCACCATAATCCCGCCGACTACTCTGCAGGCGGAGAAAGGCCAATCTGATGAAATCCTACTGGGTCGTATCACCCAACGTGAGATTCAATGAGACAACCGTTTCGGATTGGAGACACGCTTCCGTACTTGGACACGCAGCGTTTATGGGATGGGGGCCGCGCCATAAGCCAATCGGATACAAATTTGCGCACGAAATTGCGCCCGGAGATGTGCTCCTCATCGCGAGACGCCACAAGTTCAATGCCGAGATTGTCGGATTTGGCGTTGTTCGGGGCCGGTACCTTCGCAAGGTCAAAGGCGTCAAGACACCAGAGAGCTTCGGCTCCGCCCGGCGACTCTCTCCGTTCGTCCCGATAAGCGAGGCGCCAGCGAGCATCCACCTCATCGAGGCCCTTCGTCACACCTCTGCATTGGCGAGACTCCATCCCGCCCGTGCCGACCGCTGGTATCGGGCTCACGCCCTTGTATGCAATTGGATGGAGCGGTTGCTCTCCGTAAATGACGCACCCCGGCCAGCTAGTAGGGAGTCGTCCAAAGCCGAGAAAGAGGAACACCTAGACGCCAAAGAGTTGCGCATAGTCGCCCACCCCAGGAACCACCAGCTCGACTATGTTTTCCGTTCAAGGAAGCAGGTCATAAGGGCCGTGAAGGCAGAGGCTTTGTTGCTCCTGCGCTACCGCCAATGGCTCAAGAGACGGGGTCGCAAGCTCGTGACCGCCAAGATTGGGAAACTTCAGTGCGACGGTTTTGAAGCGAAACCCCGAAACCTGATCGAGGCGAAGAGCTCGATAAGTCGAGAGCACCTGCGGATGGCTGTCGGCCAACTACTAGACTACGCTTACCACTTAGAGGACAAATTCGGCAAGCCAAACATGGCAATTCTCTTGCCTAGAGAACCCGATCGCCCATCCCTTGGTTGGCTCCATCAGGCGAATATCAGCCTCATCTGGCACCATGCGGGCGCCTTTCTCGATGACGCAAACGGCCAGTTCACATAGCCGACTGTCATCTTGAGCTCGCCACCAGCCAATCGCCACCGGCCCATTGCCTTCCAGCCAATACCCACGAGCGCAAAATTGTCGTTGAAATTAGAGGGTGTGCGCCGGGCGCACAACCGCATTAAAGATGTCCCTTCGGCACTCACCCGCCGCGTCTTCACTCAGCCTCACCCCCGCTCGCCCCGAAGAACGCCCCTGGCACCCAATTCCCATTTCGGGAATCGCTTCTTAGGAGCCTTCTCCCCGCTCGCCACTCGCGCGCCTTCTGCGTCCCGCCTGCCCTGACAGCACTACCGAAGGGAGCATGGCCGAGATACCACTAACCCCCGCCTTTCCAAGTCGGCTGTTGCCAGCTTTGTGGTAGTATGCTGGTAGTATGAAAGCTAAGACCTCTATCACACTCTCACCGGACGTCTTGCGAAAGGTGGACGAATTCGCCGGGTCCAAGCACTCCCGCTCCGCGGTAATCGAGCACGTGCTGCGTGACTTCTTCCGCGAGCGCAGCCGCCGCAGGATGCACGCCCGCGATCTGGAACGAATCAACGCAGCCGCCGAACGCCTGAATGAAGAAGTCAGCGACGTCCTGGAATACCAGGCGTCCGAGGAATGACCGGGCTTCCGGGGCGGCTGATGACGCGCGGCGAGCTGTATCGCGTGCACAAACCGGGCGGAGACCTCAGGGAGTTCCGAGTCTTCGTCATTGTGAGCCGGCAGGCGCTGATCGACTCCCGCTTCTCCACGGTTATTTGCGCCCCCGTATTCAGCCATGGCGAAGGACTCGCGACACAGGTGGCCATCGGACCGGACGAAGGCATGAAACATCCCTGCTGGGTCATGTGCGACAACCTGGTGAGCATCCGCAAGACGGAGTTGACCAATTTTGTCAGTTCCCTTTCACGGGGAAAGCTCGCGGAACTGAATCAGGCTCTTAAGGCGGCCCTGGATATGGACTGAGAGCTTTGGCGCTGCCGGGCAGACCTGTGGCAAACTGGATTGTTCGGCGCCGCGCGGCGAGAGCAGCAGAAGCCTACGGCGCCGCTTTCACATGGACCCGCGACTTATCCGGAACTTCTCGATCATCGCGCACATCGACCACGGGAAATCCACACTGGCCGACCGGCTGCTGGAGCTGACCGGCTCGCTCTCGCAGCGGGAGATGAGCGCGCAAGTGCTCGACTCGATGGACCTGGAACGCGAACGCGGGATCACCATCAAGGCCAAAAGCATCCGGCTGCAATACGCCGGGAGGGATGGACACACCTACCGGCTGCACCTGATCGACACGCCCGGGCACGTGGATTTTTCGTACGAAGTATCGCGCGCTCTTTCCGCGTGCGAAGGGGCGCTCTTGGTGGTTGACGCGAGCCAGGGTGTGGAAGCGCAGACCGTAGCGAACGCGTTTCTCGCCGCGGGCAACAACCTCTCCATCGTTCCGGTAATCAACAAGGTGGACCTGCCGGCGGCGCAGCCCGACCGCGTGAAAGAGCAAATCGAAAACGTGCTGGCCATCGCCGCGCACGACGCGCTGCTGATCAGCGCGAAGAGCGGGCTGGGAGTGGAGGAAGTTCTCGAGGCCATCGTGCAGCGAATCCCGGCGCCTGCCGGATCGGCGGATGAGCCGCTCCAGGCGCTGATCTTCGACTCGTGGTTCGATCCCTACCGCGGAGTGGTGATCCAGGTGAGGGTGAAGGCGGGGCGGATGGCGCCGAAGACAAAGATCCGGATCTGCTCGACGAACCAGGAATTCGAAGTGGAAAGCATAGGCGTGTACACGCCGAAACCGCTGGCCGTGGACGAACTCGCCGCCGGCGAAGTGGGCTTTCTGGTGGCGAACATCAAGGACGTGGCCGACGCGCCAGTGGGCGATACGGTGATTGAAGCGGCGCGGCCGGCTCCGGCACTGCCCGGGTTCCAGGCCATCAAGCCGATGGTGTTCGCCGGGCTTTTCCCGGTGAATGCGACCGATTACGAACTGCTGCGCGACGCGCTGGGGAAGCTGCGGCTGAACGATGCCGCGTTCTTCTACGAGCCGGAAAACTCAGTGGCGCTCGGTTTCGGGTTCCGCTGCGGATTCCTGGGCCTGCTGCACATGGACATCGCGCAGGAGCGGCTGGAGCGCGAGTACAACATCAACCTGATCACCACGGCGCCGAGTGTGCGCTACCGCATCAAGACGGTGACGGGCGATTGGCTGGAAGTGGACAATCCGACGAAGTTCCCGCCGCCGAGCCAGATTGCGGCGATCGAAGAGCCGTTCATCACGGCGATGATCATCACTTCGGAAGAGTCGGTGGGGGCGATCCTGAAGTTGTGCGAGGAAAAACGCGGGACGCAGAAGAATTTCGAGTACATCACGCCGACGCGGGTGATGCTGACGTACGAGCTGCCGCTGAACGAAATCGTGCTGGACTTTTACGACCGTCTGAAGGGCGCGTCGCGAGGCTACGCCTCGCTCGACTATCACCTTTCGGGGTATCGCGAGTCCGACCTGGTGAAACTGGACGTGCTGGTGGGCGGTGAATCCGTGGACGCCCTCTCGATGATCTGCCACAGCGATTTCGCCTACGAACGGGGACGCGAACTGGTGACGCGGCTGCGAAAACTGATCCCGCGGCAGATGTTCGAGGTGCCGGTACAGGCGGCGATCGGGAGCCGGGTGATCGCCCGCGAGACCATCGCCGCCATGCGGAAGAATGTGCTGGCCAAATGCTACGGCGGGGATATCACGCGCAAGCGCAAGCTGCTCGAGAAACAGAAAGAGGGCAAGAGGCGCATGAAACGGGTGGGACGCGTGGACATCCCGCAAGAGGCATTCCTGGCCGTGCTGAAGGTTTCCGGTGGAGAGGAGGAATGATGCAAGCCCACCGCTAGGATTTCTTCTTCACGTCTGCAGTCAATTTCCCACGGTGAAGCTGGACCGCAATCTCGTCGCCGACCGAAACAGCGTCTGAATCGCGCAAGAGGTTTCCCTGTCGATCGTACACAACGGCGTAGCCGCGTTCGAGGACGCGGAGCGGGCTGCGCTCCTCGAGCTGCGTGCGCAGTCGCTCGACGCGCTCGGCGCGGGCGCGCAGGAGGCGTTCCATGCGGATGCCGGCGTCCTGGCGACGCTGCGCGAGACGCATCTGGAGCGTGGCGATGCGCGGGCGGAAGTCGAAGGCGCGGAGGCGCGCGTGGGCGACTTCGACGCGGCGGCGGGAGTGCTCGAGACGGCGGCGGAGCGATTCGCCGAGGCGCGAGGCGAGCTCGTCGGCGCGCTGTCGATGCTGGCGGAGCAGATGATCGAGGCGGCGGAAGCCGCGATGCGCTTCGAGCTCGTGAAGGCGGGCGCGGCGCGCCATCAGGACGAGCCGCACATGCTGGGCCAAACTTCGCGCAAGCTGCTCGATATGGCGCAGGAATTCGTCGCGCGTGCGGACGACGATTTCCGCGGCATTCGAGGGGGTGGAGGCGCGAACGTCGGCGACGAAATCGGCGATGGTGAAATCTGTTTCGTGGCCGATGCCGGAAATCACGGGAATGGGACAGGCGGCGATGGCGCGCGCCACTTTCTCCTCGTTGAAGGCCCAGAGATCCTCGAGCGAGCCGCCACCGCGGACCAGGAGGAGCACGTCCGCGGCTTTTTGCCGGGCGAAGTAGTCGAGCGCGGCGGCGATTTCGCCGGCCGCTTCTTCACCCTGCACGCGGACGGGATAGAGCAGGACGTAAACGTTGGGGAAGCGGCGCTTGAGGATGCGGAGTACGTCGCGCACGGCCGCGCCGGTGGGAGAAGTGATCAGGCCGATGCGGCGGGGAAGGAGCGGCAGCGGCTTCTTGCGCTCCTCGTCGAACAGGCCTTCGGACTGGAGCCGCTGCTTGAGTTGTTCGAAGGCGAGCTGGAGAGCGCCGAGGCCGATGGGCTCGATCTGCGTGACGTAGACCTGATACTCGCCACGCGTTTCGTAGACGCTGACGGCGCCGCGAACGGTGACGTGCAGGCCGTCTTCAGGGCGGAATTTGATGCCGCGGAGCTTGTCGCGGAAAAAGGCGCAGCGAATCTGCGACTTCTCATCCTTGAGCGTGAAGTAAATGTGGCCTGCCTGGGAGGCGTGGGTGTTGGAGATTTCGCCGGCGATCCAGACGTCATCGAACTCGGCTTCCAGCAGGTCGCGGATGCGCGCGGTGAGCTGGCTGACGGTCCAGACCTTGCGGTCGGGCACCAGATTGAGCGTGAACTGCTCCATGGATTTGGCCGGCCCGGCCTGCCTGCGGCAGGCAGGTAAGGGCCGCGTGCCGATCCTATTGGTCGGCCCGGCAAGGGCCGCGTGCCAATCTTAAATGACAAAAGGAGTTTACCGCCGGAGGCTGGAGAAGAGCCACGAAAGAAGTGTGAGCACGAGGCTGAGGACGAGACAGGTGACGATGGGGAAATAAAACGTGGAGCTCTTGCCCTGGACCAGGATGTCGCCGGGAAGGCGTCCGAGGCGGAACGGAAGCTTCGAGCCGGCGTAGAGCACCGAGCCGACCACGACGAGCATCAGGCCGATGACGATGAGGAGCTTGCCGGATTCGCGGAGGGGGTCCATTGCAGTATTTGGTGCAGTGAGACGGGGGAAGGTTGCAAACGTGAGCAGGGCGACGGCGCCGAGTTGTTAACTTAGACCAATTCGTGGCCGCTGAAAAAGTAGCCGATTTCGAATGCGGCGGTTTCCGGGGCGTCGGAGCCGTGCGTGCAATTGTTCTGGATGCTGGTGCCGAGGTCGCGGCGAATGGTTCCGGGAGCGGCCTTTGCGGGATCGGTAGCGCCCATGGCATCGCGCCACCGGGCGATGGCGTTTTCGGCCTCGAGAACCAGCACGACGGATTTGCCCGAACTCATGAAGGTGGTGAGTTCATCGAAGAAAGGACGGGCGCGATGGACGGCGTAGAAACCTTCGGCTTCGCCCTTACTCATGCGCAGCGATTTGATGGCCCGGATGGAAAACCCGGCCTTGTGAATGCGCGCGAGAATGTCCGCGGTGAGGCCGCGGCCGACGGCGTCGGGCTTGATGATCGCGAAAGTTCGCTCAATGGCCATGAAAGATGGACCTGCCTCCTTGCTTCCGTGCTTCCCTGCCCCGGTTATTTCAATCTCTTTGCCACTGTGGCGCCAATGTCGGCGGGGCTCTGGACAGTGGTAATGCCCGCAGCGGACATCGCGGCGTACTTGTCTTTCGCGGTGCCCTGGCCGCCGCTGATGATGGCGCCGGCGTGACCCATGCGGCGTCCCGGCGGCGCGGTTTGTCCGGCGACGAAGCCGACTACGGGCTTCTTGACGTGCTCTTTGATGTAGGCCGCGGCGGTCTCTTCAGCGTTGCCGCCGATTTCGCCGATCATGACGATGGCGTGCGTTTCCGGGTCGGCGTTGAAGAGCTGGATGGCGTCGAGAAACGAGGTGCCGATGATGGGATCGCCACCGATGCCGATGCAGGTGGACTGGCCGATGCCGAGGTGAGTCAACTGGCCGACGGCTTCGTAGGTGAGCGTGCCGCTGCGGCTGACCACGCCGACGTTGCCCTGTTTGTGGATGCGGCCAGGCATGATGCCGATTTTGCATTTGCCGGGCGAGATGATGCCGGGGCAGTTGGGGCCGATGAGGCGCGTCTTGCCGCCGCGAATGACGTTCCAGGCGCGCATCATGTCGACGGCCGGAATGCCCTCGGTGATGCAGACGACGAGCGGAAGGCGGGCATCGGCGGCTTCGAGGATGGCGTCGGCAGCGAACGGCGGGGGCACAAAAATGAGGGAGACGTCGGCGCCGGTGGCTTTGACCGCGTCGGCGACGGTGTTAAAGACGGGGCGGTCGAGGTGCTGCGTGCCGCCTTTTCCGGGAGTGACGCCGCCTACCACCTGGGTGCCGTATTCGATCATCTGCGAGGCGTGGAAGCTGCCTTCGCGGCCGGTGAAGCCCTGGACGATGACGCGCGACTTTTCGTTGACCAGGACGCTCATCGCGCACCGCCGGCGGCGCGGACCGCTTTTTCGGCGCCGTCTTTCATGCCGTCGGCCACGGCGAACCCGAGGCCGGACTTATGAATGATTTCCTTGCCTTGCTCGACGTTTGTGCCTTCCATGCGGATGACCACGGGAATTTTGAGCTGGAGCTCGCGCGCTGCGTCCACGACGCCGGTGGCCAGAACGTCGCAGCGCAGGATGCCGCCGAAGATGTTGATGAAGACGGCGCGAACGCTCGAATCGCTGATGAGGATTTTGAAGGCGTTCCGGATCTGCTCGGCGTTGGCGCCACCGCCCACGTCCAGGAAATTGGCGGGGGCGCCGCCGGAAATTTTGATGATGTCCATGGTGCTCATGGCCAGGCCGGCGCCGTTGACCATGCAGCCGACGGTGCCGTCGAGCTTGATGTAGTTGAGGCCGTACTTGGAGGCGGCGATTTCGAGGGGGTCCTCTTCGTCCAGGTCGCGGAGCTCGAGGATTTCCTTGTGGCGGTAGAGAGCGTTGTCGTCGAAGGTCATTTTGGCGTCGAGCGCGACGAGCTTGCCGTCGCCGGTGAGGATGCAGGGGTTGATCTCGACGAGCGACGCGTCCGTTTCGAGATAGGCGCGGTAGAGGGCCTGGAAGAACGGCTCGGCGAGTTTGACGCTTTCGGCGGCGAGTCCGAGGCCGAACGCGAGTTTTCGCGCCTGGTAGCCCTGCAGGCCGACGCCGGGGTCAACATGCTCGCGGAGGATGGCTTCCGGCCGGTCCTTTGCGACCTCTTCGATTTCCATTCCGCCGGCGGCGCTGGCCATAAAGACGGGCGCGGCGGCGGCGCGATCGAGCAACACGCTGAGGTAGAGTTCGCGCTTGATGTCGAGACCTTCTTCGATCAGAAGGCGCTTGACGATGCGGCCCTCGGGCCCGGTCTGGTGAGTGACCAGCTTCATGCCCAGGATTTTGCCGGCGAGTTCGGCGGCTTCGTCCACGGAACGGGCGAGCTTGACGCCGCCGCCTTTGCCGCGGCCGCCGGCGTGAATCTGCGCTTTGACGACCGTCACCGGCCTGCGAAGGCGGCCGGCCACGGCGCGCGCTTCTTCTTTTGTAAAGGCGACTTCGCCGTGCGGCGTGGGCACGCCGTAGCGGGCGAGGATAGCTTTGGCCTGATATTCGTGAATCTTCATGGGGCTTTCGCCGGTGCTAGAATCGGTGCGGCTCGGAAACGCGCCAGTCTACATGCAAACGCGCGGCTGCGGCAAGGCCGCCTGACGCGTGGAGAGTCTGAGCTGCGATGAACGCGCATCCGGTTGGACCGACACCGCGAGTCTCCGGCTCGCGCCGGTCCATTTGGCTCAGTGACGGGCGACGAATCTTCCTTTTACTTGCCGTGTTTGTGCTGGTTGTCGGGGGTTGGATTGCTGGAGAACTGGAGTTCCCAATTCCTCACTTTCGCTTCACCGCTCCGGCACTGAACACGTGGTCGTTTCTCGTTGCGTTGAGCTTCGCCTGGTTTGCTTTTTTTACGGCGCTGAACTCCACCGAATTCAAACGCGCTTGGGCACGCCGCTTGCTTGTCGGTGCTTTGGTTCCAGTCTTGCTTCTGACGATCCCGGCCGCCATTCTCACTCTGGCCCCCTCCTGGTCGACTGTTGAAGTTGTTAAAAGCATCCGTATGGATGGTTACGAGGTGGTCCTCCATCGTCATAATTGCGGTGTTCCGTGCGACTTCTGGATCGACGTGGAGCAGCAACGCGTCTTGATTTCCCCTCTCATGGTTTCTCAACGGCTGGATGTATTGGACCCCGCGGGTGACGCTCGCGTCGAGGTGGTCGGGAAGAACGCGTTGCGGATAACGATAGATCCGGAAGAGGAACCCGGAGTACGGGAGCGGCGTCGCGTTTACCACTTGAAACCCTATTTTCTGTTTTGACGCCGGAGGAGATTCGTCTAGCCGGCAGTCGGAGCGGCTAGCTGTGCCCGGTGCTAGAATTTTGTGATGAGCCTTGGTCTGCGCTCTTTCGGGAATTCTTGGGGGCCACGGCGATCGAATCGGCACAATGATCCTAAAAGCACTGGACACCATTAGGCGGGGAATGGGTTTGGCCCGTGAGGACGCCGATGCGGCGATGGAAGAAATCCTCGCCGGTCGGGCGACGGACGCACAGATCGCGGCGCTACTAGCGGGGCTCCGCGACAAAGGCGAAACGGTGGAAGAGCTGGTCGGGTTTGCCACGGCGATGCGGCGGCATGCCGCTCCGGTGTTTCGCTCGCCTCGAGCGGATGTGCTGCCCGGACTGGTGGACACGTGCGGCACAGGCGGGGACGCGAAGGGCACATTCAACATCTCGACGTGCGCGGCGTTTGTGGTGGCGGGGGCGGGGGCGCGGGTGGCGAAGCACGGCAACCGCTCGATCAGCTCGCGCGCGGGTTCGGCGGACGTGCTCGAGGCGCTGGGCGTGCGCCTGGATGTGACGCTCGAACGTATGGGCGAAGCGGTGGAGCAGATCGGCATCGGATTTTTCTTCGCGCAGGCTGCGCACTCGGCAATGCGGCACGCGATGCGCGCGCGGCGAGAGCTGAAAGTGCACACCGCATTCAATCTGCTCGGTCCACTGACGAATCCGGCGGGAGCGCGCGCGCAGGTGGCGGGTGTGTTTGACGCGCGCGCGACCGGTCTGGTGGCCGGGGCGCTCGCCGAACTGGGTGTGGAGCGCGCGTTTGTGGTGCACGGCGCGGACGGTCTCGACGAGATTTCGATTTCCGGCGAGACGCAGGTGGCGGAGGTGCGCCGCACGTCCGTGCGCAACTACAGCGTGATGCCGGAGGAATTCGGCATCCGACGCGCGCCGCTCGAAGAAATTGCCGGCGGCGACGCGGCGGAAAACGCAGCAATGATCCACGCGGTGCTGGCGGGCGAGCGAAGCGCGCGGCGGGACATCGTGGTTGCCAATGCGTCGGCGGCTCTGGTGGCCGCGGGACGCGCCGAGGATTTCCGCGAGGGGGCGAGGCAGGCGGCGGAATCGATTGATAGCGGGGCGGCGCGGAGGAAGCTCGAGGAAATCATCGCGTTCGTTCAATCGGCGGTCTGAAATCCGCGGCGCGGCGCTCTTCTTGATATTTCCCGGGCGGCCCGTGCTAGAATCTCGTTTCCCGTTCCGTCCCCCTGCGTGCGGCGCCCCAGCCGAAGCAGATTGTCAGGATCACCATCGAATTCAAAACGAAAAGGAGAACCATCGCATGACTCCCGAGCAAGCAAAATTCGCCGCTGCGCTATACATTCAAGGGCTGGAGGCAGAATACCCCGCGACCACCAAGGTACTGGCGGCTGTTCCTGAGGCGAAGAAGAGCTATCGCCCCGATGAACACGCCCGCACCGCCGCGGAACTGGCCGCGCACATCGCTTCGTCCGACATCTGGTTCCTGAACGGAGTAATCAAAGGTGACTTCACGCCCCAGCCCGATAAGACGTTCGGGAGCATCGCGGAAATCGTGAAGTATTACGAGCGCGAGTTCCCCGCGGCGATTGCGAAGATCAAAACGCTGCCCGGAGAGAAGCTGGCGAAGGTATTGCCGTTCTTTGGGATATTCAATTTGCCGACGGCGGCGTATCTTGGGTTCGCGAACAGCCACTCGATCCATCATCGCGCGCAGCTCTCGACGTATCTGCGGCCGATGGGCGCGAAGGTGCCGAGCATTTACGGCGGGAGCTACGACGAGCCGTTCCAAATGCCGGCCGGCGCGGGACACTAATCCAGGCATCCACACAGGGGCACGCACAGCGGATGGGCGTGCCCCTATCCTCATCTAGCGAACATCCGCTACTCCTGGCGGTTGAGCGAGCGCACGGCGATGAATGACGCGGCCAAGGCGAATACCGCGAAGGCCGCTGCCTCGATGGCCACACGGTGCGGATCGCCGAGGCCGATGGTGGCGTATCGCAGCACGTCCACCTGCCAGGTGATGGGGTTCGCGAGCGCGGCGAACGCAAACCAGCGGGGCAGAGGATCGGTGGGGTAGAACATGGAGCTGACGAAAATCAGCACGAAATAGAGGATCGAAGTGACGGCGTTGAAGGCGTCGTTGCGGCGAATGCGCAGGGCAAGCGCGGCATAAACGTAGAACCACGCGGAAGGGCCGAGCGCGAGCACCAGCACGAGTAGCAGGACGTGACTCCCTCCCAGGGGAACGTGGAGCAGGTAACGCGCGGCGGCGAGGGTGAGCGCGGCCTGCGCGAGAGCGAGCGAGACGGTGAACAGCATGCGGCCGAACAGGTACTGCACGCGCGTCATGGGATAGGTGAGCATTTCGTAGAAGATGCCGTTGTCGCGGTCCATAAAGAAGGACCACGCGGTGTTGGACGGGATGGCGAAGCTGCCCAAGCCGAGGCAGCCAGCGAGGAAAAATGCGTTGTAGTCGAGGCCGGCGGCGCCGAACTTCATGCCCAGCGCGGCGTCGATGCCGACGCCGAAGACGAGCAGATTGATCATCGGATAACACAGATCCCAGAAAACAAAGGTGAGATTTGTGGCGCGGATGCGCGCGTCGCGATAGAGCACTGCGGTGATTGCGGACATCGCTCGTCTCCTCTCCTGCTTCCTTCAGTTCTGGCTGCGCTCTTTCTGGAGCAACTCGACGAATACATCTTCGAGGCTGGCGCCGCCCACCTCGACGTGCAGGACCCGGCCCAAACGGGCGAGCGCGCCGACAGCGTCCAGCACATTGCCGTCCCTGGCTTTGCAGGCGACCTCGACGGTATTCTGGGTCTTCGCGAAACGAAGCGGCGCGAGGGTTTGGACTACGGCGTCGATGCCCTGCGGCATTTCGGCGAAGGTGACGGCGATTTCGTACACGCCTTCGGAAAGCAGCTTGAGCGTGTGGAGATCGCCGCGGGCGACCTGGCGGCCCTGATTGACGATCAGGATGTCGTCGCAGAGCTCTTCCGCCTCGCTGAGAATGTGCGTTGTGAGGATGATGGTGCGGCCGCCGCGGGCTTCTTCGCGGAGCCAGTCCATCACCTGGCGTTTGAGAAGCGCATCCATACCGGTCGAAAATTCGTCGAGGAAGACTACCGGCGTTTTGACGAGGAAGATTTTGCCGACCTGAACGCGGCGGCGTGAGCCACCACTAAGGTCTTGCACCTTGCGTCCCGCCTCGCCAGCGATTTGAAAGCGCTCCAGAATTTCCCGGGTGCGCTTGCGCGCCTCCGCGGGGGGAATGCCGAAAAAGCGCGCGTACGTGAGAAGGTTGTCGCGGACGCTCAGGAACAGCTCCGCAGCCGCCTCCTGGAGCACGACGGAGATGCTGCGGCGGACGTCAAGCGGGCGTTCGACTACGTCGAAGCCCATGACGGTGGCGCTGCCGGAGGTGGGCCGGAGGAGCGTGTTCAGGACTTTGAGCGTGGTGGTCTTGCCGGCGCCGTTGGGACCGAGAAGACCGAAAATGGCGCCGGGAGCGACTGAAAAGCTGAGGCCGTCCACAGCCCGCACTTCGGGCCCGGTTTTCGGACGATAGACCTTCACGAGATTGTTCACATCAATCGCCGGCGCGCTCATGGCTTGTGACCATCGCTTTCTGGCCCGCGGCAGGCGGGCGAATCGCGAAAAAAGAGAAGGACGGAAGGGTTGACGGTAGAATGGCCACCCTCGCAGGCGGCCGCCAGAGAGTGAGGCGAATTCCGCCGGATTACAGGAGGGTGGGAGCGATGATGATGCGGATCGGAACCTTCATGGGCTTCTTCCTGTGTCTCTCCACGGCACTGTACGCGGACGGAGCGTCGAAGTCAAACGCGCCTGAGGTACGCGCGGGGGCGGCGGATGCGGCCGCTGCGGTGCGCGAATACCAAGTGGCGCACGAGCACGCCATCATCCGCGAGTTCGCCGAGTTTCTTTCGATTCCCAATATCGCTTCCGACGCACCCAACATCACCCACAATGCCCAGCACCTGGCGGAAATGATGAAAGCGCGCGGCCTCGAACCGCGAATGCTGGAAATTCCAGGGCGGGGGCCAGTGGTGTTCGCGGAGATTGCCACGCCGGGAGCGACGCACACCGTCATTTTCTACGCGCATTACGACGGGCAGCCGGTGGACCCGGCCGTGTGGATAGGAAACAAGCCGTTTGAGCCGCTGCTCTTCACGGGCGCGCTGGCGGCGGGAGCGAAGCAGATTCCGTTCCCGCAGCCGCCCGCGCGTTACGAGGACGACTGGCGGATCTACGCGCGGTCGGCGTCGGACGACAAGGCAGCAATTGTGGGAATCCTGACGGCGCTCGAGGCCCTTCGCGCGAAGCACATCCCCCTGGGCGTGAATGTGAAGCTGCTGTTCGATGGCGAGGAGGAGGCTGGGTCGCCGAATCTGGAGAAGGTGGTGAACACGCACCGCGACCTGATGGGCGGCGATCTGCTGCTGGTGTGCGACGGCCCGGCGGATCAATCGGGGAGGCCACAGGTGACGTTCGGGAACCGGGGAGTGCTGGGCGCGGAGCTGACTGTGTACGGCCCGGCGCGGGCGCTGCACAGCGGCCACTACGGCAATTGGGCGCCGAATCCGGCGATGAGGCTGGCGCAACTGCTCGCGTCCATGAAGGATGCGGACGGGCGCGTGCTTGTGGCCGGGTTCTATGACGACGTGGTGCCGTTCGGCGCGCTGGAACGCAAAGCGATTGAGGAAGCGCCGCAAAACGAGGCCGCACTCCAGCGCGAACTCGGAATCGGGCAGCCGGAAGGAGCGGGAAAACGTCTGGTGGAGTTGCTCGCGTTGCCTACACTGAACGTTCGCGGGATTCGGAGCGCGTACGTGGGGGAGCAATCGCAGAATGTGATACCGGAGCGAGCAGTTGCGTCGCTGGATTTGCGGCTGGTGAAAAATGTGCGGCCGGAAAAGCAATTCGCGCGGCTGAAGGCGCACATTGAGAAGCAGGGCTATAGGGTGTTCGACCGGGAGCCGGCGCTCGAGGAGCGCGGGCGGTATCCGCGGGTGGCGCGGCTGGACTATGAGGGGGGGTATCCCGCGGTGCGTACGCCAATGGATCTACCCGTGGCTGTAGCGGTGCTCAACACAGTGGGCGGAGCCACGGGGGAAAAGGTTGTGGCGCTGCCGTTACTGGGAGGCAGTGTGCCGATGTACATTTTCGAGAATCTGGGAATGCCGGTGATCGGCGTGCCGATCGCGAATTACGACAACAGCCAGCACTCGACAAACGAGAATATACGTCTGGGGAATTTGTGGCGGGGGATGGAGACGTTTGGGGGGCTGCTGGCAGGGCTGGACTGGTAGGAGGACTTATATGTGCAGGAAGTTTTGGAGGAGGGCGGGGCCGGGGGTGGTGAGGACGGATTCGGGGTGGAACTGGACGCCTTCGACGGGATACTCGCGGTGGCGGAGGCCCATGATCACACCGTCGTCGGATTCGGCGGAGATGGCGAGGCATCGCGGGAGGGTACGGCGTTCGACCATCAGGGAATGGTAGCGCGTGGCGGTGAACGGGCGAGGAAGACCGCGGAAAATGGTTTTGCCGTCGTGGCGGATTTCGCTGGTTTTGCCGTGCATCAGGCGCGGTGCGCGGATGACGCGGCCGCCGAAAGCTTCGCCGATGGCCTGATGACCGAGACAAACGCCAAGGATGGGGAGCTTCCCGGCGAAGCGGCGAATCAGTTCCACGCTGATGCCGGCTTCGTGCGGGGTGCAGGGCCCGGGAGAGATGACGATGCGCTCGGGATGGAGGCCGGCGACTTCGTCGAGAGTGATCTGGTCGTTGCGGCGGACGATGAGTTCCTGCCCCAACTGGCCGAGAATCTGCGCCAGGTTATAGGTGAACGAGTCGTAGTTGTCGAGGAGGAGAATCATAGAGAGGGCCCGCCGCAGAAAACGGGGGCACATAAGAGGGTGCCACAGTTCGGGCTGGGCCGGAAAGGCGGGAGGCCGACTGCCTGCGGCGGGCGTCCTCTCACGCTCCAGGGCCTTCGGGCTGCCTTCAGTGCGACTCCAAGCCCAGCCCTGAGGAGTCCACTTCGAAGTCGTCAGGAATTTCGAGCCGTGTAGGCTTGAATTCCATGATCCGCCGGTACAAGGATTTCGGCGCGCGGCGCTCGAACCATCCCGCGGAGCACCACGGGTACCGGGAGGCAACGCGGACTATGCCGTGATGGATAGCGTTTTGGTGGACGTAACTGAGGCGGGCGAAATAAGACTTGGCGTAGGTGAGGCGGGATTCCCAGTATTGAAACCACACTTTGCGGGCGGTGAGTTTGTCCTCCTGATTGATTGCCGCCGCGGTCGTAGAATGCAGGGAGCGGACAAATCGAAGGACGGCGCCGGACTCGGTGTTTTCGCCGATGAAGTGATAATGATTGGGGAACACAGCCCAGGCTTGCAGGCGCCAGCGAGTCTGCTCGGCGAGCGAGAGGAGTGCGTCCGCGAGAAGCGTCAGGCGCGCCGCGGATGAGAAAAGCGACTGCTTTTGATAGGTGGCGGCCGTGACCATGTACGTGCCGGGATCAAATATGCGATGTGCCGGAGCGTGTGGCCAGTCGCGCACGGGGCGAATTCTAGCCGAGGTGGACGGAAAAGGGCAGCCCGAAGGCCGTTGAGTGCGAGAGGACCGGATTTGGGGGCCTCTCGCCTTTTGAGGCACGGACCAGACCGCGAGGGCACGGGATGTGAGGGCAGGATCCGAAAGCGTCGAGACATCTGCGGTGGTGGGATGGGAGTCGGTGGCGAAGGCGAAAGGCCGCTGAAACCGCGGCCTTTCGCAGTCAAAGGGCTTCGCGCTGCTGGGGCTGGATGCGAGGCCGGGCGGAGCGGGCGCAGCAGGAAGGGCGCAGCAAGCGGCGCCCCTACTTTCGCCCGCCGTGTGCCTGCTGCAGGGCGGAAATGAGCGCGCGCGCTTTATTGACGCACTCCTGGTGCTCGCTCTCGGGAACGGAATCCGCCACGATTCCCGCGCCAGCCTGCACATAGGCACTCCCGCCTTTGGCCACCAAGGTTCTGATGGCGATGCAGGAATCCAAGTTGCCGGAATAATCGAGGTAGAGGACGGCGCCGCCGTAGATGCCGCGGCGGGTGGGCTCGAGCTCTTCGATGATTTCCATGGCGCGGACCTTCGGGGCGCCGGAAAGAGTTCCCGCGGGAAAACAGGACATGAGCGCGTCGAAGCAATCGACGTCCGGGCGAAGGCGGCTGCGGAGCGTGGAGACGAGGTGCATGACGTGGGAGTAGCGCTCGACAAACATTAATTGCTCCACGCGGACGCTGCCGTATTCGGAGACGCGGCCGAGATCGTTGCGGCCGAGATCGACGAGCATGATGTGCTCGGCGCGTTCTTTGGGGTCTTCGCGGAGCTCGCGCTCGAGGCGCAGGTCTTCCTGCTCGTCGCGGCCGCGCGGGCGCGTGCCGGCGATAGGGCGGTAATAGGCGTCACGGCCCTGAACTTTCACCAGCATTTCCGGCGAGCTGCCGACTACGGAGAGGCCAGCGATGCGGAGGAAGTACA
>Ga0187803_10000173_pt1 | contig 27332 bp, 26 predicted proteins | sample NC_wetland_sal_i_2_FD_132425 | JGI IMG/M metagenome (GOLD analysis project Ga0187803, IMG submission 132425) | Wetland sediment microbial communities from Neuse River Estuary, North Carolina, USA - Control_3 | ecosystem: Environmental > Aquatic > Freshwater > Wetlands > Sediment | place: USA...
CGCGAGATTCGCCCCGACTTCCACGCCAAGGGCACCGACTACACCGCCGGCACCGTTCCCGAACGCGATCAGGTCGAGGCCTGCGGAGGCCGCGTAGTCATCGTGGGCGATCCCAAGGATCACTCGGCCAGTGAACTCATCCGCACGCGGCTCTCGCCGCGCAAAACCTCAGGCGGCCAATGATGGAATCCTCCCCGCCCGCCGCTAGTCTTCCAGGACTCGGGAGTCTGCTCGTGGTCCGCCTCAGCGCCATGGGAGACATCATTCACACCATGCCCGCGGCCGCCGCGCTGCGCCAGGCCTTCCCGCGCGCCACCATCGGCTGGCTCATCGAAGAGCGCTGGGTTGAGCTGCTCGGCACGCTGCGCTACCCGCGCTCCGGACGCCGCTCCCCCGAGCGCCCGCTCGTCGATCGCATTCACACCGTCAACCTGGCCGAATGGCGCCGCTCCCTTTTTTCGCTCAATACCGTGCAGCAAATCGCTGTCGCCTTAAGCGAGTTGCGCGGCGTTCAGTATGACGTCGCCATTGATTTCCAGGGCGCAGTCCGCTCAGCACTTCTGGCGCGCTGGTCGGGAGCGCCTATCGTGTATGGCGACGCGCAGCCTCGTGAAAACGCGGCCAGCATGTTCTACACGCGCCAGGTAGAGACCACCGGCCGCCACGTAGTAGAGCAGGCGTTAGACCTGGCCCGAGCTGTGATCGTGGGGACGGGGCGTGTGGGGACGGGGCTAGGCCCCGTCCAGGCAGGGCGAAGCCCCGCTCCGCACCCAGATCGAAAGCAGCCCGAGCCCAACATCGAATTTCCGCTCGATCCGGATGCCGAGAAGAAAATCACCACCGCGGCCGCCGGCATGCCACACTTCGCAATTCTGAATCCCGGCGCAGGCTGGGGCGCGAAGCAGTGGCCGGCTGAGCGTTACAGCGAAGTCGCCCAGCAACTCGCGCAGGACGGAATCCGCTCGCTGGTAAACTTCGGTCCGGGCGAAGAGGAGTTAGCGGCGGCGGTGGAAGCTGAGAGCCGAGGGACGGCGCGCAAAATCTCCTGCTCGATTGCCGAGTTGATAGCGCTGACCCGTCGGGCCAGGCTCATGATTGGTGGCGACACCGGCCCTATGCATCTGGCCGCTGCTTTGAAGGTCCCGGTGGTTGCGATCTTCGGCCCAACCAATCCGGCGCGCAACGGCCCTTTTGGGACGCGCTCGATCGTGCTCCGCAGCGCCAGCAGCCTTACCGACCACTCCCGCCGCCGCGACCCTGAGCAGGGACTGCTCGAGATCACGCCCGGCGAAGTTGTCGCAGCCGCGCGCAAGCTTTTGCGAGAATCAGAGTGACCGAGATTCGAGAATCGGAGTGACTGAGACTCCCCAACCCGGATCGCCAACCGCCCGCGATGCCTGGGCTCGTGTCGCGCGCCGAATCCGCGTCCCACTCAGTTTTCTCGCCGCCGCGCTTTACGTCTGGCTGGCTCATCCGACCCGGTCGTCGCTGATCGCGGGAGCGCTGACCATGATTCCCGGTCTTGTCCTGCGGGCTCTGGCCAGCGGTCACGTGCAGAAAGACCGGCAACTCACAACCAGCGGCCCCTACGCCTACACGCGCAATCCGCTCTACCTGGGCTCTCTGATGCTGGCGGCCGGGTTCGCTATCGCAGCCCGCAGTTGGTGGATCGTCGCGGTCATGGTCATGATCTTTGCCGCGATCTACGTTCCTATCATCGCAGCCGAGGAGCGTTACCTGCGCCGCACCTTCCCTGAATACCAGGAATATGCCGGCCAAGTCCCGCGCATGATGCCGCGCCTTACCCCCTACACAACCCAACAGGGTTCCTACTCCTCCGACCGTTACTGGAAGCATCGCGAATATCAGGCCAGCCTCGGTTGCGCGTTGATGCTGGCCATCCTCATGGCGAAGCTCCTCATGTAGAACTCGAACTGGTCAGAAAAGGCTCCGCGCGCGGCCGCGTAGGGACGGTCGTTCTCATCTGTTCGCGGAGCGAAGCTCCGCGCTGGAAGCAGGGCGCAGCTTCTCACCTGGAGCGAAACCACAGCGCTGTATCCCGCTTCGTATCAGGGCCCGGCTTCAGCCGTGCCGTCGAGGGCTGGCCAAAGAAAGCGGCTGGCGGGATAGACCCACTGTAGTTCTGTCCTAGCTTGCTTTTGCCGCGGGCGTCAACTGGAACGAGGCTTCTCTCCAGTTGCCTCCCTCCTTCACGTACACGCAAGTCGCGCGATAGTCGCCTTTCACCGACTTGCCCTGAATCGTCGCCCTGACCGAGGCCATGGAATGCACGATGGCCGCGTCGCTGCCGTAGGTGTTGACCTTCACGTCGCGTTCGTCAATCGCTTCGTACTTGATCGCGCCCGACCTGAAGTTCTGAACCGTCTCCGCCTTCGTTCGCAAACGCCCATCGGCGCCGACTCCGAAGTACTGATTGGCCAGCTGCTTCTCAAAAAAGCCGGCATCGTCCTTTAACGCCGCCTGCCAGCGTTCCCTATGGAGAGCTTCGACTTGCTGCTCGACACCACCCTTGTAGGTCTGGTCCACAAGAGCCGCGCCCTGGCCTGAAGTTGCCGCGCTTTCATGAAAGTCAGGGGGATTCTCGCCTTGACCCCACGCGGGTAGCGTGCCAAACACCAGGACCCCAGAAACCAACATGCGAATTGTCCAACGGCCTATGCTGTTCACGGTTTTCCTCCTGTACGAACTGCCTTGCGCCTTACATTATATCATACAACGATATTATCGTTAGACGATATAAATTAGCCGTTGACAGCTCTCCTGGTTCGCCTTGCCCAATGGATTTCTGCAGCGCCGGTCAACCCCGCTGGGTGCCCCATCCTAAACGTCGCGTCTTGTGCGACGTTTAGGGTGGGGAAGTTGGGTTGTGTGGCGCGGACACTCCTGTCCGCGCCCGCCTTCCCCGGCCAAACGCGAACATCAAATGCAACGGCAGAACGCGTTCCCGACGGCGCTCGGCCTCGAGCGCCTGCGTCCTCGCTTTGAGCAAGTCGTCGAGCGAGACCATCCCCACCAGCGTGTTCGACCCATCGCGTTCCACCACCGGGAAGCGAGTGAACCCGGTTTCCGCCATGCGATAAACGACCACGCGCAGCGGTTCATCGGGATAGGCGACCTTGGCGTCGTGCCGGACGACATCGCGCAATCCTTGTCCGTTGCCATATTGGACCAATCGCTGCAATTCATGGCGGGGAAGAACACCAACCAGTTTGCGGTCGCGGTCCACCACCGGATAAAGCCGCTGCCGCCGGCCGGGGTCCCCAGCGGGCCCGCCTTTGGCCCGCTGGGGTGGACGCTGGCTCTGCCCGTCATGCAATGACTTTGCCAGTTCGGCGACGGGTGTATCCGCAGGAATGGCCGCGACATTCGCTCGCATGACCTCGCGCACAAACAAGATTTCCAAAGGATCCACCGCATATTCGCGGCTCAAGTGATAACCTCGCCGCGCCACCTTCTCCGTCAGGATGGACCGGCGCAGAGTCAGGACTGTGAAAGCATGCGCGACCACCGACGCCAGCAGCAGCGGAAGAATGGCATTCATGTCATGCGTCAGTTCCACCGCGAACACCACGCCGGTAAAAGGTGAGCGCATCGTGCCGCCCAGGATCGCGCCCATCGCGATCAGCGGCCAAAAGCCAAGCCCTTCATTGGGCAGAAAGGAGCTCAGCAGCCCGCCCAGCGCCCCGCCCATCATCAGCAGCGGAGCCAGAACGCCACCCGACGTTCCCGACCCCAGCGACACAGCCCAAATCACTGACTTCACCAGCAGGATGCCGGCGATGGTGCCGAGTAACACGTGCCCTTCGAGTAGCGCGCCGATCGTGTCATAGCCCACGACCAACGCTTGCGGGAAGATCAGCCCGCCCAGACCAATGACGAGGCCGCCGATGATCGGCCACCACATCCAATGGATCGGCAGCTTAAGGAAGGCATCTTCCGCCGCGTACACCGCCAGGGTCAATAACGCCGAGAGCGCGCCCGCCAAAATCCCCACCAGGATGCAGCCGAGCAATCCTTCCGGCCCGAGAAACGCGGCATGAGGAGGCGTCGGAAACAGCGGGCCCATGCCAATGATGTAGCGCCGCGTCGCGGCCGCCGCCGCGCTGGCCAGCGCCACCGGAATCAAGCTGCGCGGTTTCCACTCGAACAGCAGCAGTTCCACCGACAGCAGCACCGCTGCCAGCGGCGAGGCGAACGTAGCCGACATTCCTCCGGCGGCGCCGGCCACCAGCAGCGTTCTGCGCTCGACGCTGGTGAGGTGGAAGAACTGCGCGATCATCGAGCCAAACGCCCCGCCGGTCATGATGATCGGCCCTTCCGCTCCGAAAGGGCCGCCCGAGCCAATCGAGATGGCCGAGGAAATCGGCTTCAGGAAGGCGACTTTAGGTTCCACCTGCCCGCCCTTCAGCAAAATGGCCTCAATCGCCTCCGGGATGCCGTGGCCCCGAATCCGCTCCGAGCCGTAGCGAGCCATGATGCCGATGATGAGTCCGCCCATCATCGGCACGAAGACTTCCAGCCAGCCCAGGTGGTTGGCTGCAGGAGGAACCAGCGCCGTCCCCCACCGCTGGAAGAAAAACAAGTTAGTGAAGATTCCAATCAGGCGCAGCAAGGCGAGAGCGACAAACGCACTGAAGATGCCAATGCCCGTCGCAAGCAAGGTCATCGGGATGACGTTCCACGTGGTGGTAAAGTCTCCCAGCCGTTCCGACACATCCTGGGGTTCGCGGCCGTTCAGCATAGACGTTTGTGTGGCGCGGAGACTCTTGTCCGTGCGTGCGGCGGGGGAAGCTCGGTCCGTTGCCTCGTCTTCTGCATTGGCGATTCCGTCCTTGTCCGCGCGCGGGTACCCCATCCTAAACGCCGCGTTTCTTGCGACCGGGGTCCCCGGCACGCCCGGTTTTGGCGTGATGGCGTGGAGGACGTTTAGGGTGGGGAAGTTCGCGTACACCATCGCCCGCCGTCTCGCCCGTCATCACCTTCCGCAGCGCCGCGACCAGCGTGGGCGCCGCCGATCGCAACTCCGCTCGCGTGTCGAGCGTCAGATTTCGCAGGACGCGGTCGCCGCGCGGGGTAAGCTTTACATGCACTTCCCGCCGGTCGCGATCGCCCCGCGTCCTCTGGATGAGCCTTTTCTTCGCCAGCCGGTCCACCAACTCCACCGCGCTGTGATGCCGGATTTGCAACCGCTCCGCCAGGTAAGCAATGCGCGGCTCGTCGCCCGCCGGAATTCCCTTCAGCGCCAGCATGAGCTGGTGATGTTGCGGTTCGAGGCTGGCTTTCCGCGCCGCTTCTTCGCTAAAGCGCACGAAGCGGCGAATCTGGTAGCGAAACTCCGCCAGCGCCTGGTAGGTGGCTGTTTTCAGATCCTTGCTATTCGGCATGAGAGCAGTCCCATTACTATCGTACTACGACATATTCCGTCCGAAAAGCCTACAATCTGCTTTTCGCCCTGAGCTCAGTCGGCGAGTCCAGCCTCCAGGGAATAGGGATCAACCGTGGCAGCAGTCATGGGGCATGGCGCCCCTAGTTGGGCGGGGTTGAGGTCGCTAGTGCAGTTTCAGGCTTGTTGTGACCCGTTTTGAGGGGGCGCGGCTTTGGCCGCGCCGATAGGAGTGGCAAATGAGTTGGCCTTTAGGCCCTGAGGCCGCACTCCTCTCAGCGGCTAAAAGCCGGGCTGGTCTGGCTCCTTCTCCGGCACGCCTGAAAGGCGTGCCCCTTCAAAACAGGCCACATCTACTGTGAAACCGCGCTAGGGGCAAAGTCGCTGCCCTTTTGTGATCTGTTGTTTCCCGAAACGCTGCCTCTATACTCAAGCGTGGTTCGTCTGCCCATTGCCGCTCTTCTCTCGCTGTCTTTGGTGTGTTTGATCTTGGCCGCTGGAGTCTACGTTCTCGTTTTCTATGTGAAGTGAGCCCCTCGCCTACCAAGGGCACTGGGATGGGACGAGCGGGGGACGCCCGCTCCACGAAAATGGCGTGAGAATCCCTGTTAAGGTTCTTGGCGCCTTTCCAAAGAAAGACTTCCTGCAAAAGAAAACGCCCGCTTCAGCCTGGCGCAGGCCGTTGACCGGCGCAGGCTCTGAAGCGGGCGGTTCTCGGTGATTAATCCAGTTTCAAAAAGCGCAGACTCAACCGACTCTTCTTACGGAATAGTTCCGAACACCCGGCCCACCGGATTCTGCTCGTAACCGGTAAACGACACCCACCCCGAACCCTTGTTCGAGCTATTCAGCGGGGCGACCGTAACAAAGTCCCAAACCCCTACGAAGTCGCTCCCCGTGCCGCTGGCCGGTGTATCGGCCACGATCCAGTACTGGGTTCCAGCCGTGAGAGAGACGGTGCTCGGAAGATTCGCCGTGGCAAAGGTGCAGCAGGTTCCGGCGTTCGGCAGGCTGGTAACGGTCACCGGTCCTCCCAGCAGGGTTCCGGGCGCGCCGCTGTTATCGGAGTAGAGACTCAGATTGACTTGGTTGGCTCCGGTGCCTTTGTACTGCACGGCAGCCTGCAGTTGATATGCGGTCGAAGCCGCCTTCACCTTAAAGGGCAGCGCGACAAACTGAGTGCCGCTGCTCGAGGCGGGTCCGCTCACGGCCCAGCCGACGGTGTCGGTATAGGCATGGGTCTTGGTGCCGGCGTTGCTGAAAAGCTGCTTCAGGGTTACGTCCGGCTGCGCTGCCGGAACTACGACCGCGGCCTTCTCCGTGGTCTTGGACATGCGCATTCCGTTTTGAGCAATAAGCGCTGTGCTGCACAGTGCCACAACGCAAAGGATCGTCAGGGTCTTCTTCATAGTTTCCTCCGGTGTTGTTTGACCTTCATTTTGAGACGACTAGACTTCGCTGTTCGCTCTTCTTTCGCTGTTCGCTGCTCGCTAGGATGGCGCATCGCTGGGTACTCGCGAGTAGCGAACGACGACCCGCGAACCGAGGCGAGGGCTGAGAATTGACAACTTTCTGGCTAAAGCACCCAAGATGCTTTAACTGAGCCCAAGGTCACCTCTTTCGACACCAAGAGCCCTGTTTTGCAGACAACTTCCCGCCCAACACGGCAACTCCAGCATTCATCGGCCCAAAGCCGAGGATTTCCCCCAATTCCGCAAGTCTAGGCCAATGTTGAAGATGTTCGGGTCGCCCCACCCCTCGCCCTGAAGCCGTGGACTATATTATGCAACAAACTGCGCACGTATCAGTAAAGAATGGTTCACTTGCGGCCGGCGCCGTTAATAAGCCGTTTATCCTGCGTTCATCTTGGAAAGTCTGCGTTCACCCCGAAGGTTTCTCCCGCACACACTTCCGGGCCGCGCCAGTCGCTTCGATTGAGCGCGGGCTTTGGCCCCTGAGGGAGCACGCAGCTTGCCCGCAGTCGTGTAGAGACGGGGCTTGCCCCGTCTCGGGGCACCCATGGACTACGATCAAGCAAGAACGGGAAGGCACGGCTTCAGCCGTGCCGTCCAGGCCCAAGAAAGATGCAGGCTTCCGAACCGCGGCCCATGCCGCCCGCACCATTACTTTGGTGAGAGCAATGTGACTCTTATTACTGGCCTTCGCTTTAGTGCGCCTTCACAATACGGACAGCGCCCTGGTTTCGCTTAAGCTCAACCCGTTCGGCCAATCACGCCCGGGAATCCGAGAGTTCAAGCCGGAAATTGACCGGCAGGAGGCACAATGCGATTTGCTGAGTCAGTCAGGATTGGACTCGAGAGAAGCGATTTTCTCAGAGATATCTACAATCTTGCGGGCCGCGTTCCACCGTACCGGCAAATTGTGAATTCGAGAATCAAGAAAAGGATTGCCGAGGTCGAGCGCTCGCGCGGCTACAGCTTGATGATCGAAACCAGCAGCGCTTGCAATGCGAGATGTACCTTCTGCGCTTCGCTGACTATGAAGCGAAAAAAAATGATCATGCCCGACGAGGTCTTTGAAACCGTGCTCAGCCGGCTGCAAAGCGACGGCATCAAGCCTCGCTGGATTGATCTGTTCAGTACGGGCGAGCCCCTTCTCGACCGTTCCCTGTTTTCCCGAGTCAAAAGGCTGAAGTCCGTTTTTCCCCGATCCAGGATTCGGATTACCACCAACTTCGCGGCCGCGACCGAGAGCGCGATCGAACAAATCCTGTCCTGCGGACTGGATAGCGTTTTCATCAGCCTCAATGCCTGCAACCCCGAGACCTACGAGAAGATCATGGGGCTGAAATACGAAAAAACCATCCAGAACGTGAACCGTTTGCTCGAGCAACGAAAGGCGCTGGGCAGTTCGCTGAAGGTTCTGGTCTCAATGGTCCTGTGTCCGGAAAATGCCGGCGAAGAAACTGCCTTTGTCCGAACCTGGAAGAACAAGGTGGATTCAGTTCGCCTCCAGCGGGCGGTCGACTTTGGAGGAAAGATTGACATTCGGCCCGCCTACCGCGCCAATGCTTCCTTGTATCCCTGCAACGACCTTTTCGAGCGGATTCCGATCCTAAGCAACGGCGAAGTGGCGCTTTGCTGCCAGGATGTCGAGGGGCTCATTCGGCTAAACGTGCGCGACCATTCGCTGTTTGATATTTTTCATTCCGATACATTTCAGCACTATCGTGACAAACACCTTGGCGGAGAGATCGCGCAGCTCCGAATGTGCCGCAACTGCTTTGGAGTTCACTCGAATGGCGCGAACTGGCTGTTTGGAAACTACGCCTGAAGAAATCTACAGCAGCGCGTCCGCCCAGATTGTCGGCGTAACATCGTGGAAGCCTTCTGAGCCCAGCCGCTCGATTCCCTCAACTAAGTCCCGCGAGCTTCTGGCAAAGTTCGGATGAGTGTGGGAAACTACCGGGGAATAAGACGTTGAATTCTTAGTCCGAGTGAAGGGATGGCATTGTGACCGGCCCGATCTCGCTTGCTTCCATCAATGAGCTGTTCAACTACAACTCCTGGGCGCGAGACTGCCAACTGCAGGCCTGTTCGGCCCTGACTGAGGAGCAGTTCCTGCGCAGCCTGGGCAGCAGCTTTCCCTCCGTGCGCGATACCCTGGTGCACATGTTGGGGGTGGAGTGGCTTTGGCTGGAGCGCTGGCGGGGCCGATCTCCACAATCCATGCCGTCTCCGGAGGAGTTCCCATCTCTGCCGGCCGTCTCCGAACAATGGCGCGCGGTGGAGCGCCAGATGCGGGAATATCTGGCAACGCTGGGCGAAGCGGCTCTCGCGCAACCCGTGACTTACATGAGCCAAAAAGGGGACACCTTCACCTACGAGCTCTGGCGGCTCATGCTTCACCTCATCAACCACCAGAGCTACCACCGCGGCCAGGTGGCAACCCTTCTGCGACAGTTAAATCTGCAGCCGCCGGCGGTGGACTTTCTGCCTGGGTACCGCATGGGCTTCAGTGCTCGATGACGGTGGGGAAGCAACTGCCGAAACATCGCGATCACACCAACCACTGTCCAGCATCCTAGACGGCTTCTTCTTCACCCGATGCTCTGACCAGCCTCCAGTTGGCCGCTGGAGGGATCGGTGAGATCATTAGGGCGGCATTAGGAGGCAGCAAAATGAAACTTCTGGTTGAGGCCGTAATAATCGTGATTGTGCTCTACGTAGCGGTTCGATTTTTTAGGAAAAGGGGGTAGCCGACTCCGGGCTGCCTGTGGGTGGGTGGCCAGTCTAAGCGCGAACCTGTACGGATATTAACTCGGGGTTACACCGCGAAGTTTGCATGGACTTGACAGCGTCTTCGGCCGTGAACCTCCCCATAATCAGTGCCAGCTTGCGATTGGCGGTTGTCTGTATTGGAGTCCGATCAATCCGCTGCACGTACTCAGGGACGCTAGTTCCACGATTCACTTTCACAACAAATTTGGTGGTTTTCACTAGTTCCATTCTACGCCTCGCGCCGATTCTTTGCTTCGTGATGGCTTCTCGTAGTGGAAACAGCATCGGCGCTAAACCCCCCTCTTCGATGACTCGTTGGAACCCCAAAATGAGGGCAGTGCGATTGTTGGCGAAAGATCGCGATTATACTCACAACCCGGCCCCGCGCGCCGCCGACCGCACCCCCCAGACCTGGTCTTCACGCTTCTTGCTCGCGCCGCACCGCTCGTGTCACGATTTGCATGTGAAAGCCCTGATCCTGCTAGCCGCTCTGCTGGCTCTGGCCGTCGAAGGTCTGGCGGCCGACTGTCCCAAGAACCAGCCCCGGACAGAAGCCGCTCTCCTCGAACTCGAACAAAACTGGGCCCGGGCCCTCAGCCGCTACGACGCCGATGCCGTCGCCTGCATGGTTGCCAACGAATTCGAAGAGGCCGATGTCGACGGTTCGCTGCGCACGCGGGCACAAATGCTAGAACACATTCCGCACCGCAAGCCGGGCTTGAACCGGCTTACGGAAATGCGAGCGCACGTCGAAGGGAGCTCTGGCTTCGTGCGCGGGCTGAATGAAGTTCTCGATCCCTCGGGCAAGGTGGTCGCCCGAGTCCGTTTCACCGATATCTTCACCTACCGCGACGGCCGCTGGCAGGCGCTCGCCGCCCACGAGACTCTTCTCGGCGAGGCCAGCCGCTAAATGCGCGCCGTCGTCCAACGCGTAACCCGCGCCAAAGTCACGGTGAATGGCGAGATCACCGGAGAGATCGGTCCCGGCCTCCTGGTTCTCCTGGGCGTAGGCGCGGCCGACACACGCGCCGACGCCGATTACCTCGCCGGCAAGATCGCCGGACTGCGCATCTTTGAAGACGCCGGTGGCAAGATGAACCTCTCCGTCGCCGAAGTTCAAGGCGCGGTCCTCGCCGTCTCGCAATTCACGCTTTATGGCGACACCCGCCGCGGCAAGCGCCCGTCGTTCGACGCCGCTGCCCCGCCCGCCCCGGCCCGCGACCTCTACGAATACTTTGTGGAGAGAATCCGCGCCGCCGGCCTCCGCTGCGAAACCGGACGCTTTCAGGAAATGATGCAGGTAGAGCTGGTGAACGAAGGCCCGGTAACCATCCTCCTCGATTCGGCGAAGCTGTTCTGAAAAGCAGCAACTGGCAAATGGTGAGCTGAATACCAGTTGAAATTCAGTGGGGGACATTAGCGATCCATAACTGTTTTCAGGAGAGGCAACTACGAAACGCAAGATTCTACTCGTGCCTGTTTTCGCGGCGGCAGTTGCGCTGCTGAATACTGGCCCTGCAAGTATCGAATATGCGCATCGCCTCCTAATGCCCGATGGCTCGATCAAGCATCTGCACCTGATCGCACATGCAAAACCGGGACCATGAAGGCCGGTTGGAGTACATCGGGGCAGTTCAGGGATGCGGGAGTAGGTTTCAGAGCTCAAGCCGGCGACAAGCTCTTTGAAGGGTTCTATACAACGAAAAATGACGGGATGGGAATCGGACTATTATCAGCCGCTCCATTATCGAAGCTCATCATGGACATCTGTGGGCGACACCCAATGATGGCCCAGGAGCTACATTTTCCTTCGCCCTTCCTTGCAGAAGCCCGCGTCAAGCGTCTGATCCAGCAACGAACGCGGCATGATCTGGGCCGTTGCTCATAATCGACCAAAAACAATACTAAAGTACAATGGACGCCCTTTATGGAGTGGCGCATTGTTCTGTCATGCAGTCCCATCAAGGCATCGCCAGCGAACGTGGACTTTTATCCGTAGTTGATGACGATGAATCGGTACGAGAGTCGCTGCCTGACTTGCTTAAGGAGTTCGGCTTTGCTGCGCGCGCCTTCTCATCCGCAGAAGAGTTCCTGTCCTCCGACAGCGTCGGCCAAACTAAGTGCTTGATCCTCGACGTGGCGATGCCGGGCATGACCGGACTTGACCTTCAACAAGAATTGCGGCGTCGGGGGCAGGAGATTCCGGTTATCTTCATCACAGCTCAGAAGGACGAAGCCATCCGCAAGCAAGCGTTTAAAGAAGGGGCAGTGAAGTTCCTGTACAAGCCGTTCAGCGACACGGCTTTGCTTGAGGCGCTGAATGCGGCAGTTCGCGCGAACTGAATGGTCGGCTACTTTCAGCACTCTGGGGGATATACTATGAGCCTCGCGCACGCACTCAGCGGTGAATTGGGGCCAGCACCCATGCCGCCCGCATCACCGATCGTATTCGTCGTTGATGATGTCTCAGTACGCGAGTCGCTGGAACTGTTGATCCAAAACGAAGGCTGGCAGGTAGAGACTTTCGCATCCGCGCACGAATTCCTCGACCGACCACGCGCACTGGTTCCAAGCTGCCTCATCCTCGATGTCTCTCTTCCAGGTCTCAACGGCCTAGACCTGCAGCAACGGGTAAGCGCCGAGCGGACCGATATGCCGATCATCTTCATCACGGGCCACGGCGATATCCCGATGACAGTCCGGGCCATGAAGGCCGGCGCGGTTGAATTCTTGACGAAACCTTTCAGTGATGAAGTGCTACTGAACGCCATTCGGCAAGCCCTGCAATGCAGCGGCGCCGCTCTTGCCCACGAACTGGAGACAGGAACTCCGGGAGTGCTACGCGTCGCTCACCCTCGCGAACGGCAGGTTATGGCGTTGGTAGTTTCCGGTCTGTTGAACAAACAGATTGGTGGCGAACTCGGCATCAGTGAGATCACAGTGAAAGCGCATCGGGGCCAAGTAATGCACAAGATGAAAGCGGACTCCGTTGCCGCCCCGGTTGAAATGGCCGCCAAGCTTCGCAGTGCACGAGCTTCGGCAGCCAATCTTGCCCCGACCAAGTAGTGAGCTCCGTGTGCAGCACCATTCAATTGACGGCCTTGGCCGCGGTCTTGCACTCAATTTTCAACATCGCGACCATTCTGCGGATTTTGTATCTAAAGAAGCATTCAAAGGCTAGCCTTGGATTTCAAGCGGTTGCTGATATCCGCATACATCCAGCGAGACTGACGCATGGCCAAACCAATTTTGCTGAGCGTGGATGATGATTCCGACGTCCTGCGGGCCATCGAACGCGACCTTCGATCGCAGTACGGAGCCGAATATCGAGTAATTGGAAGCGACTCTCCAGAGAAAGCACTCGGCATCCTGAAGCAGCTGAAGGTCCGCAATGACAGCGTGGCCTTGCTGCTTGCCGATCAGCGCATGCCGCACATGAACGGAGTCGAATTTCTTCAGGAGGGAATGCAAATCTTCCCGGACGCTAAGCGTGCACTGTTGACTGCGTATGCGGACACCAGCGCCGCAATTAGTGCGATAAACGAAGCCAATATCAACTACTTTTTCATGAAGCCTTGGGATCCACCTGAGAATAACCTTTATCCGCAACTTGACGACTTGCTCGACGATTGGCGTGCATCCTATCGGCCAGCGTTTGAAGGAATACGAGTACTCGGCACCCGTTGGTCGCCTCGCAGCTATGAGCTGCGCGACTTTCTTGCCCGCAACCACGTGCCGTATCAATGGATCGATGTCGAGCTAAGCGCGAATGATCCCGAGACGAAACGTCTTCTCGATGTCCTTGGCCCGGAGGCGTCGAACCTGCCCGTCGTACTGTTTCCTGATGGCACGAAGCTCCTGGAGGGTGCGCCGGCGGAGATCGCACAGAAAGTGGGTCTGCGCACGCGGGCTCAGACCGACTTCTACGATTTGGCGATCCTCGGCGGAGGTCCCGCCGGTCTTGCCGCTGCTGTTTACGGTGCTTCGGAAGGCCTGCACACGGTCATAGTCGAGCGCGAAGCACCTGGCGGTCAGGCAGGCATGAGCTCGCGGATCGAGAATTATCTCGGCTTTCCGACGGGCCTTAGCGGAGGCGATCTCGCACGGCGAGCGGTAGTGCAGGCGCAGCGTTTTGGAGTGGAGATTCTGTCGCCGCAGGAAGCTGTGAGCGTGCGCACAGAAGGCTCCTACCGGATTATTAAATTAGCCGACGGAAGTGAAATCTCATGTCATGCGTTGCTGGTCGCAACTGGTGTGCAGTGGCGGCGCTTGGACGCGCCGGGGATAGATAAGCTGCAGGGCGCCGGAGTGTATTACGGAGGTGGTACCACTGAGGCCCTCTCGTGCAAAGGCGAAATCATCTACGTTGTCGGCGGCGCGAATTCGGCAGGGCAGGCTGCGATGAACTTTGCCAAGTATGCGGAAAAGGTTGCCGTCCTCGTGCGCGGTGACGGACTCGCCGCCACCATGTCGCAATACTTGATCGATCAAATCCAGCAAACACCAAATATCCAGATCTGGACGCATGCCAGCGTGGCCGAGGTGCACGGCAATAAGAGGCTCGAAGAGATTTCTGTACTGTGCTCGGATACAGACAAGATTGAGCGTGTCCCGGCCAGCTCGATGTTCATCTTCATTGGCGCGCTACCTCGAACGGAGTGGCTCGCGGGCGTAGTCGAAAGAGATGACCGCGGTTTCATCCTGACTGGCCCGGACCTGATCCGCGACGGCGAGCGTCCGGATGGATGGACACTTGAGCGCGATCCATTCCTGCTGGAGACAAACGTCCCCGGTATCTTTGCGGTTGGGGATGTGCGACATGGCTCCGTGAAGCGCGTCGCCTCCGGGGTGGGTGAGGGCTCCGTGGCTGTGCAGTTCATTCATCAGTACTTGAGTAAGGTCTAAATGGCAACTCCATCGGAACTGTTGCGGTTTGCGGCGTTCGCAGAACTGCCGGCAGATCAGATCGAATGGTTTCTGCGCCAGTCGAAAGAGCTGAAGCTCAAGGCAGGCGAGGTGTACGCGAAGCAAGGCGATCCGCCAGAAGCGATGTTTGTCCTCCTCGAAGGCGATTTTGAGTGGCGGGGCGAGTTCAATGGTGAAACCATCGTTATACCCGGCAAGGTAGGCGACGTTACGGGTGCGCTGCCATTCTCTCGCATGAAGCAATTTACGGTCACCGGAAGGGCAATCAGCGATGGCCGCATCCTGCGCTTTCCCTCAGCGCTGTTTCCAGAGCTCATTCAAGAAATGCCCGAGTTGGTGAAGCGTCTGGTTGGAGTGATGACCGACCGCGTCCGCGAAGCCACTCGGCTGGAACAGCAGCGAGACCGGCTGGCTAGCTTGGGAAAACTTTCAGCCGGTCTTGCCCATGAACTCAATAATCCCGCAGCCGCCGCCAAACGTGCCGCCGCGCAGTTGCGAGAGACGCTGCACCGCATTAAAGAAGCCAGTCTCCAGCTCGGCCGGCGAGAGCTAACCCCCACCCAAAAGTCAGAAATCGAAAGGCTGGAATCGTCTTTTACGCAGAATGATCCGCCTCCGCGCGATGCCCTTGCCGTCAGCGACCTGGAAGACCAGATCGACTCTTTGTTGCGAAGTCATGGGCAGAACGACTTGTGGCAACTGTCAGCCGAGTTGGCACAAAGAGGAATCAAGCCTGCCGCGCTTGAGTCGTTGTTCGAGAATCTCGATGCAGGGACGGCACGGGCGGCTCTCGTACGGATCGCCGCCTCCGTGGAGATTGCGAGTCTTTTGACGGAAATCGAGAGCAGCACTTCCCGAATCTCTGACCTGGTTCGTGCGATCAAGGAATACACGTACATGGACCAGTCTCCCGTGCAAAACGTCGACGTGGTGAAGAGTCTGGAAACGACCTTGACGATCTTGCATCACAAGCTGAAACGCGGCGTGACCGTGCAGCGCGATTACCAACCCGTTCCATTTCTCGTTAATTCGTTCGGCAGCGAGCTGAATCAGGTGTGGACTAACCTCATCGACAATGCCATTGATGCAATGAGCGGAAAAGGTGAACTCCGAGTCCGCACATATCGCGACAATAGCTGCGTCGTGGTTGAGATCGGCGACAACGGGCCGGGAATTTCTCCAGAAATACGCTCCCATATCTTTGAACCTTTCTTTACAACCAAAGGCGTGGGCGAGGGCACCGGACTGGGACTCGATACAGTGCAACGAATCGTGCGAAAGCATAAAGGAAATATTCAGGTGAATTCGAGACCTGGCGATACGCGCTTTCAAGTATCGCTGCCACTGGCCGACGCTAAGGCTTGAGATCGCCAGCTTCACGGTAGAAGATCTTGATCCCGTTGATTTCTACCCTGCGGCAAGGCACGGCCACTGAGGCTGTAGATGCCATCACTTGGCTGGCGTCCAACCCAACCCAGGCTGATGGCAGATCTTGAACAGGCGCGCCCTCTCGCAGCCTGAACAGTCGTGCCTGCAGGGCCAGTTAGAGCAGCCCATTGATCGATCCTAATCTGATTTTGCAAGCAGGGTCTTGGCGGATGATGGCCTCAGACCGGCTCGCCATATTTCTCGTTTTAGGGAGCAGCACATGTTGAAGCAAGAGCGTGTCATCGTACTCGGCGGGTCTCGAGGCATTGGCTTTGCAGTGGCTGAGCAGGCCATACGTGAAGGGGCTAGCGTTGTGATCGTCTCCAGTCAGTCGAAAGGAGTCTCTGATGCGGTGGGCCGGCTGCCCAAAGACTCCGCGACAGGCAAGACAGTCGATCTTAGGTCTGCAGACGCGTGAAGGGACTGTTTGCAGAGTTGGGAGAGTTCGACCACCTCGTTTACACAGCCGGAGAGCCGCTTCCTTTTGGTCCCCGAATCGTCGACGTGGCAGCGCGTAGCTTCTTCGAACTGCGTTAGTCCTGGAACGCCGATGTGAACGCGTTCGACAGGCTCCAGGTCGTCCGCGGTCGGAATTCCTCGTACTTCGGCTCGAAGTACAGGTCATGCACGGTTCGGGCAAGGTGTTTCGGGGCTTCGAGCTTGCCTTCGACGAATGCCTCGTAGATCACCACCTTAGCGGTGACGTCAGTGAGTTCGCTCCGCTGCCACGCCTCCACCTGCTTGCGCATGGGCTCGAAGTTGCGCTGCATTCGGTCGACGCCGACTGAAATGCAATCGATAAGAGAAAACGATTTCGAGTGTTTCGCGAGCATCGGAGTGAACCAACTGCCAAACGCCAAGTGCCAATTGCCAGATGAAGAAAGGCCGCGAACTCTTGCCCGCGGCCTCAAATCACAATCTACTAGTGATAAGGTTAGTCCCGCTCCGGTGGCCTCTGCCCCGAAACCGGGATTCTGTTCTCCTGATCCAGGAACTCTCTCGGGCCGTGATCGGAGTGCGCGTTCGGGACCGGAACATCGCCCTCGGCGCTCAGTGTCTCCAGTTCGGGCTGCGAAACGTCCTGGCCCGTCGCTGTGGTGTAGATAGCTTCCTGGAGAAGACTTCCCTTAGGCGCCTGCGCTACCGCGAACACCGGAAACGCCTTGCCGTTGCCGAAGCCCACCGAGAGGTAGTCGGCAACCATGTATCCGGAGAAGGTATTGGGCAGCCAGTTCAGCTGCATAGGTCCAGCCAGCGTCACCGGCGTGCTCCAGGTCTTGCCCGCCGTCGACGACTGGATGAACCCCGCATAGAGCTGGCAGTTGCCGCAGTTCGACACCGGGTAATAGTAGTAAACCAGCGCCAGATTGGCCTTGGCGCCTTTTGTGCCTGGAGTGATGCCCAAGCCGATGATGAAGTGGTCCACCGTGCTGGAGACGGCATCGATAGGGACCCGCTTGACCGCGGCCCACTTTGCTCCGGTCGTGGATGTGCTGTAGACGATGTCGTTCTCGGCGCATCCCGAGCGGTAGCGGCAATCGGGCCAAGCCACATAGACTTTGCCCTTCGCATCTATGGCCGCCGAAAGCAGCCCCGGACTGCGCAGTCCACCGTTTTCGTAATGGCTGTTATCGGTGCTGATGTTCACCGCCCGATTCCAGCTCTTGCCGCCATTGGTTGAAGTAAAGGCAATCACGTCTCCGTTGAAGCCGCTAATGGGGACAACTACGGTGCCTTTTGGCAGAACCAGCGGCCAGCCCCCGATGCCGTAATCCTGGCCGGCGGTGGGCTGTTCCTTGCTCCAAGTCACGCCGCCATCGGTCGAGGTGCTCATCTCAATCAGGTCGCCCTGGGACGTGTCATCCCACTCGACGTAGCAGTGGCCGTAGTACTTGCTGGTGGCGGTGGTGTCGCACACCATGAAATTCTTGTCGGGTGAGCCCAGGTTGGTCACTGAGACAGGATCACTCCAGTTGATGCCGTCGGTCGAGCGGCTCACCGCAACCGAAGTATTGTTCCCGATGGGAAGAGTGGTAATCAACCACACGTTGTGCAGGGGGTCATAGGCCACCATCGGGTCGCTAGCCGCCTGGTTGGGCCCATTGCCGTAGTAAATCGTGAGGCCCGGCAGATATCCGTTGGTCCAGGTTTTGCCGCCGTCGGTCGAAGTGGCGAACCCAACGTCGGCCCCGCCTCCGCCATAGATGCGTGCGACCTGAAACGCCGTGACAATGGTCGAGCCCCAGGAAAACGTGCCGGGCTCAACCTCGCTGAGGTGTTGGCTTGCCTGATCGGTAAAGGTGTCTTCACTGAGCTGAGTAAGGGTCACTTGGGCCGGTGCAAAAGCCGTGAATACGATGCCGACAGCCATTGCGAGCAGAAACAGGCTGCGGCCATAGGAATGCCTCTCTGTGTTCATCTCGATTCAACCTCGGAAGAAGGAGTGAGAAACTGAACCTGGGGACAGGGATCGACCGCGGGCCGGTTGGGCGACGCAGACTGTTTTCCGACCAAAGCGAAGAGGACGTGGGGGTGCGACCAGCCGCCTTGGCAATCAGGAGACCCCGCCTCAAGCGCTGAGAGTAGCCGCTTTGGGCACGGCTGTCAACGCAAAACACCTCGCCCGCTGCGCCACAAGGACCTGCAGGGAAGCAATCCCGAGGAGAATTTCAACATCTGGAGTGGAATCTTAGCGAGTTGCCATTCGCCGGCCTACGGCAGTGACCACCGGCCACTTTCCCTAATATTTCAGGCCGCAAACTTATTACCACAGGCGCATAGAGTGTAGCGCCGGCACCTTGCCGGCGGTTCCAAGGCCGGGGTCCCCGGCAAGCCCGGTTTTGGCTTGCTGGGGTGGGAGAGCGCCTCGCTCTCGGCGCGGCGGCAAGTAGAAATGAAGTCGCAGTCACGGTACTAGAACTAGTTTCATAAATAGGTTTTGGGTAGGGCACGGCTTAAAGCCGCGAATGCCCTGCGGGAATTACGGCACGACTAAAAGTCGGGCCCTTCCTCGTCTTCGATTCGGACGTTACAGGAAAAATGCTCTAGCGCACTTCGAAACTCACCGCGGTGCCGACGGCAGTCTTTTGTCCCGGCGCTGGGGTTTGGGTCATGATCATGCTGGCGGCGTTCGGTTCAGAAGCTCGACTGGGGACAGCTTGCGGCTCACCTTGCGTTGACTGTGGAAACGCGCTGACCTTGCCGACCCGCATCCCGGCTTCCTGCAATGCTATGGTCGCGCTCCCCAGCGGTTGCGCCGTAAGGTCCGGCATGACGTAAGCGGCCAGCTCGGGACCGGCGCTCACCAGAAGGTTAATCTTCGGCGCCGAAATGCCACTCGCGTTTGCCGGCGGGCTTTGCGATACGATTCGGTCCTGTGGCGCATCCGGCAAATTCACCTGCGCGACCGAGCCCAGAGCGAGGCCGCGCCGCCGAATGTTCAACTCCGCGGCACGCTCGCTTTCTCCGATCACGTCGGGAATCGCCACGCGCTGCGGGCCGAGACTCTGCGCCACACGGACCGACCAGCCTCGCCGGACCTTGGTTCCCGGCGACGGCACCTGGGTCATGATTCTTCCCTCGGGAACGTCTGTGCTGTAGAACTGCCGTTCGACCACTACCTGCAACCCGGACGCGTTGCCGGCTCGCTCGGCCTCTAGCGGACTCATGCCTATCAGTTTGGGGATGGTGACTTCGCGTCCGTGAATGGCCATCTGCATGGCGGTGAGCGCGGAGATCAGCGCTACAGTCATCAGCGTCAGCGCCAAAAGCAGCATGCGAAAGAATCGCCGCATCGCTGGTGATTATAGTTCTAGCGGCCCGGATTCGGGTTCTTCAGAGAAAGTTCTCAGTTGTCAGTTCTCAGTGAGAAGCGGTGGGCGTCGCGAGAACTGACGGCGGAGAACTGAGCACCGATTTTGCCTGCGCTTTTTGTTGTCCTACCCAGTCGTGGATGCGATTCGACAGAACGTCAAGCGGCAGCGCGCCGCCGACCAGCACCTCGTCGTGAAAGGCGCGTAAGTCGAACCTGTCGCCTAGCTGGTCTCTCGAATATTGGCGCAGCTTCAGAATCTCCAGTTGGCCGATTTTGTAGCCAAGCGCCTGCGCCGGCCAGGCCATGTAGCGGTCGGTCTCGCTCTGCACGTCGACTTCGTCAATGGCGGAATGATCGTGGAAGAAATCCACTACCTGCTTCCGCGACCAATGCTTGTAGTGGAAGCCCGTGTCTACCACCAGTCGGATCGCCCGCAACATGTCGTCCTGCAAGTGTCCGTAATAGCTGTAAGGATCCTGGAAGAAACCAGCCTCCTTGCCCAGTCGCTCGGCATAGAGCGCCCAGCCTTCGGTGTATGCCGTGTAGCCTTCCTGCTGGCGAAAAGGCGGCAGCTCCGGCAACTCTTGCGCGAGCGCAATCTGCAGATGGTGGCCGGGTACGCCTTCGTGGTACGCGGTGGTCTCAATGTCCAGGGTGGTGCGCTTCGCAAAATCACCTGTGTTCACCATGACGTGCGCCTTGCGCGACCCGTCGGGCGTGCCCTGCACGTAGTGCGTCGAGGCTTCTTTTTCGCGGAACTCCTCGATCGGCATCACATCGAGCCGGCCCTTTGGCAGACGGTCGAACAGGTCCGGGAGCCTGGTATACATTCCGTCGATATATTTGCGGTAGAGATCGAGAATCTCCTCACGCGAGTGCGCATGCAGCTTTGGGTCTGACTTGATCGCCGCGTAAAAGCTTTTCAGATCCGGGTAGCCGAGCTGATGGGCAACTCCCAGCATGCGACCTTCGATTTCCTTCACCTGTTCCAGGCCGATCTGGTGGATCTCTTCCGGCGTCAGATTTGTCGTAGTGGATTCTTTCACTCGGAACGCATATATTTCCGAGCCGTTGGGAAGCGCCCAAACGCCGGGCTCCGTGCGCCCTTTTGGCGCATACTCATCGCGAACGAAGGCGGTGAATTTGACGTAGGCCGGGAGGACCGAATCGCGGATCGCGGCTAGCCCTGCGTCGCGCAGGCGCTTGCGGTCGGCTGCGGAAACGGCATCGGGAAACTTATCGAACGGCTGTGCAAATGGACTCTTCGCCGCGCTGGTGGTGGCGATTCCGTTGGCCTGCGTTACTACCTGCTCCAGCAAAATCTTTGGCGGCATCAACCCTTCCGCCATGCCCTTGCGCATCTGGATGATGGTCTGATCGAAAAGCCGGGGCATCTGCTTGAGGCGCGAAATGTAGTCTTCGTAGTCCTTCACGCTTTCGAACGAAAGAATGCTGACCAATTGGGGCGCGTCAATGTGGATGCCGTTGAACTGATTGACGGGCATCTCCCAGGGCGTGAAGCGCGCGCCTTCCAGGCTCATCCTCAGGTCGCGAACCATCAACTCCTTATTGAGAACTTCCTGATCGGGAAAGCCGGTGGTGTCGATTACTTCAAAGCGCGCCAGAAAGCGCCGCGACTGCTCCAGGTTGTCGTCAATGGCCGCCTGCGAGAAGTCGTCGAGCTTGTCGTTGTAGCGCTTGTCGCCCAGGATAGAGGCATAGATCGGGCTGGTGCGTAGCGTGTACTCCCACTGCTCATGGAGAAGATCTTGCAGCGCCTTGCGTCGCGCTTCGAGATCGGTGGGTGCGTTAGCGGCGAAAAGTGCAGCCGGAATGAGCATGGTCACGGCAAGCAGGCAAACAAGATATCGCATGGCGGCTCCAGAAAAGCAAATTTCGTTGGGCGTGAAGACAGACCACGGTCAGATCGTCTTAGTCTAAGACGAATACGGAAGAGGAAGGTTATCAGATCCCCAAAGTTTATTGGCGAGCGTTGGCGCGCGCCCTGCGCAGGCCAGCAGCGACGCCCTTTCGCACGGCGCGTTGGAACCCGGCCGCATCCATTGCGTTGGCCGTGGTGGCTGCAATGCCTCCGGGAGTGGCTGCCTCCTCGAGCAGGGCCTCCAGCGAATGCTCTCCTTCTCGCCATGCCACGATCCCGTCGGCCAGGGCATCTGCGCCCGCGAGCAATGCAGTCTTTCGATCCAGCCCGGCCGCCTGCGCGGCGTCGGCCAAGGCGGCGAGCGCGTGATAGCCGTGGCTGCATGAATAGGTGACAGTAAAGGCGTCGAATTTGCTTTCTGGGATCTCAATAACCGGGCCGGAACTTGCGAAAAATTCCCGGATTCGCTTGCGATCTTTCGCCGGCAACGTTGGCGGAAAAGTCACGGCCGTCAGGCCGCGTCCGCTGCGGCAGACCGGGCTTGGCATGGCACGGGCCCAGCGCACAGGCGCGCCGAGCGCCTTACTTAACATGCGCAATGGAACTCCCGCGGCCAGGCTCACAGCGAGTAAGGGCCGTTTCTCGCCCCCGATCGCTCGCAGAAGCCCTCCGACGGAATCGGGCCGCACCGCGACAATGACCAAATCTGCCTGTGCGATTGCGCTCTTCAGATCGGGCTCTATTGCGGTCTCGTAACACTTTTTCACTTTCTTCAGTTTACGCAGATCGCGATCATGCACTAGCAGGCGGTGCTTCGATTTTGCCAGCCGCAAGCCTGCGAGCATCGCCGACGTGATCCGCCCTCCGCCCAGGAACACGACGTTCATACGATCTCCCGGCAAACTTCATCCGCAACCAAGGCCAGGGCTTCGGCGTCGTCCATCGTGTGCGCCGTCGAGATGATCCAATGAAGCCCGTTGGAAGGCGTCATGTAAATTCCGCGATCAAGCAACCCGTGCACAAACCGGGAGTACTTCGCGGTGTCGGCGTATCGGCAGTAGTCGCGATAATCGTGGATCGCGTCGCGATCGGTGAAATAGATCTGGAACATGGGGCCGAAGCCCTGCACAATGGCCGCGATCTTCCTACGATAAAAAACGTCGCGCAGCGCTTGGATCGCGGCGTTTCCCACCGCGTACAGCTGCTTGTAAGCCGCGCCTTCATTTGCCGCCAAAAGATCGAGATTGGCGGCGATCACGCGCATCGTGAGGCGATGACCGTTGAAGGTTCCATAGTGCAGCACCATGCCTTCGCTGCCCCAGCGCATTCGGTCGAGAATGGCGCGCGGCCCTGCCACCGCGCCAATCGGGAAGCCTGCGCCCAACGCTTTGCCGAACGTGCTCAGATCGGGCTTCAGGCCGAAGCGCTCCTGGCAACCGCCGGGTGCGTAGCGAAAGCCCGTCACCACCTCGTCGAGAATGAAGAGCGCGCCATACTCGTGGGCGAGATCGCAAGCCCGCTGAAGATAACCCTCTCGCGGCAGGATGCAGCCCATGTTGGCCATGATGGGCTCGGTGATGATGGCTGCGAGTTCGCGCCCATGCCGCCGCAGGATGGCTTCGAGCGCTTCCACGTCGTTCCAGGGCGCCAGCACGACGTCGTCGAACACCGACGAAGGAATCCCTGCGGAATCCGGGAAGCGCGCGGGATTCTCCTTCGGTCCGAGTTGCTCGACCGGATGGCTGTGGCTGTTCAGGCAGTATGGGTCGTACCACCCGTGGTAGTGGCCTTCGAATTTGAGAAACTTCGTGCGCCCAGTGTGCGCTCGCGCCAGGCGCACCGCCAGCATGGTGGCTTCGCTGCCGCTGTTAGTGAAGCGCACCGCCTCCGCGCTGGGGACCATTCGGCACAAACGTTCTGCGGCATCAAGCTCAGCCGAAGTGGCCGCGGCAAAATGCGAGCCCTCTGCCATGGTCTGCGTTACGACTTCGACGATCCTCGGATGCGCATGCCCCTGAATCAGCGCCCCGAACGACATCATGAAATCCACGTACTCGTTGCCGTCCAGGTCCCGGACGTGCGATCCGCGCCCGCGCTCGAGCACCAAGGGACCACCCGAGTACACCGCCGCGCCGCGCGACGGCGAGTTCACGCCCTCAATCAACGATTGCTGCGCACGCCCATACCACGCGCGCGACCGCTCGCGCAAATTCGTCTTCATCGCCATTCGGATCACTAATCCGCCGTACCGCCGCCATCCACCACCATCGTCGCTCCCGTCATAAATGACGAATCGTCCGATGCCAGAAACAGCACAGCCTTCGCAATCTCATCCGGAGTTCCGATCCTTCCCATCGGCCGATTCTCACAGCCCGCGAGATAAGTCTTCCAGTCCAGCCCGCGCAGTCGCGCGTCTTCCGGCAACATTGGGGTATCCACATCGCCCGGGCAAACACAGTTCACCCGAATGCCCTGCCGTCCGTGGTCCACCGCCATCGCCTTGGTCAGCAGAACAACTCCGCCTTTCGACGCACAGTACGCCGCCGCTTTATCGCCGCCCACCAGGCCCCATCCAGAGCTGTTGTTGACAATCACTCCGCTGCCCTGCGCAATCATCGGCACGAGTGCATACTTCGACATCAGAAACGTGCCCTTCAGATTGATGTCCATCTGCAAATCCCAATTCTCTTCGGAGCACTCGAGCGCCGTCTGCGCGAAAAAGACTCCCGCATTGTTGAACAGAATGTCGAGCCGCCCGAACGCGCGTACAGTCTCGTCTACCGCTCGCCTGCAGTCGGCAGCCTTGCGAACGTCCGTCGGCACGAAAATTGCCTTCCCGCCAGACTGGAGAATGCGCTCCATGACGGCGTGGCCGCGCGCTTCATTGCGACCGGCGATGGCGACCTTTGCCCCCTCCCGCACAAATAGGCCTGCCGCAGCCTCGCCGATCCCCGACGTTCCGCCCGTAATTAGCGCCACCTTGTTCTCAAGACGCATAACTCAAGCCGAACCTGCCAATCCGCCGCCGTCCACGACCAGCGCTGTCCCGGTCACGAATGAAGATGCATCGCTCGCCAGATAAAGCACGGCCTGCGCAATTTCTTCGGGAGAGCCCACGCGGCCCAGTGGGCGTTTGGACGCATCGGCGAGAAAGCGGTCGGGGTCCGCTCCGAGTTGCGCGGCTTCGGCGCGCAGCATGCCTGTATCGGTGTCGCCCGGACAAACACAGTTCACTCGAATCCGGGGTCCGTGATCAATGGCCATGGCCTTGCTCAGCAGCACGACCGCGCCTTTCGACGCGCAATAGGCCACGGCCTTCGCGCCGCCTGCCAGTCCCCAGCCTGACGCCGTATTGATAATTACGCCCGCGCCCTGCTTCTCCATGTGTGGAATTACCTCGCGGGACAGCAGATAGATGGACTTGACGTTCACCGCCATCACGCGATCCCAATTCTCCTCGCTGAGATCGAGAACCGTCGCGCGGCGCATGATGCCGGCATTGTTGAACAGCACGTCAATTCGGCCGAATTTGCGAATCGTGCTTTCGACCACCCGGCGGCAATCTGCTGCGCACGTCACGTCGGCAGTCTCAAAAAGACCCCGCCCGCCGGCTCGTGTAATCTCGTCCACCACGCGCTGGCCCGCATCCTTATTCACATCGGCGATAGCGACCGCCGCGCCCTCGCGCGCAAACAGCAAAGCCGTCGCACGCCCGATGCCTGACGCTCCCCCGGTAACGATCGCGACTTTCCCTGCAAGCTGCATGGTCTACCGACTGGCCAGCCCTCCCGCAATCTCGGCGCCGTCAATGGTGTAGACGTGGCCGGTGATGTACTGCGCATCATCTGAGGCAAGAAACGCGAACAGGGCCGCAATTTCCTCGGGCTGCGCATGCCGGCGAAGCGGAATCTTGCTGTTGACCTCTGCGAGCATCGCATCCGTGTACTCGGCGCGCTGCATCGGGGTCATCACGTATCCCGGAGCGACTGCGCACACCCGAACCTTCGGCGCGAGTTCCAGCGCCATGGATTTCGTCAGCTCGATCACGCCGGCTTTCGTGGCGTTGTAGTCGGCGTAGTAAGGTTGTCCCACCAGGCCGTTGGTTGAAGCCGTCTGCAGAATGACTCCGCTGCCGCGCTCCATCATGTGCCGGGCGGCGATTTGCGCGACGTAGAACACTCCCGTCAGATTCACGGCGATCACTTTGTCCCATTCTTCGGGCGTGATAACGAGGAAATTATGCCGAATGCTGATGCCGGCGTTGTTCACCAGCACATCCACACCGCCCATCAGCTTGATCGCTCCCGCAAATGCCGCCTGGACCTGTTGCAGATTGCTGACGTCGGCGTCGAGCGTCCCTGCTAGGTCGGGCAATTCCTTAGCGATCCGGTGCCGGCCGTCCGAATCGCGATCAAGCACGCACACTACCGACCCTTCATCTAAGAACCGCGCCGCCGTGGCCGCCCCAATGCCGCTGGCCCCACCGGTGATCAAAACACGCTTCGCTTCCAAGCCGCGCACTCGTGCCTCCACAAAATAAAATCGCGCAGATCAGGATACCTGTCTGCCCGCAATCCCGCCATCGTACTCAGGCCCGGGTGGTGGCTGAGTTTGAAATTCACCCACTACTCAGGCCTGCTGCCTACAATTGTGAACCTACCTCCAGACCGGGGGAGCCAGACTTGAAGTCGTTCGGCTCTGTTGACATCCTCGCAACCGAGTCATGCTGAGCGAGGATGGAGCTTCGCGCATCGGGGCCCCCAACACGCGCGGTTCTCGCGTGCTGGGGTGAGCATGCGACGCTCAACCGCAGTCGAAGCATCCCTGCCCCCGCTCGCACGCTCGAAGTCGGCAGGATGTCAACAGAGCCAAGTCGCTCCCTGATGGTATAAATTAGGATGTTTTCAGCTCCCGATGCGTCCCACGCCGATCATCATCGGGCTCCAGTTGGTGGTTGCCGCCTTCGTGTTCCTGGGGTTAGTGCTATGGCTGTCGGGCGATTGGCGCTGGGTGGAGGGCTGGATCTTCGGCGTCTGGTGGGTTTCCTTAGGTGCCGCCTATCTCTTGTGGCTTCACTACCGGGACCCTGCGCTGTACGCCGAGCGCTTCCGCCTGCCCGGCAGCGGCGGTGAATCGCGCTCCGATTTGGCTATCCTTATCGGGCTAAAAGTGTGCTTCCTCGCGTGGTTCGTTGTGCCGCGGCTGGATGTGCGTTTCGGTTGGACACCCCGCCTGCCGCTGTGGTGCGAGGCCTGCGGAGGCATCTTGGCCCTCAGCGGTAGTTTCTTCATGTTCCGCGGGCTCACCGATAACACCTTTGCCTCGCAGGAGGTGCGTATTCAGACCGAGCGCGGCCAGCACGTCATTGATACCGGCGTCTACGGCTTTGTTCGCCACCCCATGTATCTCGGGGGAAGTCTCACCTTCGTTGGTGGCGCGTTGCTGCTCGGCTCCATTTCCGGCCTTCTCTTAGGCCTCGCCATGGTCGGGCTGATGGTTGTGCGCATCTTTGGCGAGGAGAAGCTGTTGGCACGCGATCTGGAGGGCTACAAGGAATATCTCCAGAAGGTGTGTTACCGGTTGCTACCACACGTCTGGTGATCACCTCGCCAACGGGCAGCAGAAGACGTTTGGCGA
>Ga0187803_10000174_pt1 | contig 27115 bp, 25 predicted proteins | sample NC_wetland_sal_i_2_FD_132425 | JGI IMG/M metagenome (GOLD analysis project Ga0187803, IMG submission 132425) | Wetland sediment microbial communities from Neuse River Estuary, North Carolina, USA - Control_3 | ecosystem: Environmental > Aquatic > Freshwater > Wetlands > Sediment | place: USA...
CCGATCACCCACATTGATGTGATCCCGCGCCTGTGCAAAGATGGGGTGGATGTCCGTTCCAAGGTCACGGCCACAGCGCAGACGGGCGTGGAAATGGAAGCTCTGGTGGCTGTCACCTGTGCCGCCCTCACGGTCTACGACATGTGTAAAGCCCTCGATAAAGGCATAGAGATTACCGGCGTTCACCTGCTGGAAAAGACCGGCGGCAAGAGCGGAGACTACCACCGTGCTCACGCAAAATCGTCCCGGAGCACCAAATCATGAGCGCCGCCTCAGGCAAGTCCGTCAAGCTTCTCGTCGCCGAAGACAATCCCATGGTGCGCGATCTCGTCACTCGGGGACTCGAACCATTTTGCGAGGTCCTGGTTGCCACCGATGGTACCGACGCGCTCCTCAAAGTGATCGATGACGCCCCCGACGTCATCCTGTCCGACTACAACATGCCCGGTCTGAATGGCCGCCAGCTCTTCGAAAAGCTTCGTGGCCGCGAATCCACTCGCCACATTCCGTTTCTCTTCATGGCCAGCCGCACGGATATCGAAGAGCGCCTCCGGCCGCTCGTGGACGGCGCCGAGGACTTCATCGCCAAGCCTTTCCTGGTCAAGGATCTCGTCCGTACCGCCAAGAAAGTTGTGGATCGCATACACCTCGAGAAGCTCCAGAAAAAAGCCTCCCGCCCCGGCGTGATTCAGGGCCGCCTGGAAGAGATGAGCATGATCGATTTGATGCAGTCCCTTGAGATGGGCCAGAAATCCTGCCGCCTGCAGGTTCAGAAGGGAAGCGATCGCGCTGAACTTTATTTCGCCAACGGGCAGTGCCGCGACGCCAAAATCAAAAACCTAGCGGGCGACGATGCCGTCTTCAAGGTTTTGCTCTGGACGGAAGGTGAATTCGAAATTGATTTCAACGCCGCTAACGCTTCGACGGCCACCACCACCACACGCAGCACCACCGGCCTCCTCATGGAAGCCATGCGCCTGATGGACGAAGCCAACCGCGACACCGTCGGCACGAACTGAGAATGAAAGGCTGTAAGTGTTCCGTTTTAAGTTTTAAGTAATGCGTAAAGACGAAGCCTGAAATGTGGGGGCCAAGATTTCGGGTTAATGTTGCAAAACTTAAAACTGATAATTTAATACTGATAACTTGAAAATGCGCGTCGCCATTCTTACTATCAGTGATTCGGTTGCGCGGGGAGAGCGCGAAGATCTTTCAGGACCAGCTCTCGTCGAGCGTTGCCGTCAACTCGGCTGGACCGTCACCTCCGGGCTGCGCTGTTCCGATGACCCTGCGGCTGTCCGCAGCCAATTGCGCACCGTTTCCGATTCCGGCCACGCGGATATCCTTCTCACTACCGGCGGAACCGGCCTCGGCCCGCGCGATACCACGCCCGAAGCAACACTCGACATTGCGGATCGCAGCATTCCCGGCCTCGCCGAGGAAATACGCCGAAAGGGCGTCGAGAAAACGCCCACCGCCATTCTCTCCCGCGGTGTCTCCGTGATTCGACACAAAACCATCATCGTCAATCTTCCCGGTAGTCCCAAAGGGGCGGTCGAGTCTCTGGAAGTCATTGCGCATCTGCTGCCCCACGCCGTCGAAGTCCTCCGCGGCGCTCACCACGATTAGACGTCCCTAACGCGGGATCACTGGAATTACAATTCGCGACGCATGTTCCACGTCATGGTGAATCGTCAACCGCCCTACCTTTGATTTGGCAGATCGAATCTCTGACTCTCCCGTTTGGAGGTTCCTGGAAAAATGTGGATAAAACGCCCCGGAGATTTGCACGCGGATCCGGTGGCCCTTCAAAAACACATTGCTTGTGACCATGCGGTTCAGTTCTAGCCGGTAAATCTTCCCCGGTTCCACCAGCTTCGGTTCCGTGGTTTCTTCCCGGTAGCTTGCGCGCAGCACATCCAGCCCCGGACTCATCAGATTGAAGGCCGTGCCGTCCGGCGCTACGTCCAACAAGCGAACCCAAAGGTCAAAGTCCTGTACATCCGCGGACACGTACATTTCCGCCTGAATCGGCCCCGTAACCTCCAGATCCTCCTTCATCGGCTCACTATCAAAGCCCAGCAGATCTTTCCGCCCAGCCAGTCCCCGGTAATCATGGGCTCCATATTTTTCATAGACGTCAGTCACGGGATGCGCAGGGTCGGAGAGGACAGTGCTCGTAGTTGTTTTTGATCTTCCTGCCTCAGAGGTCAGTGTGCCGAGTTGCATGCTACTTTCATGCGCTGCAAGATACAGTGACTCTCGCTTCGCACGCTTGAGTGGCCACGCCTCTTCATCCCGCCACTCATTCCTTCCCATCACGAAAATCCGTACCGGCTTTTCGCGCTCCACACCGTTATCCGCGTTCCGCAGGTAATGATCCATCCAACGTAAAATCAATTCGTCGTAATCAATCGGCGCGTTCGGCCCGAAATCCCGCTCACCGCTCTTCCTTGTATCTTGCCCCCCGTGTGTCCACGGCCCGATCACCGTTCGTGTCCGCGGCTCGCGCTTGCCCTTCCGCGCTGCCAACAGCCCGTTGAAATTCGTCGTTGCACCATCTGGACCGTAGGCCTCGTCGTACCACCCCGAAAAATTCAGCACGGCGCAGTGTACGCGATCATATTTGTTCCTAAGTTCCGCCCAATCCCACCAGGCGTCCGCGGGAGGATGGGCCAGCCACTCGTAGTAATAGGGCGCCAATTGCTTGAAATCCGGCAAATCGCGCAGTGGCAGAAATCCCTCAATCCTTTCATGCTCTTTCTTCCACTCCGCTGCGGCCTCTTCGTCCGTTCGCGGTCCCGGCAGTTTTTTCCTCTTCCTTTCGTCAGGCGCAATATTCATCCAGATCCATTCGAGCCACGAGCCGTCGAACAATCCTCCTGAATAGAAGAAATTCCGCGGCGTAGAAAACGTCATGGCCGGCACCATCGCCCTCAGATGCGGAGGATTTTCCACCGCCGCCAGCCACTGCACTGCGCCCGGATACGACAACCCAAACATCCCCACGGTCCCATCCGACCACGGCTGCCGAGCCGCCCACTCGATTGTGTCGTAGCCATCCTTCCCCTCATTCTGGTATGGCGTAAATTCGCCATCGGAGGCATACCGCCCGCGCACGTCCTGAATCACCACCGCATAGCCACGCTTCACCGCCTTCTCAAACGTCGTCCACTCTTCTGGCGCGTGGTGCTTTCCGTACGGGGACCGGTACACAGGGTAGGGAATCGCCCTTCGCCGTTCGGCAACCACACGTCTGCGCGAAGCACCACGCCGTCTCGCATCGCTACGGCCACGTCTTTTCGCCGCGTGGCTACTTCACTTGGCTTGGCCATTCCCGTCGAAGAATCCGGCAACCATGCAAAGCAAACTCCTACCACCGCAGCGGCTAAAGCCAACATAAATCGCCCTAGTTTTGTCATGGTGCGCATTCTAACCGAAGCCACCCAGAATCGCTTGTTGACCACCCGGGCTTCCTCCGTAACAATGTTCTCACTATGGCTACGAAACTCTCGGACAAGAACCTCGCGGTTCTCGGCACCGGCAAATTGGGCAGCATTCTCCTTCGCGCCTATCTCAAGCAGGGTCTTTTCTCGGCTAAACGGGTCACCGCTACCGTTCGCCATGAAGAGAAGGCCGCGGCACTCGCCAAGGAGCTCGGCGTCGCAGTTACGACCAACAATCGAACTGCCGTCAAGGACGCCGACGTCGTTCTCCTCGCCGTGAAACCCCAGGTTGTGGGCGATGTCCTCAAGGAGATTAAGCCCGCTCTCGGCAAAAACGCCCTCGTTATCTCCGTGGCCGCATCCGTTCCCACGTCCTATATCGAGCAGCGCGTTGGCGAAAAAATTGCCGTCGTGCGCGCCATGCCCAATACCTGCTCCACTGTCGGTTGCGGCATGACGGGAATCTGCCGCGGCTCCCACGCTTCAGCGGAACATCTCGAAATTGCCAAATCCATGTTCGGCGCGGTCGGCCGTACCGTGGTGGTCGACGAAAAAAACATGGATGCGGTTACTGGCCTCTCCGCCAGTGGCCCCGCGTTTGTCTACATCATCCTCGAATCGCTAGCAGAAGCAGGCGTCAAGGTCGGTCTCCCCCGCGATATCGCTACTTTGCTCGCCTCCCAGACCATGAAGGGTGCCGCAAGCGTTGTGTTGGAAACCGGCGACCACCCCGCGCTCCTCAAGGACGCCGTGACCACGCCTGCCGGCTGCACCATCGATGGCATCCTCGAACTCGAGGAGGGAAAGCTCCGCGTCACCCTAATCAAAGCCGTAGTGAAAGCTACGCAACGCGCTGGAGAACTTCTCTTCGAAAAGTGAGTGACGTTCGACCTTGAAATAACTGGGTAAATCTGTGCTAGCATCTCTAGCGAGTCCAAATTATGCCTGTCGCTTACATTCCGGTTCTGATCTTTGCGTTATTCGTTCTCTCGTTTCCCGTGCTCGCGCTACTGGTATTTAAACTGATTCGTCCGGAATCCCGCGGCGGTCCAGCGAAGTTTCAACCCTACGAATGCGGCGTTCCGGCGGAGAGCAATGCCCGTGGCCGGTATTCCGCACGCTTCTATATTGTCGCTATGCTCTTCGTTATTTTTGACGTGGAAACCATCTTCCTCTTTCCCTGGGCCATTCTGTATCGCTCCTGGGTTGTAGCGCACATGGGTGCTTTTGCTCTTATCTCCATGTTTGTCTTTCTCGGCATCCTGCTGGTCGGTTACGTCTGGCTGTACAAAAAAGGCGCTCTCGACTGGGCCTAGCTCTTGGACCGCAACGTATCGCCGCCCCAAACTTAGGCGAAGCTGCTGCACTTCTAGCGCTCTACCATTCAACTTCCAACTTTGAACCTTCAACTTTTTCCTCTGCCTGTGTCCGTCCTCATTGACTGCCTTTTCCTCCTATGTTAGAAACGCTGTGAACGATCGGAGTGGCTGCCAGTTCGCGGATGAGCGTATCCGCATTAGCAGTGTGGCTTGCGAGTTCTCGCTCCTTCCTTTTTGCGCAAGCTTTTTTGCGGCCATCCTGAGTCGTTTGAGTTCACGGCTTGCTAGTCTTCGATTTTTCTGGCCGTCGTAGTGCAGCACAATGGTCCCAGGGTCCATGGCAGACGAGTCCAAGCTACCCCCAAAACCCGAGAGTTCGCAGCCGGAGTCATCCGGCGCCCCCTCCGCGCCGCCGCCCGCGGCAAAGAGTGCGTCTGCGCCCCCGGCTCCACCTGCCGCGAAGCCTGCTCCTCCGGCTCCCAAGCCCCCGGTTTCACTGCAAGTTCCACTCGACAATGAACTTGTCCGGCGTTACCGCGCCCGCTTCGGCGCCGCCATTCTCGATGCCATCGAAGACCGCAAGCAACACTACCTTGTGATCGATTCCGCGCAGCTTTCCGAAATTGCCCGTTATTCCCGCGACGAGGAAAAATTCGATCTCCTCGAGGACTTCACCGCCGTCGACTGGCCCCGCCGCGAAAAGCGCTTCGATCTCATCGCCATTCTCTACTCCTTTCCGCACAACATTCGCCTGCGGCTGAAAATTCCGGTTGCCGCCAATGAGCATCCCTCCAGCCTCATGGACGTCTGGCCCACCGCGAACTGGCTTGAGCGAGAAATTTTTGACATGTTCGGCATCGAGTTTGCCGGCCACCCGGGCCTGAAGCGCATCCTGCTTCCCGACGAGTGGCAGGGGCATCCGCTCCGTAAGGATTACGACATTCTTCAGCAAGACACCGCCTGGGTCCGGGAAAATCTCGGCATCGAGAGCGGGCAATAGGTTCGGGGGACGTGGCAGACACAGTGCAAGACAACGCAACACAACAGAACGGCACGCTTCTTGGCGCCGACGAGCTGGTCCTCAACATGGGGCCGCAGCACCCGTCAACCCACGGCGTGCTTCGCGTAAAACTCAAACTGGACGGCGAGCGCGTCCGCGGGACCGAGTGCGTCATCGGCTATCTTCACCGTGGCGTCGAGAAAATTGCGGAGAATCGTTCCTACCAACAGTTTGCCCCATACGTCGACCGCATGGACTATGTTGCGGCGGTGAGCAACGGCCTTGGCTACTGCGAAGCCGTCGAGAAGCTGCTGAATGTCGAAGCCCCGCCCCGCGCCAAAGTCATTCGTACCATCTTGACCGAATTGCAACGCATCGCCAGCCACCTGATCTGGCTGGGTACCCACGCCCTCGATATTGGCGCGCTCACCCCGCTTTTCTACTGTTTTCGCGAGCGAGAGGAAATTCTCAAAATCTTCGAGAAGTACTGCGGTGCGCGCCTGACCACGCATGCCTTCCGCATTGGCGGACTGCAGTACGAGTCGTACGACAGCTTCGAGAAGGACGTGGAGCGTTTTTGCAAGGATTTCGAGCGTCACATCCAGGAATATGTCGACCTTCTCACCGGCAACAGCATCTGGATTGGCCGCACGCGCAATGTCGGCGTTCTCAACGCCGCCGACTGCATAGCCATCGGCGCTTCAGGCCCGATCCTGCGCGCCAGTGGCGTGAAGTGGGATCTACGCAAGGCCCAGCCCTATGCTGCCTACGACCAGTACAAGTTCGAGATTCCCACCGGCACAAACGGCGACACTTACGATCGGTACATGGTGCGTATGGAAGAGATGCGCCAGTCCCGCCTCATCTGCCTTCAGGCGATTGAAAACATTCCCGAGGGCCCGATTCTAGGCAAAGTCGGCAAAGTCTTGAAGCCACCTGCGGGCGAAATCTATCACTCCATCGAAGCGCCCAAGGGCATTCTCGGCTACTACATTGTCAGCGATGGGGGCACGCAGCCCTACCGCGTGCGTATTCGCCCGCCCTCATTCGTCAATCTTCAGGCCCTCGACAAAATGACGCGCGGCCATCTAGTCGCGGATGTGGTCGCCATCATCGGCACTCTGGACATCGTCCTTGGGGAGGTGGACCGCTAACCCATGAATCCCACCGCCCAAGCCATCCTCCACTTCCTCCTCACCTGGTGGGTTGAAATTGTCTGCGGTGTGGTCATCGTGGCCGTACTTCCTCTCGTCGCCGGCTACGTCGTTCTCGTCGAACGCAAGCTCATGGCCGACATGCAAGCGCGCCTCGGCCCGATGCGCGTCGGCCCGCACGGTTTGTTGCAACCCATTGCCGACGCCGTGAAGCTTCTAATAAAGGAAGACATCGTCCCGCGCGACGCCGATGGCCTGATTTTCTGGTTCGCCCCGGTGATCTCCATGGTTGCCGCGATGACTTCTATGGGCGCGCTCGCCTTTGGCCCCACATTCCAGGTCGCTCGCGACATCAACATCGGGATCCTTTTTGTTGTCGGCGTCAGCTCGCTCGGCTTCCTCGGCATCATCCTCGGCGGCTGGGCCTCGAATAGCCACTATTCCATCATCGGGGCTATCCGCAGTACCGCTCAGTTGGTCAGCTATGAAACCGCTGGCGGCCTGGCGATCGTCAGCGCGTTGCTACTTTCCGGGACGCTCAAAATTCGCGCCATCGTCGACGCTCAGTACGACCACCACGTCTGGTTCGGCTTCCTGGCACCCGTGGCCTTCTTTACCTATCTTGTTGCTTCCATTGCCGAAACCAATCGAGCACCGTTCGATCTTCCCGAAGCCGAGTCCGAACTCGTTGCGGGTTACATGACCGAGTACAGTGGCTTCCGTTGGGCACTTTACTTCCTCGGCGAGTACGCCAACATGATCGTAGTAGGCTCTGTCGCCACGACGCTTTTCCTCGGCGGCTGGCTGCGCCCATTCCCCAGTGTTCACTGGCTCGACAAGCCGCTTGGTGTGCTGCCCGCACTTCTGATCGGGGGCGTCGGGGTCTACAGCATTTACAGGGCAGGAAAGCAGCCTGTGCCAATCCAGACTTGGTTCATGTGGGCTGTGGCTCTGGCCTGTTTCGCGGTTGCCGGTATTTTTGCCGCGCCCTGGGTATTTGCGCCGCTGAAATTTATCATCCCGGGCCTAAACGGCGCTTTCTGGTTCCTACTGAAGGTGGGCGCCTACATTTACGTCTTCATGTGGCTGCGCTTTACGCTGCCGCGCTACCGCTTCGATCAGCTCATGCACCTTGGCTGGTACATTTTGATCCCGCTGGCCATCGTCAATGTTTTCGCCGTCGGCGTCGCCCTGTTGCTCGAATCCGAGTTCGGCTGGAACCGCTGGCTCGCCCTGATCGTCACCACCGCTTTCACTTTGGCTATTGCTCTGTTCCTTGTGCGATTGCACGACAAGCGCACCACCGCGGGCTCTTCCGCCACTGCGGCCACTACGGATTCTTATGCTGGATAGCATCCTCTTCTACTTCTTCGCCGGTGTGGCAGTGCTCAGCGCCGCGCTCATGGTCACGCGCCGCAACGCCATGCACTGTGCCGTTTTCCTGATCACCACGCTTCTCGCCACCGCCGGAATCTTTCTCCAGCTCCGCGCCGAATTCCTGTTCATCGCGCAAATCATCCTCTACGTCGGCGGCATCATGGTGCTCTTCATCTTTGTCATCATGCTCGTCCGCCTCGATGTACCCATCCACCAGATGCGTTTCCGCCTGCAAAAATGGGTGGCTGTGTTCGTTGCTCTGGCCCTCGGCTTTGAAATTACGACGATCCTACTTTTTGCGCGCAAGCTCCCCGGCCAGGGGCTCTTCATCCAGGAAAGTTTTCCCGCCGATAAGCTTCCTCCCAATTCCGAGGCCTTAGCGCAGAGCCTGTTCAGCGGTTATCTGCTCCCCTTCGAGATCGCCAGCGTTCTTCTGCTGGTTGCCATGGTCGGCGCCGTGGTGATGGCCAAAAAGAAGGAAAGGACTGACGAATCATGATGTCCCCGGCTCATTACCTGTTTCTCAGTCTTGCGCTGTTCCTCATCGGCTGCATCGGCGTCGTCACCCGCCGCAATGTCATCGTCATCTTGATGTCCATTGAGCTGATCCTGAACGCCGTCAACATCAATCTCGTACTCTTCTCGCGCATCTTTGGCGATGCCGCCGGGCAAGTCTTTGCTCTGTTCATCATCGCGGACGCTGCCGCGGAAGCTGCCATTGGCCTGGGCATCATCGTCGCGTTCTTCCGCAATCGCGAAACCGTTCTGGCCGACGAAATGGACCTCCTCAAATGGTAGCCGCCCCAATTTCAACTTTGTCATCCCGACTCCGACGTAGCAGGCCAGGGATCTGCATTTTCTGGAGGTCCCGTCCATGACCTCCACTAACTATTTCCTCGCTCATATCTGGCTAATCCCACTCTTTCCGTTGATTGGTGCGGCACTCATGCTTTTCTTTGGCCGTCACCTGCAAAAGGAAGCGGTCAACCTCTTCTGCGTTGGCAGCGTATTCCTCTCTTTTATCCACGCGGTAGGAGCCGTGTTCGCACTCCACTCTTTTGACCCGGACCACCGTGTTTTCCAGCAAATCCTCTTCGAATGGGTCACTCCAGGCCCCATCCCCGCGCCCGGTGGCCCGATTCCTTTCGTCGCCGACTGGGGCTACCTTTTGGATCCGCTTTCCTGCGTCATGATTCTTGTGGTCACGGGAGTCGGCTTTCTTATCCACGTCTACTCCATCGGCTACATGGGCCACGAAGGCGGCTACTACCGTTTCTTCGGCTACATGAACCTCTTCATGTTTTCCATGCTTACCCTGGTCCTCGCCAACAATCTTCTTCTCCTCTTTGTCGGCTGGGAAGGCGTGGGCCTCTGCAGCTATCTTTTAATCGGTTTCTACTTCCTGAAAAAATCTGCTTCCGACGCGGGGAAAAAAGCCTTCATCGTCAATCGCGTGGGCGACACGGGTTTCCTCCTCGGAATCTTTTACATCGCCGTTACGTTTGGCACCATTCGCTTCACCTCGGTGGGGCTCGGCGATCCGGTCGCCTTTGCCGGAATCAACCAAACGCTCGCGGCCATGCTGGAGCAAGGTCGTTTGATTTACGGCGCGCCAGTCCTCACCGCCATCGCGCTGCTTCTCTTCGTTGGCGCTACGGGCAAATCCGCTCAGCTTCCTCTCTACGTTTGGCTCCCGGACTCCATGGAGGGCCCCACACCCGTTAGCGCCTTGATCCATGCCGCCACCATGGTCACTGCCGGCGTGTACATGGTTGCCCGGATGAACGCCATCTATCAGCTCGCGCCTTTCGCCATGGACGTCGTGGCCGTCGTCGGCGTGACCACCGCCATCTTCGCCGCCTCCATGGCTCTCACGCAGAATGACATCAAAAGAGTTCTCGCCTATTCCACCATCAGCCAGCTTGGCTACATGTTTCTCGCGCTCGGTCTCGGGGCCTTTTCCGCGGGCATTTTCCATCTGATGACACACGCTTTCTTTAAAGCCCTCCTCTTCCTCGCCGCCGGCAGCGTCATTCACTCTCTTTCCGGGGAACAAGATCTTCGCAAAATGGGCGGTCTCTACAACAGCATCCCCGCCACATCCCGTCCTTTCCTCATTGCTACGCTAGCCATTGCCGGAATACCGCCCTTGGCGGGCTTCTTCAGTAAGGATGAAATTCTAGGCCGCGCCTTCGAGCGTCATCCCTCGCTCTGGGTCATTGGCTTCCTCACAGCCGGTTTGACGGCCTTCTACATGTTCCGGCTGCTCTTTCTTGCATTCTTCGGCCTTTCGCGCGTCCCGCCTGAAGTCGAGCGCCATATCCATGAATCTCCGAAGAGCATGACGGTGCCCCTCGCGATCCTTGCATTCCTCTCCCTCGTCGGCGGCTGGATTGGCTGGCCCAGCTCTCTCGGCGGGGTCAACCAGTTTGAACATTTTCTTGAGCCGGTCATGAAGAGTGTGATCCCGGAGACGGGTGCCGTCGAGGCCGCAAATCACGCGCGTTCCCTTGAATATTTGCTCATGATTGCTTCAGTGGGGATTGCGGCATTCGGCATTTGGCTCGCCCATTCGCTCTATGTGAAGAATCCTCAACTGCACACGAAGATTGCCGCTTCCTGGCCTCGCCTCCACAATCTCCTGGTTCATAAGTATTACGTCGACGAAATCTACGACGCTCTCTTCGTCAATCGCATCAAGGACCTGAGCACCGCGTTTGCACTCTTCGACGGCAAGGTAATCGACGGTCTGGGCGTCGACGGCGCCGGCTGGCTGGCCCGCGTTCTGTCTAGCATTTCCATGTGGTGGGACAAGTGGATTGTCGATGGCCTAGTCAATTTCGTGGCCAAATTCACCCGTTTTCTCAGCCATCCGATTCGCATGCTTCAGACCGGCGTGTTCTCCAGTTACGCCTTTCTGATTCTGCTCGGATTGGCCATATTGCTCGCGTATTACGGACATCACATGCAGGTTTTAGTGCGCAGTTTGCGCTGAAAGGGCGATTCGCATGCAGCTTTTTTCTCATCATCTCCTCAGCGTGATCCTCTTCACGCCGCTCGTGGGCGCGCTGGTCCTGATGTTCATCCCGCGCGGCTCGCAGACGCTTCACCGCGTCGTCGGCAATCTCTTCGGCATTCTCGGCTTCGCCGTCTCTGTACCGCTGGTCCTCCATTTTCCTTCGGGCTACGGCAACTTTACGTTCAATGAATCGGCCGATTGGATTCCCTCCATTGGCGCGCGGTACTCCCTCGGCATCGACGGCATCAGTTTCCTCCTCATCATGCTCACCACCCTTCTTGGGATGATCTCCATCCTCTCTTCCTGGGCCGCCATCCAATCCCGCACCAAGGAGTACTACATTCTTCTTCTCCTCCTGCAGACCGGCATGCTGGGCGTATTCATGTCCCTGGACTTCTTCCTCTTTTACGTTTTCTGGGAAGTCATGCTCGTGCCCATGTACTTCCTCATTGGCGTCTGGGGCAGCGAGCGCCGTCTCTACGCGGCCATCAAGTTCTTCCTCTACACCCTCGCCGGTTCAGTCTTGATGCTCTTGGGTATCCTGGCTCTGTACTTCAACGCCGCGAAAATGACCGGTGTGCAAACGTTTGACATTCCCACTCTTCTGGCCACCGCGCAGCACTTTCCAGAATCTCTGAAAGTTTGGCTCTTCTGGGGTCTCTTCTTCGCTTTTGCAATCAAGGTCCCCATGTTCCCGTTCCACACTTGGTTGCCCGACGCGCACACCGAAGCGCCCACGGCCGGCTCAGTTATTCTGGCCGGCGTTCTCTTGAAAATGGGCACGTATGGATTCATTCGATTCTCTCTACCTCTGCTGCCCACTGACCCCGTCTTGCGCGCGAAAATCGTTCACATCCTCATCGTGCTTTCTCTGATCGGCATCATCTACGGCGCTATTGTCTGCCTCATGCAGAAAGACATGAAGCGCCTGATTGCCTACAGCTCCGTAAGCCACCTGGGCTTTTGCACCCTGGGCATTTTTGCTCTCACGCCCAACGGCCTCTCCGGCAGCGTGCTTCAGCAGATCAATCACGGCATCTCCACCGGCGCGCTCTTCCTTATCGTGGGTATTCTTTATGAGCGCCGCCACACCCGCCTCATCTCCGAGTTTGGCGGTCTCGCCACTCCCATGCCCAACTACGCCGCCATCTATCTCATCATCACGCTCAGCTCCCTTGGCATGCCCATTCTCAATGGCTTTATTGGAGAATTCACGATTCTCCAGGGTGCTTTCGTGGTTAGCAAAGCCTGGGCTGCCTGGGGCACCCTCGGTATCGTTCTTGGCGCCGCCTACCTTCTCTGGCTCTACCAGCGCGTGATGTTTGGCTCGGTCACCCACGAAGTCAACAAGACACTTCCCGATATGAATCTTCGCGAGTACGCCTGTCTTCTCCCGCTCGTCGCACTGGCCTTCTGGATCGGCATCTATCCCAAGCCCTTCTTCAACTACATCAATAGCCCCGTGGAGAAAATCGTCCGCCAGGTCAACCCGGACTTTTACAAGCCTATGCCCAGCCAATTGGCAGAGTTGCCTCACGCGTTGCCGCCCAGCCCGGCGGCGCCCGCTCCTTCTTCGCCCAGCACCTCGGAGGTCAAATAAGGTACGCCGATGCACTCCGTCCTCAATCCCATCATCAATTACATTCACGGCGACGGCCTCGTCATCTTGCCGGAGATGGAACTGCTCCTCTTCGCACTCGGCATTCTGATCTTCGATTTCCTACTGGAAAAGAAAGAAAAGTATTTCAACGCGATTCTTGCTCTCCTCGGTGTCGCCGGCAGCAGCCTCGGCTTGTACATGCAGGTGCAGCGCTACAACGTTCTTCGTGCCGATCCGGCGGGTCCTCCAGGCTTGCTCGGCTTTCACGACACTGTCCTCGTCGACGGCTTCTTCATTATCTTCGCGGCTCTGTTTTTGGCCGCCACGGCCCTCGTGATTCTTCTCTCCGTCCGCTATCTGGACCTGGAGCGCGAGCAGGAGGGCGAATATTACGCCCTACTTCTCCTCTCCTGTATCGGGATGATGTTCATGGCCTCGGGCATCGACCTGCTCGTCCTGTTCCTCGGCCTGGAAACCATGGCGCTTAGCTTCTACGTTCTCACCGGCTTCCTCCGCGCCAACAAACGTTCCAACGAAGCCGCGATGAAGTACCTCCTCCTTGGCGCCTTCAGCAGCGGCATCCTCGCCTACGGGTTCTCGCTCCTCTACGGCGTCAGTGCTTCCACCAACATCGCCCAGATCGGCGACATGCTTGACCGTCGCCTTCAGTACACCTCCGCTCACGGCTTCACCGACTGGCTCGTCGTCCTTGCCTTCGTCACCGTTGCTGCGGGGCTCTTCTTCAAGGTCGCCGCCGTTCCATTCCACCAGTGGGCCCCAGACGTGTACGAAGGAGCCCCCACTCCCATTACGGCCTACGTGAGCGTTGCCTCGAAGACCGCGAGTTTCGCCCTGCTTCTTCGGCTTATGACCAGCGTGTTTGGGGGTTCTCAAGCCACCTGGCTCTACCTTATCGCCGGCGTCGCAGTCGCTTCACTCACTTGGGGCAATCTAGCCGCGCTCACGCAAACCAACGTCAAGCGCCTCCTCGCCTACTCTTCCATCTCTCATGTCGGTTACATTCTTCTCGGCCTCGTCGCCGGCAATTCCACCGGCCTCACGGGCATCATCTACTACCTCATCGCTTACGGCTTCATGACCATCGGCGCCTTCGCCGTTGTCATCGTCATGCGCCAGCGCGGCCTCATCGGCGACAACCTCGAGGATCTCGACGGTCTCTACCAGCGCAGCCCCACCGCCGCGCTTCTCCTTCTCATTTTCATGCTTTCCCTCGCTGGCATTCCTCCCACCGCGGGCTTTATGGGCAAGTATTTTATTTTCCTGGCCCTCATCGAAACGCATCACCCGGTCCTTGCGATCTTTGGGGCTCTCTATATCGTTCCCGCGCTCTACTACTACTTCCGCGTCGTCGTCCACGCCTGGCTGAAGAAGCCCAGCGATGCCCCCGCTCCTCACCTGACCAGCGCTCAAGCCATCGCCCTTGGTGCCGCACTGTTTGTTTCCCTGGCCGCGGGGCTGTATCCTGAGCCGTTCACCCGGCTGGCGCGCTATGCCTTCGGACAATAACGACTCCAAAGACGAAAAGCTCACTCCCAAACAAGAGCAGTTGAGAGGATTCTCTCAGCAGTTCGCCATGGCCATGGAGTTGCCCTTCATCATTGTGGGGGCCGTGATTGTCGGCGGCCTGATTGGGTATTTCCTTGATCGTTGGCTGCACACGGCCCCGGTCTTGATGCTCGTGTTCGGCGGCCTTGGTTTCTTTGCAGGCTTGCGCGACGTCCTCAGCCGCACCAAACAAAAGGGAAGTGATGGAAGAAGCTCCAGCTAAACGCCCGCGCTTCCAGAATCTTGAGCGTCTCATTGCTGGAATGACGCTCGCCATTGGCCTCGGGGCGGCAGTAGCAGTCGGATTCATTCATGACTGGGTGTGGGCCGCCGGTGTCGCGATTGGGTCCGTCCTGGCATGGCTGAACTTCCGCTGGCTGAAGCAGGGCGTAGCCGCCTTGGCAGCAACTGCGGTCACACAGTCCAGCGGCAATATCTCAAATGGCGCTCGGGAGGGCACGGCTTCAGCCGTGCCGGAAGCCGCTGAAAATTCATGGGCTTTAGCCCTGGGGGTCGGCAGCAGCGTCAATCAGGGTGCTGACGAGACGGCCCATGGTCAGAAGAAAGCTCACGTTCCCCTCGGCAGCTACTTCATGGCCATGTTTCGCTACGCGTTGATAGCCATCGCGGTCTATGTTATCTTTAAGTATCTTAAGGTTCCCATTTTGAGCATGATCGCTGGTTTGTTTGCCTTGGGAGCGGCCGCTCTGGTGGCCTGTCTATACGAAATTTTGCGTCCGGTGGACTGATTCATGGAAGAACAAGCAAGTCTTTTGACCCAATTCGTGAACCGAATTTTCGGGCCCTTAGCTCTGCAGCTCCTTCATGCCCTGCACATCCAGCCCGAGAACTACGACACTCCCATTCCTGAGTACGTCGTGATGGCGTTCGTAGTTTTGGTGCTTGCAACAGTGCTGGCATTGATATTGCGCTCGCGCCTCTCCGTGGAACGTCCAGGAGCTATGCAACAGCTCGCCGAAGGCTTGCTGACGAACCGGTTGGGTTTTGGCATCAAGGACGTTTTGGAAGTGAATGTCGGCCACGGTGCGGATAAATTTATCGCCTTCACGGGATCAATCTCCATTTTTATCTTGCTGTCCAATCTCCTAGGCGTTGTGCCCGCCTTTCATTCTCCTACCGGCTTCCCTGTTGTTCCTCTGGGCTGCGCTATCCTGACCTTCCTGTACTTCAACTGGCAGGGCCTGCGCCACCATGGCCCCATTGGCTACACCAAGCATTTTGCCGGTCCCATCTGGTGGTTATCCTGGCTGATCTTTCCGGTGGAGCTCATCAGTACCTCAGCGCGCTTGCTCTCCTTGACGGTTCGTCTCTGGGCGAACATCTTTGCCAGCGACCTCATCTACGTGATTTTCCTGGGATTGCTCCTTCAACCCTATGCGTGGGCCGCGGAAAAGTCCGCCATCCTGGCCATTCCGTTTGCTGTCTTGGCCGCGCTCATCCCTTTGGTGTTCATCGCTTTGCACATTTTCGTGTCCATCATTCAGACCTATATCTTTACCGTCCTGCCCTCGATTTATATCGGTTCCGCCGTTTCCGAGGGCCACTGATTGGACCAGGTTGTGCCGCTCCAGTGTGAGACCGGTTGTAGCGCGTAGGACCGGGAACCACCAACTGGCGGCAATTCAAAGGAGGCAGTATGAAGAAACTAGTAGGAATCGGAACAGCTCTGGTGACCGCGCTGCTTTTGGCACCGGCAGCGTTTGCGCAGGCAGCCGAAGCGACAAGCAGCGAGAAGGGTCATTTGTACATCGCCGCGGCCTTCGGCATGGCTTTGGCGGCGTTTGGTGGTGCGCTTGGTCAGTCCAAAGTGGCATCGTCGGCTTGCGAAGGGATGGCAAGGAATCCCGGAGCGGCGGGCGCGATTCAGACGGCAATGATTCTCGGTCTGGTGTTTATCGAGACCCTGGCGCTCTTTACACTGGCCGTGGTCTTCGCGAAGGTCAAGTAAACTTCTTCAGAAATTCCTGAAAACGCCCGCTCCGGAATCCCCGGCGCGGGCGTTTTGCTTTTTTGGCGGGCACCGAATTGCTGTGTGCACCAACTACTTTAACATCCACAGTTTTGCAAACCAGAGAGGAGGAGTCGCTACATTGTCGGCTCTCTAAGGTAAGGGGTGGGTTTCCCCCGCCAGTCTTTACAGATTTGCCTTCTAGATCGCTGCCAGCGTCTGCAGGGCGGCTTTATCCTGCACCAGCAGGGTCGAGCCGTTCACTTCCAGGAGCCGCCGCCGTTTGAAGTCGCTGAAGCTCCTGCTGACCGATTCCCGCGAGCAACCGATCAATTGCGCGATTTCCTCGTGGGTCAAGGCCAGCTTTACGCGCAGGCCCCCGCTCGTTACTTGCCCGCTGGCGGACCACTCCACCAGGAAGCGCGCCAGCTTTTCTTCCACCGAGTTGCTCAATCCGATCGAGCGAATGACTTCGTATGCCGAATGGCAGTCACGGCCCAGATGTTGCGCCACCTGCAGGCAGGCGTCACCGTTCTCCTTGATGAACCTCAGGAAATCCTCACGGCTGACGTATGCCAGTTGCGTGGGCTGCAGGGTCTCCGCCGTAATCTCGTGCGTCGTCCCCGCGAGCGTCGCGTTCAGGCCAAGAATTTCGCCGGGCTTGGCAATCTTGAAGATCAACGTCTTTCCATCGCAATTCGTGGTCAGCAATTTCACGCGACCCTGGCACACGATATACACGCCCCGCGCGGCCTCTCCTTCCATGAAGAGTATCGCCCCGGCGGGGTACGAACTCGTCCGCCGGATATTTTCCAGCGCCTTCGCTGTTCGTGGGGAAACGCTGCAAAAGAAACTGGCGCTGCGCCATCCGCAGCTTCCACAATCGTCAACCGTCGGCAAACCGTAAGGTGTGCGCGGCTTCCTTTGCTCAGAAACGCGCAAGTAACTTGTCTCAAACTTTGGTGTAAGTACGCTGCTCGCCATGGGGACATCCTTTCCTAGGGATCTGACCTGGCAATTCTCTGAGAATGCACTCGGCTGGCCATTGCCCGCGATAGCGCCCGGACTGTTCAAATCTTTGTAACTGTAAGAAAAAAGATAGGTTAAGAGAGCAGCGGAGCGAGGACCTGTTTTGGGACGGGCCAGAGGGTAGGGGTGGGGTGGGTCATATCGCACAAAGTTGTGTGATCTTCATCACTTCGAAAGGTGTGTCTTCCTCGTTCATTTTGCCCCTCTAGCGCCAAACTTCCCACCTCAGGCGCCAGGATCCAGCACTTGCCGAATCTTCCTTCCCAACGCATCGTGGGTGAATGGCTTCTCAATAAATGCTACATCTTCAGCTAACAGCGCATTCTGCGAAATCACTCCGGCTGTATGCCCTGACATGAACAGCACCTTGACCTCCGGGCGCGTCTGCAACACCTTTTCGGAGAGTTCCCGCCCGTTCATGTGCGGCATGACCACGTCCGTCAGCAGTAAATGAATCCTACCCGAAAATTCCGCCGCAAGCTGCAGTGCCTCGGAGGCTTCTGCGGCCATCAAAACACGATAACCGGCGGAAACCAGATAGTCTCTCGTCACCTTGGCCAGCAGCTTGGAGTCTTCGACGAGAAGAATCGTTTCGGATCCCGTGGAAACTTCTTCGCTCCAAGTCCCCTTGGCCTCTTCATCGGAAATTCCGGATACGCGCGGAAGATAAATTTTAAATGTCGTACCGCGCCCCGGCTCGCTGTACACCCAGATGTGTCCGCCGCCGTGGCGAACGATTCCATAAACGGTGGCAAGCCCCAAGCCCGAACCGGCGCCTTTTTCCTTGGTCGTAAAAAACGGCTCAAAAATCCGGCTCACCGTTTCCTTGTCCATTCCTTCGCCGGAATCTGTTACTGACAACTGAACGTACGGGCCGGGAACCACATCCAGGTGATCGCGGGCATAGGCTTCGCCCAGATACACGTTGCAGGTCTCGATGATCAGACGCCCGCCCTGTTTCATGGCGTCGCGAGCGTTCGCAACCAGGTTCAGAATCACCTGCGACAATTGGCTGCGGTCATTCTTGATATCGCCCAAACCGCGCGCCAGCACCATCTCCAGCCGAACATTTTCCTCCACGATGCGCCGCAGCAGCGGCTCCAGGTCTGTCAACACGACGTTCAGATCCAGAAGTTGCGGCTCGGACGCTTGTTGCCGTGCAAACGCCAGCAACTGGCGCGTCACGGAAGCCGCTTCTTCCCCCGCCATTTTGATCTGCTCCACTCGCTCCACGTGCGGCGCCCCGGGCGGCCCGGATTTGAGCAGCATCTCCGCGTTTCCTAAAATGACACCCAAAAGATTATTGAAGTCGTGGGCTATTCCGCCTGCCAGCCGCCCAATCGCTTCCATCTTTTGTGTCAACAGGAGTTGCTCTTCCAGGCGTCGCGCGCGCTCCTGCTCGTTGTCGCGCTGCTGCAACGCCAGTTCCCGCTGCACAATTTCGCCCTGCAGTGCTTCGTTCGCCGTTACCAGTTCTGCCGTGCGCTCGCGTACCCGCGTCTCCAGAGCTTCCTTGGCATCGCGAAGTTCATTCTGCGCCTTCTTCTGCAGGGTGATATCCCTAATTGCGCTAAAAACCAGAATCCCATCGTGTGTGCGGAACGGGCTCAGGCTGATCTCCACGGGGAATTCGCTGCCATCCTTGCGCAGTCCGAAAAGCTCACGCCCGGCGCCCATAGGCCGGAGCCGGGGCGAATTTCCGTAGTCTTGACGATGCTGAATGTGCCGCCCGTGGTAGCGTTCCGGGATCAGCATCTCCACGGCCTGGCCCAGGAGTTCCTTCCGCGTGTAGCCAAACAGTTTTTCCGTCTGCGCGTTGACCAGGGTGATCTTGCCATGTTCATTCGCAATGACCATGGCATCCGGGGCGGATTCCAGGAGGGCGCGGAATTCGTCGTGCGTCCACTTTTGCCGAGTGGAGCGACTCAGTCTGGCAGAGCGACGCCGATTCAGCATGTGGTTAGATCCAGGTCCCGAGTTCAAAATTTTACAGCTTCAGCCATTTCTATTCTACTAAAGACTCTCGCAACTTTTTTCGCGAATCCAAACCCTTTCAAGGTTCCGGAGTAGCCGCGGTCGTTGTGAGATCGGTCAACGAGCGGAGAGCAGGAGATGAGGAGAAAGAACAATACTCAGAACGTGATTCGGCAGAAGGCCCAGGTACAGCGTGATGAGCGCAGCCACGGTGACCACCATGGCTGCTGTCGGGCTCAGCCCCCGGCTTGCCTCAGCCGGAACTGTGCCCTTGTACTCGCGCATGTACATTACCACGATCAGGCGCAAATAGTAGTACGCTCCAATGACGCTGTTGACCGCCATCAAGATCGCCAGCCAAATTAATTTGGACTTAATCGCCGCCGTGAATATGTACAGTTTCCCGAAGAAGCCCGCCGTGATCGGCAGGCCCAACAAAGAGAGCAGGAATAAACTCAAGGCTGCGGCTGCGAACGGCTGACGCGTCCCTAGGCCCGCATAGTCCTCAAACGTCAGATAGCGCTCGCCCCGTCCTCCGATCTCCGAAACCACGGTGAACGCGCCGACGGAGACCAGCGCGTAGCTCGCCAGGTAAAACAGCACTGCGGCATAAGCGGGCGCAACGGCCTCCGGGTCGGATCTGACGAATGTCACCGCGGCAAACGCAACCAGCGTGTACCCGGCGTGGGCAATCGAACTATACGCCAGCATGCGCTTTACATTGCCTTGCACCAGCGCGCCAAGATTTCCCGCGAACATGGTGAGCACCGCGAGCACCCAGAACGCCCAGAACCAGTATTCCGTGGCCGCATGAACCGTGCTGAAAATGCGCAGCAGTAGCGCAAATGTGGCTGCCTTCGGGCCGGCGGAAAACAGCGCCGTCACGGGCGTGGGCGCACCTTCATAAACGTCCGGCGTCCAAATCTGGAAAGGCGCGGCGGCAACCTTGAAACCCAGTCCTACCAGAATCAGCGTAAGTCCGAGCCGCAGGAGATTGCCCGCAGGATCGGCGTCGGCAAGGCTCGCAAGGTTTGTCGAGCCGGTGACGCCGTAAACCAGGGCAATGCCATACAGGAAAAAAGCCGTGGCGAACGAGCCAAGCAGGAAATACTTCATCGCCGATTCGCTGGACTTGATCGAATCCCGCCGGTAGCCCGCCAGAATGTAGCTGGAGATTGACGACATCTCCAGCCCAATGAAAGCCGTCAGGAGTTCCTGCGTCGAAGCGAGGACGCCCATTCCTGCCGTCGCGAACAGGATCAGTGCATAAAATTCTGCGCCGTCCAGGTTCTCGCGCTCGAGGTACGAATCACTGGAAAGAATTACCAGGAAGGAGACCAGGCCCAGCAGCCAATGGAAGAACAAGCTGAAGGTGTCGAATTGAATCAGCCCCGCAAATCCGCTCCCGGGAATACCGAAGAAAGTGACCATCGTGCCGGCCGCGGCTCCCAGCAAGGCTATAAACGTAAGCGCCTGCCGGCCTTTCACAAACGGCTGGAGGAGCATCAGGACCACAGCAGAGCCGCACCACACCATCTCCGGGAGTACGAGGAGAAGATTGTGGAGCATTTCCTGGTTCAGAGAAGTCATTTAGCGCGCCGCCAGCCTTTCCGTGGAAGTTTCAGCCGCGCCGGTAGTCATTGGCTGCGGCACGCTGGGCGCAGCTACCTCGTGCATCACGTTGCGGTTCATCTGTTCCAGCACCGCTTGGCACGGAGTGGCGAAGCGCCGCGTAAAGAATGGTGAGCCAATGCCCATCCACAGGGTCACCACCGCTACCGTCGCCAGGATCCACTTCTCCCGCGTTGACGCGTCCAGCAACTCGCGGTTTTTCTGGTGCGTCACTTCGCCGAAGAACACCCGTTGATACGACCACAGCAGATAACAGGCGGACAAGATCACGCCCGTGGCCGCCCACGCCGCCCACTTCCAACTCACCTGATAGGTGCCCAGCAAGATCAAGTATTCGCCCACGAAACCGTTCAGCATTGGCAAACCGGCGGAGGAGAGCACCACAAACAGGAAGAACGCCGCCAGGCGGGGCATTGGCGTGGAGAGCCCGCCATACTCGCTGATCTCAAACGTGTGCCGCCGGTCGTAAAGCATGCCCACAAGCAAGAAGAGCGCGCCGGTCGAGATTCCGTGCGCGAGCATCTGGTAAACCGCCCCTTGCATGGAAATATTCCGGAACGCAAAGATGCCCAGGACAACGAATCCCAGGTGGCTCACCGAGGAATACGCGACCAGTTTCTTCAGGTTCGGTTGAACCATGGCGACCAGAGCGCCATAGATAATGCCGACGATGGCCAGCACCGCGACGTACGGCGCCGCGCGCCGCGAGGCATCTGGGAAGAGTGGCAAGCAGAAACGGATCATGCCGTACGTGCCCATTTTCAGCAGCACGCCCGCCAGAATCACGGAGCCAGCCGTCGGCGCCTCCACGTGCGCATCGGGCAGCCAGGTGTGCAGGGGGAATAGCGGCACCTTGATCGCGAACGCCACGAAAAACGCCAGGAACAGAATCATCTCCGTGCGTTCCGACAATACCAGAACGCCGTTCTGCAGCATCTGCTGGATCGTGGGAAGGTCGAAGGTTCCCGTGGCGTTATAGAGCCAGATGATTCCAACCAGCATCAAGATTGATCCTGCCATGGTGTACAGGACAAATTTCACCGCGGCGTAGATGCGGCGCTCGTGTCCCCAAATCCCGATCAGAAATGCCATCGGGATCAACATGATCTCCCAGAATAAGAAGAACAGGAACAGGTCGAGCGAAAGGAAAACGCCGACCACGCCGACTTCCAGCAGGAGCAGCATCACGTGGAATTCCTTGATGCGGTGATGCACTCCGTGCCACGAAGCGAGCACGCAGATTGGCGTAAGGAAAGTCGTCAGGATCACCAGGAACAGACTGATGCCGTCCACCCCCAGGTGGTAATTGATCGGCGGCGAACTGATCCAGTGGCTGAATTCTTCCAGTGGATAGCCGGTGGCCCCGATGGGCACGGCACGCAGCAAGAACAGGGAGAACAGGAATTCCGCCGCAGAAACCACAAAGGTGAGCCGGCGAATCCACACTTCGTCGTCTCCACGTAGCCATAACAGCGCGAGCGCGCCCGCGGCAGGGAAGAAGATCAAAACGGTGAGGAGATGTCCGCTGAAAGCCATTAGCGTACCCCCCCGATCAAAACTGGATGAAGAATCGGCCAGAAGATGATGCCGAAGACGACGAGCGCACCCACCAACACCCAGACTGCGTAGCTGCGCGTATTGCCGGACTGCGTGTGTCGCACCGTGTCTCCAACCGCCGTAGTGCCGCTGGCAATCCCGTTCACCGTCCCGTCGATCACGCCGACGTCCACGACCTTCCAAAATACATTCCGAGAGAGCCACACGAGCGGACCGACAATCGCCGCCTGGTAAAGTTCGTCAACGTAATATTTGTTGTAAAGAACCTTGTGGAATCCCTCGGACGGGCCGCGTTTCACTTCCTTTCCGTACATGCGCCAGGCAGTAATCAAGCCGATGAACGCTGCGGCCACCGCCACCCCGGAGAGAATAAATTCCAGCGAATGGGCGGCTTCGCCACCCGCGGGTTCGGCGACACCAAAAACAGGTGCCAGAAATTCCGCGAAATAGTTTGCTCCGCCCCACAACGCCGGAAACGCAAACCAACCGCCGACTAATGAGAGCAACGCGAGAATCATCAGCGGCACGGTCATGCTCTTCGGCGATTCGTGCACGTGGACATGATGCTCGTCGTAGCGCATTTGGCTGAAGAAGGTGAGCCAGACCAATCGGAACATGTAAAACGAAGTCATGACCGCGGCGAGCAAGCCGATTCCATACAGCACCCTGCCGTTTTGCTCGTAATTGTAGGCCGCAAACAGAATTGCATCTTTGGAGAAAAATCCGGCGAAGGGAATGAAGCCCGCGATTGCAATGGTGCCGAACAGCATGCACCAAAACGTAACCTTGATTTTCGACGCGAGCCCGCCCATGTGCCAGATGTCTTGCTCTCCACCCATGGCGTGAATCACGCTGCCGGCAGAAAGGAACAGCAGCGCCTTGAAGAAAGAGTGGGTCATGAGGTGGAAGATGCCCGCACCGAATGCGCCCACACCGCAGCCCAGAAACATGTAACCCAGTTGACTGACCGTGGAGTACGCCAGGATCTTCTTGATGTCGGACTGCACCAGCCCGATCGTAGCCGCGAAAAACGCAGTCGCACAACCGACAATCGCCACGACGTACATCGCCGTCGGCGCATGCGTAAAGAGCACGTGCGTGCGCGCGACCACGTACACTCCAGCGGTAACCATGGTGGCCGCGTGAATCAGCGCGCTGACCGGTGTTGGACCTTCCATCGCATCGGGGAGCCACACGTACAAAGGAAGTTGCGCTGACTTTCCGGTGGCGCCCATGAAAAGCAGCAGGGAAGCGATGGTAAGCGTACCGAACTGGCCCAAGGCATCGGGCTGCCAGGTCGCCGCTTTGGCGAAAACCGTCTGGAAGTCCAGCGAGCCAAATGCACGGAATAGCAGGAACATCCCCAGCATGAATCCGAAGTCACCAATGCGGTTGACGATAAACGCTTTCTTGCCCGCATCCGAGGCCGACTTTTTCAGGAAGTAGAAGCCGATCAGCAGGTAGCTGCACAGCCCGACTCCTTCCCAGCCTACAAACAGCAAAACGAAATTGGCGGCCAGCACCAGGATCAGCATGAAAAACATGAACAGATTCAGGTAGGAGAAGAATCGGTAGTAACCGCCCTCGTGACCCATATACCCGACCGAGTAAATGTGAATCAGGAAACCGACGCCCGTGACAACCAACGCCATGACCACCGTCAGTTGGTCAAATTGCAGGTCAAAGCCCGCACGAAAAGTGCCAGCCACAATCCAGTCAAAAAATTCCTTGCGGAATGCCTGATGGTTCACCTGGTAATAACCGATGAACTCGCGTGCCGCTTCTAGGGCGCAAGCAAACGACAGGCCCGTCGAGCTCAGCGCAATGGACGTGACAGTCTTGTTGGGCCACTTCGCGCCAAGCAGGCCGTTGATGGCCGAACCAAGCAGCGGCAGCAGCGGAATAATCCAGAGATGTTCGAGTATGGGCATTAGAGTTTGAGCAGATCCACGCGCTCCACGTTGAGCGAACGCCGGTTGCGCGCTGTCAGAATGATGATTCCAAGTCCCACGGCGGCTTCCGCTGCCGCGACTACAATGACAAACAACACAAATACTTCTCCATCGGGTTTGCCCAGCGACTGACTAAAGGCCACAAACGCCAGATTCACGGCATTCAGCATCAGCTCGATGGCCATGAACAGCGTGATGATGTTGCGCTTGAATACGAACGCCACGATCCCCAATCCGAAAAGAATCGCGCTCAACATCAGGTAGTAGTTTGTCGGGACCATGTTCAGTTCTCCCGCTGGGCCAGAACGATGGCGCCCAGAATGGCCACCAGGATCAGGAACGACGTCAGCTCAAACGGATACACAAACTCAGAAAACAGCAGCATGGAAAGCGCTTTTGTCGAGGTCAGCGCGCCGCTCGGTGCGGGAGCGGCCAGCGAGCCGCTGGAGCGTACAATCGCGGCACCGATGAAACCCGCTACTGCCACGGCCAGCGGAATGCCTGCGTATGTGGCAAGCTTGGAAGAATTCGTGCGCTCTTCCTCGCCGGCGTTCAACAGCATGATCACGAACACAAACAGCACCATGATGGCGCCGCCATAAACGATGATCTGCACCGCCGCGACAAATTCGGCGCCCATCAAGAGATAGAGACCCGCAAGGGCGACCATGACCACAATTAGCGAGAGGGCGCTATGGATGGGATGGCGCTGCACAATCAAGCTGATCGCGCCCAGGACGGCCAGCGCGGCGAGAACGAAAAAGATGAGCAAGGGCGCGGTCATCAGTGCATTCTCCAAAGTATGACGACGCTCGTTAGGACGACGTTAGCGATCGAAACGGGCAGCAGGAACTTCCACCCGAAGCTCATGAGTTGGTCATAGCGGAAGCGAGGCAGCGTGCCGCGCATCCAGATATATACGAACAGGAAAGTGAAAACCTTGGCCATGAACCAGAACACACCCTGGATCACATCGTTCACGGGTGGGACAACGATTAATCCGGCACCGATCGCGGTGAGCGCTGCGCCCACGCCGGGTAGAAGAATCCGCCCGAGAAGATTCTCGTAACGGACGCCGTCAAAAATGACCCACAGGCCGAAAGGAATCAGGATCAACGAAGGCAAATACTGCGTGAATGTCCAAGAGGCCGGGAAGGGTGAAAGCCACCCTCCAAAAAATAAAATTGTGGCCAGGCACGATACCGTGATCATGCTGGTGTATTCCGCGATAAAAAACATTGCGAACTTCATGCTGGCGTATTCCGTGTGGAATCCGGCAACCAACTCGGATTCGGCTTCCGGCAGGTCAAACGGGACGCGGTTGGTTTCCGCAATCGCCGCGATGAAGAAGCAGAGGAAGCCGATGATTTGCGGGAAAATGTTCCAACTGAGAAGCCCGTGTCCAGAGCCGGTCTGTTTTTCCACGATACCGCGCAGGCTAAAGTCCCCGGCGATAAGCAACACGCCGACAACGGAGAGCGTCAACGCCAATTCGTAGCTGATCATCTGTGCGGAACTGCGCAGTCCGCCGAGCAAGGAATACTTGTTATTCGAAGCCCAGCCGGCCAGCGCAACTCCGTAAACGCCGAGCGCGGTAATCGCAAACAGTACAAGGAGGCTGATGTTTACTTCGGCGACACCCACATGCGTTTTGTAGCCGAATACCGTAAAACGCTGCGGGCCGAACGGAATCACCGCGAGGGAAGTAAGCGCCAGCATAAGCGTGATGAAGGGCGCCAAAAAGTACGCCACCTTGTCCACGTTTGCGGGCAGCGGATCTTCCTTGAAAATGAATTTCACTCCATCCGCCAGCGGCTGGAGCAATCCATGAGGTCCCACGCGATGCGGTCCCCAGCGCGCCTGGATATGCGCTATGACTTTGCGTTCGATCCAAGTTAGATAGGCGTCGACGGTCAGCACAATAAGAATGAGAATCGCGATCTTGATGATCGGAACGATGAGGAACGCGTACTGGGTTAGAAATGCGTTCACGATTTGGCCTCAGCCTCCGGCAAGGACTGCATCATGGTGCAGAAGCGGCCGAGCGAGCCGCTGGTGAACAGCGTGTCGTTCGCGGAGCGAATTAATTGCACGGGAACGTCATATGGCGCGTGCCCGTTCGAGGAGAATTGCAGGCTGGTCGGTTCGGAGCCGCCGGTCAGAAGACCAGTAAGCTGGATGTTGTACCCAGGCACGACCTTGCGAATCTCCTCGAAAACGGCAGCGGGTCTCTTGTAATGGAATGCCTTGCCAATCCCCAATTTTTCCAGTTGATGCGAGACAATGCGCAGCAGGTCGAAGTCCGTGCGTGTGCCCATCACTTCGCCGGCCTTGCGCAGCAACTGGACTTCACCGGAAGTATTGGTGACGCTGCCATCTTTCTCATAGGCGGATGCGGCGGGGAACACGATGTCTGCCTGCAAGGCGGTTTCCGTCAGGAACATCTCGTGAACGATGAGCAATTGCAGCTTGCCGCGGCCGAAGCCCAGCGTGCCGTAATGCGCCAGGGGATTCGCCCCCA